>Ga0105094_10000011_pt1 | contig 63608 bp, 40 predicted proteins | sample PPLLak1March2015_2_FD_87023 | JGI IMG/M metagenome (GOLD analysis project Ga0105094, IMG submission 87023) | Freshwater sediment microbial communities from Prairie Pothole Lake near Jamestown, North Dakota, USA - PPLs Lake P8 Core (3) Depth... | ecosystem: Environmental > Aquatic > Freshwater >...
CAATCGTCATCTTCAGACGCATACCGTTCAGCCATCCGATCGCCGCGAAAACGCTCCCCGTAAAAAACCACCCGATCCGTAAGCGCAAAGATCCCATCCCCTTCACCATCATTTCCATCAGCGTCCTGAACTTGAATGGCTACCGGCGCGCCTTGATTGGTCAGGCGAAAATCCAACGGATTGACCTGGGATAGATCCAGGCCTGCAGCACTTAGATCTGCGCCTGTCACCTGATACAACCCATCTTCGAGCACAATGATCTTATAGCGAGTTTCGTCATAATCCTCTGCGACAGCCGCACTTGCCAGGGAGAGCTCTTCAACAATACCTGAGGGCTGGCTACGCCATTGACGTGCGCTATCAGGATTGATGACCAGATTCTCTGCCAGCCAGTCTAGGGGACCTTCAGGCTCTGGCTCAGACGAGACCGACCAGGCGTTGTCTGCGGTGCGTGGCTCGAAACTGATCACAACTTCCAGTGCTGTGTGCCAGCGCAAACGACCCGATGATAACTCATACTGAAAAGGAAATAAATCGACGCGCAGCATACGTTGGCCGCGCATCCAGGCTTCTTCTCCTAACTGCACCGGTTGGACCGGGTAGAAACCTTCGAAATCAAGGAGTGAGATTTCAAAAGCCGGTAGATCCTCCTGATAGATTCCTGGCTCCCATTCATCCTCCAGCGCTTGCGGGCCACCTGCAAGGGCCAGATTGAATTTCCCGGGTAACACCGGCGGATCAAAAGTGTGGAATGTCATCTGCACATCCACGCCAGCTGGTATCGCTACCAGGCGTGAAAGTCGAGGCAGACGGGGCTTGCCTGGGGTTACATCATTTGACATGCCTGGGACTTGCAGTGAAACTGTCTCAGGGGCAGTAGCCTCAGATGTCAGGATCTCATATTCTGGCGTCTCCAGGCGAAAGCGCACCTGGTGCAGATCCGAATTTAAAAGGGTTAAACCTGCCTGGGGAGATTCAGAGGCCACACCTTGAGTCTGACGGACCGCTAAGGATGACACGAAGATGGCTAAACTAAAGATGATGCGGAATAGACGAGCAAGCATAGTCAGCTCTGATACAAGTAAATATTGTGCAATTATTGGGATGCCCTACTTTCCTATTTCCAGTAAATTTATTATAGCAGATTGCAATCCCGTGCCTGGAATATAAAAAGCCGCGCAACATACGCGCGGCCATTTTGACTTCATTGGAGTTGAACAGTGAAAAGCCTAAATCTGCTCTATTTACCCAGGCCAAGCGGGTTCAAAGGATCAAATATTTGAGCACCTGATCCTGCTCTTATCTCGAGCTCCAGCTCGTGCTTGACCGCAGGTTTTTCATAAGGTTTGCGCTCATCAGATTTCGGTTCTGGATGTTGATGTTCCATCGTTGTTCTCCTGCTTCTACTGCACATTACATCTTGCAATGTTATTATAACGAATAATTCATCTTAATGCAAGTTAATTTGGTAAATTGATTTAGATATTTTATATCCAAATCTCAATTAATGATAGGCCAAAATGAAGAATCTGGCCTAAAATGCAGTAATTGGACAGGGTATTTTGCCAAGACTTTTTGCACGCGCCGCATTAACTCCTGGCTGCTTTCAGGATCGGTCAGCATAACCGGTAAACAAGAAATCAATTCTGCGACTGCCAGACCTTCACTCACGGGTTCCAGATATACGGTCTGGTCTTGAACTAAGCGGAACAATCCACCTAATGGCGCTGAACGATTAGATGGACGAACCTGGGTGGGATTGGTGAATGGCGTGCCATAGACTGACCAGGATTCCCCCTCGGGTAAAACCAAAACCAGATCATCATTCAACACACTTTCCGGTGGGGAATTGCGGGCCACTGTGGTCTTGCCACTGCCGGAGTGACCAAAAAAACAGAATGCCTCACCATTTTTTACAACCGCAGCTGTATGAAACATAAATCCACCAGCTTGATAAGCCAGCAGGGCAAATGCCGTACGCAAAAAGTAATCTACTGCTCCCAGTGAAGCCTGAGGGGCTAGATACAGCTCTCCAGCATTCAACGCACATGCCAACCAACCCACTCCACCAGCCTCTGAGACGATCATGCGCTGCTCAATAAAGTGAATACCCAGTGGATAGTCCTCAAATGACGATCCAATTTTAATAATTACCTGCACCTGCCTTTCTGCAACTTCCGGCAAAACGAAATCTTGATATTTTTCAATCAGTCGCGTTTTGATAAGCGCATTTGGGCAGTCCAATTGGATCCCCAGATTGGCTATTCCAAGTGTGAATTGGTGATGAGGACGATCAATCATGGTGTGAGTTGTTATTGTGGTGCGTGGAAATAATTCCTGCCAGGGCAAATATTCCTAAAGCAATTGCAGCAACTGCTTCTACAAAACCCTGCTGAGCAACGCTAACGGAGGTGTGCCAGCTGCGATTTGTCACACCGTCCATTTCAACATCTTCTAATTCGTAATAGTATGTCAGACCAGGTTTTACCGATTTATCGATGAACTGATAGCTTCCACCTTGTAAGGGATCGGTTGAAGCTGGAATTAACTCTGGATTGATGCGTGTCTCCGGCCCCTCCAAGGATTCTCGGCGGTAGACATTGAATCCGACTGTATTTAGCTCGCTTGCGGTAGTCCATTCAATATTCACACTGGCATGTTGCGATAACCACCAGGCCCAGATTCCTAATCCGACTGCGACGAGCATCAACCCTCTAAAGATCCAGCGTGGTTTACTTGAAATATATGACTTCAAATTACCCCTCTATTTACGCATGATTTAGCAATACCATTTGCAATTATACCAATCCCAATATCTTTTCGTAGCGGTTAATTTCTGGCAAAACCTTGCAACTACAATCGTTATGCGAATCAAACCCTGGGCTGTGGCGTTCATGATACCACCTGCATAAGTCCCGGACTTAACAAAAGTGTTGCGTTATGATCGCCAAATTCAGGCTATGATTAGCGGGGTACATAATTTACCCATCTTCTAAAACAGGTATTGGCATGCGATTGATTCCTAGATTCCATTTATTCCTTACCCTGGCTGTAATCAGCACCAGCCTCTCCTTTTCCATAGCTTATCCAATCCTGGCAGCTCCACCGCCGCCCGTGAAACCCGATTTAGTTGGCTTAGCAGAAGAAGCCCAACAAGCCATCGAAAATGCGATCCTTTCGCAACCTGAACGTTCGCTGGGCTTCCTGGTATATGATACCCGCGTTGAAGATGTAAAAATTTCTGGGGATAGCATTTGGGCTGCCGGGTATCTCGTGCCACATGATCCTGTAAATGGAGAAACTCTGCCAATAGAACCCGGAGTGGCGATCACACACCAAACCGAGCAAGGCTGGGAGGTGTACCTCCCGGGTGATGAAGCATTTCAGGAAGCCTTAACTTTGCTCCCGGGAGAAGTCCTTGATCCTGGGATCCTGGAACAACTGTTGATCATGGACCAGATCCAGGAAACCACAATTCCCACAGCACCGTTAAGCGGCTACCGGCTGCCTTGGGAAGCTGGTAAAACCACCTATGTTTCGCAGACAGTTGCGCATGATCGCTATACCCCCAGCGGGAACGCCCATTACAGTTTTGATTTTTATGTACCCCAGACCATGTTCAATCTGTACGCCGCCAAAGCCGGCACAGTGTGGTCTTACCGCGATGATGTCCCGAATGGAGATCCAACAGCTGGCAACTACATTGTCCTGGAAGATACCACGACTATCCCCACCACCTACCAGCTTTATCTCCACCTGGCGCAGGACAGCATCCCTCCTGATTTAAAAGTGATTGGGGTGCCTGTTCAACGGGGCCAGTACGTTGGAATTGCTGACGACACCGGTGTGAGCACAGGACACCACCTACATTTCCAGGTACAAACCTTCCCCTACTATTCTGCTTATTGGGGGGTATCCGTCGATATCGTTTTTGAAGAAGTAAGCATCAATGGTGGCAGGCCGCGTGTCACAATCGACTTGCCCTATTGCACCTGGGAAGGAGATGTATGTGACGAATTTCAATCTGCATACGTTTCAGCCAATACAATCACCGGAGATCACACTGCTCCTAGCGGTGATTTTACAAATCTAATTACCGGCGCCAAACATACCAGCCAGTACCTTACGCTGGAGGGTTGGGCTTTCGATAGCGAGAGCGAGCTTTATTCAATACAAGTGATCGCTAATTACGATGGCTTGTGGCGAGAAATCGGGCCCAGCCAGAACACCAGCCCCTTCAGTACAACACTGGACTTATGCAGGCTGGGTATCCCAGACGGGCCGGTAAGCCTTGCCCTGCGCTTGCGTGATAGTTCTGGAAATGTAAGCCTTAATCTACCTGGGCTGCGCCAGATTATTAAGGAATACAGCTGCCCCAGCCAGCCGCCTGCCTGTACCCCTACCAGCTCTCAGGTAGCTTTATTTGCTGAACCAGCCTATGGTGGCGCCTGCACAATTTTCAGTCCTGGCACCTATTCAGGCAGCACCACATTGGGCGTGGTTGGCGCCAATAATGCCGCCTCGATTATCGTGGGCAGCGGTGTTCTAGCAACTCTGTATTCCGGTGAGGACTATACCGGTCGCAATGAAACTTTGGAAAATTACGATCGCAATCTCAGTGATAATCGTATCGGTAATGATCAGCTCTCATCGGTTAAGGTTTTATCGCGCAGCTCGCTCCCAGTTACGCCGCAACCGGTTTGGCCCGATGCTGGCAACGATGATTACACATCTGATCGCAGCCTTACCCTGAGCTGGCGCGACCAGGGCGGAGGAACGCTTTACAAAGTCCGCTTGAGCGGCCCCAATGGCACTCAAGAATCAGAATGGTTAGATGAACCGTGCTGGCGGATCAGCACTCTGGCAGCCGGAGAGTACTCCTGGCAGGTTCAGGCAGGCAATGACTCTGGCGTAAGCGCCTGGTCGGAGACTTATTCGCTTTCCATTCAAACCAGCAGCCTACCTGCACCCGCTTCTGTAAGTGCCCCATATTTAGATGATATGGAAGATGAAATTCCAGGATGGCAGCACAGCAATAATTGGGACCGTGCATACATCACTGGCAACCCCAACGGTGGTGAAATCAGCTGGATCTATGACACCGGAATTCCTGATAGTTACGCCACCGGAGCACCCAACGAAGGCGATTTAACATCCCCAAGGGTGTATATCCCTTCAACGGGTTACTACTTACGCTTTTCCTATCGTTATGAAACCGAATCGCCTGGTACCCAGTGGGACCAACGTTGGGTGCAGATCTCGACCGGCGGCCCGTACACAAACCTTTTACAGCTAAGCGATGACACACCGAATAAATGGCTGCAAAGCCCTGCAATCAAATTAGATGCTTACGCTGGTCAGAATGTACGGGTGCGATTTTATTTTACAACGATTGATGACCAGCAAAACGATTTTCAGGGTTGGACAATCGACGATGTAAGCATCACCAATACCTCACCCGATGTGTGTGCAGATAACGATGGCCTACAGCTAGTCTATGGACAGAGTTACGCAGGCACACTTTGCCCGGGCGGCGATGTGGATTATTTCCAGTTTCAAAGCCAGGAGGGAGATCGGATCGGGATTCTCGCCGAAGCTGATCCAGAATCATCTCCTGTAGATAGCGTCTTGTACTTGCTAGACCAGGATAGCTCCTCAATTCTGGCTGAAAATGATGATATCGTTTATGCAGTCCAGACCGATTCCTTTGTTCAATACCGCATACCAGCAGCGGGTACTTATTTCGTCAAGCTCAAAGATTGGGCTCATCCAACTGCTGGTGGAGAGGATTACACCTATAAGCTTACCCTGACGCGCGATGCGGACATACCCAAGATAAGCCTGATTTCCCCAGAAAGCAGTACCTATTTACCGTCAAGTCCATTTTCCATCCAGGTGAATGCCAGTGACCTGACCAGTGGGGTCAATCAGGTCGAGTTCTACTTGCATGAAGGCAATTGGATCAGCGATAAATGGATTTATCTGGGTGCCGATAGTGAGGGCAGCGATGGCTGGTCGTGGCAGATTGACCCAAGTATCTATCTGGAACAAACAGAAATGGCGATCTATGCCCGGGCGATAGATTGGGCTGGGAACTCAGCCTATGCTGCTGCCTGGGGACTGGCGCTTGATCGCACGGCGCCGGTCAGCCAGCTTGCCGCACTGCCAGCTCTCACAGCCAACACTGCAATTGTGCTGGGTTGGACAGCGACAGACAATCTCTCAGGGCTGGGATCTTTTGACCTGCAAGTCCAGCCAACCGGTCTGAGCTGGCAAACTTTCGCAACCTCAGTAAGCGGAACTCTTCGACAGGCAGTATATATCGGCAAAATCGGTCAAACCTACAATTTTAGAATGCGTGCTGTCGACCAGGTGGGGAATGTAGAGATTTACCCCATTAGCGCCGAAGCATCTACCACAATATCCAGTAGCATATGTACCTATCCCGATATCTGGGAAAAATCCAGTGGATCAACAAACGATAATCAGGTGGGAACAGCCAATATGATATCCACGACATTTGATGAACAAGTTCATAATCTGTGCAATCCCTTATCCACCGACCATCTCGATGACGAAGATTGGTTGAGTATCGACCTGAAGGCTGGAGTGCAGTTGATCGCTAACGCCACCCCCATGTATCCTGGCGCGGCGATCGTACTGGAGTTGTTTGATAGTGATGGGGTAACGCTCCTGCAACACGGTGCTCCGCAAGATTTTGGCTATTCAACGCTCCTGTTATGGCGTACAGATCAGGACCGGCGAGTTTACTTACGAATGCGGCACCTATACACAGGCGTGGCAGGCGAGGGCATCAAATACACCATCCAAGTCACACAAGGTGAAGCGATCTTCTTCCCCATTTCGGAGAAGTAGCCTAAAATATACGTGTGAAACTTATAATTCAGATTCCCTGTTTCAACGAAGCGGATAACTTGCCGCATACCGTTGCCGCCTTGCCGCGCCAACTGGACGGGATCGACAGTATTGAATACCTGGTGATCGACGATGGCAGCACAGATGCAACTGTTGCTGTTGCCAGAAAAATTGGGATCCAGCATATCGTCCAGCTTACCGCTCATTCTGGCCTGGCTGCTGGTTTTGCCGCAGGTCTTGAAGCCGCCCTGCTCCAGGGGGCAGATATAATTGTCAATACCGATGCTGATAATCAATACCAGGCTGAGGATATTCAACGCCTGCTCGAACCCATTCTGGCTGGTCGTGCAGACCTGGTGGTTGGTGATCGCGGAGTTGCCAGCTTGGCCAGCTTTTCGCCAGTCAAGCGCCAGCTGCAGCGTTTAGGGAGCTGGGTGATTGGTCGGGCATCCGGGGTCACAACACCCGACGCGACCAGTGGCTTTCGTGCCCTTAGCCGCGAGGCTGCCCTGCGCACCCTGGTGCTGAGCGACTATTCCTACACACTTGAAACCCTGATCCAGGCTGGGGCAAGCCATATCGCCGTGGAATATGTGCCTGTCCGCACCAACCCCCAGACCCGGCCATCGCGTTTGATGCGCAGTATCCCGCACTATCTGGCCCACTCTGGCGCCACGATTATCCGAGCCTATACCATGTACAGACCTTTACGCGTTTTTTCCACACTTAGCCTGGTTCTTCTGGTGGTGGGGCTACTGCTCAGCCTGCGCTTCGTGTATTTTTTCCTGCTCGGTCAGGGCGATGGTCACATCCAATCTTTGATCCTGGCTGCAGTTCTGTTGATCGTCGGTTTTCAAACCTTTTTAATCGGCCTGGTAGCCGATCTGATCGGTTTTAATCGCAAAATTCTGGAAGATCTGATCTATCGCATCCGGCGGATCGAATTAGACCGCAATTTCCAGGATCGTCCTCCACGTCAATGAACAACCGCTCTTTTGGCTGGATCTTGATCAGCGCTTGCTTGCTGCTCCTCAGCGGCTGTGCGCCTTTGGTCCGTTTTGAGCAGCCTGCCTATACAGGGTGGGTCACCCTGGATGCTGAACACAGCATTGGACAAACATTTACCGCTCGCTATGCTGGCCTGGAAGCTATTGCATTTCTATTGGAACCTGGAGATGCTACCAATGGCAGTTTGGAATTCAGCCTTTTCGCGCATGACCAACGTACCACCCCACTGGAAACCGTTCGTCTCCCACTAAATGAGATCCAAACGAGCGGATTTCAACGCATCAACTTTAGCGCCCTGCCCCTCTCGAACCAACAAGATTATTACCTCAGGATGATCATCATCGGTGAAGGGGCAATCCAGGTTGGGATTGGGCCTGGTGCAGGCTACCTGAATGGCGCAGCCTATACAGATGATATTGCCCAAGACCAGCAAGTAGTTTTTCGGTTGATTTACAATCGGAATAGTGCAGTACGGGGATTGATCCAGGAAGGAATAGGCTGGCTGTTAAACCTGAGCGTAGCCGGCATACTATTCATTATTCCCGGTTGGGGGATACTTACAGCAGTCTACCCTGGCTGGCGCCGCTTATTCTGGCCGGAGAAATTAGGCCTGGCGGCTGGCGTGAGCCTGGTAATTTACCCGGTTTTGGTATTGTGGACCAATCTAATCGGTCTGCAAGCAGGTATGGTTTATGCCTGGTTACCGGTATTAGCCGGGATCAGCCTGATCATCTGGAGTTTTGCAAGGCAACCCCACTCACTGAATGAAATTCACAAGCCTTCCTTACCCGACATATTCTGCAGCCTGACTTATATTGGAATACTGGTTATTATCCTGATTTCTCGATTATGGCCTGTACGCGGCCTGGCTGCCCCGATGTGGGGTGATTCCCTGCATCATACGCTCATCAGTCAACTAATAGTCGATCATCAAGGATTGTTCACTACCTGGGCTCCATATGCTGAAATGACCAGCTTTACTTATCACTTCGGCTTCCATACGCTCACCGCCGCTTATCATTGGTTAACCGGCATGGAACTATCTCAGGCAGTCTTATGGACAGGACAAATCATGAACATCTTGAGCCTGATTGTCCTGGTTCCTTTGGCGAATCGCTTGAATAATCATCGCTGGGCCGGAGTTTTTGCCCTGACCATTGCAGGGCTGCTCACTTCCATCCCACAAGTCTACGTCAATTGGGGACGCTACACGCAGTTGACCGGGCAGATCATCCTTTTGGTGTTGGTGTATTTGAGCTGGGTGTATTTTCACGACCATCCGGGGGATCGTCATCTGGGGGCGCTGGTGGCAATCCTGCTGGCGGGTTTAGGCTTAACTCACAACCGTATCCTGGTTTTCGCGGTAGCCTTCTTTCTGGTTTACTTTTTCGCATATGTGCGTTCAACCGGTTTCTGGCGTTCAGTCAAAATTATGGGTCTGGTAAGCCTGGGTGGATTGCTGATTTTTTTGCCCTGGCTGTTGCGCGTATTTCCCAGTACGATCAGTCAAATCCTATTTGCCCAAATATCTACTCCCGCAAACCAGCTTTCAGCTTCAGTGATCCAGGGTGAAGATATTTTTCAATACGCAGTTTATGTCCCTGCGATTATCTGGTATTTGAGCGGCGCGGCGCTGCTCCTGGCGATCTTACGGCGTGACAAAGCCATGCTGGCGGTCAGCGGCTGGTGGCTGTTAGTTCTGTTGATAGGCTACCCACACTGGATTGGCTTACCTGGGTCCGGGGCAATTGGCGGATTCACGGTGATGATCGCCGCATATATTCCAGTATCCCTACTGACTGGCTATCTACTTAGCAGTGTGCTCGAATATCTTCGCCAGCAAAGCAGATTACCTGGCTTTGAATTGGGAACCTCAATCCTGGTATCTGTGCTGACCCTGGGGATCGGGCTAAGCGGGTTGCGGGCGCGCCTGCTGGATGTGCATGTTAGCGAGAGCGCCTTATTCACGCGTGCCGACCAGCGCGCCGCTGAATGGATCCGTGAGCATCTTCCGCATGACAGCCTGATTCTGGTAAACTCATTTCTGGCATACGACAACACCGTAGCAGTGGGTTCGGACGGAGGATGGTGGTTGCCCTTTAAAGCCCAACGTGCGGTGACACTGCCCCCCATTAACTACAGCCTGGAAACCGGACCTGATCCAGAATACCGGCAGAGAGTTAACCAGATCACATCAGCTATCCTGGAAAAAGGGATCATGGATCCAGCCGTACAGGATCTTCTGGCAGAACGAGGTGTCACACATATTTATCTTGGGCAGCAGCAGGGCAGCGTCAATTACGCAGGCCCACCGATCTTAGCAGAGCAACTACTGAGCATGGGCAGCTACCATCCGGTTTATCACGAGGACCGGGTATGGGTCTTTGAACGCATCCAGCCATGAGCGTGTCTGAAAAGAAACCCTTACGCGTGTGTTATTTTGGCACCTACCGGGCCAATTACGAACGCAACCGGTTAATGATCGACCGTTTGCGGCTAGGCGGAATCGAGGTGATCCCATGCCATGCGACACTATGGCAGGGATTTGAGGACCGTCAGCAAGCTGCCAGCGGTGGGTGGAAAAAACCTTCCTTCTGGCTGCGAGTGCTCAAAGCTTATCTAAAGCTGCTGAGCGAATATCGTAAAGTTGGTGATTATGATGTAATGCTGCTGGGCTACCCTGGTCAGGCGGATGTTCTCTTGGGGAGGATTCTTTCTTCCTTACGGGGCAAGCCTTTGGTCTGGGATGTGCTGATGTCGATCTACCTGATCGCCCGTGAACGGCAGCTGGAACAGCGCAGCCCATTCACGGTAAGGTTAATCCACTGGCTGGAAAAGACAGCTATGCGCATGCCGGACCTGTTTATTGTGGATACCCCAACCTATGCTGCCTGGTATCAGCAGGAGTATCAGATCCCAGGCGAGAAGATTCGACTCCTGCCTCTGGGAGCAGATGACCGGATCTTTCAGCCACCGTCTGATACCCAAAAAACCAATCCTGACTTCGTATGTTTATATTATGGAACCTACATCCCCAATCACGGCGTACCGATCATCATCGAAGCGGCGCGCAGGCTGGCAGATCACGCGGAGATTTGTTTCGAGATGGTCGGCGTGGGACCAGAACGCCAAAAAGCCGAACAAATGGCACAGGAATTCGGACTAAAGCAGGTTACTTTCATTGACTGGTTGGAAAAGGATGCATTGGTAAAAAAGATTGCCGAAAGCGACGTGATCCTGGGCACATTTGGCAGCACCCCCCAGGCGCTGATGACCATGCAAAATAAAATCCATGAAGGCCTGGCAATGGCAAAACCGGTGATCAATGGCGATTCACCGGCGATGCAAGCCATCCTAAGACATGGAGAGGAAATTTACTTGTGCGAGCGGGAAAATCCAGATGCCTTAGCGGAAGCAATTCTGGCCTTATATACACAGCCCGAGCTGTGTAAGATCCTTTCCCAACGCGGTCACCAATATTATCTAAAGCATTTATCCTTCGATTATCTGAGCCAGACTTTATGCGCAATCATGTATACACTGATGTCTTGAGGCGGGCTCTGCTACCCAGTATTCTTTTGCTGGCGTTAGGTCTGCGCATAATTGCGATGCAGGGGAAAAGTCTCTGGTACGATGAATTGCAGTCCGTCACCCACGCCAGCCTACCTATCCCAGATCTCCTGGCGGCCGTCCAAACCTATGATCCACATCCTCCCCTGTATTATTTGCAATTACACTTCTGGTTGTTATTGGGAACCAGTGATGGGTGGATCAAGCTAAATAGTGTTTTATGGTCATTGTTAACCATCTTATCTTTTTATTGGATAGTTCGCAAACATGTCAACCAGCGCTCTGCTCTGCTTGCGGCTTTGTTCCTGGCGATCAGTCCTTATACGGTCAACTATGGTATCGAGGTTCGCAATTATAGCCTGTGGATGCTGCTGGCTGTTTGGGCTTATGAGTTTAACCACCAATTACTCCTCACTAAACGCAAATTCCCAGCAGGCGTCGGGCTATTCCTGGTAACCACAGCCTTCCTTTATCTACACGGGATCAGTTTTCTCATCCTGCCCGCTCTTTATGCTCATACCTTGATCTTGTTACTCCAACGCAAAATTAGCCTGTCCCAGCTTTGGAACTGGGTGATTGTGCAGATCGTGATTGTTCTCGCATATATTCCGTGGTTGCTGCGCGCCTGGACAATTAGAAATGTAGGACATGCCGTTATTCCCGGATTGGATGATATCGTAAGTACTATTTATTTCCAATTACTTGGTTATTGCAGTCAATGTTCTGTTGGTTTTCAAGCCAGTTTCGTCATCGCCTGGATATCAATCTGTATCTATGTGGCTTATCACTGGTCATATACCAGACTGATAATCCTGGCCTATGTATTTACTCCTATTCTGGCGACCATCTTGATCAGTTATTTCTTGCATCCCATCTGGCTGTTTCGAGGTTTAGGTCTGATTGTGCCATTTATGTTTTTGACACTGGCAATATGGCTCGACAGTCTTCTAGACCTTGCTAATTGGCAAAAATGGATTGCTTTGAGTGAATTATTCCTCATCATCAGTTTGTTTGCTGTAACCTTACTCAATCAGTTTCGTACACTCGTTTATCCTTGGGATTTCAAACGGGCAGCTGAGCACGTAGCCTCTCAAATCCAGACGGGTGAGGTAATCTTACTATCCCATGAGCGAGTCTTCTGGTGCTGGAACTGGTATTTTGTTGGCCCAGGTACGATCAATCCCATCGAAAGGGTTAATTCGATAAATATATCAAACGGTATTAGAATCACTACTCTTCCTGCCTCGCTCTCGCCCCCGAAAAATGGTGGCTATTGGCAAGTATATCGGGATATCGATTTTCCTCCTGTGAGTTCATCCAGTCTCATAAAACGAATTTGGGATTTTGAAGGTTTAAACGTTGAATATATACCTATTCAGCCCTAGCACAAGGCAGTGCTCATCATGAAGATCTTGCTAGTGACCCTTAACCAGGTCCAACAGGGGACCTATTGGCGAGCGTACCATTTGGGCCAAAACCTGGCAAGGCGAGGACACCAAGTCACACTGGTGGCAACCAGGAGAAATAATCGCTTAAAACTCTCGGTAACAGATGCTGACGGCATAGAGCTAGTCGAAACCCCCGATTTATGGCACGGCAAGTTGCGTGGTTACGAGCTTTGGAACACCTTACGCCGGATGATCTGGCTACGCGGACGTAACTATGACATCGTACACGGATTTGAAGCTCGGCCAACTGTTATTTATCCTGCCAGAATGGTCGCCAGATACAATCAGGCTCCTTTAATTCTCGATTGGGCAGATTGGTTTGGACGCGGCGGATCCGTGGAAGAACGCTCTAATCCCCTGCTTAAATATCTATTACGCCCAATAGAAACTTATTTCGAAGATCATTTTCGTACTCTCGCCAATGGCAATACTGTAATTAATTCTACCCTTTTCCAACGCGCGCAGGGTCTGGGTGTAAATTTATCCCAATTACTCCTACTTCCAAATGGTGCAGATGCGCAACGCATTCAGCCTATTTCCAAGGATGTGGCACGAATTAAGATTGGTCTACCTTTAGATGCAAGAATTATTGGGTATATCGGAACGATTTTTCTCCGCGATGCATGGTTGATGGCAGAAGCTTTCGACCATCTGCAGACAATCTCTCAAAAAACTCGCTTGATAATCATGGGGAATTGCCCAATCGACTTGGGTCAAATGGTCAAACAGCCTGAACTCGTGCAACAGACCGGCTTTTTGAAAGATGATAAACTTGTAGAAGTGATGGCTTGTTGCGATCTTTTTTGGTTACCGTTAACCGATTCACCCGCGAACAATGGCCGATTTCCATTAAAACTGACCGACTACCTTGCTGCAGGCCGTCCGGTGGTGGCAACATCTGTAGGTGATGTGGTAAAAATCATGGAAGACGGTACAGTTGGGATTCTTACTCCACCAAGTGCGCAGGGTTTGGTGGAGGGTACCATCTCCTTACTTACAGACGAGGTCAAATTACAATCTATGGGAACGGCCGCCCGAGAGCTGGTGGAAAAACATTATCGCTGGGACCACCTTACCGACGAGTTGATCGATTTCTATACGCGGATCATTAAACGTTCCGGGAAAACTGGAGGCTGAACAACTTGGAAGAAATCAAGTACTGCGCTTTGTGTGGCAGTTCAGATACACGCTTACTATATACCGGCTATGACCGCCTCCACAATGAAGAAGGTGAGTTCAATCTTTTTGAATGCCAAAAATGTGAACTAATCTACCTGAATCCAAGGCCAAGTCGAGAAGAGATCGACCGGTATTACCCCCAAGATTACATCTCTTATCCAAATGCTATCGAGGACGAACCTAACTGGATACGGCGGCTAGATCGCCAGTATGGCCTGCATAAACGCGTTAGCCAGGTCATCCGCCGCGTAGGCACATCTGGCAGAATCCTGGATATTGGATGTGCTACTGGTATTTTCTTAAATGGAATGCACCAAAAGGGTTGGGAGGCTTATGGTGTGGAACCATCACAATATGCAGCTGAATATGCACGGCAGCATTTCAATTTAGCCATAACCAATGGCTATCTAGAAGATGGCAAGTTCGCAGACAGTTTTTTTAATGCGGTCAGCATGTGGGATGTACTTGAACATGTCCCTGATCCTTTGGATACCCTTACCGAAATTTCGCGTATCCTGGCTCCTGGGGGCTGGTTAGTTCTGAGCCTTCCAAACCCTGAATCCTGGGAGAGATCCTGGTTTGGGCAATATTGGGCAGGTTGGGATGTACCGCGCCATTTTCATCTCTTCAACCGGCATGTCCTTTCGAAAATTCTGCAACAAGCTGGATTCCGGATTAAAGAAATCGTTAGCTTTACAGGTAGACACGGGGTTTTGGTCCTTAATATCCAATTTTGGTTAGGATCGACCAGCCTGTCAACAGGTACACAACACAGACTCCTAAAATTAGCACGCTCTATACCTGCACGCATACTCACTTATCCATTTTATGCGATAGCAGACTCCCTAAATAAGAGCTCCACCATGGTCGTATTTGCTGAAAAAGTGAATGACTAAAAACAAAAGGACTCCCCACTCTGCTGAAACAATACCCGAAATCGGACCACACCAATTTGTGGGATGGTTTTTCGAACCCCATCCAAGCCTGGGTTGGAAAATGCGTGCCAACCAACAAGCCATTTTTCACAAACCAGATATTCACACTCACGTATTGACCAATCACCAAGGTTTTCGTTGGCCTGATTTTCCGGTTAATAAAACAAAAGACAAACAGCGTGTTCTTATCCTGGCGGATTCGTTTGGCGTAGCGATTGAAGTGGAGCAAGACCAGACATTTGCAAGCCGATTACAGGCTGCTTTTGACCTCCATTCATCTACCGAGAAAGAACCATTTGTGGAAATCTTGAATGCGAGTGTAGGGGGCTATGGTACAGAACAAGAATTTCTCTATCTCCAAGAAAATATAACGGCACTGGATCCGGATCTCATCTTAGTTTGTTTCCACTTTGGCGATGATCTGATCGAAAACAACCCAGACCTGCGCGCTCGCATCCACTGGCGGTTGGTAAAGCTACCAAGGCTATATCTGGTCAGCCAGAAATTTGGCGAATTCAATAGGGTGTCTGATCCAAGTACTGAACAACAGGCATACCTAGCATGGACGCGATATTATGATTTCCTGCCTCACCATTTATTACAAAGGGTTGTTCCCAAAAACCAACTCAGGCAACATTCTCACAGCAAACGTTTATTTCGCAAATTTGTCGAAAGGCTCAACAATCGATCACATAAACGTAAGACCAAAACAATCCCATTGGATCTATTGATTTACGCCAGCGAGCATGATCCGGTGTTTGAAGAAGCATGGCGACATACACACGCTTTGTTGGCTGGTTGCCTTCATCTGGCAAATATGCATGGGGCTAAGCTGGCTGTTGTAGGTATCTGCACAAAGGAACAAATCTTGCCAAATTATTTAGTTAAACGTGTTCAGAACGCACCTAACTACAGTGCGTACTCTTTCGATCCCTATTATCCAAACCGACGCCTGGCTGAAATCCTAAATATTCTAGATATTCCCTTGATTGACCTTACACCAGTTTTTGAAAAGGCCCAGCATGCCGGTGATTGCTTATTTTTTGACAATGACTTGCATTGGAACCCTCAGGGACATGCTCTCGCAGCAAATACCTTATTCAAGGCACTAAGACAATTATCACTGGATAATACCTAACCGTGAATAAACCCTTGAAGCGTAATTGGATATGGTTCTTGATTAGTGTGGGAATTTCACTGTTGAGTATTTTCCTGCTGTATCGCCTCATCACCCCAAACCTGGATGTACTGGTTGAAGTCCGCAATAATTTAAGACTAGGTCCTCTATTACTTACTTTCCCGGTTTTTTGCTTGGGTCTCGCTGTTTCTTCATTGGTTTGGGGACGGATGATGAATGACCTTACTGATCCTTTGCCAATAAGTCAACATCAGATTATCTATATCGTTACTCACGCCGCGCGCAGAATCCCAGGTTCAATTTGGCATGTTTTCGGACGGATTGCCTGGTATGAGCGTTTAGGCATTCGCAAAGGTGTCACCGCTTTTACCAATGTCCTGGAAACCGTTTTAATTATTCTATCTGGGCTGGTGATGACTGCTATATTTCTCCCTTTTCTCACAACCAACTCAGGTGTGTCCTTTTGGCAAATCCTAGTCTGGATATCCCTAGGCTTGCTGGCAATTCATCCACGTTTGATTAAGGCAATTATGATTCGACTGGGACAGGATAATCCACCCAAGACTATTACCTACCGACTTGTTTTAGGCTGGTTCGTACATTATTTGCTAATCTGGTTGGTCGGAGGGACAATACTTTTTTTAATAATACAAGCCTTGTTTGGCACCACATTGTCCTTGTGGCCTATATGTGTCGCTGCCTGGTGTGTAGCAGGTGTAGCAGGTACTCTCATCCTTCTGTTGCCTTCGGGTCTCGGCTTGAGTGAAGCGACTATTAGCTTATTGCTTGCTGCTCACATACCTTCGTCTATCGCTGTTGCTGCAGCAATCATAATGCGGATTATCATGACTGGTTATGATATTCTATTTGCATTATTGCTCTTTATCCTAAGGGACAAGCTAGCGATATTCTCAGGTCCCCTTTCAGATAACCAAACAAAAGGCCTTTAACCCGAATGGGTTAAGCGCATAACCTGAAAATTATCGAAAATACTGACAATAAAACTTTACTTTGTTCAAGAAAACACTAAAATAACCCATATTAGGTATTTGTTTCCCAGTTTGAATCAAGTAAGATAAGCACAGGTATGAAGTTCCAATTTCAAACAATATCCTTTATGGAGGCAAAATGAAACAGATCGTCCGTATTACTCTGGCTCTAACATTTATTGCAGCCCTTTTCGCTGGTGTTACCAGCAGCCAGGCTGCCCTGGTTTCATATGATTCAGGTTTTCAGGTGCAGAACCTGGAAGCCCTTGAAGCCAGCGTCACGTTATCCTTCTTCAATCGTGATGGCTCTAGCGCCTTGCAGGTGACTGATACAGTACCTGCGAACAGCTCAGCTACCTATTTCCCACTAACCGACATAGGGCTTGAAGATGGTGACGTTCCAACCGGATTTGATGGCTCGGTGGTCATTGCTTCAGATCGCAGAGTAGCCGCTATCACGAATGTGTTGGGGAGCGATGGCACAAACCCACTTGCTTTTGGCGCCAGCTACAGCGGGTTCACCGGTGGTTCTCCTAGTGTCAGCTTGCCGCTGCTTATGAAAGGCAACTATGGTTTCAACACCTGGTTTAGCGTCCAAAACGTAGGCTCTGTTGCAACAGACGTTTCCGTGACTTACAGTGACGGTGTGACAGCCGGACCGGTGAGCGTACTACCCGGTGCTGCAGCGAAGTTTGAGCAGGAGCTGGAAAGCCACGCTGCTGGGTGGGTAGGTTCGGCTACTGTGAACTCCAGCGCTACAGATATTGCCATAGCTGCACTGGAGGTTGGTCCCACTACATTGTTTGCATATAACGGATTTCTGGGTGGCTCAACTGCCCCAGTAATGCCGCTGGTGCAGGAGAATAACTTCGGCTATGTAACTGGTGTCCAGATCCAAAATACAGGCGCCACGTCGACCAACGTCACCGTACAGTACACGCCTGGCCCAGGACAACCTGGCACAGCCTGTACAGAAACTCGCTCCATTGCAGCTGGGCAGTCAACCTCATTCGCATTGTATGTCTTCACCAACTTTGTCGATCCTGCCCCAAGCACCTTGATTTCTGGCGATTGCAGTATTCAGCAATTCGTTGGTTCTGCCAAAGTAACTGCAAACACTGCAGGTGGTGACTTGGTTGCGATCGTCAACCAGTTAAATACTACTGCCAATAAAGGCGCCGCATACAACGCCTTTGACCCATCTGCGGGGTCCAGTTCAGTAGTCTTCCCGCTAATTATGGATCGCAACTACGGTTACTTCACCGGTTTCAATGTGGTCAATGTCGGTACCACGACCATCGCAGCTGCAGACCTGACTTGCACCATTAGCGGCAGAGATGGCGGAGGCGCTGCAGTTACCGAAACCTTCAATCCGCCTAGCTCTTTAGCCCCTGGAGCTGGCTGGAACCAGGTGAACCTTAATACACTGGCTAATGGTTTTGTTGGTTCAGCAAACTGCGTCGGCCCCGTCGACTCGATGATGGTCGGCACTGTCAACGAAGTCAATGTTAGTGGTACTGGAGACGCCTTCCTGGTATACGAAGGCACCAACCCGTAAAATTGATCATCCCCTCGTCCTGGCGAGCCGCCTCTGGGTGGCTCGCCTTTTCTTATCCCACCCATGGCTTCTGCCAGCTCACCGTCTTCTGAACCCATTCCAACAAACCCTGCCATTGGAACAAGAATTGTTTCCACTAGTTTCTGGTTAATTCTCCAGGAAATTGCTGATCTGGCGTTAGCCTTCACCTTTACCTGGATTGCTCTGCGCCGCTATGGTCCAGCTTATTTTGGCCTGATCACACTGACCCAGGCTGTTCTCAATCTCGGTAGCCTACCTACTTTGAATCTCGAACAAGCATTGATCCGTTTGATACCCGAATTTCAAACTTCGGGTTATTGGCGTACAGCGCGCTGGTTAGTGAAAACCATCGTCACGGTAAAATTAAGCCTGGCAATTCTCTTCGCCGTTGCTCTGTTCGGATTCAGCCCTCTAATCTCCAGCATTTTAAAAGCACCCGAGCTAATTGAGATGATCCGGATCGGATGTATATCCATCCTGTTTGCAGCATTGACAGAAGTAGGAGCAGCTACAGCTTTGGGCTTACTCCAGCCTCAATATCGTACGTTTACTATGACGATTCGTAGAACTATAGAAGTAAGTCTGCTAATATATTTTTCATCCAACCGCACTCATCCCGCAGATGGGATACTGGCGTTAGCACTTGCTGATATGATAGCAGCTTCAACATATTGGATATTACTAATTCGACTGCTGCGTTCTCGACCTGAATCTACAGAAACGTTTTCCCGACGTGAACTCCTGAAACGTGCAGGCGAATACGCATTACCACTATATGGCGCTCGCCTGACCGAAATCTTCGGTCGGGAAATTGGGAAACTTTTCCTGGGGCGACTCGCTTCCGCGACTGCAGTTGGTTACTACAGTGTGGCTCGTTTAGCAACTGAGCGTATCCAAAGCCTCCTAAGCCAGGCACCATTAGCCAGTGTTCCGGTAATTGCATCAACTAATCCTGACAGATCAAAACATCAAAACCTTCAGCAGAAGAATCAAGCTACTTTAGACTTATTAAAATATCAATTAATCGCAGCTAATATGATTGCTATAATCTTATCTGCGATTGCACCATGGATAATTCAATTTTTAGGTAGCAATGAATACGCAGAAGCAATCCCCGTTTTTAGAATGATGATTATTGGGGTGGTTTTCTGGGGGGCAACTGCCACACTGCATGCGCTCTTCCTGATCAATGAACGCACGATTGGCATTCTTTACTTGAATAGTGCGTTGATCGTTAGCACTGTTGTCCCATACATGTTTTTTATTAGGCCAATGCAAGCCTTTGGTGCCGCCATAAGCGACAGTTTAGGTCAAGTTTTTACCTATGCGATTGCATTATTCCTGGCAGCAAAATTCTTTCAATTCCCAACCCGGGTTGCTTTCAAACAAAATATGCAACTAATTGCCACCGCAGGATTGTTGAGCACCACTTTCTTTGTGCTTCCAGAAATACTTTACATTCAGGTTATTGCGCTCAGTCTAGCAATTTTTCTTTATATAACCTTTCTATTGGGTGCTCAATTCCTGCCAGCCAATCTCTGGGAGCAAGTGTCTAATCTAAAAATTCCGCTGCCCCTGGTGAATAGGTTTATCATCACAGGGGCACGCGGGCTACAAGTGTATCAAAATTGGCTGTTAAGGATTAAGGTGCGGGGGTGATAAACCAGGGCAGGTCATGCTCCATCGTGCCAATATCGGTGATTTTGCCCGCTTCCACTGTCAACACCATATCTTTTCCAGTGTTGGGATCGTTTAGTTTGATCAAGTTGTTAGGTGGTACCTGAACCACAAGGATATATTCGCGTGGTTCTAATCCTGAAAAAACAAAGCGACCATTTGAATCTGTTCTGGTTACTGGTGCAGTCGTTTCATTTACCCGCGCCAGGGTAGTCTTGCCATCATCTGCAACCAATAGTATTCCCAAATACAAGCGAATATCCGCATAAGGTTTCCCAACAGCCTCCGTACCACGTGGGGCTAAAAGGATCCCAGTCAAAACTCCCTCGGATTCAGAAGGCGCGCTAATTTCTGTTGGGTCAGGCATCAATGTGACATCAGGATTATCTGTATTTAGGCTAGAACACGCCGTTAACCCTAGAAGAATGAACAGTACTGCACTGAGCAGAATTCTCGAAAAATATTTCATCTGAATGCCTCCAGGCTTCAAGTTCACTCGCTGTATTATACTTGTATCAAGCTACTTCGAGGCAGTTAAGAAGCCAATCCAATTTTAATATGCGTCGACGGACGAATAAGTGAGAACCAATGATAGCACACAAAAAACTGCTATATCTTAAGATAAGTATGAATATCAGCTTGGTGTTATTCACAGTATTAGCTTGTCAACTCCCCAAGATCAATGGAGACGCTTCTCTAATGTTACCACTTGAGACTCCATTTGACGCCACAGCTACTCAAACAATCTCCTTAACCGCCACCCACACAACACAACCCAAGCCGACTGTTATAGCTTCTAATACAACCCTTCCTTTGATGGAAATAACATCCACCCCAAGCATTCTTGAATTGGATATTAATATCTACCAAAGAGGTGACGGTCAAGTCACGGTCGATATACCTGAAGGTGGGCGATATATCGTTGTTGGTGACAGCTTGAGTTATGGTAGCACCATGTCGGGCAGAGATACCTATGATGACATCTGCAACCATCGTTGGCCTTATGTTGAGCAATTGGCATCCGAGATTGGAATTCTGACCACAGCCAATTTGGATCGGGGAGATAGTATGAAAACCCCCTTTTATAGCCAAGTTGTGCGCGGAAGAAAAGTGGATTACTGCCAACCACCACCGGAGATGCCAACCCTGAGCACGGCTGTTGCTGGCTCAAATTCGAATGAATGGTTGGAAGATTTGCTTTTCCATCCTGTTTTTATTGAAACGGTAGAAAACCGAGCAAACTCGGTCGTCCTGTTTATGATAGGAGCAGATATTTTTGCGGAAAAAATTGGGAAAGATCCAATTTCTGTGGACAAATATGAACAGAATATTGGCCAGATACTAGAAAATATCGTTAAATATCAAAAACTAATATACATTGCTCATATTCCACACGTAAGGATTGGTAGTTTTATATCTGAATCTGAACTCCAAGAAACCAACCAATTGATTGATCAGTTTAATCAAAAAATTGACCACATAATCCAAGATAATGGCTATCTCTCCAAAGAAAAGGGTTGGGTCGATTTCGGCCACACGGTTATCCAGCAAGATAATTTGATTATATGGGTCAATGCAGTTCAGCCTGGTCCACATCTAGATCAAATTGTGGATACATTTCCTAGCACCTATTATGCCAAAGATGGGTTACATTTTCATGCTGAGGGCTACAATCAGATTGGAAGTGCCTGGGTTACAAGTCTTAAAAGCCAAATTAAGGTGCTGAAGGCTATACAGGAGAACCCATAATTTTAAAAATTTGCTTTCGATGGGCTATTGGAGGGCTATCGGAGAGCTATCGCACTACCGGCATATTAATAATATACAATGCCCTGTATGACAGATGTTGGAAATTTAGTTCCGCACCTTGCATCCCACCCAGAATATGCAGATTGGTTCCCAATATGGTCATTGCCCCATAAGACCACGCCGTCTGCTCCACAGGATCGAATGGCACCCAACGATTCAGCGGCAGAAAATATTCTAGGTATGATAATTCGTCCTGATCACTGATCCCACCGACAACATAGATGATATCCGCTACACTGGCGACCCCCATCGCATAACGACCCTGGGGTAAAGGCTGCAATTCTCGCCAGCTATCCCCTCCAGGGTTGGATGGATCTGGAGTGTATTGGAGAGTATCGCTTATAGGGTCAGTCCCATCAAACCCGCCGATAATAAATATCCGGCCGCTAGCTACTACGGCGCCTGGGTAGCCAATTGGATTGGGTAAGTTCTGGCGCGTCGTCCAGAGATCCTGGTCTGGGTCATATTCGAATACAGATGCTACAAACTCGTCCCCATCCCAGCCACCAAAGAGATATAACTTGCCTTCGAAGGCGACCAGGCCATAAGCGCTGCGTGGCTCGGGTAGAGATGCCCCAAGCGACCAGGTATCATCGCGTGGATTATAGATCGCTAACTCAGTACTGATACTGCCATTGGATGTCTCGCCTCCAGGCACGTAGATCCGTCCCCCCATGAGAGCTGCCTGGATATCCGTTACCGGGGTGGGTTTGGTGGCAGCTGCAGTCCATTGATCTGCTTCTGCATCATAATAGGTCACATCACCCACAACGCCGTAGGAAGTATCCCCACCAATGGCGTATATACGATCTTCGGACACCGCCAGCGCCAGGCCTGATCGAGCCACGGGGAGCGGAGCTTTTGTCTGCCATTTGACAGTCTCTTCGCTCATTAAGGGATTCGCTTCAGGCGTCGTCACTGCCGGAGAGGCGTTTGAACGCAATAAATTCGGCATGCTGATAACTAAAACTAGGAGGATTATACCCACCAACCCAATCCAGACCGGAGATATTCGCCTGCCAGGGACAATCACCGGAACAGGTAGCTCCTCAAGCGTAAGCGCAGGCCCCACTACAGCATTCTCCACCACATCTTCTTCCTGAACAGGAGCGATACCCTCCACCAATCCAATGCTGGCCGCAAACATGGCAGCCTCGGTGCGCGAGGCTGCCCCAATTTTCGCAAATATATTGCGCAGGTGTACCTTGACTGTGTTGGCGCTGATAAATAACTTTTGTGCAATCTCTTTATTGCTGGCGCCAGTGGCAACCAGCACCAAGATCTCACGTTCGCGCTCGCTGAGTTCATTCGTTTCAGGCATAGGTGGAGAAGCTTCTCGGTATGGTCATAATACAGGCAATTGTGATCTCAGGAATTATTATAACATTCTCCGATCTGGAAATTTTGGCTCATAGGAGCCAGACGCCAAAACTTGACGCGAGCGCATACCCGCGGTAGAATTCTCGCACTTATGCGGGCATAGTTCAGTGGTAGAACGTCACCTTCCCAAGGTGAATGTCGTGGGTTCGAGTCCCACTGCCCGCTCAGGATAAGCCTGCCGTCATCGGCAGGCTTTTTAGATTCTTACAAAACTGTAAAAGGATAAACCAGAAAAAATGCACATTCTATTGTATAGTATAGATGAAATCAAATTTTAACTGGTCAACTAGGTGAAGTAAGAGTCTGCCCATGTCCACCCCTGCCACTATTTTATATGTTGAAGATAACCAGGATAATCGCACCCTGGTCAGGCGCGTGCTACAGGCTGAGGGCTACAATGTATTGGAGGCGCGCGATGCGACGCATGCCTTGTCGGTCATCGAGTCAGCCACCCCGGACCTGATCTTAATGGATATCAATATGCCGGATATTGACGGGTATACGCTGACCACACGCATTAAATCTATGCCGGGAATGGAGAGCATTCCGATTATTGCCATTACAGCCAATGTGATGCGCGGCGATCGAGAAAGAACCATCGAAGCTGGTTGTGATGGTTATATCCAAAAGCCAATCGATGTCGATGTGCTGCCCACACAAATTACCCGCTACTTATAGAGCTATTAAAGATTTCCTAATCGGTTGATTTTTAACTACTGCAAAGTATAAAGGATAAGCGGACTTGGAAACGCCTCACAGTACACAACTACCTGCCAATAAAACCGTTCTTGTGGTTGAGGACAATGTCGCCAATTTCGTCCTCATCGCTCGGTTGTTAGGATTTATGGGCATTCATTGTGAATGGAAGACTTCTGGCTACGAGGTCGTTGAATATGCGGACACCCTTCCGAGGTTGGATCTGATCCTAATGGATATCCGCCTGCCCTACGAAGATGGGTACTCGGCGTTGCGAAAAATACGCGCCTCCGAAAGCATGAAAACCAGTCTGGTCGTAGCTGTAACCGCTGAAGCAAGTCAGGAAGAAATCCGTAAAGCACGTGAAGCAAAATTTGATGGTTTTATCGGCAAGCCCCTAGACCCCGATCGCTTTCCAGAGCAAATCCGCCGAATTCTAATTGGTGAACCTGTTTGGGAACTTAACGAGTTGTAAGAAACGCTTGCACTTCTGTTATTAATGCCTCCCAATCACAGCATGCAGATTGATAATCTTCCAGATAAACTATTTGGTTTTAAGGAGAGGCTCTCGTGCTTAGCGGTAACATACCAAATGAGAGGTTATTTCGCGGGCGATTAGCACGTAACACCCTGCTGATTCTGCTGCTGCTTACTCTGGCGCCGCTGTTCTTATTGGGAAGTACAGCTTATGTACGCACACGCCAGTTACTACGCGAACAGGTATTTTCCCTCCTCACGACTGTTTCAACAGTACAGGGCAATCGGATCGTAGATGAAATCACGGCTGGGCGACAGCTTCTTGTGCGCGCTCTGGCAGATGCCGATGTAATTGAACCGATGCATACTGCCCTGGCGCTTACGGATCGCAATCAGGCTGAGTACGTGAGCGCCCGCAACCAATTCTTCGACCAACTCCAAACTGTCAATCAACCCAAACCCTTCTTTAACCAATTTGTCGTGATTAATCCTGAAGGGATTATTCATATCTCAACCAATCGGCAGTGGGAGGGCCAGAGAATCACCTCTACCAGCGGATTCTCTCCCCAAACCAGGCAAGCCAGCAGTCGTGCGGTGACCAAATTTCAGCCACTCTATGAACAGAGCCTGGTCATTGTCACCACCATCCCTTATCTGAATTCAGAAGGGAATCAAGTTGCTACTATACTCGGCATCAGCGAACCGGCTGTACTCAGCGCGCTGATGCAACGGATTGCTTTTTTTACGGACGCGCATTATTTCGTATCTTCGGATCGTAAGTTTTTTGGCGTTAACCCCTATCCGGATAGTTTTGAAAAAATGATCTTATTCGAGCCCAACGATGACCTGAATTTATTCGTGGAGTATGCCAACGGACAACCCCTGAAGAATGGCGTGAACGAGTTACTCTCGTTTCAAAACCGTCCTGTGATTGCCGCATACAATTGGCTGCCTGATTTGCAAATTGGTTGGTTGGCGGAGATCCCCCAGGCAAGCGTCTACCAACAACTTAATACGCTGGTAGTTTTCGCAACAATCCTGTTTCTGGTCACTGCGCTCATATTACTATTTACCGTTTGGCAAGCCACTCGCTACCTGGTCCGTCCACTTACCCAACTGGCTGCGAGTGTTACCAAATTTTCTGCCGGGAATTGGGACGAACGTGCTGCCGTAAAACGCGATGACGAGGTCGGTTTACTGGCTGATTCGTTCAATAAAATGGCGGCTGATCTCTCAATCCTATACCAGTCTTTGGAAACTAAAGTCGAAGAACGCACCCGACAGCTGCAAGCATCTGGTGAAATTGGACAGGTAACTATTACTGCAACAGACCTGGACGAGCTTTTACACCAGACTGTCACGCTATTAGCCAACCGCTTTGGATATCCCTTTGCGGCAATCTATCTGTTGGATGAAGGCAGCGAATTTGCGATCCTGCGCCAGGTAACAGCGCCAGCAGAAATGGAGCCGCGCTTGCGTGGCATGCGGATAAAAGTCGAACCACTCTCCCTGGTGGGATGGGTAGCGATGACCGGTAGTTCAAAAGTGGATTTGATCGGGCAGGGCGCATTTGGAGCGATAGAGAGAATGGACCTGGCGCCAGACGTGCGTGCTGAGGCCGGAATTCCCATCTTACATGCGGGCAAGGTACTGGGTATATTGGTTGTCCAATCCAACCGACCTACCCACCTGAACGAGGATACCATTCAAGAATTGCAGAACCTTGCCAACCAAATCAGCCCGGCGCTGCAAAATTTTTATTTATTGGAAGCCACCCAGATTAACTTGCAGGAGACCAACCTGCTATATCAGGTTAGCCACCAAATCGCTCAGGCTCCCACCGAAACCGAGATTTATAAGCTGGCAGAACAGGCGCTACGTAATACGCCCTATAACTCAGCCTTTCTGGTTGTAAATGGAACTCAATTTGACCAAATCTGGTCCAACACGAAAGCGGATCAGGCGTCATTACCAGCGAGCTCAATTATTGATCCGCAGCGGTTGAACCACCTGTTACCCAGCAGCGGTGCACTCATTTATCAACTCAATCAAAAACAAACCGATGTGCCTGCAGATCTGGTTGAGTGGTTTCGTAAATTCAGGCACAGTACCCTGGCGATGCTCCCTGTGCGACGTTCAGGCCGATTACATGCCTTACTGCTCCTTGGCACGAACGAGGAGGACGCGCGCGCAGGCTTGCGGTTTTCTCACCTGCACCTGCAACCGTACAGCAATCTGATCGAACTGATGACCAACAGCCTAGAAAAAGTAAGGGCTCTGGACATAACTCAAAAACGACTGAATGAGATGGAGATTTTGAACAATCTCAGCCGTGAAGTTGCCCAACAGACGAACCTGGAGTCTCTTTACAACATAATTCATCAGCATATCAAAGAAATATTTGGAGAGGTAGATTTTCTTTTGGCTCTTTTGGATATTGAGAAACGTCAAATTCGGGTCCCATATGCCTTTGAAGAGGGGCAGCGCCTACAAGTTCCATCTATTCCCTTTGGGCAAGGTCTGACATCCCTGGTGATCAGCTCGCGCAAACCATTGCGTTTAGGATCACCGGATGACTGGAGCGCCTTACCTGCAGGCAGCACCGTCATTTATGGCAAGAAGGCTTTTTCCTGGTTGGGTGTTCCAATGATTGTTGCAGGCGAAGTGGTTGGGGTCATGACTGTGCAAGATGTCCATGAGAGCCGACGTTTCTCACTCGAGGATGAGCACTTCTTTAGCACCCTGGCAACCCAGGTGGCGGTGATCATTCGTAATACTACTCTGCTAGAAACCACGCGACAGCGTGCGGATGCAGAGAGCATGCTCAACCAAATCACCAGCAATATTCGCCGCTCAATGAGTATTCCAGAGATCCTGGCTACCACGACCACCGAATTGAGCCATGCCCTGCAGGTGCGCAAGGCCAAGATTGTTATTCGGCCGGCCCAATCTGATGCCCACGGCATTCAAGCGCCTGAGAATGGTGGCGAAAATGGGAATAAACCGGCAGTAAAAAGTCTCCCAGGCGAATCCAGGGAGGTAGAACATGGTACCTGAAAGCCAGGTGCGCCTTACTCCATTACCGGTACCATCCACTAGCGACAAGTTTGTCAGTGAACTGGAAGGCCTGCGCAGAGAAATCCTCAACCGGATGCTAAATGGCACTAGCATCGTGGCGACGATTGCATTCATCATCGCAGTCATCTTCGAAAGCCGTATAGGTCAGTGGAATATCATCTTAGCAGCCAGCGTCGCCTATACCTGGTTGTTGGCGATTACCCTGCTGCGTCGCCTACCCTACTGGGCGCGCACAGCCAGCTTATTGATGATTATCTACGGTATGGGCCTTGCCAGCTTATTGGTTAATGGGTTAGCCGGTACGGGAAGAATTTTCCTATTTACCCTGCCCATTATTGCCAGCATTCTGGCAGGAGCGCCGGCTGGACTTGCCTCGATTGCAATCTCCATATGCTCGATTCTGCTAACAGGTTGGTTGATCTCCACAGGTAAGCTAACTCTGTCTGAGGCCGAGATTGTGACTACAGCTACTGATCCTGGTTTCTGGATTACCGGCGCGTTCACATTTCTGATGATGGGTACTGTATCCACACTGACACAAGCGGGTCTGGTTCGAGGTCTTGAGCGTAGCGTTGAGCAAACCCGTGACCTGACCCGGCAGTTAGAAGTGCGCCAGGCAGACCTGGAGAATCAAGTTAAGCTACGCACCCGCGACCTGGAACGACGCTTCCTCCAAATCCGCACCGCCGCCGATATTAGCCGGGCAATCTCAGATTTAACCAGCAGCCAGGATCTGTTAAACCAGGTTGTGGCATTGGTTAAAGAGCGTTTTGACCTTTATTATGTCGGTGTATTCTTGTTAGACGAGCATGCTGAATACGCCGTGCTTAAAGCGGGTAGTGGCGAAGCCGGGCAACAAATGCTTGCCCGTAACCACCGGCTGCTGGTTGCTGGGGATTCGATGATTGGCTGGGCAACCGCCAATCGAAAGCCAAGAATTGCTCTGGATGTTGGACAGGAGGCTGTGCGGTTTAATAATCCATACTTACCAGCCACACGTTCTGAAATGGCTCTTCCAATCCTGGTAGGGGAGCAGGTGCTAGGTGCAATTTCTGTCCAGTCCGCTCAGCCTGAAGCTTTTGATATTGCAGATATTACCGTCCTTGAAGGCATCGCCGACAGCCTAGGTACTGCCCTCGAAAATACACGCTTGTTCAACGAGGTGCAACGCAGCCTTGTGGAAATCCAGACCTTGCACGGGCAGTACCTGACCAAGGCCTGGTCAGAGTTACCAGGGCAAGCCACAGATCTGGAATTCACTTTCGAGGCAGGAGATTCGGCGCAGGACAAAGAGAGCCGCTCCGTTGAGATTCCCCTGACGTTACGCGATCAAGTGATTGGAAGCTTGACTTTAGAGACTGGCCCGGGTGGATTAAGCCAGGCTCAAGAAGCTTTGGTAAACAGTGTAACCACTCAAGCCGCTTTAGCACTGGAAAATATTCGCCTATTCCAAGAATCACAACGCCAGGCAGAGCGTGACCGGATTGCAGCACATATCTCGTCCCGTATCTGGGCATCTATGGATACAGACGCTATTCTTCACAATGCACTTAAAGATTTAGGCCAGGCTTTAAACGCTTCTGGCGGTGTGATACAGCTCAAAGGAGAGAAATAACCGCATGAGTGGTTTCTGCGAGGTGGCATCTTGAATCCAATCTCTTTTGAGCAAACCTTGCATATCCTCGTCTGGTCGATGGCTTTGCTGGAGTTTATGCTTGCCAGTTATGCGCTGGCCATGAACTTCTGGCACACTGCGAATCGTTATCTGGCTGGTTTTCTATTGTTACTGGCAATCAACAGCATAGCTACAGCTCTGATGTTGGGCGCAGAGACCTTTCAACAAGCTATGGCTCCAGCGGCTTTGCTGGCAATCACGATACCGATGATCCAACCGGTGCTATTAAGCGCCTGTATTGTCTTACTCCGGCCAAACTGGCAACGTAGCCGCCTGAAATGGCTGGTCTGGCTCGGTTATCTGCTGGCAGCCATCCCTCTGGCAGCTACTATCTTCGACCTGATTACCCGGCAAGGTATCTGGCTGGAGGGTCTTGAGTCGATAAATTACCAGGGGGGCTTTATCTCGCTGATTGAATTCACTCGGGGTACATTAGCAGACATCATCTGGCCAATAGCGATCACCGCTTCCGGTGTAGCGCTCCTTCTTACCCTGCTGTACCTGTCAGTTTTAGATACACAGGTATTTCCGCGGGCCAAGCGGTTGGGATGGCTGTTGTTCGTCGCCCAGCTCTCTAGCATTGTGCTGCACCTGGGATTGCGAGACCGGCTGCTACCCGTCGTCCCAGTATTACTGACCAATCTACTCCTGGCTGGAGCTTTTAGCTACGCCAGTTTTCGGCAGATGGCTTCAGAACGGCGTTTTCAACGCGGCCAGCTACAAATCCGCCTGACAGTATTGACCCTAATCGTCACAATCCCGATTCTAGTATCGGTGCTCAGCTTTTTGACCTCGCAAGCAGCCTACAAAATCGAACAAAATGCTACGGAACGTATGAAGTTGCATAACCAGAATCTTCAAAGGTCTATCGAGATATGGTTAGATGGAGAGATGCGCGCCCTGCAAGATATTCTGAACCAGGACGCTGTGCGAAACATGACCTCAACCGCTCAGGAGGAGGCTCTTAACTCGCTGGCCGCTACGCACCCCTGGATAGATTTAGCCAGCATAACGGATATTAATGGAATGGCAGTCGCATCCAGTGACCCTGCACAGATGCCCGATGTTTCCGACCAGGCGTGGTTTGAAGATCTCCTGAATGGCGCCGATTCAGTTGCCGAGGTCTGGGATCATCCAATCAACAAAACGCCGGCCCTGGTATTATCCCTGCCTGTGCACGACCAGCAGGGGATGCTCTCAAGGATCGGAGTGTTTAGCTTATCCTTAACAAAACTTTCGGAGCTGCTTAATCCGGTTTTGCATACCGAGGCGGGTGAAGCCTACATCGTCGACAGCGCTAACCGGATTATTCTCCGGACAGGTTCAAACACAGCAAGCATTGGAACCGATCTAAGCGGCTATCCACCAGTTCTACAGCTTCGTAACGGAGACCTGGGAGCAATTCAATTCAATGATTCGAACGGTGAAACACAACGAGCCTATTTATCCAAAACCTCCAAGGACTGGGGCATAATTTACCAACAGCCTGAAGCCATATTTCTTGAACCAGTACGCCTCCTGCAATTGGCAACCTGGCTGCTTGTGACCCTTTGCATATTGATTGTCAGCCTGTTGGTCTGGTTTACCCTCCGGCAAGCCCTGCGCCCGATCTCCACCTTGACAGCTACAGCCAAAAGCATCACAACAGGGAATTTATCTCGTGCAGTTCCTGTTGAGAGTGAAGATGAATTGGGTAATCTGGCACGCAGCATGAACGATATGATCACCCAGTTACGCGGATTAATTATTCATTTGGAGCAACGCGTAACCGAGCGCACACAAGATGTTCAGCGCCGGGCGCTTCAGCTTCAAGTTACCGCAGAAGTTGCACGCGAGTCAGCCTCAATCCGCGAATTGGAGCGCTTGTTGGACCATACCGTACACCTGATCTCAGAACGGTTCAACTTTTATCATACGGGCATCTTTTTAATCGATGATGCTGGAGAGTATGCTGTACTGCGCGCTGCTTCTTCTGAAGGTGGCCAGCGCATGCTAAGCCGCGGGCACAAGCTGCGCATTGGGCAGACCGGTATCGTTGGGTATGTCGCCGAGAAAGCTGAAAGCCGGATCGCCCTGGATGTGGGCCAGGATGCGGTGTATTTTAATAATCCTGATTTACCCCAAACACGTTCAGAGGCCGCACTGCCTTTGATGGTACGTGAGCATGTGATCGGTGTCTTGGATGTGCAGTCACCCCAAATTGAGGCCTTCAACTCCGAAGATATTGAGACTCTGCAAGTACTGGCTGATCAGATTGCCTTAGCCATTGAGAACGCCCAGCTCTTTGACGAAAATCGCCAGGCACTGAACGAACTGCAATCGCTTTACGGCACCCAGGTACGCCAGGCCTGGCAGGGGCGGCTGGAGGAACGGTCAATCACCTATGTCTATGACCGACTAGGTGTGCAACCCGCACTTCCCAATGCGATCACAATTGAGCCTGACTCCAATGACGATCAATATTTAGTTGAAGTACCCATTGAGTTACGCGGTTGGCAATTAGGCATGTTACAACTTAAACGAGATCAGAATCAAGCGCCTTGGACACGGCAAGACCGAGAGCTGCTTCAGGATGCTGCCCACCAAATTGCCCTAGCCCTGGAAAATGCCCGGCTGCTTGAAACTGTGCAGCGCAATGCGTACCATGAACAAGTGATTGGCCAAATAGCATCTAAAGCACAAAGCTCGCTGGTCCTGGAGAATGTAATGAAAACTGCCGTTCAGGAGATTGGCCAGGCAATCCAGGCTGCGCGAGTTCAAATACGGTTGCACCCAGGCAATGACGGACATTCAACTGGTATTGTTAGCGACCAGACGAATAACACCAGGAGCTAATCTGAATGTCTGAGCTATCGGTTTACCATCCTTCAAAATCCATCCGTTTCCGGCTACTTTTTTATATGTTGGCTATATCCAGCGCGGCTGTTCTGCTTTTGGCAGTGGCGGCTGCCAACACAACCCGCAGGATTGGAACAACTGCCGTAGAGAGCAGCGCCACTGCCCTGCTGGAGCAGGCCGAAAACTTTCTAACACAATTGAATCTTTCTCAGGCACGCGAGAACGACTTGCTGCTGGAAAAAAATCAAATCGCTGGGTTTAATATTGCTGCTTATATCGCCCAAGTGTATGCAAATCCACATGCGTTTCAAGGGGATTTTTGGCCGGCGGACGAACATATGCAACTGGGCGCTAACGGCCAATTTGCCAATCTTCCAGGAGACACCACCAGCGTATTTGTTCCTAATTTTGTCGCAATCAACGCAGACCTCCTGAAGGAAATCGAACAAGGCGCGTATTTAGATTTCGTATTTGCCTCTGCCATAGACAATGCCCCCAATATCGAGGCGATCTACTTCTCTACCCCAAACAATGTTCTGCGCTATTATCCCAATATCAATCTTGGTGAAGTTTTACCTCCAGATTTTACATCCACAGGTCGCCCATGGTACACCGGATCAGTCGATCTAGAGGGCAGTGGCGAACCATATTGGGCGCCAGTTTATCGTGATGCGACTGGACTGGGATTAATCACCACCTTTTCCGTGCCGGTCTATGGGGCCAATAATATTTTATATGGCGTTTTAGGGTTAGATCTCACCCTCGGCGCCATCCAGGAAAATATTGAGACCAGTCAGATCCTGCAAACCGGATACTCTTTCCTGGTTGACCAGGATGGCAGCGCCATAGCCTTGCCAATGCAAGGCTACCAAGATCTCAATGTGCGACCACCTGAAAACGACGAGACGAATCCTAATTTAAGAGTTCTCAATACTGCCTTCACCCCCATCCTGGATCAGTTACTATCCGGGGAATCCGGCTTCACTACAGTAAGCGCAGATGGACGAGATTTGTATGTCGCCTATACGCCGCTTGAATCAACCGGGTGGGTTCTGGCAACGGTAGCCGACCGAGAAGAAGTTCTGGCATCCGTCGAAGTATTGCGGGGCGAGATAGAACAATCTACTACAGACTTAATCATCTTCAATTTATTACCGATCAGCCTGGTAATCTTTGCCGGTGTTTTGGTATCTGGTCTATTGTTGACCAATCAACTGGTCCGCCCTATTCGGCGTCTGGCTGAGATGGCACAGCGCCTACGCCAACAAGAATGGCAAGTTGAGCTCCCCAAGGTAGCGGATGACGAAATCGGCGTCCTTGCGCATTCTTTACAGGATATGGCACACGAACTGCGCTCCCTGATCAGTGGCCTCGAAGAGCGTGTTGCGCAAAGGACTTCTGAATTAGAGCGCAAGACTACCCAGGTACAGGTGGCTGCAGAGATTGCACGGGATGCCACCAGCCTGACAGCCACAGGTGAAATGGAGAATGTCCAAGCCTTGATGGAGCGCGCGGTATACCTGATCCGTGACCGGTTTGGTTTCTATCATGCAGGTATCTTCTTGCTGGATCAAACCGCGGAGTATGCGGTTTTGAGTGCGGCAACTGGCGAAGCCGGGCGGGTCTTAATTGAGAAGGGCCACCGCTTGAAAGTCGGCGAGATTGGGATCGTGGGGTATGCAACCGGACATGGCAAGCCCCGCATTACCGGTGATGTAACCCGCGACCCGAATCACTACCGTAATCCCTTCTTGCCCGATACCCGCTCTGAGCTGGCTTTGCCATTACGGGTAGGTGATCGAACGATTGGCGCGTTGGATGTACAAAGTAAAGAATTAGGCGCATTTACCGAGGACGACATTACTACTCTGCAAACCATGGCTGATCAATTGGCCGTTGCTATCGAAAATGCACGACTGCTGCAACGCGTTCAGACAAACCTGGCTGAACTAGAACGCCTCTATAAACAATACGAAAGAAATGCATGGCAACAAACCACGCAACAGCAAGCTGTCGCAGGCTATCTTTACAGTCCAGCTGGGACCCACCCAGTTTCAGGTTCGCTTCCACTCGAACCAGTAGAGATGATCTCCGGAAAGCCAATTGAGATACCGCTACAGGTTCGCGATATCCAAATTGGTAGCCTGGAAGTCTGGCCACAAGAACAGGGTTTCTTACCAGACGAGAAAGATTTCCTGGAAGAAATCGGACGCCGTATCAGCCAGGCAATGGAATCTGCCCGCCTGTTTGAGGAAAGCCAGACACGGGCTATGCGGGAAGAAACGATCAACCTGATTACCACCCAGGTTCGGTCATCGATCAATATGGAAGCCGTTCTGCAGAATACTGTGCGTGAGCTGGGAAAGGCATTAGGTGCTTCGCGCACATTTATCCAGTTAGGTGTGTTTGAGGAAGATCAGCCAGGGGAACTCAGCCAAAATCCTGACGAAGCGCGTGGAAATGATGATGGTAGCGCAACAAAATCCAATGGAAGAGGCCAGGTATGAGCATATCTAGAAAATTACTTATACCGAGCCTGAGTCTTAGCGGAATTATATTACTTACACTGCTTGTTCTGGTCGCTATCTATAGCCGGAACAATATTCGGCAAATTGAGCTCGCCAAAGCCGAAAGCCTGAAATTAGTCTTCAATAACTATCTCAACATATCAGATACCCAATCAACCACACTGGATAATCTGAAAGACAAATACCAGGTTAATTGGCAGATTTTTATTCGGAACACATCTGCCGCAGAATTTGAAGGAGCGAATGATTCTGCAGAAACCAGCATACCCAATACCGATCTCAGGTTAAGAGCCTCTTCCCTCGATCAATTTGTTCTGCTACCCGCAAATACGTATATCCGTGCACTTGCCGGAGAATCCAGCCTGGCGCAGATCTCTGTACCAATGGGGGATACTCAACAAAATTCCAGCGTATATAGTTTTCCGATACGCGATGAGACGGGTAATATTATCGGCGTTACCGATGTGTTTTGGGATCGTAATCCATTCAATGTGCAACAACGCAACCTGCTTCTGTTAACATTATTAGTTATCCTGGCTCTCCTGGTCGCTGGTGGATTGAGCATGACTCGCATCATGCGCCAAGCTCTTGCCCCTTTGCCGCTGTTGGTGGATCACGCCCGGCGGATCGGTATGGGAGAATACAACCTGGTGACCAGGCCAGAAGGAGCTGGAGAACTAGCAGCACTGGGAGAGAATCTGAATACGATCGCGTCTGAGATGGGTAAATTATCGGCGAATCTGGATCTGGCTGTTGCCGAACGCACGATTGAGCTTGAAAAGCGCAACCGACAGATACAATCTGTTGCTGAAATTTCCCGTCAAATCGCGGCGCCTCATCACCTCGATGATCTCTTGATGACCACTGTGCGCTTGATCCACGAGCGGTTCGAGTATTACCATGTCGGAATCTTCCTGGTAGATGATCAGAAACAATTCGCCGTCCTGAAAGCTGCCAACGATGAAACAGGTAAATTATTAATCCAATCCGGTCACAAATTAGGTATTGGTCAAAGGGGTATCGTTGGGTTTGTTACCGGTAAAGGTGAAGCGCGCATTGCGGCTGATGTTACTCAGGATCCTGCGCACTATCGCAATCCAATTCTCCCTTACACACGGGCAGAAATGGCGCTGCCCCTTAAAACAGGTGGAGATGTCATTGGCGCCCTTGACATTCAGAGCACGGAAATTGGGGCCTTCACCAATGAAGATGTATCGATCCTGCAGACCCTGGCAGATCAGCTAGCGGTTGCAGTAGAGAATACACGCCTGGTCGAAAAATTAGAGGCATCTGTTGAAGAGACCCGCCGGCTTTATAAACAGCAAATAGAGGAAACCTGGAAACATTATACAGATCAGGTTCAAGTGTCTGGATACCAGTATAATCGGATGCAAGTCCTACCTGCCGAAACCAGCTTGCCGGATGAGGTCAAGCAGCCATTAAAATCAGGGCAGGTTGTGATCCAGAATGTGGGTGACAGTTCTGAGGACAAAGATGGAAGTCTGGGCAGATCGGTATTATGGGTACCATTATCCTTGCGCGATCAATTAATTGGTGTCATCGGGATTGAAAAAGATACGCCCGATCACTCCTGGAATGTGGATGAATTGGCCATCGCTCAGGCCGCTGCAAATCAGGTTAGTCTGACACTTGAGAACGCCCGTCTATTGGAGCAAACCTACCAACGCGCAGAGCGGGAAAGGATCGCCGGTCAGATCAGCGCCCGGCTCCGCTCCAGTAATGATCCACAACAGATTCTGCAGACTGCAGTGAGTGAGTTGAAACAAGCTTTACGCGCCCAAAAGACACAAGTCATGCTAGCGCCCCGCTCTCCAGAGCCAGGTGATGGGTTCCAACTCCCCGGCGATAACCATTATTCAGGAACACCTGAGGGAGCTGGAAATGAAAACTAATATGGATGTAACATGTCTTACATAATCGCGGTTGGCAATCAGAAAGGTGGGGTTGCCAAGACAACCACTGTGATGTCCTTGGGTGGCGCTCTGGCTCAAATGGATCATAGCGTGCTGTTGGTGGATCTGGATGCGCAGGCGAACCTGACGCTCTCCGCTGGATTCGACCCAGCAAAAATGCGCGGAACCATCGCGGATGTGCTGCTTCAATCTGCCAATCTCTACAGTGTGAGTCGCGAAACCAGTATTCCAGGAATGGATTTAGTGCCAGCAAACGCTGAAATGGACCTGGCTGAGCGCTTTCTACCTATCCGGCAGAACTTTGAATCGGTCTTGCGGACAGCCCTCAACGGACAACAAGCCTACGATTATGTCCTATTGGATTGCCCGCCATCCATCGGAGCGGTCACCCAAAACGCGATGAATGCAGCCCAGATGTTGGTCATTCCTACCCAGGCTGAATATTTTTCAGCACATGCCTTGCGAGCCATGATCGGGGCAACGCGTAGAATCCGCCAACAATTGAACCCGGCTCTGGTTACTCGTATTCTGTTGACGATGTTCGATCAACGCAATCGTATTCACCGTGAAATCTCGGAACAATTACGCGCATCCTTCAGCGACTCTTTATTCGACACAGTTATCCAACTGGACACCAAGCTACGCGAGAGCGCAGTAGCTGGCATGCCCATTACCCATTACCTGAAGAACACACGGGGCACTCTCCAATATCGTGCCCTGGCCCAAGAGCTGGTCCAGTATGTCCAAGAAACATATCAACAGCCGCATTAAGAATCTGTTCGCCGACCTGGGAGAAGATTCCCAAACCAGCCAGCAGAGCGAAGCGGCGTTGCTGGTTGGTTGGACATGGGAAGCGGATGCGCGCGGTTATTACACTGCCATCAGCTCCGAAATGTTAAATTTCTTGGGAATCCCTCCCGAAGAATGGCTCGGACAATCACTGAGTAGCGGACTTGACCAGCGCTCTAGCCAAATCCTGGATCAAGCCTTGCAAGCAGGCCAATTTCCAGTCGACTTAAAGCTCCAATATCCTACGCGGTCGAATGAATGGCTGGCGACAGAAGTACAGATATACCCGATTCCATGGCGACCGGATGAACCTTTCCGGCAGGACACGCTCCAAGGGTGGCGCGCAATTGTCCGTCCACAGATTGAAGTTTCTTCGGATACACTAGTTGCTCCATCACAACCAAAAGAGCTAACCAGCGTGCGACCAGCCAGGCCGCGAGCCACCAATAAGGAAAAGCAACCGGCCACACCCAAACAATCTTCATCCAAGGCGACCAGTTTGCAGCAATTCCGCCCGGGCGAATCCATTAGGTATCAGGTGGAAGATCATCGCCTGTCACCCAGTCAAAATGTCCTTACCGATCTGGGTAAGCAAAGTTTAACGGAAAAACAAACACTCGCGCGCTCCTCTGCTGAGGATGGACCGGCTGAATTGGCGCTCTCCACCCCGCTCGCGGATGGCAAAACCAGCTTGCTCTTCGAACTGCTTGACGAAGAGCCGGGACGCAAGTGGAATGATGCAGAGCGTCTGCTGGTTGAGCAAGTGGCCGACCAAATGACGCTGGCTTTGGAAAATGCACAGCTCTTCCAACAGACTCAGAACGCCCTGGCTGCCACCTCTGCTTTGTATGAAGCCAGCGCGGCAATCAGTGCAGCCCAGTCCTATGATGAGATCCTGGAAGCGCTCCGCCAGCACACGATACTGGGATCGGCAGATAAACATCTGGCGCTACATTTCTTCAATCATCCCTGGACTGAGAGCAATCCCGCAGACCAAAGTGAGGTCATCAGTGGCTGGTCCAATCTAAATCTTGATATCCGCCAGACTCTAATTCATCTACACGAATTAGCCGAGACCCACCGCTTCCTGATCAACGATCGTGTTATTTTGATCGATGATCTAACGCTTTACGCATCGATAAAGGAAATCCAAGAATTCTTCATTGATCGCTGCCAGGTAACCAGCCTGGTGTTCGTCCCGCTGGTCACTGGTGGTCAATGGTTGGGTTTCATCAGCGCCGGCGATTGTGCAGCAATCCACCTTAGCACAGAAGAGAACCGCCGTTTGATGGCGCTCTCCAGCCAGGCTGCGATCGCATTAAACAACATGCACTTGCTGGCCGAAGCCCGCCAGCGTAACCTGGAACTGGCGGCGATCAATTCGGTGATCGCTGCTGCCAGCCGTTCATTGGCCTTGGAAGAAATGTTGGATGAGGTTCTGGACCGTGTGTTAGACACAGTAGATTATGCTGCAGGTCTGATTACATTGGTTGATGGTTCCGGATTGCTTCACATAGCCATCCAGCATCAGATGCCCAAACAATTCATCGAGAAGCTGGAAATAGATGGACTGAAGGATACACTCTCGCAAATTGTTTTTACGCAACATCAACCAATCAGCGTCGGAGATCTGGAAAATCACTCCCCTGTAGATTCCTCCAGCCTGGTAAATAATGGCCTGCGTTCTTATATGGGAGTGCCTCTCGAATCCAAAGGCCACGTGCTGGGCACCATTTGTGTCTTCGGCAAGCAAATACAGTCTGGTGAGCAAGCCCGGCTGCCCCTATTACAAGCAATCGGACAACAAGTGGCTGTGGCGGTGGAAAACGCCAGTCTTTTCGATGAGACTCAAAAAAGAAGTGCTGAGCTGGCTGTCATTAACCGGGTGGTCGCCGCAGTAGCAGGCTCCATGGATCTGCAAGCCAGCCTGGGGATCATCGCCAACGAATTAGGTAAGACCTTGCGCGTTCAGACGGGAATTGCCTTACTCAACGAAGAGCACCAGGTGATGACTATTGTTGCCAGCTACTCACCAATTCCCAACGCGCCAGATGTTATTGGCATTGAACTACCGATTCAGGGAAATCCATCGACTCAGCAGGTGCTGGCCACTCGTAAAACACTCATCATCGAAGATGCTCAACTAAGCCCACTCACTGCCACAATTCATGAAGAATTGCGCCTGCGCTCGATCGAGACCCTGATGCTCATCCCACTGATCTCAGGGAATCGCGTGATTGGAACTGTCGGATTGGATATCCTGGAGAAAGGGCGTCAATTCAAGCCTGAGGAGATCCGCCTGGCTGAGACAATCGTGCTTCAAGCCTCCACCGCCATCCAAAACACACGTTTGTTCGAGCAAACCGAGCAAGCTCTGGCTGAGACAGAAATGCTTTATAAAGCCAGCGCGGCCTTCAACGAGACCAATAGCTATGCTGACATTCTAGAAATTCTTCGCCGCTACACCATGATCGGGCGTGGAGCGGCAACGAATATATTGGCGCTGTTTGAAAAACCTCCTTTGATTGGCACTGACCCGCTCTCTATACCTGATTGGTATACACCCATCGCGACCTGGTCTGCCAATCCGATGCAGAGTCTCTCTATCAACCGTTCCTCTATGAAGGAATTACCGGCTGCTAATGAATTATTAAAACCCGATGCACCCAGCATCATCTTGAATGTGGAAAATGATCTGCGACTTGATTACCAGGCCAGGCGCACCTATGGGGAACACTACCAGGCTAAAAGTGTTTTGTTTGCTCCACTGGTGACAGGTGGGCGCTGGATTGGATTTTTAGGCGCCTATTTTAGTCAAGCTGAAGATCTCTCCAACCCTGATATACGACGGTTAATGGTCCTGGTAGGCCAGGCCTCTATTGCAGTTCAAAATATTCGCCTGCTGGAAGAAAGCCGGCGAAAGGCAGACCAGCTGCAAACCGCAGCCGAAGTCGCCCGCGATACTTCCTCCACTCTGGCTCTGGATGCCTTGCTGCTGCGCGTGGTAAATTTATTATGCGACCGTTTCGGCTATAACCATGCATCGGTATTTCTGCTGGATGATGAGGGGACTTATGCAGTGGTGCGAGAAGCGACTGGCGAGGCTGGCGCAGAGATGAAGCGCAAACCCCATAAGCTGGGCGTGGGATCGCAATCGGTAATCGGGACTGTAACACACACTGGCCAACCCCTGGTGGTCAATGATGTTTCTCAGAATCCAGTTCACAAGCCGAACCCGCTGCTTCCAGAAACACGCGCCGAGCTTGGCATCCCCCTCAAGATTGGCGAACGCGTAATAGGCGCGCTGGATGTGCAATCCAATGATACCAATGCCTTTACACAGGATGATGTGGCGGTTCTTCAGGTCTTAGCGGACCAGGTTGCAGTCGCAGTGGACAACGCACGTGCCTATATGCTCTCGCAGCAAGCCGTCGCAGAGATGCGTGAGGTTGATCGATTGAAAAGCCAGTTCCTGGCAAATATGAGCCATGAGCTACGCACCCCACTTAATTCCATTATCGGTTTTTCGCGAGTGATCTTGAAGGGGATTGACGGTCCGCTTACCGAGCTTCAAGAACAAGACCTGGCTGCAATTTACAACTCCGGCCAACATCTGTTGAACCTGATCAATGACGTGTTGGATTTATCCAAAATCGAAGCTGGCAAACTGGAGTTAGCTTTCGAAGATAAAGTTAATCTGACCGATCTGATCAACAGCGTCATGTCTACCGTGGTTGGGCTGGTGAAAGATAAACCTATTAACCTGACGCGCGACATTGCCCCCGACCTACCCACTGTGCGCGCTGATCCAACCAAGATTCGCCAGATTTTGATCAATCTTTTCTCCAATGCAGCCAAGTTTACAGAGCAAGGATCCGTGGGGATAAAAGCATTCAAGCAAACTGGCCCCAATGGTAAACCCGAGGTGATGGTCCAGGTGACAGATACTGGTCCAGGTATTGCCCTCGAGCATCAGGCAAAACTCTTCCAACCATTCTCTCAGGTCGACGATTCCTTAACGCGGAAAACCGGCGGAACAGGACTGGGGCTTTCAATCTGTCGTCACCTGGTGGAAATGCACGGTGGGCGAATTGGCCTGGAAAGTCATCCTGGCATTGGCAGTACCTTCTTCTTCACGATCCCAGTCCAACCTTCAGAAACCCAAGATTTGGGAGGAAAGAATGCGAAACTGGTACTGGTGATTGATGATGAGCGCCCAATTGTGCAGCTTTATGAACGTTATCTAACACGCCACGGCTACCGAGTCATCGGGTTGAGTGAAACCCACGATGCAGTACGGCGAGCCCGTGAAGTTATGCCCTATGCAATCTTACTGGATGTGATGATGCCAGGCAGAGATGGCTGGCATGTACTCCAGGATCTGAAATCTGATCCTGATACAAGCTCTATCCCGGTCATCATGTGTACAATCCTGGAAAGCCAGGCGAAGGGGGAAAGCCTGGGAGCTGATGGCTACCTAGTCAAGCCCATCCTGGAAGAAGAACTCGTCCGCACACTTAGCAGCCTGGAAAAGAAACCGCATACTTATACAATTCTTGGAATTACAGACAATGATCGCGAGTTCGAGCATTTCCAGTCCATTTTCCAGGATGAGCCTGAATACCAACTGGGGTTGGCATATGGTGGTCACCAGGCTATCTCAGCGATCCACTACCGCCGCCCGGATGCAATCTTGTTGGCGATTGAACCCGCTAACAACGCCTCCTCGCCTTATCCAATGACTGGTTTAAGTGGCATCAGCCTGTTGGAAACAATCCGTGATGATCCCAGATTACAGGGCATGCCTGTGATCCTACTGACAGATCTCCCACTTGACGCGCAGTCCAATACTCGTTTCCATGAGCTTGCCTCAGCTATTCTACCGAAAGGTAAGCTGGCAAAAGACAAGGTTCTGGAGACCATTCAAGACCTGCTCCGAGAAAGAACTACCGTAAATTAATCCTACCCGCACTTCACCCAATCTCATCCCAACCTGCGGAGGTCAAATTGTCTGGTCAACGAATTATCGAATGCCTGGATTGTGGGCATAGCATCTCATTTGATCCAACCATCATCGCCTGCCCGAATTGCGGCAGCCTGTGGCAAGAAATCCGCTATCCATATGCGCAAATCGGAGCAGATCTGCCAGGGTTACTCTCCCAGCGACCTTTTGATCTGTGGCGCTATCGAGAACTACTACCTATTCTCGAATACCATCCGAGTATCTCCTTGGGTGAAGGTGGGACGCCATTAATTCATGCCAGGAATCTGGGGACAATGTTAGGTTGCCCACATATCTATATTAAAGACGAACGCCAGGGTCCCACTAATTCATTCAAGGACCGCCAGGCTGCAGTCGGTGTGGCTGCAATGAAAGAAGCCGGGGTAGCTGAAGCGGTGGTGGCATCGACAGGCAATGTGGCGATTGCCTTCTCTGCGTATGCTGCTCGGGCAGGCATCAAACTATGGGCGTTCCTTACCAGCCTGGTTCCTGGTGATAAGATGCGCGAAGTCGCAATCTATGGCACCCAGGTGATTCAAGTAACTGGGTCCTATGATCAAGCCAAAAAAATTGCCGCCGAATTTGCTCACCAGCGTGGCTTATATCTGGAACGCGGGGCGCGTTCCATGCCCTCGGTAGAGGCCATGAAGACTATTGCTTTTGAAATCGCCGAACAACTAACTTGGCTTGCCCGGCAGGAGGACCATTCCCTCGGAGATAAATTCAGCCAGGGGGAGAATGCGCCGCACTGGATTGTCCCAGATTGGTACTTCCAATCTGTTAGCGGCGGTTTGGGTCCACTCGGTGTGCAAAAAGGTTTTAAGGAACTCAAAGAGGCTGGTTTGACGGATGGACTGCCTGCGATTGCCTGCATTCAGACTGCCGGCTGCGCACCGATGGCGCATGCCTGGAAACAAGGCCTGGACACAGCCGAACCCGTTCAATCTCCCCGCACGCATATTTCCACGTTATCAACAGGCGACCCTGGACGAACTTATACTTTGTTACGCCAACGCATGCTGGAAAGCAACGACCTCGCACCGAATGGTTGTTTTGATAGCGTCCCGGATGAAGAAGCCTTTCGAGCAATGCACATCCTGGCAAAATTAGAAGGTATATCCGTCGAACCAGCATCCGCCGTGGCGTTTGCCGGATTAATTAAGCTTGTCCGGGCAGGTCTGATCAAACCCAAGGATGTGATCGTGGTAAATTGCACTGGACATACCATGCCGGTAGAGAGCGCGGTGCTTGGTGATAATTGGGCGCGTAATGTGATCGCGCCATCTGCTGCAGTGGAAGAAACTCCCCAGGAAGGGCTATTGGCTGCGCTGAGTCATGTGACCAGCGACACCTTCTCCAGCATCCTGATTGTAGACGACACCGAAGATGCGCGCCGTTTGATACGCCGTATCCTGCAATCCCAGGGCAATTACACACTTTATGAAGCTGAGGATGGTCGCCAGGCGCTCGAGATCGCTGCTCAGAAGCTGCCTGATCTGGTTATTCTGGATTTGATGATGCCCGAGATAGATGGTTTCGGCGTTCTGGACCAACTAAAATCAAATCCCCAGACACAGCCTATCCCGGTCATCGTAGTGACGGCCAAAGAATTAACCCCGGACGAGAAAAAGCGCCTTAATGGTCACATCCACAAATTAATGCAAAAAGGCGAATTTATGAACGACGAGTTACTTGACGAGGTGCGCGCTTTGGTTAAGTAACCCGGTCATCAGAGAAATCTACCCAGACAGCTGGACGAAGCATGCAGAAACGCTCAAAAGGTATATCAGCAGCCCTCATATCGGCGTTATTTTTAGGAATGGCGCCAGTATTCGGCAGACAAGCCATTCTGTCAGGATTGGCCCCCCTGGCTGTAGTTGCTATACGCACAACAGCTGCTGCAGTGCTACTGCTCCTGGTCATGGTGTTCTTCTTCCGCCGATACCTGTATATTTATCCTGCCGGCATGCTCATTTGTTTCCTGGCAGGCTTCATCAATGGCGTGGGCTCTCTCTTCTATTACAGCGCCCTTGGACGAATTGATGCCAGCCTGGGCCAGCTTCTCTATACCCTCTACCCCCTATTCCTTGTGTTGTGGTTATCTCTGGATCGCCAGCTGCCATCTAAGATCACAATTCTACGCCTGGCGCTGGCCATCCCAGCGATCTTCTTGCTCAGTCAGACTGACACCCGGTCTGTTGATTGGATCGGCATCGTACAAATGCTGATCGCAGCTGCCTTGTATGCGTTGCATTTACCGATCAACCAGCATGTACTGTATGATATGCCCGCCCCAACCGTCACACTTTATACGCTGATTGCGATGAGCATGGTGGTTGTCCCCGTCTTTGTGATCTCTGGAGGCCCAAGCATCCCGCCGATAACTTCAGCAGGGATTCCACTGGTGGGGCTGACTCTAGTCACATTCTTCTCGCGCCTTACGCTTTTTTTGGGTGTAAAACATATCGGCGGAATGCAGACCGCAATCCTTGGTTTAGGCGAACTGCTCGTAACCGTATTCTTTGCTCATCTCTGGCTAAACGAGCGGCTGAGTAATTTTCAGTGGCTAGGGGCTGGTTTATTGCTGGTCTGCCTTGCACTTGTCGCCCTGGACCGGAACGCGACTCCTGAAAACACGAAAGGCGGTTGGCTCAATTGGTTGAGGCCAACCGCCCTACATAAAATCAGCTTGCGCGAGACCAAAGGCGACCAATAACCTACCTTTGAGTTAGTTGCTGGCGCTGATATCTTCCTGCCAATCGAAAACATAGCCTGTACCGCGCACATTGGAAATCCAGTGCTCGCCGTTAGGGAATTCGGATAGTTTTCTGCGTAAGCGGCTGATTAAGGGGCGCAATACTTCGGGAGCCTCCCATTCTGAGGTCTCATAACCCTGTACCAGCATCACAAGCTCCTGATGAGAGAGCACTCGGCCCCGATTCTCCAAAAATACTTTGATCAATTTGCCCTCAGTGGGCGTCAATGATACGCGTTGGTTCCCACGCCAGATTTCCCGGCGAGCAAGGTCAACAACTACACCCTCTTGCAAGGTTACTGATTGTTGGTCGGCAACCCCGACATATTCACCGCCTTCTACATCCTTTAAGTGTTTGATCGAAGTATCGATCTGCTCGATGAGCATGCGACGGCGTTGCTGCTCCACACGTCGAGCCAGACCACGCGCAACACTACTCAATATCTCGCTGGAGGTGGCTGGTTTCAAAATATAATCATGGGCGCCCAACCGCAAAGCATCGATTGCCGATTCTAGAGATCCATGAGCCGTAAGTAAAATAATTCTGGTCTCCAGGTTTTTCTTGGCAACAACCCGCAAGACATCTATTCCATCCATACCAGGCATCTTTAAATCCAGCAACATTAAGTCAAACGCTTGTTCACTGAATGCCTGAACAGCAAGCTCACCATTAGCAACAGCTGTTACACCATATCCTTCCAGTTTAAGGATCTGTTCTAGAGAAATGCGAATGGGTTCTTCATCATCTACAACAAGTATGTTTGCTTTCATTGCTTGTCTCCCTCAGGCAGAATTAATTGAAAGCAGGCGCCATGATCTCGCCCGTCCAGTAGAGTTATTTTACCCCCGTGCGCTGTCATAATACCATAACTTACCGCTAAACCAAGTCCGGTACCTTTTTCTTTAGTAGATTCAACCGGTTTGTACATATTCTGGCGTTGCGATTCCGGAATTCCGGGGCCACTATCTTCAATAATAATTTCAACCGCGTATGGTTTCATACGCCCCAAATAACGCGTTTGCACCCATATCTCTCCATTTTCGAAGATTGCCTCCATGGCATTGATCAACAGGTTGAATAATACCTGTTGAATCTGGTTAGATACAACCATCACCAAGGGTAATTTGGGGTCAAGATCACGGTGGACCACAATGCCCAGCTCATCAAATTGGGGTTTCAAAAGGGCAAGCACACGATCCAATAGATCATTGATCTGGGTTAATTTTCGATCGCGCACGCCAGGCCGGTAGAAATCCAGCATACGCTGCACCGTAGACGACAAACGCACAAGCTCACTCTTGGCGATATCCAGGTAGTGGGTGCGCTCTGTTTGTGCAAGATTTCGACGGGAGGCCAGGTCTAGGCAATTTTGCAAAGCCTGGAGTGGATTGTTGATCTCGTGAGCGATCGAGGCGGTCAGGCGCCCTGCAGAAGCCTGTTTTTCAGATTCAATCAGCGCTTGCTGGGACATTTCAATGTTCTTCAAGGACTCGCGCAGCTCCGAGTACAAGCGCGCGTTTTCCAATGCCGCCCCAGCCTGGCGAGCCAGGATCATGAACAATTCTTGATCCGCCCGCGTGAATCCGGGTCGGTCCGCTTCACGCACAGCTACCAGCATGCGGTCAGCGGGCTGGGTTTCGAGTGGCGTGCCCAGCACCGAGCTAAGCTCCAGTTCGTGCATCCAGTTAATTAATCTTAAGTCCTGGGTTCCCTGGCGGCTCGAATAAAAAGTTTCCCCATGTAAATCTGCCGCCATTTCGATTAAGCGCCGGGCTCCGATCAAAATCCCGCGCTCAGCCATTTTATTAATTTCCATTACCTGGGCGGGAGCTGTCCAATGCTCACCAAGCGGAGATTGGGCCTCAGTAGGTAATTTCTGTTGATATATGACGGTGTAGGAACATTCCAATAGATCATAAACGAGCTCAACGATTAGCTGGTAGAGATATTCCGGTTCTGTACGCGCAAATAACTGTTCTGTAACATCAAACAACGGGCGCAACGCTTGCCAGCGAGCCGTTTCCCGCTTCTCAGAAGACACCTGTAGAGCATGTTTGACAGCTTCCACCAGGTTAGCGGTGGAAAATGGTTTGAGAACCAGACCGTCTGCGCCTCGATTTAGTGCTGAAATTGCTGTTTCAACCGTACCGAAGCCAGTCATAATCACGACGGGTAAATCCGGGCGATGCTGACGCGCCATGGTTAATATTTGAAAGCCGTCCGCATCCGGCATACGTATGTCCACTAGCAGCAAATCCACACGTTGTCGGGCAACGGTGTCAATGGCCTGCTTGGTTTGATTGGTAGCAATAACTACGTAATTTTCGCGCTCCAGCAGATTCTGGCATAAGCGCAAGATATTTGGTTCATTATCGACGACCAGAATGACGGGTAAACGTTTCATGAATACTGCAATTATATAATAACCTTTATCATTCGACACATTGACTTCGAATGAACTTTCAACATGACATCCGTCACAAGCAATCGCGCCTGAAAGCATTAGAAGCCTTTAATCACCTATGATATACTCCCAATAGGCGTCAACCATCCAACCAGCCACCTATACAACTATGACATACGAGAGGACAATAATGGAACAGGAAAAATCCATGGTAAAGAGCAGCCAATATATCGAGCTTGAAGAGCGATATGGAGCCCATAATTACCATCCCCTGGATGTCGTTATTGCGCGGGGAGAGGGTGTGTGGGTATGGGATGTAGAAGGCAATCGCTATCTGGACTGCTTGAGCGCGTATTCTGCACTCAATCAAGGCCATGTGCATCCAAAAATATTGGCTGCGTTGGTGGAGCAAGCACAACGAGTAACCTTAACATCGCGCGCTTTCCGGAACGACCAATTACCCCTGCTCTATCAAGAAATGGCAGAAATAACTGGCTATGAGATGGCGCTGCCCATGAATAGTGGTGCAGAAGCCGTGGAAACGGCCCTAAAACTGGCCCGAAAGTGGGCATACACCGTCAAGGGTATACCCAGACACCAGGCAGAGATAATTGTATTTAATAACAATTTTCATGGACGGACCATTTCAGTAATCTCTTTCTCGAGTGAAGAGCTCTATAAAAACGATTTTGGACCATTTACCCCTGGCTTTATCAGCGTTCCTTATGGAGATGCTTCAGCTGTGCGACGTGCTATCACCCCCAACACCGCCGCCATCATGGTAGAACCGATCCAGGGAGAGGCGGGCGTAATCGTTCCCCCAGCCGGTTTTCTTAAACAACTACGGGAAATTTGCGACACAAATCAGGTCCTGTTAATTGGCGACGAGATCCAAACCGGGCTTGGTCGCACGGGCAAACTCTTTGCCTCAGATCATGATGGGGTTCGTCCGGACCTGATGATCCTGGGGAAGGCACTTTCGGGTGGGTTTTATCCCGTATCAGCCGTTTTGGCAGATCAAACGATCATGGGTCTTTTCCAACCTGGAGAACATGGCTCAACCTTTGGTGGGAATCCACTGGCGGCTGCTATTGCCCGCGCGGCGCTCAAAGTAATTGTGGAAGAAAAACTGGTCGAGCATGCCGCGGAAATCGGTGAATATTTCATCGAACAGCTTGCCGAGATTCCCAGCCCACATGTCAAAGAGATTCGTGGAAAAGGGCTCTTGATCGGCGTGGAGTTGAATTCGAATGCAGGAGGCGCTCGCCGTTTCTGTGAAGCATTGCAGGAGCGCGGCATCCTTGCCAAAGAAACTCATTCCACCGTAATCCGTTTCGCTCCGCCTCTGGTCATTGACCGCGCGACGATTGACTGGGCAATTCCCCAAATTCGCGAAGTACTCAATATGCCCTAAGTAATTTATGACCGGATGACTTAGCATCCGGTCATTCTTTCTAATACGAATATCGGAAAATAAATTAAGGAGTCAACATGAACATCGGCATTCCAAAAGAGCGCAGACCGTTCGAATTTCGGGTCGGTATGTCACCGATTGGGGTTCAGATGTTGACCAAGCAAGGTCATATCTGCTATGTAGAGCATGACGCAGGCCGAGGAGCAGGCTTCAGTGACCAGGAATATGAACAAGCGGGTGCACGGATTGTCTACTCCGGACATGAGGTTTTTGGTCGCGCGGATTTACTCTTAAAAGTTGCCCGCCCGCTGGTAGAGGAACTTGACTGGTTGCGCCCTGAGACCACTATCGCAGGTCTGCTGCACCTGGGTTCAGCCCGGCAAGATAAGCTTGATCACTTGATCCAAAATAAAATCACTGCCGTAGCCTACGAGCAAATCCAATTACCAGATGGCACGGTCCCCGTAAGACGTCCACTGAGTCAGATTGGTGGTCGTCTGGCGGCCCAAATTGCAGCCCAGCTACTACAAAACAACTCCGGCGGTAAAGGAATTCTTCTGGGCGGCGTACCGGGTGTACCGCCAGCCGAGGTTGTCATCATTGGGGCTGGGATTGTGGGCGCTTGCGCCACCCAATCATTTTCGGGTATGGGAGCGCATATCACAGTCCTGGATACCGATATTAATGCCTTACAGCACATTGTTGATAACTATCCCCATGTCGTCACCATGATTTCCAATGCGCCAAATATCGCCCGCGCGTGCGCCTATGCTGATGTGGTAGTAGCTGCTATTCTGGTTCCAGGTGAACGCCCCCCCACCGTTGTTACCCGTGAGGTAGTGCGCTCAATGAAGCCTCGGTCGGTAATCATGGATTTCAGTATTGATGAGGGTGGCTGTGTGGAGACATCGCACCCGACTACCCACGAGCATCCTACTTTTATCGAAGAAGGTACTGTCCATTATTGTGTACCGAATATACCTGCTATTGTCGCACGTACCTCAACGTATGCGTACCTGAATGCAGCCTTTCCATATATCCAGGAAATCGCAACCAAGGGTATAGCCAGGGCGATGGAAGAAAATCCGGCACTTGAACGTGGAGTCGCCACCCACCAGGGTGAAGCCCGCCATATCTCCCGGCTAACCCAAACCTGGGCTTCGGAGTAAAAAAACAATGGATTACAACAAGCTATATCAGTCACGGATAGTCACAGCAGAGGAAGCTGTCCGGCAAATTAAATCGAATCAGCGTGTATTCCTGACTGGTAATTGTTCGGTGCCTCAAAAATTACTGGCAGCCCTGGTAGAGTACGCCCCGGAAGTAGAGAACGTTGAGATTTGCCAGGCTCTAACGATTGGACCAGCCGATTACGTCAAACCCGAGATGGCAGGTCATTTGCGGGTGAACACGATGTTCATCAGCCATAATGTGCGTAACGCCGTACATGAAGGTCGCGCAGATTTCACCCCGGTACTCCTATCGGAATTCACTCTGCTATTTAAAAATCGGATCTTACCCCTGGATGTAGCCTTGATTCATGTTTCGCCACCCGATGAGCATGGATTTTGTAGTCTGGGCATTGAGGTTGGCCTGACTAAATCTCCAGCGGAATCAGCCAAGATCATCATTGCTGAAGTAAATCAGAAAATGCCGCGCACCCTGGGTGATTCATTTATTCATGTCAGCCGGCTCAACTACATCCTTCCGGTTGATTATGAGCTGCCTGTGATGTTAATGGGTGAGAGCGTCCCCGATCCTGATACGGAACGCATGGCAGGATACATTGCCGAGCTGATCCCAGATGGCGCAACGATGCAATTGGGCATTGGAGCAATCCCCGATGCTGTATTGAAATTTTTATTCGATAAAAGGGATCTTGGAATCCATACGGAACTTTTTTCAGATGGTGTGATCGACCTGGTAGAGGCAGGTGTTCTGACCAATGCCCGCAAAACACTTCGACCAGGTAAGATCGTTGCAGGCTTTATCCTCGGCAGCAAGAGATTATATGAATGGGTTGATGACAATCCGTTGATCGAATTACATCCCTCCGAATATGTCAATGATCCGTTTGTTATCGCTCAGAACGAGCGCCAGGTGGCACTCAATTCAGCCATTGAGGTCGATCTAACGGGTCAGGTATGCGCTGATAGCATCGGACCAAAACTGTACAGCGGCGTCGGTGGCCAGCTCGATTTCGTTTATGGCGCATCACGCTCCAAAGGTGGTATTCCGATCATTGCCTTACCCAGCACCGCTACGATGCGCAATGGTCAAGTAATCACCAGAATAACCACCTTGCTTAAACACGGCGCAGGCGTTGTAACCACGCGCAACCATGTTCGCTATGTAGTCACCGAATATGGTGTGGCTGACTTATACGGAAAAACAATTCGCCAGCGTGCTATGTCCCTGATACAAATCGCGCACCCGGATTTCCGCGAACAACTTAGCCGTGAAGCGCGCGAATTAAACTATATATAAGGTAAAAAGTGCTTATTAGGAGATCAAGATGGCTCTTGATACCGATCTGCGAAAGTCAGAATTAAAAGTGCGCTTTGCGCGTATCGTAGCAACTTTAGGACCCGCAAGCCAGGACGGAGAGACCATTCAGCGTTTGATTGTAGCTGGGATGGATGTAGCACGCTTGAATTTTTCGCATGGCAGTCACGAAGATCACCTGTCAACTATCAAAAAGCTGCGCTCAGCTTCAGCAGCACAGAATAGACCTGTGACCATTTTGCAAGATTTGCAAGGTCCAAAAATCCGTACAGGGGAACTTGAAAACGATGCCGTTGCTTTGATTGCCGGAGAGAGGCTATTCCTGACCACCAAGCCGCAATTGGGGAATCAGGAAATCGTCTCGGTGGACTTCCCCAAGTTAACTCAGGCAGTAAAACCTGGTGGGCGCATCCTGCTTGACGACGGAAACCTTGAGCTGGCTGTTATATCGGTATCCAAAGAGCGCGTGGAGACGCGTGTGATCCTGGGAGGCATCCTAAAACCGCATAAAGGTGTCAATTTACCCGGAGCAGAATTGGATATCCCGGCTGTGACAGAAAAAGATCTGGAAGATCTTAAGTTTGGCTTGAAAGCTGGGGTGGATGCGGTAGCACTGTCTTTTGTGCGCTCCCCTCAAGATATTCATCAAGTACGCAAGGTCATAAAAAAACATGCAGAAAATGGAGAACAAATCCCTCTAATCGCCAAGCTGGAGCGACCAGAAGCTCTGCAAGTTCTGGAAGAGATCGTCAAAGCAGCGGATGGCGTGATGGTAGCTCGCGGCGATCTGGGTGTAGAGATGGCGCCTGAATCAGTGCCGATTGCCCAAAAAACCATCATCGACTGTGCCAATCGTTGCGCCCGGCTGGTGATCACTGCCACCCAGATGTTGGATTCAATGATCCAAAACCCACGCCCTACGCGTGCCGAAGCCTCCGATGTGGCCAATGCAATTTTTGATGGCACAGATGCACTCATGTTGTCTGGCGAAACGGCAATTGGGAAGTATCCTGTCCAGTCTGTTGAAACCATGAATGCAATCATCCGCCAGGCAGAACAGTATATTTCCCAATGGGGAAACTGGCAAGACATGCGCACCAGTGATTTTGAAGATGATGATACTTTCTATTTGACGCGTGGCGCAAGAGAATTAGCCTGCGACAAAAATGTGTCGGCAATTGCGGTTTTCTCTAAGAGTGGACGCGGTGCACTAATGATGTCCAAACACCGCCCCCAGGTGCCAATTCTAGCCTTTACGCCGATCCAGGCTACCTACCAGCGCTTGAACTTAATGTGGGGTGTGACGCCATACCTGGTGACAAACGCGGTTAGCGTCGAAGAAATGCTCCAATCAATCGACGCCACCATGCTTGAATCAGGAGCAATCCAGCCCGGACAACAGGTTATTCTCGTTTGCGGCTATCCTGTCAGCGAACAACGCCCAGTCAATATGGCTCTACTCTACACGATAGGCCAGAAACACTAATCCCTCGTACCATCAAACACCCCATGTATTTTTACCGGGTTGTGGAGAATCCTTCTGCAACCCAGTTTGTTTTGGGCTGTCCAGGTATTTTAAGCGGATATATAATAGATGTAATCGCCTTTCGTTTTACCTGGAGTACCTAAATGGCAGAAGCGCGTGTGTGGATGTCGGGCACTCTTCCTGACCAACCTGGACCTCTGCGGAGATTTCTTCCACCTGTCCCGGCAGGAGTCATCCAGGAATGGCTATCCGCAATTGCCCCTTCTGGCAGCCTGGTATTAGATCCATTCGGTAATACGCCGCTCATTGCCATAGAAGCTGCTCGCGCCGGGTATAGAGTGCTGGTGGCGGCAAATAATCCGGTGGCGCGTTTCTTGCTGGATATGACCGCCAATCCACCCCAAGCAGAAGAACTAAATGCCGCCCTGGCCGAATTGAGTAGCACAGTCAAAGGCAGCGAGCGTCTGCCCCAACACATCTCCAATCTCTACCTGACAGAATGCGCAAATTGTGGGACAAGCATTGCGGCGGATGCTTTCCTTTGGGAACGTGGGGCAAACGCGCCTTACGCTCGCATCTATCATTGCCCGAAATGCAACGATGCAGGTGAGCACCCCGCTTTGGAGAGTGATGCTCAACGAGCCCAGGTGCATCAGAAACGTGGCCTGACCTGGGCAAGGGCATTGGAACGCGTGGCTCCTCTCAATGATCCCGACCGAGAACACGCAGAAGAAGCTCTAGAGACTTATCTGCCCCGCGCAGTCTACGCCCTGATGACGCTGATCAATGCAATCGACCAGCTGGCCCCTTCGCCAGCCGCCACGGCTGAACGCTCGGCCTGGATCAGCCGCCAGCGTAGCTTGATTGCCCTCTTGCTCTCGGCTTGCGATAAAGGGAACAGCCTGTGGTCGCCGGCAGGCGCACGTTCGCGGCCTCGCCAGCTTAGCCGTCCAGGACGCTTCATCGAATACAACCTGTGGAAAATATTAGAGGAATCCATCTCCCAATGGACTCTCCAGGGGGAGGCAGAGATCGCCATTCCGATTGTCTTGTGGCCACAACTTCCTCCTGCCGAAGGGGGTATATCGATCTTTGAAGGACGCATCAAAGATCTGGTTGATCAATTGAAAACTCAGCCTGTAAAAGCCCTCGTCAGTGCAATTCCGCGTCCTAATCAAGCCTATTGGAGCTTGTCTGCACTTTGGGCTGGGTGGTTATGGGGCAGGGAAGCATCAGCTCCTTTTAAGAGTGTACTCCGACGGCGGCGTTATGACTGGGCCTGGCACACAACTGCTTTGTGCTCTGCCCTACAGAGTATCGAAACAGGCCTGAGCTATGGAACACCCTTTTTCACCCTGGTCAGCGAGGTGGAACCAGGTTTTCTGACCGCGCTTTTCATAGCTGCGCGATTATCAGGTTTCGATCTACACAGCCTGGCATTACGCTCCGATGCCAACCAGTGCCAGGCCCAATGGACCTTGAAAAATTACCCGAGTCGAGCGCAGGCAGCCCAAGACGACAGTACAACCAACCTGGCGGTTCATAAACTACAGGAAATAGCCCTGCGCGCGACTATCGAACACCTGCTGGCGCGTGGCGAGCCAGCCGAGATCCTCCCCATCCATACCGCGACGCTGATTGATCTGCTGCCGGAGATTGAACAATCTAGAGGAGAGACTGCTCAGGCCGCCGACCTCTATACAACAGTTCAAAATGCCCTGCAAAAAGCCTTTCTTGATCGGGTGGAGCTGCAGCGTTTCGGGGGAACAGAGGGATCGTTGGAAGGCGGCAAGTGGTGGCTGGGTAAAGTACAACAACGCAAAGGCGCACCAGCTGCACTCCCCCTGGCAGACCGGGTAGAGATGGAGGTTGTTCGCACATTTCAACGCCAGCCTGCTTGGACGCTTCAAGCTCTGGATCATCATATCTGCAGCAAGATTCCGGGCCTTGAGACACCCGACCAGAGTCTGATCCTGTCCTGCGTGGGATCCTATGCAGAAGTGGATGCACAGGGAAATTGGCAGCTCCGCCCGGGCGAGGAAAGTCGACGGCGTCGCATGGACCTCGGGGAAATGCATGCTTTGCTGGATCAGATTATGCGCAAGGTCGGCTTAAAAACCGACACGCCAATCTTAGAACTACCTGCCAACCAGTTTGGTCTAATCTATGAAGACAGCTCTGGTACACCGATTTATCAGTTCCAGATCATTGTGTCTGCTGTGTTAGGCGAAGTGATGCAGCTCAAGCCCAGTGCACAACGCGGCGCGTATTTATTATGCCCTGGCAGCCGGTCTGGACTTTTAGACTACAAAAAGCGCAACAACCCCCTGTTAAGCCATCAAATCGATCAATCCTGGCAGATTATCAAATTCCGCCTAGTGCGGCGGTTGGTTGAACGCACTTTCGCGGATCTAGAAGACCTGGAAAAACAACTTGCCATGGACCCGCTCAGTAATCGCGATCCTCAAATCCAACTGCTCTGATCAAATAGACTATTACGAATTTGCGGGATAGTCCGAAAGAGCAGACTATCCCGCATTGATATACTTAATGTATGTACAAATAACGATAAGAAAGTATCTTTTTAACCCTTCTCCCGAATTGACGTTATTTATCTTATTCTCAAGGGGTAGAAGGAACCGGCGTCGATGGCTCATCCGGTAATGGGGTGGGGGCAGGGGTATCCGTCTCGCGTGGGGGACGGGTAATCACAATGGTTGGGGTGGGCGTCGCCGTAGGGAGGGCAGTCGGCACGTTCGTTGGAGTAGGCGTTGGCGTCACCGTAGGTGTAGGCGTGGGCAAATTCAGGTTAACTGCTATTTTTATCTCAGCATGCGTATCTTCCGTGCTATGTAAACTCAAACGCAGGATCAGGGTTCCGGTGATATTATCGCGAATTAGATCATCCATATACCAGGCGAATAATTCATTCGAGCTGCTCTGCGCGGCTTTACTTTGTGTTAAAGTCTTCCATTCCACAGGATCGCTCCCCAATCCATAATCCAACTGCCAGTAATCAAACCACTGGCTTGCATTGGCAATCCCATGGATGATGAGTGGATTGTTGAGGATGGTTTCACCTGCGCGCGGGACGTTAATCTCTAAGAATGGCCGTGGATCACTGGATTTGCATTCACGGGGCGGGGTGAAGGTAATTCCATTTGAAAATCCAGCAGCCTCTGCCCAGGCTTTACCCTGCGGATCGCGTCTCAGCCACTGCTTGGCGAAATCATCCTTCACATTCAACACAAAACGCTCATCGGTAAATTCGGAACATTCCTGGGAGGCGCGCAACCCGGTCCAAGTATCGATCTCGAGGCGCTGCCAGAGGTCTTCTTCACGTGGTAGAGGTGGTTGGTCTGCCGCAAAGGTTTCTGTACGCTGTAACGGGCACCATTCTGATGGTAGCGTACCAGAAATTGCACAGATCACGTGATCCACTACTCCGCCAGGGCGAGATAATGGCGCTGGATTGCCACCGCTGATTTGCGGGACTGCGGTTTGCATAAATTCTGACCAGATAGGTGCAGCCCCGGTTAAACCACTGGTATTCACCATGGGGGTGTAATCCGCGTTCCCCACCCACACACCAACCGCCAGGTCAGGTGTATAACCCAGAGTCCAATTATCCCGGAAGTCGTTGGTTGTGCCAGTTTTCGCTGCTGCCTGAAACGGGAGATTCAACACCGAATTCGGTCCGAATGCCGGCGAGCGCGCCTCGTTGTCAGAAAGAATGGATGAAATCAGGTATGCATGTTCGGCGCGGATTACCTGATCTCCGGCTGGTTGATTATAGCGATAAACCTCATTACCAGACTTATCCAGGATGCGGGTAATAGCCACGGCAGGCACACGTCTTCCATAATTTGCAATCGTAGCATAAGCATTGGTCAATTCCAGTAAAGTGACATCGCCTCCCCCTAGGGTTAGAGACAGGCCATAATCCGGGCGTGTAAGTGTAGTAATGCCCATGCGTTGGGCAAGATTGATAAAACCATCCGGAGTGGATGTGTTTGGATCATCATAAATGCCGACGAAATTTAGCGTTTTGACTGCGGGTACATTGTAGGAATTCGCCAGAGCAGTACGCACAGTCACGGGACCGTGAAACCGGTCGTCATAGTTGACGGGCACATAAGCGGGGCTGGGATCATTCGGAATTCCAGACGGTGGAAATTCAGAAGCCACATCCCAGATCAAGGTTGCGGGGGTCCAGCCTTTCTCGAAAGCCGCAATATAGGTTAATGGTTTGATCGAAGAACCCGGCTGGCGAGGATTGATCGTCATATTGACCTGACCCGAGATGGCTTCGTTGTAAAAATCTGCTGATCCAACCATCGCCAGGATCTCACCGCTGTTGGGGCGAATGGCGACCAATGCGCCCGAAGAAGCGCGGTTCTCTTGCAGCCGGTCTACCTGACTTTTAACAACTTGTTCAGCCAGATCTTGCAGACCAGGATCCAAGGTGGTGTAAACGGTAAATCCAGAGCGATAAATCGTTTGTGCATCGTACTGCTGCTCTAACAATGCGCGCACATAATCCACCCAATGCGGGTATCGTATTTGAATATCAGGCGATTTGAACGCGTAACTCTTCATCTCGCTGGCGGCCTGGGTAACTGTTACTGGATCAAGGCAGATACGCTGTGGATGATTACTGACATAAATACAGCCTTGCTGCTGGCTGGCCTGATACATTAAGACCAAGACCACTTCATGCCGTTCCAGGGCCAGGTCTGGACGAGTATATACATCATAAACCGAGGGCGCCTGGGGTAATCCAGCCAGAAAAGAAGCCTGCGCGAGCGTAAGTTGATCGGCGCGCACGCCAAAGTATGTCTCTGCTGCCGCCTCCACGCCATAGGCCAGGTTTCCATAGAAATTTTCATTCAGATATAACTCGAGGATCTCATCCTTGGAATAACGGCGAGTAATCTCCGCCGCCAGTACAGCTTCCCTAATTTTTCGGTCATAGGACTGATTGATCCGTTCTTCCGGCGTGAATAATAATGTCCGGGCTAATTGTTGGGTGATAGTTGACGCGCCGGAGACAATTTCCCCGCTCTGGTAGTTTTGCCAGAATGCGCGAAAGATCGCCAGGATATTAAACCCAGGATGATCGTAGAATTCCTGATCTTCTGTCGCAATCGTAGCAGCGACTAAATACGGTGAGATCTCCGCAAGCGGAACGTAGGTGCGCCGTCCAGCGTTGGGGTCCAGGATTTCATAAAGTATATTGCCATTGCGATCCAGGATACGCGTTGTCTCGAATTGGGCTGCCTTCTGGCGCAGCTCATTAATATCCGGCAACGTAGAGGCGATACGGTAGTATTGAAAGATAACGAAAGAAGCCCCACATAAAAGCACAAGCGCCATCAAAAATGCCAGCACCAGAGTCGTGCGCGCCAGGCAGCCGGTGTTGGCGGAGAAATCAAAACCAGGCTGGCGTCTCGGCTTCGATTTTGAGCGCGCAGGTCGAACGGGCGGCGGTGGTGAAACAGGCGCCGCAGGTGTCACCGGATTACGTGAGGAGGGCTTGGACCGGCGAGGTGAAGAATCATAGGCTACAGGTGATACACGAGTGGCATTAACATCGATCTCATCCACACGCCGCGGCAGGGGAAATCCATACTTATCCAGTGCAGGCGTACCAGTGGGTGGCGTTCTCCCCCCAAAAGGAACATGCGCTACACCTCCCGAGCCAGGTCCCAAGGGTGCGGTATCCTCATCATCCTTTACTGTCATTGGCTGGGTAGATAAATCGATTGGAGGAACGGCATTTGAGGCGCTAGATGGCAAACCAACTTTTTCTTCTGGCTCATCTACTTCCTCGGCCAGAATTGCTGCGTCCGCTGTGTCCACCTGGTCAGCGGGCAGATTATGTCCCACCTGCTCTTCATCCATACTGCCCGGTGTTACCAGGCTGTCTTGATGGTTAAAATATGCATCTGCTTCTGAATTAACCGAGTGAGACGGGTCATTTTCGGCGTTTTCCTGCGCCAATAATGCCATCATTTCTTCATCGTCCATGTCTTCAGCATTGACCAGGCGATGAAAACGATCAACCGGTTCTTCTTGCGGCGTCGAATTATTTTCTTCCGTCATACAAGCCTCAATAATGGAAACGCGATGACATCCGCAAATCAACTCGGACGTGCGGAGATAAGCGCCTTCCAGATTCCCTTCATGACCGTCTCACCGGTCTGGTTTTTGACATCCAGGCTAATAACAATAGCGCCTCCGCCCAGGCGGCGAATTTCTTTGGTTTCCAAGACTTCAACCTCAACATGGATCGTATCGCTAATATGGATCGGCTGGATAAATTTCCACTCATTGATCTCTCGAAATGCAAGAATGGTGCCTTCCATCATGCCAGTTTGAACCACTAACCCAGAAGCGATGGATAAGCCGAGCAAGCCATGGGCTACACGCTGCCCGAATGGCGTTTGCGCGGCGTAAACCGCATCCGTATGGATCTGGTTGAAATCACCTGATAAGCCAGCAAAGGTGATGATATCCGATTCTGAAACCGTTCTACCTGCCGAGATGATACGCTGACCAACAAAAAATTCCTCAAAATACATTCCACGCGGGTCTGATGAAAATCCGCTCATGGGGTGAGCTCCTTCAATCCAATTTTTTATACAATTGGTACATGCTTAGTCACCATTCTAGCATAAAACCCTATAAAATCCTTTGACCGGAGCGCAAAACTACCATACAATGGGGTTATGAGAACCTGGAATTTAGCTGCTGGTGACCCACTGTGTTTGAATCTGGCTGCAGATGCCCGCCTTGGGAAGGTGGATTATGCCAATGATCATATCTGGAAAATAGCCTGGCAAAACGGAGCGCCTCCAGCCGTAGCGATTGAAACCACATTTGGATTACGCGCCCGTAGTTTTCGGATATTTCCACGCTTTTCTGAAGCTGATCGCACTTACACAGACCCGACTGAATTTGCCTCACCACCAACGGTACATCAAGCCTTTCCAAATTACATAGCTCTGCATTTCACGCCAATTCCAAGCATAGACGTTGATTACGAACTATGGGTTCCCAGCTCGCAGTCTCTGGCAGGGCGGCTTACTTTTACCAATTCTTCTGCAGAAGACCGTTCCATCCAGCTGGATATGACAGCCCAATTAACTCCCAATGAAGGTCAGCGTATGGCCTCATTGGAGTTGGAAGCAGCCACAGTGCTCTCAGGCATCAGTTCTGATCTATCCCCCATCGTCTTCATGACCGGTGGCAGCCGACCAGGAAGCGGTTCTTTTCCTTCCTTGCGCCAGGACATCCACCTGCATCCCAGCGAGAGTAAATCTGTTGTATGGACTGAAGCAGCCTTACCCAGCCCAATAACCTCTTTTGCAGCAGCACGCCAGCTGGCGTCTCGGAATTGGGATGCAGAGATTGCCCGGCTGGAGTTAGTCAATGCTGGGACTCTTGAGCTTTATACTGGCAATTCTGAATGGGATGCGACATTCAAATGGGCACAAAAACAGGCCCTTGGCCTGATTATTAGTGAGGGCCCTGGTCTTCCACACCCATCTATTGTACTTTCCCGCCAGCCAGATCAAGGATTTTCTCCACGCGGCGATGGCTCGGATTACAGCCATCACTGGAACGGACAGAGTCCCCTGGAAGTCCTTCACCTGAGCGATCTGATCTTACCCAGCGCGCCTGAGATCGTTAAAGGGCTGGTAAAAAACTTCCTTGCTGTTCAGATGGAAGATGGTTCTATTGATTTAAAACCTGGTCTGGCAAGTCAACGCAGCCGAATTCAAGCAACACCAGTTCTGGCCAGCCTTACCTGGCGAATCTACCAATCAACCGCAGACCGTAAATTCCTGGGAGAGGTCTACCCGGGGCTGGTTAAATTCATCCACAGCTGGTTTACTCCCGAACATGATCGAGATCAGGATGGTGTGCCAGAGTGGGACCATCCAATTCAATCCGGCTATGAAGATCACCCACTGTATGCCAATTGGCACGGCTGGTCGCAAGGGATTGATATATCCAGTGCTGAGAGCCCATCTTTAATCGCTTGCTTGCTACGTGAGCTCGAGGTACTGCAATGTATCGCTACTGAATTAAATCAAAATGGCAGTTCGGGAGAGTTCGAAGGCTTTGCTACCGGCCTCGAACAAGCCCTGCAAGAATGTTGGGACGAACAACAAGGTATCTTTATTGAGCGCGATCGGGATGCACACACCAGCGATGGAGCTCAATGGCTGGGTGATCGGATTGGACCAGGCAGCATTTTCATCCAACCTGATTTCTCCCAGACGCTGCGCCTTGTCATTAAAATTAAAACCGGCGATGCGGGTTCCCGGCATCCCCGTGTCGTCGTCCATGGAACCAGCATTTCGGGTATGAGACGAGTGGAAGAAATTACCGAGGAACGATTTAAATGGCTGCTGGGGATTGGAATCTTGACCGGTGAGCGAATTTACCAATCCATAGAGCAAGTTGATATCCAAAACATCACCCCCGATGACCAGGTCTCTCTACACACAGCCGGTTATCAATGTAATACCCTTCCGCAAATGCTGCCATTATGGACAGGCCGGTTGGCAGAGGCAACAACTGAACATCTGATAAGCAATTCGATAACCAACCCTGAGCGTTTTTGGCATCCTTTTGGATTACCTGGTTGCGTGGATACGCCCATTTTTTCTGGTATGGAAATATGCACTGGCTGCGATCCCATGTGGAACGCATTGATCGCCGAAGGATTGCTCGTTTCTGGTTATCCTCAAGCCGCAGCTGAACTTTTCGACCGTTTGATGAATGCAACCATATCATCGTTAAAAACAAATGCTGAGTTTCGGCGTTATTATCATGCAGATACTGGTCAGGGCATGGGCGAACCGAATTCGCTGAATGGTTTGCCGCCACTCGGGTTATTCTTGCGCATCCTGGGAGTCCAGATTGTTTCCAGTACGAGGGTTGAAATATTCGGAGAAAACCCCTTCCCTTGGCCAGTTACGATAAAATATCGAGGACTGACGATTCTGCGTGGAAAAGAAAAAACTACCATCATCTTTCCCGATGGTCAAACCGTTGAGTCGAATGAGCTCACACCCCAAGTAATCTCCCTGGAGATGCCGTGACGACCTCCAATTAGAAACGGAGAAAATTGATATGGAAGGATTTACCCCTAACCCCCAACCCACTCCAACAGGAACCCCAGACTCACCTGGAAAGATTGACCGCTTGATGGCTGCTATGATCCAGATTCAAGATATGGACAAAGCCATTCGTGCGCTCAGCAAGCTGGGCTTTTCTGTTACTCAGATATCTACTACCGGTGGCTTCTTAGGGAGAAGTAACGCGACGCTGCTAATAGGCTTCCCTACGGCCATGGAAGCGCTGGCCCTGGAAGCTCTACAGAAGAATTGTCGCCGCCGGGTGGAATATGCTGCCACACCCCTGGAAGGAGCGCCATTTCATATGCCACTCGCCACCCCCATCCCGGTGGGTGGGGCGACAGTCTTTACTTTTGCAGTGGAACACTACGAGGAGATCGGATGAAGCTAATAATTGCTATCCTACGCGACATTGATAAAGATCCGGTATCCACATCACTGGTGGCGTCTGGTTTTCGCGTTACACTGGTTTCTTCAACAGGAGGCTTCTTAAGGCGCGGTTCCAGCACTTTGATGATCGGCGTTGATGATGAAAAGCTAGAGGAGGCCTTGCAAACCATTCGCACCCACCTTGATCCATCGGGTACATCCGAGAGCAAGAAGGCCACCCTATTTGTGCTCAATGTTGAACATTACACACAGATCTGAATGTATTGATCCCTAGCCAAGTTGTAGGGGCGGCAAATCCAACTGCCTGGCTGGCTATTCGGAGCGGGTAGGTTCTTTAAATTCTTCGACCTGATATACGTACACCTGCAGGGGCTTAATTCGCCATAAATCGTGCGCTGCCCCCATTTTTTCGCACAGATAGCCAAGAAATTGGGCTTTATCAGGAATTTTTTCCCACACCTGTGGTAGAAAAGTCGCCCGGTGTATACCATCACGCAAGATCACCCCATCGATACCAACGCGTATTTTATCCAATAATTCACCTGGGGTTGTGTACTCAACCAACTCTGGAGTAGACAGATAAGACACTTCGATCTCAATCTGGTCTAATTCGTTCGGGCTGACTGGAGGGAAGCGGTAATCCTGCAAAGCTGCTGCAACAGCATGCTGACGGACATCCTCTGCTAATGGCAGGTATGCCTCTAGAGCCCCGATACAGCCGCGTAATTCCCCTTGCCTGGTGAGAGTGACAAACGTGGCGCCCAATTCTCCCAGGCAACCAGCCAGTTGATCATAACGCAGTGGCGGCAACCCTTCACCACGCACACCGGTTTCAAGCGCCTCACGGGCCAACGCCAGGAGGTGCTGTTTTTCTGATAAGGTCAGGCTTTCATTCA
>Ga0105094_10000013_pt1 | contig 61618 bp, 50 predicted proteins | sample PPLLak1March2015_2_FD_87023 | JGI IMG/M metagenome (GOLD analysis project Ga0105094, IMG submission 87023) | Freshwater sediment microbial communities from Prairie Pothole Lake near Jamestown, North Dakota, USA - PPLs Lake P8 Core (3) Depth... | ecosystem: Environmental > Aquatic > Freshwater >...
CGTTTGCCGCGCAAATCGAGATCGCGGATTGAGTGCTTGGTCATGGGGAGGTCCTGGGTCCTGGGTCCTGGGTCGTGGGTCTCCTGAGTGCCGCAAAAGGCCCAAGACCCAAGGCCCAAGACCCCTCAGAACAGCTTCTCCAGCAGATCCACGCAGCGGTTCGAGTAGCCCCACTCGTTGTCGTACCACGCCAGCACCTTCACGAAGTCGGCGTCCATCACCTTCGTGTAGGCCGCGTCCACCATGCACGAGTGCGGGTTGCCGCGGAAGTCAATCGACACCAGCGGTTCGGTGACGAACTGCATGATGCCCTTCAGCGGCCCCTCGGACGCCGCCTTCAGCGCGGCGTTCACGTCGTCGCCCGTCGCCTTCTTGTCGAGCAGCGCCACGAGGTCCACGACCGAGACGTTGGGGGTCGGCACGCGCATCGAGATGCCGTCGAGCTTGCCCTTCAGATGCGGCATCACCTCGCCGACGGCCTTGGCCGCGCCCGTGGTGGTCGGGATGATCGACATGGCCGCCGCGCGCGCGCGGCGCAGGTCCTTGTGCGGCAGGTCGAGCAGGTTCTGATCGTTCGTGTAGGCGTGCACCGTGGTCATCCAGCCCTTGCGGATGCCGAACGACTCGTCGATGACCTTGGCCAGCGGCGCCAGGCAGTTGGTGGTGCACGAGGCGTTCGAAACGATGTGGTGCGCCGCCTTGTCGTAGGCGCTGTCGTTCACGCCCAGCACCACCGTCACGTCCGGGTTCGTCGCCGGTGCCGTGATGATTACCTTCTTCGCGCCCGCCGCCAGGTGCTTGGCCGCATCGTCGCGCTTGGTGAACTTGCCGGTGCATTCGAACACCACGTCCACGCCCAGGTCCCGCCAGGGCAGCTGCGCAGGGTCCTTCACCGAGAGGACCTTGAACTCGTCGCCGTTCACCACAATCGCACCCTCGCGGGCTTCGATGGTGGCTGAGAGGTTGCCGAGCACCGAGTCGTACTTCAGCAGGTGCGCCAGCGTCTTCGCGTCGGTGATGTCGTTCACCGCCACGAAGTCGATGTCCTTGCGGCCCAGCGCCGCGCGCATGATGTTGCGACCGATCCGTCCGAAGCCGTTGATGCCGACCTTCAATGCCATGTATGAGTCCTCCGGATAAGCGGCTCATTCTACCGAAGCTGCCTGCCTTGCGGGCAGCCCGTTTGCGGGGCTATACTCGACAAGGCGTAAGTCCTTTAATGTATATCCTTTACAGTGTCATCGTCCTGGCGGTGTTCGTCGTCGCCTCGCCGTGGTTCGCCTACCAGGCGTTCCGATACAGGAAATACGTCGGCAGCCTCGGGCAGCGGATGGGCTATCTGCCTGTCTCGTTCAACATGGACGGCGACGAGTCCATCTGGATTCACGCGGTGTCGGTGGGCGAGGTGCTGACGGCCCGGCCCCTCATCGCGGACCTGCGGAAACGCTACCCGTCGCTGAAGGTCTTCCTGTCCACGACCACGATGGCCGGGCAGCAGCTCGCGCGCCGCAGCGTGCCGAACGTGGACGAGGTGTTCTATTTCCCGTTCGATCTCGGCATCTTCGTCCGTCGCACGCTCGACCTGGTGCGCCCGCGGATGTTCCTGATGATGGAGACCGAGATCTGGCCGGTCGTGCTGCGCGAGTGCCGGCTGCGCGGCGTGAAGACCGCGGTGGTCAACGGGCGGTTGTCCACGCGATCGTTCCCGCGCTACCGGATGATCAGGCCGTTCATGCGGCGGGTGCTGCAGGACGTGGATCGGTTCTGCGTCCAGAGCGACGAGTCGGCGCGGCGCTTCATCGAGCTGGGCGCCGACCCCGCGCGCGTGGTGGTCACCGGCTCGCTGAAGTTCGACTCGCTCGACCCGCCGGGACAGGTCCGCGCGCGCGACCGCGCGCTGCGCTATTTCCGCGTGTCGGCCTCGCGCCCGGTGGTCGTGGCCGGCAGCACGATGAAGGGCGAGGAGACGGCCGTGCTGCGCGCCTTCCGGCGCGCGCGCGCCACGTCGCCCTCGACGCTGCTGATCCTGGCGCCGCGCCATCCCGAGCGCTTCACCGAAGTGGTCCAGCTGTGCCGGAACGAAGGCTGGAAGACCGCGCGCCGGACGGAACTGGCCATCGACGCCGACCCCCGCGCCGACGTGGTCGTCCTCGACACCATCGGCGAGCTGGCCAGCATCTACCAACTCGGCACCGTCGTGTTCGTCGGCGGGAGCCTCGTCCCGACGGGCGGGCACAACGTGCTCGAACCGGCGATCTTCGGCAAGCCCATCGTGTTCGGCCCGCACATGGAGAACTTCCGCGAGATCGCCGACACCTTCGTGGCAGCCGGCGCCGCCGTTCGGCTGGACGAGGAGCGGCAGCTCGAGGAGACCTTCCTCGACCTGCTGGGCGACCCGGTCCGCCGCGCGCGGCTGGGCGCCGCGGCGCGCGCGCTGGTCGAGGCCAACCGGGGCGCGAAGGACAAGACCATGACGGTGCTCGAGACGCTGGTGCAGCCAGCCCCGCCGTCCAACGTGATCCCCTTCAGGCCCATTGCTTGATCTCCTTTATGCCCGGGCCGCACGGTGGCGGCGGCGCTCGTCCCGCCGTCGGGCCGATCGGCGACGCCTGGACCGGCCCGTCATCAGCGTGGGCAACCTCTCGGTCGGCGGGACCGGCAAGAGCCCGGTGGTGGCGGCCCTGGCCTCGTGGCTCGTCGCGCGCGGCGAGCGTCCCGCCATCCTCACCCGCGGCTACCGGCGCCGGACCGATGTGCCGGGCGTGGTCGTGGTCTCCGATGGGCACTCCATCCTCGCGGACCTGGCGCGCGCGGGCGACGAACCGCTGATGCTGGCGCGCGCCGTCCCCGGCGCCGTGGTGTGCGTGTGCGCCGATCGGCACCTCGCGGGCGTCCTGGCCGAACGCGCGCTCGGCGCCACCGTGCACCTGCTGGACGACGGGTTCCAGCACCTGTCGCTCGCGCGCGACCTGGACGTGCTGGTGACGTCGGTGGGCGAGATCACCGGCGGCCACGTGCTGCCGCGCGGGCGCTTGCGCGAGCCGGCCGATGCCGCGGCGGATGCCGACGTGCTGGTGGTGATGGGGGCGGACGCGGGAGCGGCCACTACAGAGGCGCGGGCGTTGGGGGTGGAGCGCGCATGTGGGGCCGCCCGCGCGCTGGAGCAGCCGCGCGTGGTCGGGAGTCGGGCGTCGGGCGTCGGGAGTCGGGGACCGGGCGCCGGTTCCCCCGTCGTCCTCGCCTGCGGGATCGCGAATCCGCAGCGGTTCGTGGACGACGTGAAGGCGGCCGGGTGGCAGGTGGCGCGTGCGGTGACGTTCCCGGACCATCACCCCTTCTCAGCGCGCGACGTGGCGCGCATCGCGGCGGCCGTGTCCGAAACCGGCGCGGCGGCGGTGTTCGCCACCGACAAGGATGCCGTGCGCTTCGAGGCCGCGGGCCCGCTGCCGTTCCCGCTGTTCCGCGTGCCGATGACGGTGATCTTCGACCCGCCCGAGGCGCTGTTCGAACGCGTGGCCGCGATTCTCACCGTCAGAGGAGATTCACGTTCCGACTCCCGACTCCCGACTCCCAACTCCCGTCGCGATCCCGGAGCCTCCGCGTGAGACACGCCCTCGAATACCGGGCGGTGGTCCTGGTGCGGGCGCTCGCGTGCCTGCTGCCCGACCGGGTGGTGCGCGCCTGGGGCTCGGCGCTGGGCATGACGTTGTACGCGCTGGATCGGGCGCACCGGCGCGTGGCGCTCGGCAACCTGGCGGCGTGCTTCCCGGGTCGCGCCGCGTCCGAGCGGCGTGCCATCGCGCGCCGCACCTTCAGGCACTTCGGCCAGCTGCTGCTCGAGTTGCTGCGGTTCAGCGCCCTCCCGGACGACAAGCGCGCCGCGCTGGTCGAAATCGAGGGCGCGGATCGCGTGCGCCATGCCTATGCGCAGGGCCGGGGCGTGCTGTTCTTCACGGGGCACTTCGGGTTCTGGGAGCTGCACGCCATCCAGCACGGCGCCGCGTTCGAGCCCATCGGGGTGCTGGCCCGTGCGCTCGACAATCCGCGGCTGAACACTCTGCTGGAAGAGATTCGAGGCGCCACCGGCAACCACTGCATCTACCGTCAGGGCGCGGTACGCCGCGTGTTGAAGGCGCTCAACGGCGGTCACGGCGTGGCCATGCTCATCGATCAGCACATGCACAGCCCCGACGCCATCTGGGTGAACTTCTTCGAGCGCCCGGCCGCGACCACTTCCACCCTGGCCGCGCTCGCACTCCGCACCGGCGCGCCCGTCATCCCTGTGTTCGCGCTGCCGCTGCCCGGCGGAGGCTTCAAGTTCGTGTACGAGTCGCCTGTGGAGCCGCCAACGGGGGAGGGCCCCGAGAGCATCCACGAGTTCACGCAGCGGTGCACCGACGTGCTCGAGATGTACGTCCGCCGCCACCCCGATTTGTGGCTCTGGATGCATCGCCGCTGGCGCGATGCCCCAACGCCCGCCACCCGGGGTATCTTCCCGACAGCCCAACCGTGACGACGACCCTCTGTGTTTTGAACCTCCGTGCTTTGAACCCAACGTGCTTTGACCCCCGTCACCCGTAACCTCGTCGTGCTCTCGCCCAACTGGCTGGGTGACGCCGTGATGGCGCTGCCCGCGCTGGCGGACGTGCGCCGACACTTCTCGGGCGCGCGACTCACCGTGGCCGCGCGCGCGTCGGTGGCGGCGCTGTTCCGGATGGTGCCGGGCGTGGACGAGGTGCTCACGCTCCCCGGGCGGGGAGGCCTGGCGGCGCTGACGTCGTGGAGGCAGGACGCGGCCGCGCTTGCGGCTGGCGGGTTCGACACGGCGCTGCTCTTCCCCAACTCGTTCGCGTCCGCGCTGGTGGTGTCGCGGGCCGGCATCGCCGAGCGCTGGGGGCTGGCCACCGACGGGCGGAGGCGGCTACTGACGCGCACCGCGCTGCGGCCGCGCGGGTACGCCCACCAGGCGGACTATTACCAGGCGCTGGTCAAGGCCCTCGGCGTCGAGAACGGACCGCGGCACGCGCGCGTGGAGGTGCCCCCGCGCGACGCATCGCCGGCGCCGCCTGGCCCCTTCGTCGTGCTGGCGCCGGGCGCCGCCTACGGCAAGGCCAAGCAGTGGCCTCCCGAGCGCTTCGCCGAGGTGGCGGCCCTCGCGATGGTCGAGCGCCACTGGTCCGTGGTGCTGGTGGGGAGCCGCGCCGACGCGCGCGTGTGCGGCCGGATCGCGGCCCTGGCGACCCGCTCCGTCGCCGGCTCACCGGCGGGGATTGTCGACCTGAGCGGCCGCACCAGCCTCGCGGAGCTCGTGGCGGTGCTCGCCGGCGCCCGCGCGGTGGTGTCGAACGACTCGGGCGCCATGCACCTGGCCGGCGCCGTGGGCACGCCGGTGGTGGCCATCTTCGGCGCCACGAACGAACGGCGCACGTCGCCGCTGACGCGCGGGCCGGGCTCGCCCGCCCCCCGCATCCTGGCGACCGACGTCTGGTGCCGGCCATGCATGCTGCGCGAGTGCCCGATCGATCACCGGTGCATGACCGGGATCGGCGCGAGGGACGTTCTCGCGGCGCTCGGGGAGTAGGCACGGAGGACGCACATGCAGCCGACCACGCGGGCCGCCGTGTTCCTGGATCGCGACGGCACCATCAACGAGGACGTCGGCTACCTGACCGACGTGGCGGCGCTGCGCATCTACCCGTTCGCGCCCGATGCCATCCGGCTGCTGCGGCGCGCCGGCTTCGCCATCATTGTCGTCACCAACCAGGGCGGCATCGCGCGGGGACTGATGACGGCGGCGTTCGTGGAAGACACGCACCGGCGCCTGGCCGCGCGGCTCGATCGCGCGGGCGCGCAGGTGGACGACTGGTTCTATTGCCCCCATCATCCCGAGGCCGTGGTGCCGGGGCTCTCCACCCCGTGCCCGTGCCGGAAGCCGGGAACCGCCATGCCCCTCGAGGCCACGGCACGGCACGGGCTCGACCTCGCGCGCTCGTGGGTGATCGGGGATCACTGGCGCGACGTGCAGATGGGGCATGCGGTGGGCGCGCGCGCGGTGCTGCTGCGCACCGGGCATGGCCGCGACCAGGAGAAGTGGCGGCCCGAAGGACAGCGCGTGGAGGCCATCTGCGATAACCTGATGGCCGCCACCGCGTTCATTCTGGCAGATGGCAGGTAGGCGCGCCGGTGGCGGGTGGGCCTCGCGTCGAACGGGCCTCGTGGCGCTCGGTGGGGATTCTGGGAGCTGATGATCGAGATCGTCCGGAAGTTCAAGGCCGCCACCGTCGTCGTCATCGGCGATCTGATCGCGGATGAGTACGTGTACGGCCGCGTGGCGCGCGTGTCGCGCGAGGCGCCGGTGCTGATCCTCGAGTACGGCTCCACGGAAGTGGTGCCGGGCGGCGCGGGCAACGCGGCCAACAACGTGGCGGCGCTCGGGGGGCAGGTGCGCCTCGTCTCGCTCGTCGGCCGCGACGAGCCCGGGCGCCGGGTGCAGCGCGTGCTGCCGAAGCGCGTCGACCGCCGCGGGCTGGTGCGGCCCGCCGGCTTCCGCACGCCGGTGAAGACCCGCATCCTCGCGGGCGGCATCCACTCGGCCAAGCAGCAGGTGGTGCGCATCGATCGCCTGTCGTCACGCGCGGTGACCGACGCCGAGCGCGGCGCCGTCGCGCGCGCGGCGCACGCCGCGGTGCGGGATGCCGATGCGGTGCTCATCTCGGACTACGGCTCCGGCCTGGTGACCCCGGCGCTCGCGCGGGATATCGCCGACCGCGTCCGCCGGCGCGACGTGCCCGTGCTGGTCGATTCGCGCTACGCGCTGACGAAGTACCACGGGCTCACGGCCTGCGCCCCGAACGAGTCGGAGGTGGAGCAGGCGCTCGGCGTGCGCATCGATGACAATCTCCGCGTGCTCGAGCGCGCCGGGCGGCGGATGCTGGATCGCACGAAGATGGCCGCCGTCATCGTCACGCGGGGCAGCCGCGGCATGGCGGTCTTCGAACCCGGGAAGAAGACGGTGCACATTCCGATCTTCGGGTCGGACCAGATCGCCGACGTCACCGGCGCGGGCGACACCGTCATGGCCACTCTGACGCTGGCGCTCGCGGCGGGCGCGACGGTGGCGGCTGCCGAGCTCACCCGCGCGCTCCGGTCCGCCTGACTGGACGGCACCGGCGGATCGAGGGCCCAGTGGCTGAGATCGTGACGAGGGACGAACTGGTGGAGCGCGTGCGGCGCGGGCGCGCGCGGGGCCTCACCTTCGCGTTTGCCAACGGCGCCTTCGACCTGCTGCATGTGGGCCACATCCGCTACCTGGAGGCCGCGCGCCAGGAGGCCGACCGGCTGATCGTCGCCGTCAACGACGATCAGTCGATTCGCGGACTGAAGGGCCCCAACCGCCCGGTGCTGCCCGCCGAGGATCGGGCCGAGCTGGTGGCGGCGCTGCGCGCCGTGGACTACGTGGTGATCTTCTCCGAGCCCACCGTGACCCCGCTCCTCGAGCTGCTGAAGCCCGACGTGCACTGCAAGGGGACCGACTACACCGTGGACACGGTCCCCGAACGCGAGACCGTCAAGGCCTACGGCGGCCGCATCGCCATCGTCGGCGACCCGAAGGATCACTCGACGACGGACCTCTTGACGCGCCTCGGCGGGTGACCGGGCTCGGCTCCCGGTAAGCTGTATAGGTCTTGCCCACCCGAATTCTGATCGTGCGCCTCAGCGCGCTCGGCGACATCGTGCACGCGGTGCCGGTCTTGTCGGCGCTGCGGCGGCACGATCCGGCGGCCGAGATCGACTGGCTGGTGGAGGAGGCCTACGCGCCCGTGCTATCGCTCGTGCATGGCCTCCATCGCCGCGTGATCGTCCGCGCGCGCGCCCTGCCCCCCGCACAGCGCGCGGTCCCCTCCGCCGAAGGCGGGTCCTCCCGGCCGAAGGCCGTTCCCACGGCCCGAAGTCCGGTCCCGGCCGAGGTCCTCTTCCCCGGTGGCTTCGGCTATCTACGGGCGGTGGCCGACCTGCGCCGGCAGCACTACGACGTCGCACTCGACCTGCAGGGCCTCATCAAGTCGGCGGTGTGGGCACGCGTCTCGGGGGCGCGGCGCGTGGTGGGCTTTGCCCGGGCGCACCTCCGCGAGCCGCAGGCGGCGTGGCTCTACACCGAGACGGTGACGCCGCCCGACGACTCGCACGTCATCCGGAAGAATCTCTCGGTGGCCGCCCACCTGGGCGCCCCGGTGATCCCGTTCGAAACGGCGCTCGATGTGGGCCCCCGTCCCGAGCTCCAGCGGGCGGTCGAGGAGGCCATCGGTCCCGCGCGCTACGCGGTGCTCAATCCTGGAGCGGCGTGGCCCAACAAGCGCTGGCCGCCCGAGCGCTTCGCCGCGCTGGCCGAGGCGCTGCTCCATCGTCATGGACTGGCGTCGTTCGTCACCTGGGGGACTTCCGAGCGCGCGCTCGCGGAGGGCATCGTGCAGGCATCGGGCGGTGCGGCCCACCTGGCGCCGCCGACGGACATCGCGGATCTCACCGCGCTCATGCGCGGCGCCTCGCTCGTGGTCGCGGGCGACACGGGGCCCCTGCACATCGCGGCCGCGATGGGGGCGCCTATCGTGGGGCTCTACGGTCCCACGTGGCCCGAGCGCAACGGGCCCTGGAATCCTGACGATGAGGTGATCTCGCGGGCGGGGCAGTGCCGGTGCCACCACAAGCGGCAGTGCCAGATTGGCGCGCCGTGCATCGAGGACATCACGCTGGACGAAGTGGTGGCAGCTGCGGGCCGCCGCCTCGCGAAGGAGCGACGCGGACCGTGACGCGGCTGCTGACGAGGTTCCGTGTCGCCCTGGGCTTCGCGCTGGCGGCGCTGGTCGTGTGGCTGGCCACGCCGGAGTGGCCCACGTGGATGGCGGGCGCGTCCATCGCGCTCGGAGGCGAGCTGCTGCGCCTGTGGGCGGCGGGCCACCTCGAGAAGAGCCGCGAGGTGACCAATTCGGGCCCGTACCGTTACACGCGGCATCCGCTCTACATGGGCTCCACGCTGATTGGCATCGGGCTGGCCGTGGCTTCCGCCAGCTTCGTGGTGGCCGCCATCATCGGCCTGTACCTCGGCCTCACGCTCTCGGCCGCCCGCCGCAGCGAGGAGGCGCACCTGCGCGAGAAGTTCGGCGATGCCTACGCCGCGTACGCCGAGAAGCGGACGGCGCCGATGGAACGCCGCTTCTCGTGGGCGCGCGCGCTCCGCAACCGCGAGCACCACACCATCGCAGGCCTGGTGGCCGGCTTCGCCCTGCTCGCGCTCAAGATCGGATGACCGGTGTCCGGTCTCCGGTCTCCGACGAGCGAGAACCCGAGAACCCCAGAACCGGCCTCCCGCCGCTATCCCTCTCCGGACTCCCGCCTCCCGCCTCCCGACACCCTCATCTCCCCGTCCCACCGCGGCGCGTCGATGTGGATGTCGAACTGGTCCAGCAACCGGATGGCGGTGTAAGTGACGAGGTCGTCGATGGTGGCGGGCTTCGTGTAGAACGCCGGCACGGGCGGGCAGATGACCACGCCCATGCGCGAGAGCTTGAGCATGTTCTCGAGGTGGATCTCGCTGAACGGCGCCTCGCGGACCGCGAGCACCAGCCGCCGGCGCTCCTTCAGAATGACGTCCGCCGCGCGGTGGACCAGGGAATCGCCCAGGCCGTGCGCGATGGACGCCAGCGAGCGCGCGCTGCAGGGTGCGATCAGCATGCCGCGGGTGCGGAACGATCCGCTCGAGATGGCGGCGCCCTCGTCGTTGGCGCTGTAGACGGTGTGGGCCAGCGCCTGCACGTCCTTCACCGAGTAGGGCGTCTCGTGCACCAGCGTGCGCGCGCCCCACTTGCTCAGCACCAGGTGCGCTTCGACGCCGGTCTGCCGGAGCAGCTGGAGCACCCGGATGCCGTAGAGGGAGCCCGAGGCGCCGGTAAGGGCGACGATCAGGCGGTGACTGTCGGACATCGGGCTCCAATATTGACGATTTGGACGACGACTGACTACAATTAGATCCTTTGCCGGGGGTAGGGCGGTTAGCTCAGTTGGTAGAGCACCGGCTTTACACGCCGGCTGTCACAGGTTCGAGCCCTGTACCGCCCACCAATGCAACTGCCTCAGCGAATCTGTTGATGTGGGGAACTGGTGAACCGGCGATCGATCTTGTGATGTAATGAACTGTCGATCTATCTGTTGGCCTGAGGGCGCCCTGACAACGCGCCCGATACCAGATCAACACGTCAGTAGATCGACGGTTTCCCCAGGGGGTGGTAGTTCAGCTGGTTAGAACGCCGGCCTGTCACGCCGGAGGCCGCGGGTTCGAGTCCCGTCCACCCCGCCAGCATCCCTTCCAGTTTCCATCCGGTCGGCGTGCGCCAGTGGCCATCGCGGGGGCCCGTTCGATGGGCGGCCCGCCGCAGTAAGATCACCCCGGGCGCCGCGTTGGCGCCCCGGCAGTCCATCACGAAGAAGGTCAGCACAGCGGAGGCGACGATGACGGGTACGATTCGAACATTGCGAGTGGACAAGGGATTCGGGTTCATCAAGGACGACAAGGGGAAGGAATACTTCTTCCATCAGAGCGCCGTGTACGGCGAAAGCATCGACAACCTGCGCGAGGGCGACAGCGTGGAGTTCGAGGTCGGCGAGGGCCCCAAGGGCCCCAGGGCAGAGAACGTCCGGCGCACATCCACATAGAACCCCACCCCTCGGGCCCCATGCCCTTCGACGCCATCGTCGGCCATCGTCGTCTGACGACGCTGCTGTCGCGCGCCATCGGGCGGGGGACGCTGCCACCGACGCTGCTCTTCGCCGGTCCCATGGGCGTCGGCAAGTGGCGCGTTGCCCTCGCCACGGCCCAGGCGCTCAACTGCCTGGAGCCACGGCGCGGCGTCGAGGAGCAGCTGGCCGTCGACGCCTGCGGGCGCTGCCGGGCGTGCGATCGCATCGCCCGCGGCATGCACGTGGACGTCATCGTCGTCGAGCCCGACGAGAAGGCGTCGATCAAGATCGACGTCGTCCGTGACGTGCTGTCGCGCACGGCGTATCGTCCGTTCGAGGGCAGGCGCCGCGTGGTGCTCGTCCGCGAAGCCGACACGCTCGAGCCGCAGTCACAGAACGCGTTGCTCAAGTCGCTGGAGGAGCCGCCTCCCGCCACCGTCTTCATCATGACGACGGCGGTGCCGGGAGCGCTGCTGCCGACGGTCCGGTCGCGGTCGATGACGCTGCGGTTCGGGCGGCTGACGGCAGGGGAGGTGTCGGCGGTGCTGGTGCGTGACCACGAGCACACCGAGGCCGACGCCCGGGCGGTGGCGGCGCTGGCCGACGGCTCGGTGGGCCAGGCGCTGTCGCTGGGGTCCACCGACGTCGCGGTCCTCCGCGAGACGGCGCTGCTGCTGTTGACGCAGACGGCGAGCCGGGCCGACGTGCAGGGCCGGCTGCAGGTGGCCGGCGCGGTGGTGAGCGGTCCGGCGAAGAAGGATCGCTCGCGCGAGGACCTGGCCGTGCTGCTGCGCCTCACCGCGTCGATGCTGCGCGACATCGAAGCCATCAACAGCGGCGCCGACCCGCGCGTGCTGGCCAACCCCATCGTCGCCACCGACCTGCAGGCCATTGCCCGCGACTTCGCCGGCGATCGGGCGCGCGACGCCTTCGTCGCGGTCGACCGCGCACTCTTCGCCCTCGACCGCAACGCGGGACCGAAGGTGGTCGCCGAGTGGCTGTCGATGCAGATCTAGAGTCCACGGGAACACGAAGGATACGAGGGACACGAGGGACACGAAAGGCCGGCACGAAGGGAGCACTGAGAGAGAAATTGGCCTTCGTGTTCCTTCTTCGTGCTCCTCGTGTGCTTCGTGTTCCCGGTGACAGGGCCTGTGAGAGATACTGACTCAATGCGTCGGGTGCGGGTGGGCATCACCGAGGGCGATCCGGCCGGCATCGGCCCGGAGATCGCCGAGAAGGCGCGGCTGGACGCCCGGGTGCAGGCGGTGTGCGAGCCCGTGATCTTCGCGGCAACATCGCTCGACGGCATCCACGTCGGTGAAGAGAGCGCGGCGGGCGGCCGCGCGGCCTACGATACCCTGGTGCGCGCGGTCGCCGCGGCGCGCCGCGGCGAGATCGACGCCATTGCCACGGCGCCCCTCAGCAAGCGCGCCTTTGCCCTGGCGGGCATTCCGTGGAAGGGCCACACCGATCTGCTGGCGCACCTGTGCGGGGTCGAGCACGTCCGCATGTTGTTCTATGCCGACCGGAGCGACGTCGCGGGTGCCCGCGGACGCGCACCGCTCTGCGTAACCCTCGCCACCGTGCACGTCCCGCTCGCCGACGTCCCGCGCCTGCTCTCCACGCCCGAGGTCACACGCAGCATCCTCATGACGGCGGAGTGGCTGCGTGGCATCGGCAGCACCGCTCCGCGCGTGGCGATGGCGGGGCTGAACCCGCACGCGGGCGAGGGCGGGCTGCTGGGCCGCGAGGACGACGAGGTGCTGCGGCCCGCCGTGGAGGCAGCCCGGGCGCAGGGCGTGGACGCCAGCGGGCCGTGGCCCGCCGACACGGTGTTCGTCCGTGCCGCGCGCGGCGAGTTCGACGCGGTCGTCGCGTGCTACCACGACCAGGGCCTGATCCCGGTGAAGCTGCTCGCCTTCGGCGAGGCGGTGAACGTCACCATCGGACTGCCGATCATCCGGACGTCCGTGGATCACGGCACGGCCTTCGACATCGCGGGCCGCGAGGTGGCCGACCACGGGAGCCTCGTGGCCGCGGTGCGGCTGGCGGCGCGGCTGGCGGAGGCGCGGGCGTGATGGCCAAGCCGGACGAAGCCGCCGAGTCGGTGATCGCCGACAACCGCAAGGCGTTTCACGATTACCACATCCTCGAGACTTTCGAGGCCGGCATCGCGCTGCTCGGCACCGAGGTGAAGGGCATCCGCGAGGGGCGGGCGAACCTGCGCGACAGCTACGCCCAGGTGGAGAGGGGCGAGGTGTGGCTGTACAACGTGCACATCAACCCCTACTCGCACCGCGGCTACGTGGATCACGACCCCAGGCGGAAACGCCGGCTGCTGCTGCACAAGCACGAGATCCGGAAGCTGATTGGCAAGACCGTCGAAAAGGGCCTCACCCTGGTGCCGACGAAGCTGTATTTCAAGGACGGCAAGGTGAAGGTCGCGCTCGCCCTGGCGAAGGGCAAGCAGGCGCACGACAAGCGCGAGACCATCCGGCGGCGTGAAGCGGATCGCGAAACCCGCGCCGCCGTCAAGGAGCGAGGACGTTGACCCCCATCCCCTTCAACCGCGCGGCCGTCACGGGCCTGGAAGTGGACTACGTGACGCGCGCCATCACCGCGGGGCCGCTCCACGGCGACGGCCCCTTCACCAGGGACTGCCACCTGTGGCTCGAGCGGCTCACCGGCTCGCACAAGGCGCTGCTCACCACCTCGTGCACGCACGCCCTCGAGATGACGGCGCTCCTCCTCGAGCTGAAGGAGGGCGACGAGGTGATCGTCCCGCCGTTCACCTTCGTGTCCACGGTGAATGCCATCGTGCTGCGCGGCGCGCGACCGGTGTTCGTGGACATTCGTCCCGACACCCTGAACATCGACGAGACCCTCATCGAGGCCGCCATCACACCCCGCACGCGGGCCATCCTCATCGTGCACTATGCCGGCGTGGCCTGCGAGATGGACCGGATCATGGCCATTGCGAAGGCGCACGGCCTGGTGGTGGTGGAAGACAACGCCCACGGGCTCTTCGGCACCTACAAGAAGAAGCCCCTCGGCACGTTCGGCACGTTTGCCACGCTCAGTTTCCACGACACCAAGAACCTGTCGTGTGGCGAGGGCGGCGCGCTGATGATCAACGACCCGGCCCACGTCGAGCGCGCGGAGATCATCCGGGAGAAGGGCACGAACCGCACGCGCTTCTTCCGCGGGCAGGTGGACAAGTACACCTGGTGCGACATCGGCTCCAGCTACCTGCCCTCCGACATCCTGGCGGCCTACCTGCTCGCGCAGCTCGAGGCGCACGATCGCATCCAGCGCCGCCGCCATGCCATCTGGAACCGCTATGCGGAGGCGCTGGCGCCCTGGGCCGCCGACACCGGCGTGCGGCTGCCCATCGTGCCGGAGCACTGCGGGCACCCGGCGCACATCTTCTACCTGCTGATGCCGTCGCTCGAGGCGCGCACGGCGCTGCTCGCGCACCTGCGCGAGCGGCTCATCCTCGCCGTGTTCCATTACCTGCCGCTGCACCTCTCGGAGATGGGCCGCCGGCTCGGTGGACACGACGGGCAGTGCCCGGTCACCGAGGAGGTGAGCGATCGCCTCGTGCGCCTCCCGCTGTTCTTCCAGCTGTCGGACGAGGACCAGGGACGGGTCGTCGACGAAGTGATCGCGGCGCCGAGGCGCGGGTAGGCGGCAGGGATGCAGGACGTTCGGGCGACCGTGATCGTCACCGGCGCGGAGGGGCAGATGGGCCGCGCCGTCGTGGCCCGTTTCGGGCGTGCGGCCGCGGTGCACGCGCTCGGCCGCCGCGATCTCGACATCACCGACGCCGCGGCGGTGGCCGACCTGTTCGCCCGCACCTCGCCCACGCTGGTCGTCAACTGCGCGGCCTTCACCGATGTGGACGGCGCCGAGGAGCGGCAGGCCGAGGCCCTGGGCGCCAACGGCCTCGCCCCGGGCATCCTGGCCCGGGCGACCGAGGTGTGCGGCGCGACGCTGGTGCACTTCAGCACCGACTTCGTCTTCGCCGGACGCGACGACCGCGCGTGGACTGAGGCCGACCTGCCCGAACCGCAGAGCGTCTACGCCCAATCCAAGCTGGTGGGCGAGTGGCTGGCAGCCGACTGCCGTCGCCACTACACTTTGCGCGTCGAGAGCCTGTTCGGTGGCCCACGCGGCCGCAGCACCATCGACCGCATCGCCGAAGGACTCCGCAAAGGTCGCGAGACGAAGCTGTTCCACGACCGCACCGTCACGCCGAGCTTCGTGATCGATGTGGCGGAGGCGGCCCATGCGCTCGTCGCGCGGCAGGCGGCGCCGGGCGTGTACCACTGCGTGAATTCCGGCGCCACCACGTGGCTCGGGATGGGCAGGCACATCGCCCGGATGCTGGGCCTCGACGAGCGGCTGCTCGTGCCGGTGTCGGTCGCCGACGTGCGGTTGAAGGCCGCGCGCCCGCAGTACGCCGCGCTCTCGAACCGGAAGCTGGCCGATGCGGGCGTCCCGATGCCGTCCTGGGAAGACGCGCTCGCGCGCTACTTGACGCGGCCACCGCAATGAGCATCACCGTCGCCATCGTCGGGTTCCGGGCGTATGACGAGCTCGAGCGCTGCCTGCGGTCGGTGGCGCGGCACGAGCCCGGCGTGCGGGTGGTGGTCGTGGACCACGCGGCAGACGAGGCCGCGGGCCGGCGCATCGTCACCGAGTTCCCAGGGATGGCGTACATCGGGCGCGGCGACAACCCGGGGTTCGGAGCCGGCGTGAACCGTGCCGCGCGCGAGGCGCCGGCGGGCAGCCACCTGCTGCTGCTGAATCCCGACTGCGAGCTCGTCAGGCCCATCGTCGCGCCGCTCCTGTCCGTGCTCGAGGCACATCCGGAGGCGGGCATCGTGGGAGGGCTCGTGCGCGACCCCCTCGGCGGCGTGCAGGCATCGGCCCGCCGGTTCCCCAACGTCACCACCGCCATTGCCGGGCGCACCTCGTGGCTGTCGCGCGTGGCCCCCGGCAATCCGCTGTCGCGGTGGAACCTCACCACCTTTCCGTCCGAGGGCATCGCGCGTGTGGACTGGGTGAGCGGGGCGTTCATGCTGGTCCGCCGCGAGGCGTTCGACGCCCTGGGCGGGTTCGACGAGGGCTTCTTCCTCTACTGGGAAGACGCGGACTTCTGCCGGCGTGCGGCCGACGCCGGGTGGCAGACGTTGTATGCGCCGGTCGAGGAGGTCGTACACTACACCGCGCGGGCCAGTCGGCATGCGCCGGTTCGCGCGCTGTGGGCCTTTCACCAGAGCGCGCTGCGGTATTACTGGAAGCACGGGTCGTGGGTCGCGCGGATCGGCGCCCCATTGGTCGCGGCCGGCCTGGTGGGCCGCTTCCTGGTGCGGCTGGCGCCCTGGGTCGGTCGGGCGCGCCATGCGAAGTGAGACGTGATACGTGACACGTGACACCCCCTTTCGCGCCGCGCTTGCGCTGCTGGCCATCGCCGCGGCGACGACGGCGCTCGTGGCGCAGCCCGACACCCGCCCGCGCCCCGCCGGGCAACCGGGCTCGCCTCACCATCTCGACGCGCGGGTCGTGCTGGCCCGCGGCCCGAAGGTGGCGCCCGCGCGCGCGCAGCAGGCGGCCATCGACGATCTGCGCAGCGCGTTACCCGCCCTGCGCGTGGAAGTCGACGACGCCACGGGTGCCACTGCGATGCTGTGGAACATGGCCGGCTACCTGACGGCGCCCGACGCGCGGGACGCGGAGGCCGTGGCGGAAGACTTCATGCGGTCGCGCCCGGCGCTGCTCGGTCTCATGGCCTCCGACGTGGTGGACGCCGAGCTGACCGATCGCGTATCGTCCGCGGTGTCGGGCGTCACGCACCTCTACTTCCGCCAGCGCGTGAACGGCATTCCGGTCTATAACGCGCAGCTCCATTTCAACATCGCCAGTGATGGCCGCATCCTGAGCGTGAACAACCAGTTCCTGCCGAACGTCACCGCGGCGGTGGCCTCGTTGCGGCCGGGCCTCGACGCGGTCGGCGGCGTCGGTCGAGCGGCCGCCCACCTCGGCCTGCGCGATGTGCCGGCGCGGGTGACGAGTGCCGACGCCGGCCCGCGACGGAGCACGCGGATCCAGGCGCCTGACCTCTCCGCGGAGGAGATCACCGCCGCGCTCGTCATCGTGCCCGTGCGCCAGGGCATGGCGCGCCTCGCGTGGAACTTCCAGGTGTGGACCGGGGACGAGCAGCATGCGTTCGACTACACCGTGGATGCCGAGTCGGGCCAGGTGTGGACGCGCTTCGACTGGGTGTCGGCCGACAAGTACCGTGTCTACCCGCGGCCGATCGAGAGCCCCGCGCACGCGACGCCGGCGCCTCCCGCCGACGCGCGGGCCCTGGTGGCGAATCCCGCGCACCCGGTGGCATCACCCTTCGGGTGGCACGACACCAACGGCGTGGCCGGCGCCGAGTTCACCTCCACCGAGGGCAACAACGCGCACGCCTACGTGGACGCCGACGGTGACGACATCCCCGATCCGGGCAGCGCCCCCGGCTGCGGGGCGACGCTCGAATGCGACTTCGGCCTGAACCTCGCGGGCGCGCCGGCCTCGTACCAGCCCGCCGCGGTGACGAGCCTCTTCTACTGGAACAACATCGTCCACGATGTGCAGCACCGGTATGGGTTCACCGCAGCCGCGGGCAACTTCCAGGTGAACAACTACGGGCAGGGCGGACTCGGCAACGACAGCGTGCGCGCCGAAGCCCAGGATGGCGCCGGGGCCAACAACGCGAACTTCCTGACGCCGCCCGACGGCTTCCGCCCACGCATGCAGATGTACACCTGGACGACGACCACGCCCAATCACGATGGCGATCTCGACGCGGGCATCGTCGTGCACGAGTACGGCCACGGCATCTCGAATCGTCTCGTGGGCGGGCCCGGCAATGTGAGCTGCCTGACCAACGCCCAGCAACCCGGTGAGGGCATCAGCGACTGGCTGTCGCTGGTCTACACCGCAAGGCCCGGTGATACGGCGGCAATGGGACGCGGCATCGGCACCTACGCCATGGGACAGCCGCCGACGGGACAAGGCATCCGCACGCAGCGATACAGCACGGATCCCACCGTCAACACGTGGACCTACGCCAGCGTGAACGGCGCCGCGGTCCCTCACGGCGTGGGCGCCGTGTGGGCGCAGGCGATGTGGGAGGTGTACTGGGCGCTGGTCGACCAGCACGGCTGGTCCGGTGACCTCTACGACGCCACCGGCGGCGCGGGGAACCAGCGCGCGATGCTGTACCACAACGAGGGCCTGATGAACACGGCGTGCAGCCCGTCGTTCACCCAGGTGCGCGACGGCATCATCCAGGCCGCGCAGGCCATCAATGGCGGCGCCGACGTGTGCCGGCTGTGGGGGGCGTTCGCCGCCTTCGGGCTCGGCGTCGACGCGCAGAGCGGCGGGCCGAACAGCCTGACGCCGCTGAACGGATTCAACACGCCGATCGCCTGCGGCGGCACGCCGCCGCCGGGCCTGTCCATTGCCGACACGTCGGTGACCGAGGGGAACAGCGAGATGGTGAATGCCAGCTTCACCCTGTCGCTGAGCGCGCCGAGCGCGAACCCGGTGACCGTGAAGTACCGCACCTCCCCGGGGTCGGCCGCGAGCGGCATCACGTCCGCCAGCGTCGCGAACACCATGGTGCTGTCGATTCCGGACCTGGGCCAGGCCAGCTTCTATCCCTCCACCATCACCGTGCCGGAGGGGGCGGGCCGCGTGCAGGCCATCGCCGTCACGCTGAACGGTTTCAGCCACCCCCTGCCGGAAGACGTGGACGTGCTGCTGGTGGGGCCGGATGGACAACGGGCCGTGCTGTTGATGTCGGACGCGGGCGGCGCGCCGGCCGCGGGTGTCAGCCTCACGTTCCGGGACGATGCCGAGGGTGCCGTCCCCACTGGCTTCGTGACGAGCGGCACCTACCTGCCCACGAACAACGGCGACGGAGACGCGTTCCCGGGCGCGCCGGCCGGTCCCTACGGGAGCGCCCTCGAGACGTTCGTCGGCGGCCCCGCGTCGGGCACCTGGAAGCTCTTCATCGTGGATGACCACGCGGGCAGTTCCGGCGCCCTCTCTGGCGGCTGGACCTTGCACCTCGGCGCGGCGGGCAACGACTTCGTGCCACAGCGCGGAACGCTGACCTTCCCTCCGGGCTCCACGACACAGGTGCTGCCGGTACCGGTCTTCGGCGATCTCGAGGTCGAAGCCAACGAGACTTTCACCGTGACGTTGTCGTCTGCCGGCGGCGCTTACATCGCCGACGACCTGGGCACCGCCACCATCGTGGACGACGACGCGGTGGGAGCCCCCGAGCCGCCGACAGGGCTGTTCGTCTCGTCCATCGTGGGCAACACCGTCACGCTGGGGTGGGCACCGCCCCTCGGCGGTTCCCCGCCCACCGGCTACGTGGTCGAAGGGGGCGTCCATCCCGGAGAGGCGCTGGCCAGCATCCCGACGGGGAGCACGCTGCCCACCTTCACGTTCGGCGCGCCGAGCGGTGCGTTCTTCATCCGGCTGCACACGCTGTCGGGAGGGGGTCGCAGTTCGGCGTCGAACGAGATCCGTCTCTTCGTGAACGTGGCGGTTCCGCCCTCGGCGCCCGACGCCCTGCTCAGCATGGTGAATGGCTCGTCACTGACCCTGGCGTGGAAGAACACGTTCGGGGGCGGCGCGCCCACGGGGCTGGTGCTCGACGTGAGCGGCGCCATCGAGACGGCCATCCCCCTGGGACTCACCGACACCTTGAGCTTCACCGGCGTGCCCCCCGGCACATACACGGTCGCCCTGCGCGCCGTGAACGCGGCCGGATCGAGCCCTGCCGCCGGCCCGCTGACGTTGACCTTTCCCGAGGCGTGCTCCGGGCCGCCCGGCGCGGCCACCAACGTGCGCGCCCATCGGGTGGGGCACACCGTGTACGTCTCCTGGGAGTCTCCGGCGACCGGCGTGGCGCCGACCGGCTACCGGCTGAACGTCAGCGGGGCGTTGAGCGGCAGCTTCGGGACCACGGCCCGCGCGCTGAGCGGGTTGCTGGGGAGCGGCACGTACGAGGTGACGGTGTCGGCGTCCAATCCCTGCGGGACGGGTCCCGCCGCCCCGGCCCAGACGGTGGTCGTCCCCTAGTGCTGAGGCGATTGGTGCCGATATGACGCTTTGAACGTGTGAGCGTCAGGATCTGTCCATCCAGGCGACTCTAGCGTGCCTGTTGCGTCGATATGGACAGTTCGGTTACGCTTTTGCCCGTCCGAATGGCTCCCCCCGGGCTGATCGGAGTGTTCTCGTTGCCGTCCGCCGTCGTCGCCATCCTCGTCGCTGCCAGCGTGTGCTGCGGGTCCCGTGTCCCGGGCCCCACTTCCCCCGCGACTGAGCCGGATCCCCAGTCCAATCAGGACAAGCCGCCGCAGGTGACGCTGCGCGCGGGCGGCACGTACGACGTGCCAGGCCGCGGCGCGACAGTCACCTTCGTCCGGGTGACGGAGGACTCGCGTTGCCCGACGGGCGTGAACTGCGTCTGGGAAGGCGACGCCGCCGTCGAGCTGCGCGTCCAGGCCGGCGCCGCCGCGCCTGCGACCGTCCAACTCCACACCAATGACCGATTCGACCGCGAGGCCACCGCCGGGGGGCTGCGCCTGCGCCTCGAGTCGCTCGAACCCTATCCCCAGGCCGACCGCGCCATCGCGGCCGGCGACTACCGCATCGTCCTGTCGATCTCAACCCAGTAACCCATACGGAGCCACGAGCTTGTCGAACCGACATCGAAATTCTGCAGCAGCGGTGAAACGTTCACGGTCGAGGCAGCACGTGCTGTCCGCCCTCGTCCTCGTTGCTGCAGTGGCCATGACGGCGGCCACCTTCGCGCAGCCCGGCGATCGATCGCCTCTGCTGATCGCCGACATCGTCGATTCGAACCCGAACTTCGACATTCGAACGTTCAAGCAGGATCCGCGGTTTGCGGACAACGAGGCTGCGGCGCAGTACGCCACGCGCTTCGCACCCGCGCCTGGCGTGAGTGCCGACCTGTCTGCGGATCGCATCGCGGGAGTGGCCGAGCTCGAGGCGGCGTTCAAGGGCGTCGACATCGAGGAGAACGCGGCGCTGGGTACGACCGAAATCGTGAGCGCGGCGCCGGGCACGGGATTCCTGACGGGGCCATCTGGTGACCGGGCCGGCACGCTTCGCGCGTTCCTCACCGCGCACGCGGCCGCGTATGGCCTCTCGGCCGCGCAGGCCGGCGAGCTCGAGGTGGAGGCCGACTACATGAACCCGGCCGGCAACATGGGATGGGCGGAGCTCAGGCAGAGCTTCAACGGCATCCCGGTGTTCCAGGGCTACCTCCGCGGCGGTTTCACCCCCAAAGGGGAGCTGGTTCGAACGACCGGCGTGCTGGCCACTGGCGTCGACGCGGCTGCGCTGGCCACGACGCCGTCGGTGAGCGCGGCGCAGGCCGTGGCGCTCGCGGCCGCGAGCGTGGGCTGGGACGTGTCGGAGTCGGCCCTCCAGCAGAAGGCCGTGGAAGGCGCGAAGGTCACGTTCGACCGCGCGACGATGGACAGCGACGCAAAGGCGTGGCCGGTGTACTTCCCGCTGGCGCCCGGCGCGGTGCGGCTCTCGTGGGCCACGGAGATCTGGGGTGATCCGGACGCCTACTACTCGGTCATCGACGCGGAAACCGGCACGCTGCTCTTCCGCAAGAACATGACGGAGTACCAGGCGCAGTCGGTCACCTACAATGTTTACACGAGCGACAGCCCGGCCCCGGGCTCGCCGAGCCTGGCCACGCCCGACAACGACTGGCAGGCGCCGTACGTGTCGCGGGTGAACGTGACGTTGATCGGCAACGAGGGGCCGAACACGTTCAACAACCTGGGCTGGATCACTGACGGCGCCAACATCACCGACGGCAACAACGTCGAGGCCGGCATCGATCGCGACGGCGCCAACGGCGTGGATGCCCCGGTCACCGGTTCCGGCAGCCGCATCTTCAACTTCAGCTACAACCCCGAGGTCGATGACCCGCTCACGCTGAACTACCAGCGGGGCGACGTCACGAACATGTTCTACTGGGTGAACCGGTTCCACGACTCGACGTACCTGCTGGGCTTCAACGAGCAGGCATTCAACTTCCAGAACGACAACTTCGGCCGCGGGGGCCTCGGGGCCGACCGCGTGAGTGCGGAGGGACAGGACAGCTCCGGGACGAACAACGCGAACTTCTCGACGCCGGCAGACGGCGGCCGCGGCCGGATGCAGATGTTCCTGTGGACCGGGCCGACCCCCGACCGCTCGGGCGATCTCGACGCGGACATCATCCTCCACGAGCTGACGCACGGCCTGTCGAACCGCCTGCACGGCAATGCCACCGGTCTCAGCACCAACATGGCGCGCGGCATGGGCGAGGGCTGGTCGGACTTCTACGCGCGGTCGCTGCTCAGCACGGCGGACGAGAACGTCAACGGCCTCTACACCGTGGGCGGCTGGGCCACCAACCTCGCGGCCGCGGGCTACACCGACAACTACTACTACGGCATCCGCCGCTTCCCGTACGCGCCGCGCGCGGTCACCGGCGGCCCGTCGAACCGTCCGCACAGCCCCCTGACGTTCGCCGACATAGACTCGACCCAGGCGGACCTGACGGACGGGGCCTATCCCCGCGGGCCGTTCGGTGTGACCACGGTGGATCAAGTGCACAACATCGGCGAGGTGTGGGCCGGCATGCTGTGGGAGGTGCGCGCCCGGTTCGTCACGAGGCTGGGCCACGCGGTGGGGAATCAGCGCATCCTGCAGTACGTCACGGACGGCATGAAGCTGGACCCCGCGGGCCCCACGCTCATTCAGGCGCGCGACGCCATCCTGGCCGCGGCTGCGGCCGGGGGTACCCAGGCCGACATCGACGACATCTGGACCGGTTTTGCCACGCGCGGCCTGGGCGTGCTGGCGGCGGTGACCGACGCGGGCACGGGAGGCAACAACACGCGCGTGGTGGAGAGCTACCTGACGCCTTCCGACCCCGTGCCGAGCTTCTCGATCGACGATGTGAGCCTGACCGAAGGAAACGCAGGCACCAAGACATTCGCCTTCACGGTGACGCTGACGGGGGCGAGCGCCGCCGAGCACCGCGTGTCGTATGCGACGGCCAACGGGACCGCCGCAGCCCCGACGCCGACCACGCAGACGGCGGTCACCGCGACGTCGATTCCCGCTGGTGCTCCGGCCACGACGGTCGGGAATGCCGCGCCGTACCCGGTGACCGTGAACGTGGCGGGCATGACCGGCACGATCACCAAGCTGGCCGTTCGGCTGAACGGCCTGACGCACACGTGGCCCGATGACATCGACGCCCTGCTCGTGGCGCCGGGCGGGCAGGCGGCCATGTTCATGTCGGACATCGGCGGCGGCGGCGATGTCAACGCGATCGACCTGACCTTCGAGGATGGCGCTCCGGCCGCGTCAACGAGCCAGCTGGTGACAGGCACCGTCTCGCCGACGAACACGACCGCGAGCGAGTCGCTCCCCGCGCCCGCCCCGACGGGACCGTATCCGACGCCGCTCTCGACCTTCAACGGCACGAACCCGAACGGCACGTGGAGCCTGTATGTCGTCGACGACGCCTCCGGCGATTCTGGGTCGCTGGCCGGGTTCTCGCTGCTCATCACCACCACGACGTCGCCCGGCGACTACTTCTCGGCCTCCGGGGAGCTGGTCTTCCCGCCGGGAACCACGTCCCTCCCGGTGAACGTGACGGTCAACGGCGACGTCACGCCGGAGCCGAACGAGACGTTCTTCGTGAACCTGTCCGCGTCCATCAACGCGGTCATCGGCGACAACCAGGGCGTGGGCACCATCATCAACGACGACGGCGGAGGCCCGGTGCCCACGGCGGCCAATGATGCGTACGGTGCGGCGATCAACACGGCGGTGACCGTGCCGGCTCCAGGCGTGCTGGGTAATGACAACTCGAACGGTGGCGGCGCCATGACCGCGGTGCTCTCGACCGGCCCGACCCAGGGGTCGCTGTCGCTGGCGGCGGATGGCGGCTTCACCTACACCCCCAACCCGGGGTACTCGGGCCCGGATAGCTTCACCTACTTCGCGTTGAACCCCTTCGGCGCCGGCAACGTCGCCACCGTCAGCCTCACGGTGGGCGGTCTGCCGACGACCGTGAACGACGCCTACTCGACCCCGTACCTGACGACGCTGAACATCACCGCGCCCGGCGTGCTCGGGAACGACAACAGCAATGGCGGTGGCGTGATGGGGGCGGAACTGCTGTCGAGCACCTCGCACGGGACGCTCTCGCTGAGCGCGACCGGCGCGGTGAGCTACACGCCGGCCTTCGGCTTCGCGGGCGTGGACAGCTTCACCTACCGCGCGCTGAACGGCGCCGGACCGGGCAACGTGGCCACGGTCGACATCACGGTGGACGCGCCGACCACGGTGCAGCCGCCGTTCAACCTGCGGGTGGATTCGGTGGTCGGCAACACCGTGACGCTGCGCTGGGACGCGCTGCCGATTGGGCCGCAGGCCTCGACGTTCATCCTCGAGGGCGGGCTCAATCCGGGCGAGGTGCTGGCCAGCATCCCGTCGGGACACGCGGCGCCCATCTTTACGTTCGTGGCGCCGACGGGCTCGTTCTACATCCGGATGCACGGGCAGCTGGGGTCGGACAAGAGCGCGGCGTCGAACGAGGTGCGGCTGCACGTGAACGTGGCGGTGCCGCCCTCGGCGCCGGCCAACCTGCTGGGCACGGCCAACGGCTCGACGATGGACCTGGCGTGGAAGAACACGTTCGGGGGTGGTGCGGCGAGCGGGTTGGTGCTCGACGTGACGGGCTCCGCGGTGACGTCGCTGCCGCTGGGCGCGACCGAGCGCTTCAGCTTCGCGGGCGTCCCGGGCGGGACCTACACGTTCCGGCTGCGGGCGACCAACGCGGGCGGGGCGAGCGCGCCGTCCGATCCGGTGAGCCTGTCGTTCCCGGCGGCCTGCACCGGCGCACCCGAGGCGCCGGCCAACCTGCTGGCGTATCGGCTGGGTAGCACGGGCTACGTGGTGTGGGATCCGCCAGCGGCGGGTTCGGCGCCGACGGGCTATGTGCTGAACGTGACGGGCGCGTTCGTCGGCAGCTTCGCGACCTCGGGGCGCGTGCTGAGCGGCGGCGTGGCCCCGGGCACCTACAACCTGAGCCTGGTGGCGACCAACGCCTGCGGGACGGGCGCGCCGGCCAACACCGTCCTGGTCGTGCCGTAAGCTGATATCCGCGCGCGGGAGAGTGCCGGCACGGCCCTCTCCCGCGCGCCGCGTTCCTTTCCTCCGGTCAATCCCCGCTTCGGCGCGTCGAATGACCTGAACGGGCCTGCCAAGAGGCACCACGCTCGCGGTGCCGTAAAATGTTGGGGCGTTGTCCTCACCGCCCAAGCTCTCGATCGTCATCCCGGCCTACAATGAGGCCCGCACCATCCACCGCATTCTCGACCGCGTTGCCGAGGCCGAACTGCCCGCCGGGATCGGCAAAGAGGTGATTGTCGTCAACGATTGCTCGAAGGACGACACCCAGGCGGTGCTCGAGGCCTATCGGCACGCCCGTCCAGATCTCGACCTGAAGCTGTTCAGGCACGAGGTCAACCAGGGCAAGGGCGCCGCCCTGCACACGGGCATCCGGAACGCGACGGGCGATTACCTGATCGTCCAGGACGCCGACCTGGAGTACGACCCGCGCGAGTACGCGCTGCTGCTGAGGCCCATCCTCGAAGGCTTCGCGGACGTGGTCTACGGCACCCGGTTCATGGGCGGCAAGCCCCACCGCATCCTCTTCTTCTGGCACACCCTCGGCAACCGCCTGCTCACGTTCCTGAGCAACATGTTCTCGAACCTGAACCTGACGGACATGGAGACCTGCTATAAGCTGTTCCGGACCGGGATTGTCCAGGCACTGCCCCTGGAGGAGAAGCGCTTCGGCTTCGAGCCCGAAGTGACGGCCCGCATCGCCCGCGTCCCCAACGTGCGCATCTACGAGGTCGGCATCAGCTACTACGGGCGCACGTACGCCGAAGGCAAGCACATCGGGTGGAGGGATGGCTTCCGGGCCATCTACTGCATCCTGAAGTACAACATCTGGCGTCGCTGATGCGAGATCGATCACTCACGAGTCACGGGGGCGCCGGATGACCAGCCCCTCGCAGTTCAGGTTGGGCTGGCGCGCCGTCCTGGCCGACAGCGTGTCCGCCGCGCTGGCCATGGCCCTGGCCTATCTCCTGCGATTCGGCGTGGGTGAGGCGTGGCACTACGCCGGGGTGGGGCGGCTCACGCTGGTGCTGGTCATCGCCGTGCAGGTCGTCGCCGCCGGGGCGGCTGGCCTCTACAGCCTGCGAGGCCAGATGATGTGGCCCATCCGTCTCGCGGCCGGCGTGCTGGTCGGCATGCTGGCGGGCGTGCTGCTGGCGACGTGGACCGGCGCCGGCGAGGGCGTGTCGCGGCAGGCGCTCGCGGGACAGGCGGGGCTGTTCGGCCTCGTCGCCGTCATCTGGCGCAGCTTCGTCGGGCTGAAGGTGCGGCAGCACCAGGCGCGGGAGATCTCGCGACAGTTCGGCGGCCAGGCGCTGGTGGTGCAGGGCGCCGACGTGGGGTCGATGGCGGGCGCGCTGACGCGCACCTGGCAATATCGCCACCTGCTCGGCAACCTGGTGATGAAGGACCTGAAGCTGAAGTACCAGCGATCAGTCCTCGGCTTCGCGTGGTCGCTGCTGAACCCGCTGATCATGATCGGCGTCTACACGGTGGCCTTCACCTACGTGCTCAAGGTGCAGACCCCGCGGTTCGTCTTCTTCCTGCTGATCGGGCTGCTCTCATGGACCTTCTTCGCGGGGGCCGCGTCGAGCGCCACCGAGGCGGTGACCGGCAGCGGATCGTTCCTGAAGAGCGTCGTCTTCCCCCGCGTGGTGCTGCCGTTCGCCACCGTGCTCTTCGCCCTGGTCCAGTACCTGTTGACCATCCTCGTCTTCCTGCCCGTGATGCTCGTTCTCTACCAGGTGCCCCTGGAGCCGCGGATGCTGCTCTTCCCCGTGTTCCTCGTGCTGCAGGTGCTGTTCATCGCCGGGCTGGCGCTCGCGCTGTCCACCAGCGCGGCGGTCTTCCGTGACATGAAGCACCTGGTGGAGGTGGGCATCGGCATCGGCTTCTGGGCCACGCCCATCCTCTACGAGCCGACCATGGTGCCCGAGCAGTTCCGACAGTTGATGCTGCTCGGGCCGATGACGCCGTTCATCCGCGCCTACCAGGACATCTTCTACTACGGCGTGATGCCGGAGCTGGCCATCTGGGTCGTGGCCACGGTGTACGCCGCCGGCATGTTCATCTCGGGACTCAGCATCTTCCTCGCCTACGAGGATCGCTTCACGGAGTTCGTGTGAACGCGAGGCCGCTGATCGTCGTGGAGCAGGTGTCGAAGCGGTTCGTGATCCATCACAACCGGCCCAACGCGCTGAAGACCCGCGTGATGGGCCTGGTCCACAAGCGGTACCGGTCGCACGCCGAGGAGTTCTGGGCGCTCAGGGACGTGAGCCTGCAGGTGGGTCGGGGCGAGTCGGTGGGCCTGGTCGGGCGCAACGGGTCGGGGAAGAGCACCCTGCTGAAGATGATGGCGGGCATCCACAAGCCCACCTCGGGACGCGTGCTGGTGCAGCGCAACACCACCATCGGCACGATGATCGAGTTGGGCGTCGGCTTTCACTCGGAGCTGACCGGCCGCGAGAACGTGTTCCTGAACGGCTCGGTCTACGGCCTCACGCGCAGGCAGGTGGAGCGCATCTACGACCAGGTGGTGGACTACTCGGAGATCGGCCGCTTCATCGACGAGCCGCTGAAGAACTACTCGTCCGGCATGGTGATGCGGCTGGGGTTCGCGGTGGCCGCACACCTGGATGCCGAGGTGCTGCTGCTCGACGAGATCTTCGCCGTGGGTGACGAGGCCTTCCAGGCCAAATGCCGCAAGACGATGCTCGGCTTCCTGGACAAGGGCCGCACCATCGTCTTCGTGTCGCATTCGGCGAGCGTCGTGGAGGAGGTCTGCAACCGGGTGTGCGTGGTGAGCGGCGGCCAGAAAGTGTTCGATGGCCCGACGAAAGAGGGGCTGGCGCTCTATCACGATCTGACCGGGACGCGTGAGCTACCATAGGGCCGTGCCGAGGGTCCTGAGCATCTTCGTGCGTGCCGGGCTCGACCAGTACGGTGACGCGGAAGCGCGCCTCTCAGAGCTGTTCGAGGTTCAGCTGCCGGGACTCGAGCGCGACGTGCTGGTGGTGGACAATCTCCTGCCCCCAGGCGTGGCCGAGTCGAGGCCCGGGCGGAGCGTGATCGGCGGCGACAACCGCGTGTGGGAGTTCTCGGCCATCGACGCGGCCGTGGCGCACCTCGGCCCGTCCATCTGGCGCTACGACCTCGTGAACGTCGTCACCTCGGCGTTCATGCAGTTGTATGTGGCCTACCTCGAGCGCTTCAGGCCAGACGTGGTGTCGGCCCTGGTCGGCCACCGGGCGTGTCTTGGCCACATCGACTGCTACAACGAGCCCATCCGCATCGGGCCGTACCGCAGCCAGCACTGGATTCGCACCTGCTTCTTCATGACGCCGGTGGCCGAACTGATGGCGATCGGCTCATTCGTCTCCGCGTCCGGGCGGCGACCCTGGTTCAGCGGGAACCCGGACGACCCGTTCGGCCCCGAATCGCCCGTCTGCGACACGTACAAGAAATACCTCACCGGCTGGCTGCTGGGACAGGATATCGGGCAGGGCGTGACGTGGCACCGATCGCTGTCGATCGATGCCCACGGCCTGGAGCAGTTCGAGCAGAAGGCGCTGGCGATCCTGAACGAGCACCTGCTGGCGATCCGGTTTCGCGCGGCGGGCTGCCGTCTCATCGACGTCACGTGGCTGTCGGCCATGCTCGGGGCAGGGCGTGACGTCGACTGGACCACGCCCTGGTGGCGGCAACTGGCCGAGCGGGATCGGGATGCGCTAATCGTCCCGGCTGGCCACGCCGCATAGGACGAGCCCGATGCGCAGACCCGATTCGTTGACCGCGCTCTACGACTACGAGCGCTCGTTGCCGGCACACCGGGCGGGCACGCTCGACGCCCAGGTGCTGCGCGCCATGGAGGACCTGGCTCCACGGCCCATGCAGTGGTCCATGGAAACCGGCTGCGGGAAGAGCACGATCCTGCTGTCGAACCTCAGTGAACACCACGTGGTGTTCGCCTACGACGACACGGCCGAGCCCAACAGCAGCATCGGCTACTACACGGGATGTCCTATCTTCCGGGCGGACCGGACGACGCTGGTGGCTGGCGCCACGCAGGTCACGTTGCCGCAGTACGCCTTCACCGAGCCCGTCGACTTCGCGCTGCTGGACGGGCCCCACGGCTACCCGTTTCCAGAGCTCGAGTACTACTACGTCTACCCGCACCTCCGCCCCGGTGCGCTGCTCGTCGTGGACGACATTCACATCCCGACCATCCACCGCCTGCACACGTTCCTGGCGGAGGACGAGATGTTCGAGCTCGTGCACGTCGAGCGGACGACGTCGTTTTTCCGCAGGACCGAGGCGCCTGTCTTCTCGCCATTCGGGGACGGGTGGCAGCTCCAGTCATACAACAAGACACGCTTTCCAGTGGACGTGTCGGCCGGGGCGACGGCCGGGCCGAGTGCCCCCACGCCACACGCCGGGTCCGATGCCCTCGAGCAGGCACTGGCCGACCTCGAGGCCGCGCGGGCGCAACTGAAGGCCAGCCGCGACGAGACCGCATGGTGGAAGCACGTGGCCGACGAGCGGCGCCTGAAGCGCCGTGTGGCCCGGCGGTTGGGGGACTGGCCGTTCCTGAAGTGAGTGTGCCTTTCAGGGCGCGCTTGGCGTGCTCGTCCGGCGCAATGCACAAAGGCGGAAGCGCACGTGATACGACGGGTACGTCTGGCACGGGACATCTGAGTGTTCGAGGCCGAGCTGCTGCAGAGCCGCGTCCTGCAGTTCAGGCGCCGAGCCGAGGTCCAGATCCAGCAAGAAGAGGCGCTCGGTTGGGGTGTTCTTCACAGTCCGAACGACGCGGTCCCACAGGGCCGTCTCGCCGGTCAGCCCCCAGTTGCTGAGCAGACGGAGGAACGTCGCCGACCGAGGAAAGTGGGGCGCAAGGTAGCCCTGTGGAAAGTCCCACATCAGAAGCGTCGCGTCGGCATAGGGCTCCAGCGCCCGGGTGTCCACACCGAAATAGGAGTCCGACCACGGGGTTCGTCCCCAGTCCGGCAGGCGGTTGCCCATGGACAACGCCACGCACACGGGCAACGTCAGCGCGAGGTGCCTGGTCCACCGGGGCGCCAGTCTGGCGGCCACCCCGATGATGAGCACCGCCGTCAGCACCTCGAGCGCGACGACGTATCGGTAGATCGAGAATATCCGGAGCCAGACGGTGTACGACACCACCCAGAACACGGCCACCGCGAGCAGGCGCCGTGACCGGATACTGCGATCGGGGCTATCACACCCGACAAGCTCGAGCACCCGGTGAAGGGCCAGGGCCGCGAGTGCCAGGAACCCGGCTGCAAACCTGGCGTCCCGGAAAACGGGCTCGGTGACAAGGCTCTGGTCGGCCACCCAATAGAACGGATAGAACAGCGCCTGGTAAGCGCTGCGCGGAAGAAACCGCGCGTCGGCGAAGTTCTGGGGTGGAGCAAAGGGCGAGTTGAAGATCTCGTTGTAGAACGGGAACAAGGGGCTCTGGAAATGCTCGTACATCGCCCACATCCAGTAGCCGGAGGTCAGCAGCCCGCCGATGCCCGCCGCCGCCCCGAAGGAGATCACGTGGGTGAGGCGTGCGCGAACGTTGCCGGGAAGCATGCAGACGGCCGCGAACAGACCGATGCCGATCGGCCCGAGCGCCAGTTTCATCCCTGCCCCGGCTCCGGCCAGCAGTCCGGCCGTGATGATGGCCCGGCGGTGGGGAGCCCGCATCTCGTCAATCTGTTCGATCACCAGCCACAGGGACGCGAGCACGAGCACGGCAAGGGTGTTGTCGTGCGTGGTGGTGCCAGCCTCCGACAGGAAGCCGGCGCCCAGCGCGGCGGTGACTGCGGCGAGGACGCCGGTGAAGAAGCGGACCAGTGGCGGACCCTGTGGCAGCACCGCGACCGCGATGCGGTGCACGAAGAACAACGCGAGTCCCTGGAAGGCGGCCAGGGCCGAGTAGAAGAGCCGAGGGGGCACGCCGAACCTGAACGCCGCGTATAAAGGAAGGTCTGCGGCGGGGTTGAGGAACGACTGCACGCCGGCCACATGCACGTCGCGTGCGATCCGCCCGTCCAGCAGCATGTAGGCGTTGTACAGGTGGTAGTTCAGCAGGTCCCAGTTGAGGTCCTGGCCCATCCGCCAGGCCAGTCCCACGGACAAGGCGGCATATGCGGCAATCAGGCCGGCGTCCTGCCGGGTGAACAGCGGCGGGGAGGTTGGCGTGTGCGTCATCTGGCCGTGGGTGCCGGTTTGACGCCGACCGCGATCAGGCTCAGCCCGCCCCACGGCAGCATGCGATCGACACGCCGGACCACTGGCATGCCGAGCTCGAGGACCTTGAGCTGGACCTTCGAAAAGGACCGGCGCCGGAGAATGTTGCCGTTCACGAACCATCCCGGCACGGAAAACCGGTTGAAGTCCCTCAGGCTATCGACGTGGAAGCCGGCCTTCTCGAGGGAGCCGGTCAGCACCTCCGTCGTGTACCGCTCCCGATGTTCGAGCGCGTCGTCCAGGGTGTTGTACAGCCGGGGATGCTGGGGGACGAGCAGGACCACGCGCCCGCCCGGGGCGAGCACGTGATGGATGTTGGCCAGCGCCGCCTGCGGATCCGGCACGTGCTCGAGGACGTTTACCATCAAGACGGTGTCGAACATCGCGGCCAGCGGCGCGAAATCCTCGAATTGTGTCGCGTCGAGCTTCGCCACCTGCAGGTAGGGCTTTCCGGCCGCGTACGAGCGCAGGTAGTGCAGGTAGTGGGGATTGATGTCCGTCGCGAAATAGCACTCGCGCGGGATGAACTGCGCGGTCAGGGTGCCTATGCCAGCGCCGATCTCGAGGACGCGATCGCCGACGTGGGGCCGCAACGCGTCGCCCATCCACTTGTTGAAGCGACGCGCTCCTTGCAGGCTGGCCAGGATGTGGGAACCGTACTCGTCCGCGGCGTAGAGGTCGTCGACCATCGAGTACTTGAGCATCGAGGCGACGGCCAGCAGCCCGTCCCGCGCACGAATCTTCTTGCCTTCGTCGTACGATCGCGGGGAGTAGCGGATGGGCACCTCGAAGATCCGCGCCCGGCGCTTGGCCAGCTTGAACGTGATCTCGACCTCGAACCGGAAGTCGTTGGACCGAATCGGAATCGATTTCAGCAACCTGGTGTTGATCGCCTTGTAGCACGTCTCCAGATCGGTGAGGCTCAGGTCCGTGAGCCAATTCGAGATGCCAGTAAGCCCCTTGTTGATCAGCGTGTGCCTGTGCATCAGCGTCCGCCGATAGGGAGCGGACATGTACCGCGAGCCGAATGCCGCGTCGGCGCCCTCCTCCACGAAGGGCCGGATCAGCGCCGGAATGTCCAGCGGGTTGTATTCCATGTCTGCATCGTGGACGACGCAGACATCCATTTGCGCATGACCGAGGGCGGTCCGGACCGCGGCTCCCTTTCCCCGGTTGCGGTCATGCCGGTAGACGTGAAGCCGGTGGTCGTCCGCCGCCATTCTCTGGAGCACGTCCCAGGACCCATCCGTACTGCAGTCGTCGACGGCAATCACCTCCATCGCCGAAATCGACGGGTGCAACAGCGAGAGCAGCCGTCGGAGGCTTGCGCCCACGAGATACCGTTCGTTGTAGACGGGTACCAGGACGCTCAGGCTGAGCGCGCCCCCAACTACCTCCATCGGTCCGGTCCTCGTTCCTGTAGCTGCGTCACTGCTGGCATGGAGCCCTTCAGGCGCGCGAGAAAACATGTCTATCGATGAGGGCGGACCAACCCGCGCGACAGCGCGGTGCGCCTCAGCATCTGCGGCGACGGGCACGCGTCCACCAGGGCCCCGACCTTCGTCAGGAGCGCCCTCGCGGCTGCGTCCCAGGTCCACGCGCGGCCGGTTGCCGCGCGGGTCAGCGGCCGCCCCTCCACCGGCTCGCCTCGTTCGAGGCGGCCCAGGACGTCCACGAGCGTCCGCTCCGAACTGAAGGTGATGAGCGTGCCCGGGCCCCGATAGCCCGCCGCCAGCTCGGTGAGCAGAGACGATTCGCGCGCCACCACCGTGCGCCCGTACGCCAGCCCCTGCACGACGGGCAGGCCGAAGCCCTCGTAGAAGGACGGGAACACCACGACCTCGGCGCGGGCGTAGTACGACTGCATCTTGTCGTCGTCTACGGTGCCGCTGTCGAACCGCGTCACGCGCGTCGTGCGCGGCTGGTCGCGATCGCCAAACACCACCAGCGTCTTGTTCGGGAATGCACGCGCGAGCAGGTCCACCGTGGGACCGACGTGCTTGTGGTCGTACCGGTTGCCGAGGATCAGCCAGTACGGTTCCTCCGGTACCGTGGCGACCGTGGCCTTGGCGTACTCCGCCGAGTCCAGCGACAGCGGGCAGACGTCCAGCAGCACGGCGGGGCCGGCGGCGAACCGGTTCTCGAAGCGCTGCTGCGAGAACTTCGAGATGAAGAAGACCGCGTCCGACTCTTCCGCCATGCGCTGCCACACGGCGTCGAGCCCGGGAGGCGCCGGGTAGAGCACGTCCCACGCGATGGTGTCGAGCATCCAGTGGGCATTGACGGCCGCCACGCCTGCCAACTCGTCGAGCTGCGGTGCGTACCAGGGCTGCGACAATCCCAGCCCGGCCGCGAACCGCTCGACGGGGGTGCTGGTGCACACCTGCCAGGTCGGGTAGCGCGACGCCAGCGCGTAGTGATCGGCTACGTTGCGGTGCACCCAGAGAGACACCGACGGGTCGGGCCGCACGCGGTGCAGGGCATCACAGATGTTGAGGATGACGAGCGAGGTCCCGTTGTAGACCTCGTTCAGGCTACGGCCGTCCAGCAGCAACGAGCGCGGCGCATCGACGGCCGCGGCCAGCAGCCGCTCGCCGTTTCTGGCGCGCGCGTCCGGTGTCTCGGTGGCGGTGTGGACGGTCTCGGGGAACGTGGCCTTGATGGCGGCCAGCTCGCCTGCCGTGCAGCCCCACGACCGGGCCAGGCCCGGGGGAAGGTCGACCACCGCGCGGTTGCAGAGCACCGTGCGGAAGCCGGCGCGACGGGCGCGCACCGCGTAGTCGGCCAGGGCGGCCCACGGGCCCCGGTCTCCGACGCCGAACGTGAGACTGCTCGCCAGCTCGCGCCTGATCAGCATGCACGGGGCCAGGTGCTCGGCGAGCAGGCGGTAGTCGGTCAGAGGGGTCAGGACGCGGAGGGGCGCCGTGTGCGTCACCGGACCGAAGTCGGCGAGCAGGTGGAGACGACCGCCTCCCGGGTCGGCAAACCTGGGCACCGCGATGCCGAAGAGAGGGTCGACCTCCAGCGCCTCCCAGAGCGCGCTGACGGCATCGGCCGCCGGCCGCGCGCCCGCCGATACGATGAGCAGCGCGCCATCCACGTCGGCCGCGGCATCGAAGGCCCACGCGCACGCGCGGGCCGCATCGCCTGCGGGCACGACCGCCCACGCGGTGTTGGCGGCGGACTCCACGCCCGGTGGGACGACGACGATGGCCCGTGCGACGACGGCGCCCAGATGGTCCGGTCGGGCCAACGCCTCCAGGGCCAGGCCCGCGTCGGACGGGGTGAGGGCCGACAGGTCGGCGAACGCGGCGATCACGGGAGCCGGTTTCACGGGCGCGGGGTCTCCTGTTGCGCGCCCGCCTCCGCCATGAAGCGGTCCACGCGGGCGTCGAGACCGCCGTACGCGTTGGCGGCCGACAACTGCCGCGCGATGGCAGTGATGGCCACCGCGTCAAACGGCGATCGGGACTGTCGCAGTTGGTCAATCGTCTTGTTCGCGAAGTCGTGCCAGTCGGTGGCTTCGTGAACCCATGGCGTCAGGGCCTCGGAGAGTCCGTCACGATTGTGCGGCCAGCCCACGACCGGCGTCAGCGACGCCAGCGCCTCGATGGACTTGATCTTGAGCCCCGTGCCAGCCACCGCCGGGTTGATCACCACCCTGGCGGTGGCATATTCGGGGCCGAGGTCGGCAACGCGCCCGAGCACGGTTACCCCTGGCGTCCCCGGAGGAACGGCTTGCCCGACCGCCCCGGCCACGCGCAGTTCCGCGCCTGGCACCGCGGCCCTCACCCGCGGCCACGCGAAGCGGAGGAAGTCGCGGAGGCCCGCCAGGTTCATCTGATTGCCCGATCCCGGCAGGAAGGCGACCGGCCGCGAGGGCCACTCGCGGTTCGAGCGCACGTCCGCATCCACGCCCACGACCACGATCTCGCGCCGCGGCGCCAGCCGTCTCAGAGCGGCAGCGTCGCCCTCGTGAACGGCCATGACGACGTCCCCGCGATTCAGGAGACGCGCCTCGTCTGCTGCCGAGATCTGCATGTCGCTGAGCCCGTAGGCGAGAACGTTCGATTCCTTCTGGGACAGCACGTCGTGCGTGTGGACGATGCGCAGCACGTTCGGCCCCATCAGCGGGAAGAACCGCGTCATGAAGATGTACTGGGCCAGGATGGCCACGTTGCCGATGGAATCGGCCAGCTTCCTGACGACGGCGGCTACCACGTCTGGGCAGTAGTCGAGGTCGGGCCCCGGCTCGGCGGGCACCAGCAGGGCCGCGGGGTCGTCCCCGAGACGGCTCAACACGTCCGGGAAATCCCTCAGCCTGAACTCGACCCTGCCGGAGCGATCACAGACGACCACGTTGCCGAACTCGGTGGCGAGGTGTTCGAAGGCGCCCGGTGCGAGCGGCTGCCCCGGGAGCGGCGCCAGCACGAGCAGGATGCGGTACCCGCGGCGCTGGAAGTGGGGCAGCAGGCGCGACAGCGCATACTCGTTGCCCGCGCCCACCGGCCAGGGCGAGACGTGCCCGACGCACATCACCGTGCCGGCGGCCTCGGCTCGGCCGACGACGTCAATCCGCGTCCGGATGGGTCGAAGCGTCGCCTGCGCGGCCCGCTCCACCGCGTGGCCGTCCGCGAGGCCGTACCGGATGAAGTGCTCGAGCGGATTCATGCCGGCGTCGGCGACGTCGGCGTGACGGGCGAGATAGGCGGAGACCGAAAACTCCGGCGAGGGGTCTCGTCCCTCTTTCCACCCACTGTTCATGAAGTGCAGCAGCGGATTGACTCCGGCCACATCCGGATTGCGCTCGAGATACCAAACGGGGTCGAACCAGGGATTCGGGCGCAGGCCGTCGCGCCACCCCCACCTGAGGAAATGCGCCACCGGATCGATTCCCGATTCGCAGAGGCCATCCACCTGGCCGAGGTAGAAGCGGGTATCGAAGAGCGGGTGCGGGTCGACATCCTCCTTGCCGGCATGGTCAAGGTAGTGCAGCAGGGCGTTCACACCCTGCGCATGCACGTCCGGACGCTGCTGCCAGTAATAACCGATGTTGAACAGCGGGTGCGGCGATCGTCCCTCGATCGCGCCGTGCCGGACGAAGTGGTCGAGCGGATTGGCGCGGCCAATATCCGGATTCGTCTCCAGGTAGTACCGCGTGGAGAAGAGCGGGTGCGGGTCCACCAGCTCGGTGGCGGCGGTGGCGAGGTAGTGCACCAGCGGATTGGCTCGCGCCCCAGCCAGGTCGGGCCGCTGCGACAGGTAGTAGGCGGCATCGAAGAGCGGGTGCGGCGCCGCCGCGCCGAGGAACCCCACGCGCAGGAAGTGGCTGAGCGGCGTGGCCGCGCGCACCGCGTCCCCGGGCCACTGTGCCAGATAATGGCGCGCGTCGAACAAGGGATGCGGATTGCGCAGCTCCCAGCCACCGTGACGCACGTAGTGCATCAGGGCGCCGTCGGTGGCGGGGATGTCCGGATTCTGCTGGCGATACCAGGGCGCGTCGAAGAGTGGATGCGGCGACTGGTCGGCGACATCGCCGACCCGGAAGAAGTGGGCCAGCATGTCGGGACCCGGTGGCAGGCCGGTCACGGCTCCGTAATGCGCTGCATCGAACAGGAGGCTGTCGGCCACGAGCGCGATCTGGGCACGATACGCCTGGCTGGTCAAACGCGCGAGGCCCGCCGCGGAGGCAATGGGGTGCCGCGCGATCGCCCGCGGGTGCAGATGCGCCTCCCGCAGCCTCTCGAGCGACCGTGAGACGGGGGACCGACGGACCGGGCGGGCGTCGGGGATGGCTCGCGCGGCGGCCGCGCGTACCTGGCGTTCTCGCTCTTCGCTGTCCGTCCGCTCTTGTCGCGCTGCCCGTTGTCTCGCCCGGAGTTGCCGCGCCTGCTCCCGGGCCAGGTGCTCGGCTCGCTGGAACTGCCCGGTGAGCGTTGCGGCGCGCTCTTCCGCCTGCCGCAGGTCGTTCCTGGTCTGCTCGTGCTCGTCGTTCGCGTTCCTCAGGGCAGCCGCGGTCGAGCGATGGGCCTTCTCCAACTGATCCAGTTGAGCCTGGATCGCGGCCCGCAAGGCCGATTGCTTCGACAGGGCCTGCGCATGTGCCCGTGCGGCCTCATCCAGGCGCCGCGCCGCCTCGGCCCGCTCGCGCTCGGCCTCCTCCCGTTCCGCGTCGCTGCGCTCGATGGCCTGCTGCAGCGCCGACTGGTAGCGGTCCACTTCGCGGCGCAGATCATCGCGGCTGGTGGACATCTGCCGGGTCACCTCGCGGAGCGACTCGACCTGGGCCGCCAGACCGGCGAGCGTTTCGAGGCTCGCCCGCGGCCACATCCTCAAACGGCTCAGGTTCTCGCGCGCCCTTGCTGGCGGGACCGCGGCCACTTCGTGCTGCAGGTCCGCCTCGATGTCGAGGTACCGGCTCTCGTCGGACGGCGTGAGCGGAGTGCCCAGCGCTGCCGCGACCAGCGAGCAGAGATCGGCCACACGCGTGGGCAGGCCCTCGGCCGGCTCGGCCACCGACTGGAATCGCGACAGGCTCCAGAACAGCCCGCGAAAGAGCGCGAACCCGAACTCGACGCGCCAGGGCAGTTCCCATTCGAGATCGAAGAAGCGGAACTGTCCGTCGGCGTGCACCATGTTGAACGGCGTCGCGTCCACCAGCCGGGAAGGCACGTGCGCGGCGGCTGCGGGCCGGTGCAGGCCGGCGGCCTTCGCCAGGGCATCACGCCACGGCTCCGCCCAGGCCGCGACGGCCTCGATGGTCCACCCGGGCCGGTTCAGGATCGGGCCCAGGCGAGTGGTCCACACCTCGCCGGGCAGGAACTCGTCTGAGGCCTTCCGATGGCGGAGGGCCTCGTCGGAGGGCGGATTCACGGACGACTCTGGCGCCAGCGCGCGATGCTCGATCACGATGCCGCGAGGGGTGCGTCGAAAGCGCGTCTCGCGCAGGAACTGCGGCCGCCGATCGCCGGTGAAGTGCCACGCCAGTGGTGCATTGCCGGCGTCCGCCTTCGTCGATGTGCGCCCCGCGACGACGATGAGCGAGTTCGAGAGATCCCCGAGGAGGCCATTGCGGGCGACCAGGCCCAGCGCCTGCTCGAGCGAGAAGAGTGGCAGTGCCGGGGTCTGCGGATCGGTCACGGGCGTGGCCGCGGCCATCGCTGCCAGGTCGTCGCTCCACGCCGGGTCGTCCAGGCCGGCGGGAGACACCATGACGCGCGGGAACTTGTAGTCGGGGAGCACGGCGTACACGGCCTGATGGGGCAGTCCAGCCGCCGTCACCAGCGTGCCCAGGTCGCGTCGCCCGAACGTGCGCGGCTCGCCGGGCCGATAGATGTCGCTGACGCCGCTCATCGCGACCCCAAGGTGATCCTCGGGCCAGCCGGCGAAGTATTTCAGCCCGAGCTGGTTCTCGATGGCAATGATGAGCACACCGTCGTCGTCCAGGAGCCTGGCGGCGTGGTCGAGCACCTGGCGCACGCCCTCCTCGCCGTCGGCGAAGCGCGACGCCCACTCGAGGACGCCGACAAGCGTGATGGCCGAGAACCGCCGGCCCGTCTCGAAGCGCTCCAACCGTTCGTGGTAGACGGAGACGTTGTCCAGGCCCCGGCAGCGTGCCGCGGTGATTTCGGCGCGGCGCCGGCTAGCCTCGAGCGCCACGACCTCGCCGCCGAGTTCGCCGAGGAAACGGGTGAGCACTCCGCATCCGGAGCCGACTTCGAGCGTGTGACCGCGGAGCAGATGATCGAACGGCCTGAGCAGGTTGGCCCGCCGGGGGCTGAGGTGATAGCGCGAGGCCCAGTCCACCATGCCCGTGGCCATCTCGGGCGAATGGAGAGACCGGTCCGAGGCCCGCTGCATCAGCGCACGCAGGGCCCCTTCCGTGGCGTCGCCGTCCGAGTAGTCCATGTCGCCGCCACCCGCCACGGGCACGAAGAGGCGTGCCTCGGTGTCGAGGACATAGGCGGTGGGCGGAGAATCGCGAGTGGATCGGCGGTGCAAGGTGGTTGGTCGCCCGTGACGTGTGGCCTAGAATACTATTTCCCCACACTGCCACGTCGATGACCATTCGCGCACGCGCACCCCTTCGCCTCGGCCTGGCCGGCGGGGGCACGGACGTCTCGCCCTACGCGGATACGTACGGCGGGTATGTGCTCAACGCCACGATCGATCGCTATGCGTACGCCGTCATCAAGCCCCTCGAGGCGCCCGTGGTCCGACTGATCGCCACCGATCAGCAGTCTCGGGCCGAGTCAGGGCTGTCGGAATCGCCGGTGCTGGACGGAACACTGCCCCTGCACAAGGCGGTGTATGCGCACATGATCGGGCAGCATCACGCGGAGCGCCCGATCGCCCTCGAGTTGAGCACCTTCTGCGACGCGCCCGTCGGCTCCGGCCTGGGCTCGTCGTCCACCCTCGTCGTGGCGATGATCCGGGCCTTCGCCGAATTGCTGAACCTGCCGCTCGACGACTACGCCATTGCGCGGCTGGCACACCGGATCGAGCGCGTGGAGTGCGGTTTCCAGGGCGGGCGCCAGGATCAGTACTCGGCGACCTTCGGCGGCTTCAACTTCATGGAGTTCTACGCGGACGACCGCGCGGTGATCAACCCGCTGCGCATCAAGGAGTGGGTGGTCTGCGAGCTGGAGGCGTCGCTGGTGTTGTTCTACACGGGTGTCTCACGAGAGTCGGCACGCATCATCGCGGACCAGAGCGACAACGTCCAGGCGGGGTCGCCGCAGGCCATCGAGGCCATGCACGGCATGAAGCGCGAGGCCCTGATGATGAAGGAGTGCCTCCTGCGCGGCGACCTGAACGGCCTGGTCGAGTCGATGCGCCAGGGGTGGGAGAACAAGAAGCGCTCGGCGAGGACCGTCTCGAACCCGCACATCGACGAGATCTACGGGGCGGCCCTGGAGGCGGGCGCGCTGGCAGGCAAGGTATCGGGCGCGGGTGGCGGCGGCTTCATGCTGTTCTTCGTGCCGACCGAGCGCCGCATGGACGTGATTCGTGCCCTGCAGCGATTCGAGGGTCAGGTGAGCAATTGCCACTTCACCCATCACGGCACACAGGTGTGGAGAGTGTGATGCGGGACTACATCAGGGCGCAGATCGCGGAGTCGCAGGGGATGGTCTCTGCGCTGTTGGCGGACCAGCCGCTGCTCCAGGCGGTCGAGGCGGCCGCTCAGGCCTGCGCGACCTGCCTGGGGGGTGGGGGGAAGATCCTGTTCGCGGGTAATGGAGGCAGCGCCGCGGAGGCACAACACTTTGCAGCGGAGCTCGTCAGCCGGTTCGCGTTCGATCGCGACGCACTGCCCGCGCAGGCCTTGTCCACCGACACGTCCATCCTGACCGCCATCGGCAACGACTACGGATACGAGCAGCTCTTTGCCCGCCAGCTGCGCGCGCACGGCCGGAAGGATGACGTCTTCATCGGCCTCTCGACGTCGGGAACCTCCCCGAACGTCCTGCGCGCCTTCGAGGAGGCCCGCGGGCGTGGCCTGGTATGCATCGGGTTCACCGGCAACCGTGGCGGCCCGATGCGCAAGCTCTGCGACCACCTCCTCGAAGTGCCGTCAGCTGATACGCCTCGAATCCAGGAGGGCCACCTGGTACTGGGGCACATCCTCTGCGGCCTGGTCGAGCGCGCGCTCTTTGGCGTGCCGCCGACCTGACTACTGGACGGGGTTGGGGAGGTTCCGGAACACGAAATGCGGCCAGATCTGCTCGGAGTTCAACCCGTCTCGACGGATCAGCACATTCTCGACGACCTCCGTGGCCCCCAGGCAGCTTGACACGGTCGCATCGTCCAGCACGATGTAGCCGCCAGGCACCATGTGCGGCCTGACCACCTCGTACGAGTACTCGACCGCAGACGCGATGTCGCAGTCGATGTGCGCGAGGCGCACGCGGCCCGCCTGCCTCATCACCTCATCGCTGGTGTGCTGGAACAGTCCCCGCACCAGAACGAGGTTGTCGAGTCTCAACGAGGCCACATACGTCTGCAACTCGTCGAACATCACGTCGGAGAAGTCCCCGGCGTTGTGGGCGTCGACCGTCTTGTCGGTGGGCGGCATGCCCTGGAACGTATCGAGCGCGAACACCTTCACACCCGGGTGCAACTGCTGGCAGACGTACGCCATGAAGATGGCGTTGCCGCCCTTGTACGAGCCGAACTCGACGATGTGGCCGAACGGAAGGCGGTCGAGGAAGAACCGCAGCAGCAGGAACAGGTTCATCCTGTTCTCGTCGGCGACGATCGTGCGGCCACTGGCCACGGCGAGGGCGTCCCGGTAGAGCGGATCGGCCGAGACCAGCTCCTTCAATGGCCCGTATTGCAGGCCCCATCCCCGCTGAGTGCCCTCGTACACGTTCCGGCCCCGCCTGAGCCCCCGGGCCATATCCCTGATTTCCGGCAAGTACGATTCCATCGGTCTCCTGCGTGGGTGCGGCCGTTCCTATGTTACGCCGGACGCAGCCGAGCGGCCGCCGCAACCGCACCAGGCTGGTCGAGCGCGCGCCCTTCGACTCGCGGTAGCGCGCGGCCGCTATAGACTATCGACGTGCCGACGCGTGTCCTGGTGACCGGCGGGGCCGGCTTCGTCGGTTCCTCCCTGGCGACCTATCTGGCGCAGTCTCAATCGGAGCTGTCCGTCACGGCTCTCGACAACCTTCACCGGCGTGGGAGCGAGTTGACGCTCCCGCGACTGGCTCGCGCCGGCGTGACCTTCGTGCACGGCGACATCCGGCTCCGTGAGGACGTCGAAAGCGCGGGGCCGTTCGACCTGATGATCGAGTGCTCGGCCGAGCCGTCAGTGCATGCCGGGTACGGGGGCGATCCCTCCTACCTTCTGGGTGCCAACCTCGCCGGAACGATGACCTGCCTCGAGGCCGCGCGGCGCGAGGGAGCCGGCCTGCTGTTCCTGTCCACCAGCCGCGTCTATCCGATCGATCCGTTGCGGCAGCTGCCGCTCGTGGCCGGCGACACCCGGCTGCGCCTCCCCCAGGGTGCCGCCGGCGTGGGATGGTCCGAGGAGGGCATCTCCGCCGATTTCCCGCTGACGGGGCACCGCTCGCTCTACGGCGCCACGAAGCTGGCCTCGGAGCTGCTGATCGACGAGTATCGCCACATGTACGGCATGCCCGTGGTGGTGAACCGCTGCGGGGTGATCGCCGGTCCCTGGCAGATGGGCAAGGTGGACCAGGGGTTCGTCAGCCTGTGGGCGGCGAGGCACCTGTGGGGCTCCCGCCTCTCGTACACGGGCTTCGGCGGGACGGGGCTGCAGGTGCGCGACCTGCTCCACGTCGACGATCTGTGCGAGCTGGTGGCGCGCCAGATCGATCGGCTGGTGGAATGGTCCGGGGCCGTCCTTAACGTCGGCGGCGGCGCGGCCAGCAGCGTGTCGTTGAAGGAGCTGACGGCCATGTGCGAGCAGCGCTCGGGCCGCCGGCTCGAGCTCGCGCAGGTGGCCGAGACCGCCCCGGCCGACATCCCGTACTACGTCAGCGACAACGCGCAGGTCGCGACCTTGTGCGGATGGTCGCCACGACGTTCGGTTGCGACACTGCTCGACGACGTGTTCGCCTGGCTGGGCTCTGATGAGGAGCACCTCCGCCCGCTGCTGGCCTAGGGCGGCAGCTCGAGAGAGACACGATGTCGGTGGCGATTGTGACCGGGGCGTCGGGGCTGATCGGATCGGAGGCCGTGCGCTTCCTGGCGGCCAAGGGCCTGCGCGTGGTGGGCATCGACAACAACCTGCGCGCCTACTTCTTCGGCACCGACGGCAGCACCGACTGGAACCGTCAGCGGCTCGAACAGGATCTGCCCGGCTACGAACACGTCGCCGCCGACATCCGCGACGCCGAGGCCATGGGCAGCCTGTTCCGACGATTCGGCCGCGACATCAGCCTCGTCGTTCATGCCGCCGCGCAGCCGTCCCACGACTGGGCCGCCCGCGAGCCGCTCACCGACTTCAGCGTCAACGCCACGGGCACGCTCGTGCTGCTCGAGTGCGCCCGCGCGCGCTGCCCCGAGGCCGTCTTCATCTTCGCGAGCACCAACAAGGTGTACGGCGACACGCCCAACCGCCTGCCCCTGGTCGAGCAGGAGACGCGGTGGGAGGTGGAGGCCGCCCACCCGTTCGCCGCGCACGGCATCGACGAGTCGATGAGCATCGACCGGACGATGCACAGCGTGTTCGGCGCGTCGAAGGTGGCGGCCGATGTGATGGTCCAGGAGTACGGCCGCTACTTCGGCATGCGCACCGCGTGCTTTCGTGGCGGGTGCCTCACGGGCCCGGCGCACTCGGGCGCCGAGCTCCACGGGTTCCTGGCCTACCTCGTGAAGTGCGGCGTCACGGGCCGTCGCTACACCGTGTACGGCTACAAGGGGAAGCAGGTCCGCGACAATATCCACTCGCACGACCTGGTCAGCGCTTTCTGGCGCTTCTTCGAAGCCCCGCGGGTGGGCGAGGTCTACAACATCGGCGGCGGCCGCTACGCGAACTGCTCGATGCTCGAGGCCATCGCCCTCGTGCAGGAGATGACCGGCCGCCCCCTCGACTGGGCGTATTCCGACACGAACCGCGCCGGCGACCACATCTGGTGGGTGAGCGACATCCGCCGTTTCATGGAACACTATCCCGGCTGGACCATCCAGTACGACCTGCAGCGGACCTTGCGAGAGATGGTGGATGCGCAAATGACCCGGGGCGAGGCCTGACCCATGCCGCTCGAGGTGCGCACGCTGGCCGAGTGGGAGGCCCACGGCGTCAAGGACCTGCTCTCGGTGGTCATTCCCGCCCACAACGAGGAAGGGCGCATCGAGGCGACCGTCCGCGCGTTTGCCGAGGCCCTGCGCGCGGCGTCCATCCCCTTCGAAATCCTGGTGGTGAACGACAACAGCCGTGACGGCACGGAGAGCATCCTGCAGCGCTTGAAGCACCAGCTCCCCGAGGTCCGCTACATCAACAACCCGCCGCCCAACGGCTTTGGCTTCGCCGTCCGCGCCGGGCTGGCGGCCTTTGCCGGCGACGCGGTGGCCATTGTCATGGCCGACCAGTCGGATCTGCCGGAAGACCTGGTCCGGTTCTACCGGAAGCTGCAGGAAGGCTACGACTGCGTGTTCGGCACCCGGTTCACGCGGGAAAGCCGCGTGGTGGACTACCCGTGGCCCAAGCGAATCCTCAACCGGCTCGGGAACACCTTTATCCAGACGCTGTTCCTGCTGCGGTACAACGACGTGACCAACGCGTTCAAGTTGTACCGTCGATCGGTCATCGCCGGTGTCCAGCCCCTGCTGGCGTACCACTTCAACCTGACGGTAGAGTTGCCGCTGAAGGCCATCGTGCGGGGCTACCGGTACGCGGTGGTGCCGAACAGCTGGCTGAACCGCACCGAAGGGGTCTCGAAGTTCAGGGTCCGCGAGATGGGGTCCCGCTACCTCTTCATCATTCTCTACTGCTACCTCGAGAAACTGCTCTCGCAGCGCGACTACGCGCGCCGCAGCGACCTGAAGGAATCACAGCTGCAGGTGTGGTCGAAGTGAGCGGCCTCACTCGAACCTGAGCGCGGCCAGCCAGGTTCAGTCCCGGCTCCCGGGCGACACGTCACCCTCCGCCTCGATCGGCAGTCCTGGCAGCCGGTACACACGCACGCGGAAGCGCTGCCAGTTCGCCGCGTCGTCTGCGCCCGAGCCCAGCGTGAGCTTGGTGTTCCAGCGCTTGCCCATGCCGCGGACCCACCCGGCCAGGTCGGGGGGGCCCAGCAACCGCGGCTGGAGGAGGAACCCGTCCGCGGCGATGGCGGGAACCACGCGGGTGTGCACCGTGTTGCTCCCGTCGTCCACGAGCGTCATGAACAGGGCGCTCGGTGCGAGGACCAGGCTGCGCAGGCGCGCCCGCAGTGAGGGCTGGGCCTCGATGGTGATCCACTGCGCGGCGGTGCGGCCGGCCGGCAAATCGAGTGTCGCTCCGGGCGCGATCTCGGTGTCCAGCAGCAGATCGCCCGCCAGGCGTTCGGGGGGTGGCTGGACATCGCGCCGTTTCAGCAGGACCCCTCGTGCCTCTTCATAGACGAGCTCGTAGCGGAGAGGCATGTCCACCAGCAACGGCGCATCGTCCTGGGCGGGGTAGCGACCGTCGACGGTCTCGAGGCTGGCCACCAGGAACGCGGGCGCCCGATCGGTGGCCAGGAACGCACGGTTGCGCTCGGCCAGGAATGGCGTGTACGCCGAGTAGCTTTGAATGACCGGCCGCGTGCGATGCTCGAACCCGTTCAGGTGGAGCAGCCCCTGCGAATAGCCAATCAGATCGACGTGGCTGTCACCGATGGCGCGGCGCACCTCATCGGGCAGGCGGGCCGCGGAGGCCGCCGCGTCGAACCGATGTCTGAAATCACGGTCGAACGCTGGGAGGTCCGCGAGCCGTCGTGCAGAGAGCCGGACACGCGCCAGCGCGTCGCCGGGGCGTGAAGCCACCACGCCGGGAAAGGCCAGCTCGAAGGCCACCAGGCTGGCCACCATGGGGGCCAGGCTGGCGAATCGGGTCCACCTGCTGGCGCCGGCAATGACGGGCAGCAGCACCGACATCAGCAACGCGGTGAGGAAGAAGTACATCACGTGGCCGTCGGCCCGCGTGTACCCGTGCTTCCAGGCCACGAGCAGCGGCGCCACGGCCATGCCCGCGATGACCAGCCGGTCGCGGTTGGACGCGGCCATCCAGAGCGCCGGGAGCAGCCACACTGCGTAAGCCGCCAGGACCAGGACGCCGGCCGCGAGGAATCGCGGTGTTGGCGCGAGGCTCATGGCAGACGCGTAACCCGCGGCGATGTCGAGGCTGAGCCTGATCCACAGGGCGAAGTCGCCGAGCTGTTGCCCGGCGCCAATCCACCAGAGCCCTGTTGAAGCCCCCAGCGCTGCCATCAGTGTGGCCGCACGCTTCGGACGTCGGTCCGCGACGAGGCATCCCGCGCCGACGGCCGCCACGACGCCGATCAGGCCGAGCAACGTGAACTTGACGAGGGCGAGCCCACCCAGGGCCGTGATGCCGAGGGTCGTGCGAAGGGGCCGATCGCCCGGCAGCAGCCAGGCCGCGCCGATCGCGGGAATGACGGCCACCGCCACCGGATCGAACATGTTGTGGCTGAACAGCGCCAGCGCCGCCACCCACGCCACGCGCCGGAGCGGCGAGAGTGGCCAGGCCACCGCGACCAGCAGCGCGCTGATGCCCAGCCGACCCACCGCCTCGAACCAGAGCTTCGCGTCGAGGGCGCCCGGCAGGTAGAACACGCTGAACAGGAACCCCCAAGGGCCCCAGGTGAAGACCAGGTCGTGGCCAAACCGGCGCCCCTGGATCCAGGCGTCGACCAGCACCTGCTGCCAGCTCGGATCCAGATCCGGCCGGGCGGGCTCGGGCCAGCCGATGGTGGCCAGCCAGACGATACTGACGGCAGCGATGAACGCGACGGCGCCCGGCCAGGCCCACGATCGGGAGGCGTGAGCTTCGTGGGGCGGGGCTGGCTTCACGCCGAAATTCTAGCAGCCGCGTCGCGTGCGCTATCATTCCCTCTCAATCCATGCGTGCGTGTGTCACCGGCGGCGCCGGGTTCATCGGGAGCTCGCTCGTGGACCGCCTGCTGGCCGACGGCCACGAGGTGGTCGCCTTCGACAACTTCGTCACGGGCCAGCGCGCCTTCCTGGCGGGGGCCCTCCAGCGCCCGCGTTTCACGCTCGTCGAGGGCGACACGCTGGACCAAGCCGCGTTGACGCGTGCGATGGCCGGATGCGATGTCGTGTTCCACCTCGCCGCCAATGCCGATGTGCGCTTCGGCACCGAGCACCCGCGCAAGGACCTCGAGCAGAACACCATCGCGACGTTCAACGTGCTCGAGGCGATGCGCGCGAACCTCATCAAACGCATCGCCTTCTCGTCCACGGGGTCGGTGTACGGCGAGGCACACGTGTTCCCCACGCCAGAGGACGCGCCCTTTCCCGTGCAGACCTCGCTCTACGGCGCTTCGAAGCTGGCGGGCGAAGGCCTCATCGCCGCCTACGGCGCGGGCTTCGGCTTCGAGGGCTGCATCTTCCGGTTCGTGTCCATCCTGGGCGAGCGCTACACGCACGGGCACGTGTTCGACTTCTACAAGAGCCTGCGAGCCGACCCGACGCGGCTGCGCGTGCTGGGGAACGGCAGGCAACGCAAGTCGTACCTCTACATCGGCGACTGTCTCGACGCGATGCTGCTGGCCATGGCGAAGACGCGCCGGACCATCGAGGTCTACAACCTGGGCACCAGCGAGTACTGCGAGGTGAACCACTCCATCGGGTGGATCACCGAGCGGCTGGGCATCAGCCCGGTGCTCGACTACACCGGCGGCGATCGCGGGTGGATTGGCGACAACCCGTTCATCTTCCTCGACACCACGAAGATTCGCGAGCTCGGCTGGGTGCCGACGCTCACCATCCGCGAGGGCATCATGCGCACGCTCGAGTACCTGCAGCAGAACCCGGCCCTGCTCGAGGCGCGCGCATGAACGTCGCCGTCCTCGGATTGTGGCACCTGGGCTCGGTTACCTCCGCCTGCGCGGCCTCGGCGGGGCATACCGTGGTTGGCTGGGACCCGGATGCCGACGCGGTAAGCGGGCTGGCCGAGGCTCGTCCCCCCGTCGCCGAGCCGGGTCTGCCGGAGCTGCTGGCCGAGGGCATCGCGGCGTGGCGCCTGCGTTTCACGACCAGCCTTCGCGAGGCCGTGGCCGACGCGGACATCGTCTGGGTGGCCTTCGACACGCCCGTGGACGACGAGGATCGGGCCGACGTGGACTTCGTGGTCACCCACGTGACGGCTGCATTTCCGCACCTGAAGGACGGCGCCATGGTCCTCAGCTCGTCGCAACTGCCGGTGGGCAGTGTCACGCGGCTCGAGCGCGCCTGGGCGGCCGTGTCCGGCGCGCGGCGCGTCTCGTTTGCATGCTCGCCAGAAAATCTCAGGCTCGGCAGGGCCATCGAGGCGTTCACGAAGCCGGACCGCGCCATCGTCGGGGTGCGCGATGACGGCGATCGCACGCGGCTGCTGGCGCTGTTCGCGCCCTTCACCGACCGGATCGAGTGGATGTCGGTGGAGTCGGCCGAGATGACCAAGCACGCCATCAACGCGTTCCTCGCGACGTCGGTCACCTTCATCAACGAGATTGCCGCGCTCTGCGAGCAGTCGGGCGCCGATGCGAAGGAAGTGGAGCGAGGGCTGAAGTCCGAGAAGCGCATCGGGCCCCATGCGTACCTCGGTCCGGGCGCGGCGTTTGCCGGCGGCACGCTCGCGCGCGACGTCGTCTTCCTGAAAGCGCTCGGGCAGGCGGTGGGGCGTCACACGCCGCTGATGGACGGCGTCGAATCGTCCAACCGCGAGCACCGCGGCTGGGCGCGGCGACGACTCGAATCACTCCTGGGATCGCTCGAGAGCCGGACGGTCGCGGTGTGGGGGCTGACCTACAAGCCGGGCACCGACACGCTGCGTCGCTCGACGGCAGTGGAGCTGTGTCGCTGGCTGCTGCAGCAGGGCGCGCGCGTGCGCGTGCACGATCCAGCCGTGAAGGCGCTGCCGGACGACCTGTCGGGCGTGACCCGATTGTTCACGCCCGAGGAAGCCGCGGCCGGCGCCGACGCCCTGGTCGTGGCCACCGAGTGGCCCGCCTATCGCCAGGTGAACCTCGATCAGCTGGCGACGACGATGGTCGGACGAGTGGTCGTGGACGCCAACCGGTTCCTCGGTGCCACTGTCGGTGCCGACGAACGGTTTGCGATGGTCTCCGTCGGCGTCGGTTCCCGAGGGTCGACGACCCGCCCGGTTCCCGATACCCGCAGCCCCTCCCGACATTGACGATGCCGTTCTCCCTGTCGCACCGCTCCGCGCTCATCACCGGCGCCAGCCAGGGCCTGGGGCTCGCCATTGCCCGCGCCTACGTGGCGACGGGCGCCAGCGTCATGCTGTGTGCGCGCGACGGATCCCTGCTGATGCAGGCGCGCGACGAGGTGGCCACGCTGGCCGGCCCATCGCAGCGCGTGGAAGCGATGCGCGCCGACGTGTCGGTGATGGGTGACGTCGAGGCGCTGGTGTCGGCCGCCATCGAGAAACTGGGCGGGCTGCACGTCCTGGTGAACAACGCCGGCGTCTACGGCCCGATGGGGTCGCTCGACGAGATCGACTGGGCCGAGTGGCTGCGCGCGATGGACGTGAACATCAACGGATCGGTGCTGCCCATGCGTGAAGTGCTCCCCCACTTCAAGCAGCAGCGCTACGGGAAGATCGTGCAGCTCTCGGGCGGCGGCGCCACCAACCCGCTCCCGCGTATCACGGCGTACGCGGCGTCGAAGGCGGCCATCGTGCGCCTGGCCGAGAGCGTGGCGCTGGACGTGAAGGAGTACGGCATCGACGTGAACAGCATCGCGCCCGGGGCGCTCAACACGCGCATGATGGACCAGCTGCTGGCGGCGGGCGCCGGGGCGGTGGGCGAGGGCTTCTACGAGCGCATGAAGAAGCTGGCCGAGGGCGGCACGACACCGCTGGAGGTGGGCGCCGCGCTGGCCGTCTACCTCGGCTCGGCGGAGAGCGACGGCATCACGGGCAAGCTGATCTCCGCGCCGTGGGATCCCTGGGACACGTTCCAGCAGCACCGGGACGATCTCGACGCCACCGACGTCTACACCCTGCGCCGCATCGTCCCGAAGGACCGCGGCAGGACGTGGGGAGAACGATGAGCCCGGGCGTGGCCATCGTGGGGTGCGGCCTCATTGGCCGGAAGCGCGCGGTGGCGTTGCCCGGTGGCCGGCTCGTGGCGTGCGCGGACCTGGTGCTGGAGCGAGCCGAGGCACTCGCGCGTGACTTCGCACCTGGCACCGGGGCTGCAGGCCCGGCGACACCCGCACCGGTCGCCGTGCCGCGTTGGCAGGAGGCCGTCACGCGCCCGGACGTGGACATCGTCATCGTGGCCACCACCAACGAGTCGCTGGCCGAGGTCACCCGGGCGGCGCTCGACGCGGGCAAGCACGTGCTGGTGGAGAAGCCGGCCGCGCGCACGGTGGCGGAGCTGGAGCCGCTCGTCGCCACCGCGCGGGACCGTGGCCTGCGCGTCCGTGTGGGCTTCAACCACCGGTACCACCCGGCGCTGCAGAAGGCGCACGAGATCGTCGCCAGCGGCCAGTTGGGGCCGTTGATGTTCGTCCGTGGGCGCTATGGCCACGGCGGTCGCGTGGGGTACGACAAGGAGTGGCGCGCGGATCCCGCGCGCTCGGGTGGCGGCGAGCTCATCGACCAGGGCGTGCACCTCATCGACCTGTCGGCATGGTTCCTCGGCCCGTTCACGTCGATGGCAGGCTTTGCCGCCACCTACTTCTGGGACATGCCCGTGGACGACAACGCCTTCCTCACCCTCCGCACCGAGGGCGGGCAGTGCGCGTTCCTCCACGTCAGCTGCAGCGAGTGGAAGAACCTGTTCTCGCTCGAGATCTACGGGCGCACGGGGAAGCTGGATCTCTTCGGGCTGGGTGGCAGCTACGGCGTGGAGCGCATCACCTGGTACAGGATGCTCCCCGAGATGGGCCCGCCCGAGACGACGAGCTGGGAATATCCGCGCGGCGACCGGTCGTGGGCGCTGGAGTTCGCCGAGTTCGTCGAGGACCTCCGCCAGGGCCGCGAGCCCAACCCGGGCCTGGCCGAGGCGAAGCACGCGCTCGAGGTGGTCGAGGCGATCTACAGGCAGAGCGGGTATTCCGACGCCCGACTCCCGGCTCCCGACTCCCGACGATGATCATCACCCGCAGCCCGCTTCGCATCACCCTCGGTGGCGGCGGCACCGACCTGCCGTCCTATTACGAGCGGCACGGCGGCTTCCTCGTGGCCGCGGCCATCGACAGGTACGTCTACGTCACGGTGATGCGGCCGTTCGTGCCGGGCATCTTCCTGAAGTACTCGCAGCTCGAGCACGTGGATCGAATCGACGATGTGCAGCACCGCATCATCCGCGAGGCGCTGCGCCAGCTCGATTTCAGGACGCCACAGGTGGAGATCACGACGCTGGCCGATATCCCGGCGGGGACGGGCCTCGGTTCGTCGGGGAGCTTCACGACGGCGCTGCTGAAGGCGCTGTACGCGCACCGGAAACGCCTGCTGCACCCGAGCGAGCTGGCCGAGCTGGCCTGCGACATCGAGATCAAACGCCTGGGTGAAGCGGTGGGCAAGCAGGACCAGTACATCGCCGCCTACGGTGGCGTGACCTGCTTCACGTTCCATCCCGACGGCACCGTGGAAGCCGAGCCGCTCCAGATGCCGATGGACGCGCTGTTCAACCTGGAGGACAACCTGCTGTTGTTCTTCACCGGCTTCTCGCGCAGCGCGGGCAGCATCCTCGCCGACCAGAAGGCCCGCAGTGAACAGGGCGACGCCGGGATGCTGAAGAACCTGCACGAGGTGAAGGTGCTGGGCCTGCGCGCGCGCGACACGCTGATGAAGGGTGACACCGCGGGTTTCGGGGCGCTGATGCACGATCAGTGGGAGCAGAAGAAGCGCCGGTCTGGCGGCATGAGCAACCCGCAGATCGACGAGTGGTACGAGCTGGCGTTGAAGAATGGCGCCATCGGCGGCAAGCTCGTAGGCGCGGGGGGCGGGGGGTTCCTGCTGTTCTACTCGGAGGATCATCGCCGCATGCGGGCGGCGATGGCGAAGGCCGGTCTCGAAGAAGTGCGGTTCCGCTTCGACTTCGAGGGCACGAAGGTCCTGCTGGCGTGAGCCTTCCCGTTGCCATCCTCGCCGGCGGGCTGGCCACCCGGCTCCGGCCCCTCACCGAGACCATCCCGAAGGCGCTCGTCGAGGTGGCCGGACGGCCCTTCGCGGTGCACCAGGTGGAGTTGTTGCGCCAGCAGGGCCTCACCGACGTCGTCTGGCTGGTGGGCTACAGGGCGGACCAGTTGGAATCGGCGCTCGGCGACGGCGGCCGGTGGGGCATGCGCTTCGCCTATGTGCACGACGGCCCCGTGCTGCTCGGGACCGGCGGCGCGATTCGTCGCGCCCTGCCGCGCCTGGGCGACGCGTTCTTCGTGATGTACGGCGACTCGTATCTCGAGTGCGATTTCGGCGCGGTGGAGCGCGCCTTCCGGCAGAGCGGGCGGTCGGGCCTGATGACGGTCTACCGCAACGAGGGCCTCTTCGACACCAGCAACGTGGAGTTCGTCGACGGCCGGATCGTCCGCTACGACAAGAAGGCCCGCACGCCAGAGATGCACCATATCGACTGGGGCCTGGGCGTGCTAAAGGCCGGCGCGTTCGAGCGGTATCCAGCGGACCAGCCGCTGGACCTGGCGCGCGTCTACCAGGACCTGCTGGCGGCGGGCGACCTGGCGGCCTTCGAGGTGCAACAGCGTTTCTACGAGATAGGATCCCCCGAAGGACTGGCGGAGACCGACGCCTACCTGCGCGGGCGTGCCGGTTGACATGCGAGCGCCAACGACAGGAAGTCGATCGTGCTTCGAACCTGTGTGCGTTGAACCTGAGTGGAACCCAACGTGACCTATACCGAACAGCACTTGGCGGAAGCGGCGCAGGTGCTCCAGTCCCTGGACCGCGCGGCCATCGAGCGCGTCGTGGACGTGCTGGCCGACGTCCGCGCCCGCGGGGGGCGGCTCTTCTTCCTCGGCGTCGGCGGCAGCGCCGGCAACTGCGGGCACGCGGTGAACGACTTCCGCAAGCTGGCGGGCTTCGAGGCCTACGCGCCCACCGACAACGTGTCGGAGCTGACCGCGCGGACCAACGATGAGGGGTGGGAGACCGTATTCGTCGAGTGGCTGAAGGGCAGCCGCCTCAAAAAAGACGATGGCCTGTTCGTCTTCTCGGTCGGGGGCGGCAGCCTCGAGAAGAACATCAGCCCGAACCTGGTGCGCGCCCTGCAGTTCGCAAAGGCGACCGGCGCCGCCATCGTGGGTGTGGTCGGACGCGACGGAGGCTACACCGCGACAGTCGCCGACGCCTGCGTCATCGTTCCCACCGTGAACCCCGACACCGTGACGCCGCACAGCGAGGCCTTCCAGGCGGTGGTGTGGCATCTGCTGGTCTCACACCCGACGCTCAAGGCGAATGCGACGAAGTGGGAATCGGCGCGATAGACATGTTGAAACGAGCGGTGTTTCTCGATCGCGACGGGGTGATCAACCGGGCGACCGTGCGGGACGGAATGCCCCGCCCGCCAGCCTCGGCGGAGGACATGGAGATCCTGCCCGGCGTGCCCGAGGCGCTCGAGCGGCTGCGCGCAGCGGGCTATGCGCTCGTCGTGGTCACCAACCAGCCCGACGTCGTGCGCGGCCTGACCACGCGCGAGGTGGTCGATGCCATCCACGCGCGCATGCGCGACGAGCTCGGCCTCGACGACATCCGCGTCTGCCCGCACGTCGACGCCGACCAGTGCGCGTGCCGGAAGCCGAAACCGGGGATGTTGCTGCAGGCGCCGGTCTACGACATGGCGGCGAGCGCGATGGTGGGCGATCGCTGGCGCGACGTCGAGGCGGGCAAGGCGGCGGGCTGTGGTGTGACAATCCTCGTGGATTACGGGTACGATGAAGCGGTTCCCCACGAACCGGACGCCCGTGTCGGCTCGCTGGCCGAGGCTGCCGACTGGCTGCTGGCCCGCGAGGCCGGGATGCCGGCTCCGACGGGGCGCCGACGCTGACGCGTACATGACACTGGCTGACCTCCGGACGAAGATCTACGCCGATGGCGCCGAGCTGCCCGGCATGCTCGCGATGTATCGCGAGCCGCACATCAAGGGGTTCACCACCAACCCCACGCTGATGCGCAAGGCGGGCATCACCGACTATCGCGCCTTCGCAAAGGAGGTGCTGGCCGCCATTCCCGACCGGCCCATCTCGTTCGAGGTGTTCTCGGACGAGTTCGACGACATGGAACGGCAGGCGCGCGAGATGGCCTCGTGGGGCGATCATGTCTACGTGAAGATCCCGGTCACGAACACCCGCCGCGAGCCCGCCTACGACCTGGTCCACCGGCTGTCGCACGCCGGGGTGAAGCTGAACGTCACCGCGCTGATGACCCTCGAACAGGTCCAGGCCGTGGTGGAGGCGCTCGAAGGCGGGGCGCCGTCGAACGTGTCGGTCTTCGCGGGACGCGTGGCCGATACCGGCCGCGACCCCGTACCGCATATGCGCGCCGCGCTCGACATCCTGAAACGGGCGCCCCGCGCCGAGCTCATCTGGGCCAGCCCGCGCGAAGTGCTGAACGTGTTCCAGGCGCACGAGATCGGCTGTCACATCATCACCGTGACCAACGACATCCTCCGGAAGCTGTCGCTGGTGGGAAAGGACCTCGGCGACTACTCGCTCGAAACCGTGCGGATGTTCTTCGACGACGCGAAGGCGGCGGGATACCGGATCTAGAAGCGGTGTTGCCGCCCCTCGGCTTTTCGCGCTATTGTGAAGGATTGCCATGGCTAAGCGCGCACTGATCACGGGTATCACCGGCCAGGACGGCTCCTACCTCGCCGAACTCCTCCTCTCGAAGGGTTACGAGGTGTTCGGCGTGGCCCGCCGGCTGAGCGCCCCCAACGAGTGGCGCATCGAGCACCTGAAGGACAAGGTCACGATCATCCAGGCCGACCTGCTGGATCAGCTCTCGTTGATCAAGGCCGTGGAGCAGTCCGACCCGCACGAGTTCTACAACCTCGCCGCGATGTCGTTCGTCCCCGCGTCGTGGGATCAGCCCATGCTGACCGGCGAGTTCAACTCGCAGGGCGTCACGCGCGCGCTCGAGGCCGTGCGGCGCGTGAACCCGAAGATCCGGTTCTATCAGGCGTCGTCCAGCGAGATGTACGGCCGCGTGCGCGAGGTGCCGCAGACCGAGCTGACGCCCTTCTACCCGCGCAGCCCTTACGGCGTCTCGAAGGTCTTCGGGCACTACATCACGGTGAACTACCGCGAGAGCTACGACCTGTTCGCGTGCGCGGGCATCCTGTTCAACCACGAGTCGCCCCGCCGCGGCCTCGAGTTCGTCACCCGCAAGGTCACCGACGGCGTCGCCCGCATCAAGCTGGGCCTGGCCGATCACCTGGGGCTCGGCAACCTCGATGCGTGCCGCGACTGGGGGTTTGCCGGCGACTACGTGCGCGCCATGTGGCTGATGCTCCAGCAGGACCAGCCGGACGACTACGTGGTGGCCATGGGCGTGGCCCACTCGGTGAAGGACCTGGTGCAGGAGGCGTTCTCGCACGCCGGCCTGGACTGGGAGAAGTACCTCCGCACCGACCCGCGCTTCCTGCGCCCCGCGGAGGTGGATCACCTCATCGGCGATCCATCCAAGGCCCGCAAGGTGCTCGGCTGGGAGCCGTCGGTGGACTTCACGGGGCTGGTGCGCATGATGGTGGACGCCGACCTCGAGCGGATCGCCCGCCAGCAGGCCATCGCGGGGATGGCCGTTCCCCGGTAGGGACCGACGACCGTCGCCATCCCATGACGGTCGGCCTCGTCTTCGTCACCTGGAACGCCGAAGCCTTCATCAGCCGCGCCCTGGCCGCCGTGGCCGGGCAGACCCGCCCGCCGGACGCGGTGGTCATCGTCGACAACGCCAGCAGCGACCACACGCTCGCCGCCATCGACGAGGCGACGCGCGGCTGGGCCACGCCCGTCCACGTGATCGCCCTGCCCACGAACCTTGGTTTCGCGGCGGCCAACAACCGTGCCGTCGAGCACCTGGCCTCGTGCGATCTCATCGCCCTGCTCAATCCCGACGCGTTTCCAGAACCCGCGTGGCTCGCCACCCTGCTGGTGGCCGCCGAGGCGCACCCCGAAGCCGCGTCGTTCGCCTCACGGTTGATGCTGGATGGCCAACCCGGCCGGCTGGACGGCGTCGGTGACGTGTGCCACGTCAGCGGGCTGGTTTGGCGCCATGGCCACACCAAGCAGCTTGCCACCGTGCCGGAGGCCTCGCAGGCGCGGCCGGTGTTCTCGGCGTGCGCCGCCGCCGCCCTCTATCGCCGGGACGACTGGACGCGCGCGGGCGGGTTCGACGAGCGCTTCTTCTGTTATGCCGAAGACGTGGACCTGGGCTTCCGCCTGCAACTGGCGGGACGTGGATGCTGGTACGTACCCGACGCGGTGGTGCACCACGTGGGATCGGCCAGCGCCGGCGTCGGGAGCGCGTTTGCGGTGTACCACGGCCACCGCAATCTCGAGTGGATGTTCCTGAAGAACATGCCGGCGGGGCTCCTCTGGCGCTACCTGCCGCTGCACGTGGCGGCCTCGGTGGCGGGGATGGCGGTGTTCGTCGGTCGCGGGCGCGCCAGCAGCTACCTGAAGGCGAAGTGGGACGCGCTGACCAGGGCAGGGGAGTTCTGGCAGGCCCGTCGCACGGTGCAGGGCTCGCGTGTGGCCTCGACGGCCGCGATCTCGGCGCTGCTGAACCGCGACTCGCTCGCCAGCCGCTTTCGTGAGCGCATCCCGTAGCGTTTCACGTCCGCTTTCCGCCTTCTGCCTTTTGCCTTCCGCCTTCTCACTTCCAGGAGGGCGGCAGGTTCTTCATCACCTCGATGTTCTCGAAGCGGCTGCTGGCGCGCGGGCCGGCGATCTTCGCCCATTGCGCCATGCGCGACAGGCCGTCCTCGAGCGACACCGGGGCGCCGAGCCCGAACACCTGCGTCACCTTGTCGTGCGTGGCGTAGGCGTGCACCACTTCCTTGCGGGCCTCGAGATGGCGCACGGGCGCATCGGGCACGCCCATGGCCGCGGCGGTGGCCTTTGCCAGGTAGTTGACGCTGTACGGCACGTCGGCGCCGACGTTGAACACCTGGTTCAGTGCCTTCGGCGTCTCGATGGCCCGGGCGATGACCGGGGCGACGTCGCCAACGTAAGAGAACGCGCGGGTCTGCTCGCCGTCGCCGAAGATGGTCATTGGCTCGCCCTTCATGATCTGGTTCATGAAGATGCCGATGACGTTGCGATAGCGATCGCCGATGTTCTGGTGCTCGCCGTACACGTTGTGGGGGCGGAAGATCACGTAGTCCAGCCCCCACATATGATGCGCGGCCTTCAGGTCGAGCTCGACGGCGTACTTCGCGATGCCGTAGCTGTCCTCGGGCATCGGCGTGGTGCCCTCGGTCATCGGCGACTGGCCCGCGCCATAGGCCGCGATGGACGAGGTGAACACGAACGTCCGGGCCTCGAAGTTCACGGCCGCGTTGACGAGGTTCATCGACCCGATGACGTTGTTCGTGTAGTTGAAGCGGCGGATGAAGTGGCTCAGCCCCTCGGCCGCGTACGCCGCCAGGTGGAACACGTGCTCGAACCGGTGCGACGCGAACAGCCCGTCCACCAGCCCGACATCGGTGACGCTGCCTTCCACGAACTCGGCCCCGGCCGGCACGTAGTCGCGGGCGCCGCCGCTCAGGTCGTCCAGCACCACCACGGTGTGGCCGCGCCGGACGAGCGCCGCCGCCACGTGCGACCCGATGAACCCGGCTCCGCCGGTGACTAAGCAGGTGGACAAGACACGACTCCAGCGAAAGGGAAAAGGGAAAGGTGAACAGCTCGGATAAGAGCCGTGTCAGGGTACCACGGGCGTCACGAGGCCGAGTCGCGCAGGTCGACGGCCGGGGGCAGGGCGCCGAGGACGGCTGACAGCGTGTCCACCAGCGCTCTCCTGAGCCCGATGTGAAGGTCCAGCCGCGGTGACGGGACAGCGCTGCGCCAGTGCCCGCCGAAGCGCTCGACAATCTCGGCGTCGCTGCGCTGTCGTCGCGCCTGCAGCCACGCGCGCCGCGCGCCCAGGTCCGGCAGCATGTCGAGAAAGTCCTGGATGCCCAGCAGGGCGGCGACCGAGGCCGTCGGCACCGTCTCGGACTGGGCGTGGGCAACCGAATCGGGCGAGGCGCGTTCGGTGAGGAACCGGTCGCGGGCCGGCGGCGCCTCCCAGCCCCGCAGCACATCGCGCACGGCGGACGCCGTGGCACCGGCCAGTCCGCCGGGACCGACCTGCTTCAGGTTTGCCGCGATGCCCTTGCTGCGCTGTGCGCCCCGACGGCTGAGCGCGTGGAGCAGCCGTATCTTCACGATGCCCGGCCGCAGCCGGGCGCCGAGGTGATGCAGGGTATCGGGCGCCGGCTGCCCCTCGGTCGCGCGGCTGAACGGGGTGCCGAGCGCGATGCGATCCAGCGAGAGCAACAGCGCCGCTGGCAGCGCCTGCTGCAGCGTCGGCTCCTCGAGCAGCGCGTAGATCATCCGCAGGGCGTTCCGCTCGAACGCGCGGAGCCGCGCCGGGCTCTCGGCCCCCGAGGTGCCGTGATGCCTGTGATAGACGATGGCATCCGGGGCGAACCACACCTCGTGGCCCAGCAGCCAGAGCCGCCAGCCGAATTCCACGTCCTCGTAGTAGGCGAAGGTCGGCTCGTCCCACCCGCCCGAGGCCTCGAACGCATCCCGTCGGAAGAGCACGGCGGCGCCACAACCGAAGAGCAGCGGCTGCTCGCGGGTCGGGAAGGTGGCGGCCTCCGCATCCCAGCCGAGCGGATACCCGCGGCCTTCGAAGTTGGCGAGGCCGCCGGCGAAGTCGATGCGCCCGCCGGCCCAGTCGAGGATCTTCGCCCCGACCGACGCCGCACCGCGCCTGGTGGCCGTGTCCACCAGACGCGAGACGCACGCCCGGTCGACCCGCGTGTCGTCATTCAGGAACAGCAGCCACTCGCCTCGCGCCACACGGGCGCCGGCGTTGTTGCCGGCGGAGAAGCCCAGGTTGGCGCCCGTCCGGACGACGCGCGCGGCCGGAGCGTGCCGGAGCGCCACGGCCGTCGGATCCTTGGCCGAGCCGTTGTCCACGACGATGACGTCGAGACGGTCGGCGGGCCAGTCCTGCTGGCGGAGGGAGTCGAGGCAGTCGGGGAGGTGCTTCGCACCGCTCGCGGTGAGCACGATCACGGAGACGACGCCGGGATGGGCGCCGAGCGCCGGGGCGTCGCTCGACCGGTCGCGGGACAGGTCAGCCCCGGCACTGCTTGCGACGGTCACGCGCGCAGGCACGCTCAGGCCGAAGAGCTCGGCAATCCTGAAGTCGCGCACCAGTGCCTCGGCGGTGTCGCGGTAACGGTCGCCCAGGTCGTGCAGCCGCAGCGGCTCTGGCATCAGGGCCAGCACCTCGGCGTCCGGCACCCGGCGGCGTGACTGGATGAATGCCCGCTGGTCGCGGAGGCGGGGAAGCGACCTGGCGAAGTCCTCGAGCGCGATCAGCAGGCCCGCGATCTGCGGCGGCACCGGCCACGCGCGTGGCAGGGTTCTCCCGAACTGGATGGCCTTGCCGTCGAGGTCGGCCTGCACGAGATTCCGCTGCAGCGTCAGCGCGACGGCGGCCGGCAGCACGCGCGCCAGCGCGTCCTGGCCGTAGTTCTTGAAGACGGTCGCGAGCGCGTTGCGCTCGTAGAGACGCAGCTTCATGGCCTGGGCCCACTCGCGCGTGGTGCCGTGCAGGCGGTGATAGGTGACGGCCTTCGGCGCGAACACCGTCGGGTGTCCCATCAGCGTGAGCCGCCACCCGAGGTCCACGTCCTCGAAGTAGATGAAGTAATCGTCGTCGAAGCCGCCGCTCTCCAGGAACACGTTGCGGCGAACCATCACGGCGCCGCCGCACCCGAACAGGATCTGCCGCTCGGGGTATTCGCGGCCTACCGGCTGGCCGTAGTCGATCTGCCACGAGTGGCCGATGAACGTCGGCAGGCCGCCCACGAAGTCCACGCGCGAGCCGTCCCAGTCCACGATGGCCGCCGCGGCCGCGGCGGCGTGGTGGCGCTCGGCCGCGGCCACCAGCTCGGTGAGCCAGGCCGGGTCCACGCGCGTGTCGTTGTTGAGCAGCGCCACCCACTCGGCCGACACCGCCCCGATGGCCGCGTTGTAGGCGCCCGTGAATCCGCGGTTCCGCCCGAGCTCGATGACCCGCACCGCAGGATGGTGCGAGCGCACGTACTCGGCCGATCCGTCGCGCGACCCGTTGTCGACGACCACGAGCTGTGCGTTCGTGTAGTCCATCCGCTCGAGCGTGGGCAGGCACGTCCGGAGATGGTCGATGCCGTTGTAGTTGAGGACCAGGACAGCTGCGCTCGGCGAGGATTTCATGCAGCTTGGGTAATCCCGGATTGTAACACGCGCATTTTGTGGCCCACAATGGAGCGCGCATGCCCGGTTGGCTCGACGTGTGGCGATCGTTCTGGTCGCGTTCCGGCCACGAACGCGCTCGCCTGCTGCGCACGGCGTGGCATTCCGTGCGCCAGCACGGCGTCGGCCTCACGGCCAATCGCATGCGGCGGAGCGCGGCGTTCGCGGCCGATCGCGACGCCGAGAACGCGCGCTACGCGCGCTGGTGCCTCGCGCACACCCCTGATGACGCGGCGCTCGGGCAGATGAAGGCGGTGGCCGCGGGCTTCCCGTACCAGCCGCTCGTCTCCATCATCACGCCGGTCTACAACACCGATCGCCGGTGGCTGCACGCCTGCGCCGCGTCGGTGGTGGCGCAGGCCTATCCGCACTGGGAGTGGCACGTCGCCAACGACGGCTCCGACGATCCGCGCACGCTCGACGCGCTGGCCGAGCTCACCACCCTCGACGCGCGCATCAAGCTGCATCACCTGCCCGTCAACGGCGGCATCTCCGCGGCCAGCAACGTCGCCCTGGGCGCGGCGACGGGCGACTACGTCGGCCTGCTGGATCACGACGATGCGCTGCTGCCGCACGCGCTCGTCCGCGTGGTCGAGCACCTGAATCGATACGAGACGCGACCGGACATCGTCTACACGGACGAGGACAAGCTCGAGCCCGATGGCTCGCGCGCCGACGCCTACTTCAAGCCCGACTGGTCGCCGGACCTCTTCCTGTCGAACATGTACGCGTGCCACTTCCTGGTGGTGCGCCGGGCCCTGATGACCGAGGTGGGCGGGTTCCGGTCGGCTTTCGACTTCTCGCAGGACTACGATCTCGTGCTGCGCCTGATCGAGCGCGCCAACCGCATCGATCACGTTCCGGATGTCGTGTACCACTGGCGCAAGGTGCCGCAGTCCACCGCCACGGCCGGCGGCGCCAAGCCAACTGCGCACCTCGCCGGGCAACGAGCGCTGCAGGACTACCTCGATCGCAACGGCATCCCGGGCCGTGTCGTGGACGCCGGCCCGCCCGGCTTCTACCGCATCGTCTATGCGCTGGCGGCGTCGCAGACCGTGAGCATCGTCGGTCCGTTTGGGCCGGGTGAACGCGATCGGCTGCGGGCTGCGACATCCTGGCCGCTGCTCGAGTTCGTGGCTCGCCC
>Ga0105094_10000014_pt1 | contig 59159 bp, 48 predicted proteins | sample PPLLak1March2015_2_FD_87023 | JGI IMG/M metagenome (GOLD analysis project Ga0105094, IMG submission 87023) | Freshwater sediment microbial communities from Prairie Pothole Lake near Jamestown, North Dakota, USA - PPLs Lake P8 Core (3) Depth... | ecosystem: Environmental > Aquatic > Freshwater >...
AATGGGCTCTATCGCACCAGTTCGGTGCCGGTCTTGACTGCATGGAGGGATGACCATATTGTACGCTGTTATTTCATCCCCGAATACCGCCTTCGGCGGTTTAGCCGAATCTCGGAATGACATCCTGACCCTTCAGGGTCTCTGAAAACTAAACCGGTAAGCCGCCGGTTGGCGGGTATAGCGCGTCGTCCCGCTGACCACCAACACCGCCTCCTCAACGCCTTCGCCGAAGTCCAGCGGGATCGATGCCGAGTTATCACGGTTCAGCTCCACCGACTGGACCGTGGTCTGGTCGCCGTAGGTGATCAAGGTCAGGCGGAAGCTCTGCGGGAGTACGTTCTGGACGCGCACGAAGCCCGCTGCTTCCCATCCGCCCTCGTCGGCCTCGAAATCGGTTGCGTAGCCAATCTCCGGGATGGTGATGTCGTCTACCATCAGGCCCTCCCCGTTGACCGCCGCATCGGTGATGTATTCAAAGCGCAGGCTGACCTGCTTGCCGGCGAATTTGGAGATGTCCACGCTTTCTGCGATCCATTCCGGCCCCTCGCCGCTCAGCCCGTTGTAGCCCCAGCCGTAATTGGATCCGGTAGGATCATCCCCGGTGCCGGAAGGTGTGAACAGCGTCTCCCAGTTCTCGCCATCCTCTGACGCCAGCAGGTAAACGTAGTCGAAATCTTCTTCGATGTCGTACCAGGTCCAATACTCCAGGCTGAGCGGCCCGCTCTGATCGGTGAAATCGAAACGCCGCGTCAGGGTCATATCCGATTCGTCGCCTTTGTTGGACCAGAAGGCGTAGCTCCCCGAGTGCGGGCTGGCGGGCAGCAGGTTCGTCAGGATAGACCCTTCGAAGTTCAGGATGGTGTCCTGGCGGCAGTCGATCTGGATGTATTCGGTGCCGTATTGGCGCACGTCGCGCGTGTGCAGCCTGTCATCACAGGAGTCGATGCTCTCCGTTACGGGAGGTTGTGGTGCGCCCGGATAGTTGTGGTAAGTGTAGCGCCCGTCAGAAATGCTCTCATCCCGGACGAACGTGGCGACGGTCCAATCCGCGAAGAAATCGTCGGCTGTGATGATCTTGTCTGTCAGCGGATCGGTGATATTTTGCTCGGCGAGTACTTTGTCGATGCTGCGCAGGTCATCGTCAGGGTGCGCCACCAATGCCTGGGTGGCTTCATCCCCGAAGCGATCCAGGAAATAGGCGAAGAACAGGAAAGAAGCCCCGTAATGCGGGGTGTTGTCGCCTATATCCGTCCCCCAGTCGTTGAGCTGTAAATCCGTATCCAATGAGAATAAGAAGTCGTGCCCGCCGGTATCGTAGCCGTTCAGGAAGGTTGCCAGCTCTGAGAAGCCTTCGTTCATCCAGGTCGATTCGTTGTGGTCAAGGTACCAGTGGATCATGTGGTGGAACTCGTGCGACAGGACGCCGTAGGTATACTCTTCATCCAGATATACCAGGTCGGAGTTGAACACGAACATCTCGTGCCCGTTAGAGTACTTCTGGATCGCCGGATTATACGAATCGGTGGAGGAGAAATATCCGGCGATGTTCCCGCCCAGATCGCCGGCGTAGAGAATGTAGATATGGGGGTCACCGTCCACGCCGGGAGTCCATTCGCTGCCGAAGAACTCGCGGTTGGTGGGGTAGATCTGCTCTTCGAATGCCTGGGCTAAAGCCTCCAGGTCGTCCTGGCGGTAATCGACGCTGTCCTCGATCCAGAAATAGGCGTGATCCGTGACCTGTCGCAGGGTCGCCTGCACCTGGAAGTAGTCGTTGGTGTCGGTATCCGATACCCAAAAACTGCTCCGCTCCCCCACCTGGTAGAAGGCAGTCGGCGGTTCCAACGTCGGGGAAACACCCTGTATTCCCTTCAATCGGCGCGCCAGGTCGTATGGGTCCTGGGGAGGCACCCGTGCGTTGCTTAGCACCTGGTAATTCGCCGCTGGGTCGAACCCCGGCGCGTCGGGCATCCCCGGTGAGCTCGGCGGATCTGGTTGTACAGGATCATCCGCTGGCGGGGTAGCCCCCGGCGGGTCAGGCGGGGCAGGCGGGGTGGGGCTGCTCGGGCGGATCACGACCGGGGTGGGTGTGGTTTCCTCCAACAGGTCCGAATAATCTCCGGTTGAGATGGTTGAGTCAGCGATCCTGAAATACGCTACCACCGATACCAGGCAAATGCACAGGCAGCAAACCAGGATTAAGACGATAATGGTGATGATCACCGGTAATGTGCGCGAGTTGTTCATAGATCTTCTAAATTCTCCTATAAAGCTTCATGTGAAGGGCCCGGAGTCAGGGAATGCGCCCGGTACTCTATCCAGGCCGCGGCTGTGATCAGGCCAAAGACCACCCACATATTGGGCAGGGCAAAAGAATCGAAGGCCAGGGCGGCAAATACGAAGGCAAACATGCCGAGCAGCCCGGCTGTCCCCCAGAACTTGAATTCTCTGTCGGGAGAGAGCCACAGGAACAGTGCGCAGCCGAGTACGGCGACCAGGAAGGCAAGAAAAGCCGCCAGGCCGATCACACCGGTTTCCGCTAGCAGGCGGATGTAGAAATTCTTGGGTGTGATCAAGCGCACGCGCCCGATATCGGGTGTCAGGATGCGCAGCACTTCCGGGATCTCAGCCAGGGACGTATCAGGCAGGTACTCCTCGAAGAAATAGGCGTAGTTGCCCAGCCCGACGCCCAGCACTGGATAATCGGAATACACTGCAAAAGCGGTGCCGCCGTATGTGAAACGAGCGCCGAATCCCAGGTACTCAAAGTAGCCGGACAGGCTGTGCGCCTTTCCGGGTGTCCAGTAGCTCCAGATGCGCGAGAAAAATTCGTTGCGGTAGCCGGCCAGGTAGATCATGCCCGCCAATATGGCGATGGCTGCACCGGCCTCGACCAGGCGGATGATCTTTGTGCGCAGTGTAGCCGGTTTGTGCTGCGCGGCCGTGTGGCGGCGCGGCCGGAAAAAGAGCAGCGCCAGGATCAACAGGGCAAACAGAATGGCGATTCCAGCCCTGGAGAAAGTAAATGCCAGCACGCCCACCGACCAGATCAACAGGATCCACTCCACGGTGACCCAACGCCAGCGCCAGCGGAAGGCGCTGGTGCCAGAAAGTATAGACGCCAGCAGCCAGGGGAGCAGCATCAGGCTGATTTGCTCGGCGAACCAGTTCGGCTCGTAGGTCATGCCGGAGATGCGCGTGGTAAATAGCTTACGGGTCGAGATATAACGCTGGATCTGCTGGAGCAGGCGGTAATACCCGCGGTTGAAATGGATGATGTAGATCGCCTGCAGCGACCCCCACAGGAGCGCCGCGCCGAAACCAATGTATATCCAGCGCAGCGAGGCGCGTAGGGCCTCGGTCGAACGCGGCGTCAGGGTGACGGCGGCATAGATAGCCACGCCGATTGCCAGTGTCAGCAGTGCGCGCAGGATGCGGGAGCTGACCGGGATGCCCAGTGTGGGGTCGATATCCTGCAGCAGGGAGAGGGTTGAGCTTGCCACCGCCACCAGGATAAAGGGCAGCAGCAAGATCAGGGTCTTGGGGATGGGTTCGCGCACCAGCCGGGGGAGGGTGCTGACCAACAGCAGGATGCCCAGCGGATAGAGGGATAAGGGCCGCACCAGTGCATCGCCGCCTGAAGTGGCGGGCAGATATGGAAAGCTGGTGATGGGTAGAAAAAGCAAGAAGGCTGCCCAGGCGACGCCTTCGATCGCGGGGAGCGCCCGGTAGAATATCGTCTGCTGTTCTGGAGCTGCGGATGGGACGTTCATACTGCGCTTTGCTTGCGCACCTTGATCAAGGGGCGCGCCAGGTAGATCAGCATCCAGACCAGCAGGCCCAGCAGCCCACCCACAAAAGCCATTGAGCCGGTAGATCGCACTCGCTGGGCCTGGTTGTCTTCCTGGTCGAGCGGTCCGGCCGACAGATAAGCAGTTAGCCCGCGCGATTCTTCCAGCTGAACGGCGTGCTCGGCATAAAGCCGGTCGTATTCGGCTTTGAGCTGGTTGTACTGTTCCGCCATCACCTCCAGCCGTTGGGCTATAGAGATAAGTGATCTATCCACCCAGGGCAGGTATTCGGACGCCGGTGCATCCGGGGCGGGTGTTTCTTCCAGCAAGCTGATCTCGACCGAGTCCCAACCGGCGGCTCCGGACACCCGGGAAAGGAGCAGCCAGCGATCGCGTGGGTCGAGCGGCTGGCTGGCGTCCCCCCCATTGGTATCCTGGATCCAGGTGTTGAGCGCCGCCTGGATCTGAGACAGGCTGGCGATATCCAGGTTCAGCGCCACCAGGTTGGTTGCGATCTCGTCCATGCGAATGCTCCGGTACAGGGTCTCGCTGGCGTGCGAGAGAGCCTGGTCGAGCTGCTCCAGGCTGACCTGTCCCCAGGTATCCACCAGCGCGGCAGCCTGGCCGGACGTCAGCGCTTCGGCGACCAGCCGCCACTCGCCTGCGTTGCGCCAGTAGGTATGCGTGCTGGCAGCCAGCTTATCCAGCGTTGTGTCTGCCCAGGCCGGATCCTGGGCCTGGAGGCGGGTGAGGGTCTCCTGCAGCACGGAATCCGAATGGATCAGGATATCGAGCTGCTCCATTTGCCAGTTCTTCCAGTCGTCCGGGTTGCGCGGGCTGACATCCGCGTTATAGGTCACATGCCATCGAGATTCAGCCTGGTACGGGGAAGGCTGGGCGTAAGCCAGCAGCCCGCCGACCAGGCTGCCCACCAGGATAAAAGCCACAATGATGGGCCAGCGGTGGGATATCTCTATAATCTCAGCGCGAAAATTCCAGTCCATGTTCGTAGGAACCAATCCTTTGCCTGTCGCAGAAATGCACCCCTCCTCACAGGGAGGCGCGCCTTCGCCAGGCAGGATGTGCGGTTATGGTTCTTGGGTTTTGCTCTCCAGGAGAATCAGGGCGGCTGCAGCGATCACCAGCACGCTGGCAAAAATGATATTTGCCAGCAGAGGGGGCAGCCCCAGGGAAATAAAAGCCAGGCAGCCGAGCAGCAGAGCAGCCAGGTGCATGCTGAGCACAGCCCGGTTCGAGCTCATCCCCATCTTTACCAGGCGGTGGTAGCTGTGATCGCGCGAGGCTTTATAGACAGGACGCTTATGGCGCATTCGTGAATAGACCACCAGCGTAATATCAAAGATCGGGACGCCCATCAGCATGATCGGGATGTACCATGAGGCGAGCTGCTCGAATCCCGGCGGATTGTAGGCGATTGCCAGGGCCGCCAGGAGGAAGCCGAGGAATTGTGATCCCGAATCGCCCATGAAGAAACGCGCCGGCAGGGAGTTGTAGAAAAAACACCCCACGCAGGTGCCGAGCAGGATAGCGCTTAATACCGAGAGATCATTTTGTCCCGCATCGAAAGTGACCAGCATGAAGAATGCAGCCGCCTGTGCGCCCAGCCCGACCGCCAGACCGTCCATGCTGTCGACGAAATTATAAGCGTTGGTGATCCCCACCACCCACAGCACGGTGAGCAATATATTGAGGCCGTTTTGCGGGAGCATGCGTACCTGCACCCCCAGCCCGATCAAGATCAGCGCTCCCAAGATCTGTCCAATCAGTTTGACCAGGGGGGGAAGGCTTTTTAGATCATCCCAGAATCCGAACAGGAACAGCACAAGAGAGGATGCCAGCAGAGCCCGCACGGTTGGCGAGGTCCATAGCTCCTGCCACAGACTAATGGCGGTGATCGTTATGGCAAGGATCACTCCGCCGGCAATCGGGACAACCTGCAGGTGCTGCTTGTGCGGCTCGCGGTTGGGAATATCCACCAGACCGGCGCGCGGCACCAGCAGCTGCACCAGCGGGGCAATGACCAGGGCCAGGATGGCAGCCAGGAAGATATTCTTGAAGGAAAGGAGTATTATCAAGAGCCAGTATCCAGGCAGCGCCTCATCAAGAGTGGTTTGTCCCGCCCTTACTCCCCAGGATATGCTGGTAGACCTGCAAGGTGGCGGCATTGACCTGGGCATGGGTGAATTTTTCCATCACAAGCTGGCGACTTGCCACACCCATTCTACCACGTAGTGCCGTATCGCTCGCCAGGCGCTTTAATGCCAATGCCAGTGCTCGGGCGTCGTTGGCCGGCACCAGGAAGCCGTTATGCCCATCCATGACCACCTGGCGGCAGCCGGGTATATCCGTGGCAACCAGCGGGCGTCCGCAAGCAGCCGCCTCCAGCAGGGTCGTCGGGACTCCCTCTCCGTACATGGTGGGAAGTGTGACGATATGGCTGCGATTGTAGATCTCGGGCATATCCGGCTGCCAGCCCCACCACTCGATGACGCCTTCAGCGTGCCACTGCTCCAGGGTCTGGGTGGTTACCGTCCCTGGGTTGCCCGGATCAGGAGTGCCCACCAGCACCACGCGCACGGGCATCTCCGCCCGCAAGGTACGCGCCGCCTCGACCAGCACACCGATGCCTTTGTCCCACAGCATGCGCGCCGCCAGCATAACCACGGGAACGCCTTCAGGCTCGGGTTGGGGGGCAAAGCGCTGTGGATCGACACCCACGCCCTCGATCAGCCAGGTGCGCCCAGCCGACGCCAGGCGGTGGGTGATGAAATACTGCCGGTCGGTCTCGTTTTCGAAAATAACCCCGCAGCGGGGGGAATTAAATGCCAGGCGGTAAATGGGCAGCACTAGGCGTTTGAGCCAGCGCGCTCTGCGGTCTTCCCCCTGGAAGATATAGCCGCGCCCGGTGATGGAGTTGACGACCGCTGGAACGCCCGCCAGGCGCGCCGCCAGCGTGCCGTACAGCACAGGTTTGATCGTGTGGTGATGGACCAGATCCGGTTTTTCGCGCTTGTAGATGGTGTATATCTGGCGCAGCGAGCTGATCTCCGACCAGGGTGCGATGGATTGGCGTCCCAGGTCCCACTGGATCCAGCGCAGCCCCTGGCTGGCAAACCCCGGCGAATACTCTCCCGCCGGGGATGCCAGGAGCACCTGGCATCCCTGATCCTGCAGACAGCGGGCCAGCGAGCTGCGGAAATTATGCAGATACCAGTCGGTGTTGGCCGCCAGCAGGACTTTAAGATCGGAAATCTTGGATGGCTCGTTCACAAGCTGCGTATACTTTCTCTGCGATGGATGACCAGCTGCGTTTGGCGGCGTGCTCGCGGGCCAGGTTCTCACCCAGGGCCGCAGCCGTCTGCGGCTGGTCCAGCAGCAGCTCGATTGCCCCCGCAAGCTGCTCGATGGAGCCCGGATCGACCAGCATTCCGGTTTCGCCGCTGGTGATCTGCTCGGGGATACCGCCGGTGCGGGTAGCGATCACGGGCAGGGCGTAGCTGGCAGCAATAGCCAGGACGCCCGATTGCGAGGCGCTGATATAGGGCAGGACGACGATCTGAGCCCGTCTGAAAAGGCCATCCACCTCCGATTCATTTATCCAGCGGTTGATCAGCTCGACCCCCGGTATCTCCTGGATCAGCTGCCTGTAAGGGCGAATATCCCCTGCGCCAGCGATGATCAGCCTGGCTTTATACCGGATGCTGACTTCTCGGAACGCTTCCAGCAGGACGTCCACCCCTTTATAAGCGGTGATGCGGCCGAAAAAAAGCAGGGTGGTCTCAGCTGGTGTCTCTGGGATGGGCGGGTGCGGTTGGGAGATGCGCTGGTAGTAATCCAGTACGCCGTGGGGGATATAGTCCACCCGTTGCGGGTCGGCGCCGCGCAGGCGGAGATCTTCGGAAAAGCACCGGCTGAAGACCAGGCAGCGTGTCGCCTGGCGGATGGAGCGATCTTCCAGCCAGCGATAGACCCTATCGGCTGCCCCGGGGTGCGGGATGGGGTCGTGTACGGCGACCAGGCTGGGGAGATCATCGAGGCAGCGCTGGAGGAACGGGTTCAGGGTGTAGAACATGGGATAAACCAGCACATCAGGCTGCCGCTGGCGGATCATCCCGGCCAGGCGGCGCAGACCTGCCTGGTCAAGCCAGCTCCATATGGCTCCCGTCAGGCTGCGGTACGTGGGCACGGCAAACCATTCCAGAGAGGAGGCTTGCCAGGCGCTCAGGCTCTCGGATTGCTGTGCCAGGGCAGCAAAAACGTCAGCATATTTGGAGAGATGCCGGGCAAGCTCGAAGCTGATTGGGCCTCCGGAGCCGCGCCGTCCCAGGTAAATGATCCCGATGCGCACGATTCAATCCAACGTGACCGGCTTGCGCATGCGCAGCAGCAGGTCACGCAGATACCAGCCGAAGAGCAGGCCTTCAGCCAGCAGGATATAGGGCGCCTTGAGCAGGGCGCTGAGGGAAGGCGGCCAGACAGCCGCAGCAATCCGGCGCAGGCTGTGGCGCAGTCCCAACTCCGCGGGCAGGTACAGGTCCACCTGCGATTGGTACCAGCGCCGGCGTCCCAGCATGATCTTCCGTAATAGGAAGCTCAGGGTAAAACGCCTTGGGTCTACCTGATGCTCCACGGCGGCACGCGGTTCGATGCCAATGCCATAACCCATTTGCTGGATCAGGGCGGTAAGAGCGACCTCCTCCCCTTCCTGGATTTTCGATCCCTGGCGTCCGAATCCATGCGTGGGGAAGCCCCCTGCTTCCAGCAGCACCTGGCGGCGGGCGCTCCAGTTAGCTCCCCACGGGTAGCGGCTCCAATGATCTACGAAGGTGAAGTCGCTGTACGGGGGATCGAAGTGGGTCCAGTACACTTCCCAGCCCGGCAGAAGCCAGCGCGGGGCAGGCTGCGGCTTCTTCAAAATGATCTTACCCCCCACCACGCCAGCCTGCGGGTAAAGCCGGTAAGCCGCCAGGATATGCTCCAGCCAGTCGGGATCAGCGATGGCGTCATCGTCTAAGAAGCAGACGATCTCTCCCCGCGCTTCGGATATGCAGGCATTGCGCGCCTGGGCCAGCCCCACCACCGGGCACTGCACCAGGCGCAGCCTGAGGGCATCTCCACCGAACAGCTCATCTCTCCAGCCAGCGACAAGCGCCTGGATGTCCCTTGCCTGGGGATCGTTGTTGACGATCAGCACCTCAAAATCCTGCGCTGGAGCGGTTTGCCCGGCAATCGATCTGAGCACAGCCGGCAGCCGCTCGGTGCGCTGATAGGTGCAGATCACGACTGATGCCCGCACCTGCGCCCCGGTCGGGTGAGCGATCTCGGCCTCCAGCTGTGCAAGATGCTGCGAGCGCGCCCACACGTCCAGGGCAGACAGCAAGCTGCCAGCATCCGGGACAGCAAAAAAATGCGATGGCAGCACACCAGTTGGCTGTTCAAATGCCCGCCGGGAGAGCAGCACGCATAAATCCCAGCCATTCCCTGCAGGCGGCATGCTGCCGGGGTGGTTCTCATCAACCCGGACGAGGACTTTCAGCCCGCTGGAGGGCAGGTCTTCGGGAGGGGCGGGCAGCTCAGCACTGTTAGAGAACAGCAGGAAAATGACGGGGAACCAGTAGCGCGGCAGGCTGTCTGGATCGAATTGACCGGCCTCGATCTGGATATGATGGTATGCAGCGAGCATTTGCTCGAACGCCTGGGCAGTCTGCGCTGCTGTCGCGTCGCTGTCTGTGCTCTCAACTCGCCAGAGGAGAGGCCGGAGATAAAAATCGCGGCGCGAGCTGTCGAACATCACCAGTTTATTCCGCCGTTCCGTAATTGCCAGTTCTTTGTCCCGGCTGGTGAGCGATTTCGGATGGAAGCGGTAGGCGTACACCGGATCGCTGAAATCGGCGTGGCGGAGCGACATCAGAGCGTTGACGCGCATCCAGTAATCGTAATCTTCGAACGTATAGTGCTGGGGGCTGTAATCGCCCAGCAGGCGCTCCACCCGAGATCGATACAGGAAGGCGGCGCCCAGGTAGTTATCCGGGCGGGTGTTCAGCTCGGCGGGATCGCGCGGCAGGTGGATGTGCTCGCTGTCCAGGGGGATCTGGTAGCTGCGGTATTGGTCCGAGTCCCGCATCGGCTTCCCGGCCTCGTCGATAATGTCCAGGTTGGCGTAGGCCATATCCCAGGTGGGATGCCGGCGCAGGCAAGCGACCATGCGCTCCAGGAAGCGCGGGTAGAGCAGGTTGTCGACGCTGGTCCAGGTCAGGAACTCGCCGCGCGCCAGGTCGAAGCCGGTCTTGAGCGCCCCCGGCAGCTTGCGGTTCTCCTGGTGAACGACCCGCATGCGGCTGTCTTGCTGGCTGTAGCGGCCCAGGATGGCGCCGGTGCTGTCTGTAGAGCCATCGTCAACGGCGATCAGCTCCCAATCTGTGTAGGTCTGCGCCAGGATGCTGTCCAGAGCGGCCTGGATGAAATCTTCGCCGTTGTAAGCCGGCAGGATGATCGACACCAATCCCGGTTGGTGCGCCACACCGGTGCCGCTGAAATCCTTTACCGGCAGCCGCGCCTGTCTTTCGCGCTTGAAGCGGTCGAAGGCGTAGGCGTGCGGTGATAGCGGCAGAGGCAGCCCGCGCTGGCGCAGCCAGGGGATTCCCGTCTGGAGCGCCTTACCGCTGGAGATCGCGCGCCAGGCGCGCTTCCAAAACCGGGCGGCCTGTGCGCCTGGGGGTTGCGGACTTGAGGGAGCGTCTTGATCGATGGTGTGCAATGCTTGAGCTATAAATGCGCCTGGACCAGGCTCAGCAGCTTGTCCACCCGCGCCTGCCAGTTGTTCTGAGCGGCGAAATCCGCCATCTCCTGGCGGGGCAGTTCCATGCGCCGCGCCAGGTCGACTTTAGCAATGAAGTCGTTAGGGTCGTGGGCCAGGAGCACACCGGGCAAGCCGTGCAGCGGGCGCAGGTCGGGGGCGACGACCGGCTTACCCATGGTCAGATATTCGTATACCTTGAGCGGGCTGGTCGCCTGGGTGATCGGGCTGACGATCCAGGGGATGATCGTGACATCGGAATATGCCAGGTAAGCCGGCAGTGCATGCTGCGGCTTTAAACCCATGAAATACAGGTTGGGCGGCGGCTCTGCACACTGGCCGCGGTAATCGCCGATGACCAGCACGGCTGCTTGGGGATAGGTGCGGGCGATTCCGGTCAGAAGATCCCAATCGAACCATTGCCCCCACAATGCCCCAATATAGATCACCACCCAGTCACCCGGGGGAAAATCAGCCGGACGGATTTGCGGGAGCTGGGGATCAAAAAGCTGGCTGTTTACGGCGTTGGGCACCAGGCTGACAGGTCGCTGGCTGAGCGTCTCTAACCTGTGTGCCAGGGTGGCCTCGGTAGCGACCAGCACCTGGCTGGCAGCGATGACCTCTTTCTCGGTAGCTGGTGAGTACCAATCTCCACCCAGAGCAGTACTCCAATCGTCCAGCAGGTCATAAATCACCACGCCGTCCATCCGGCGGATGCCGCGCAGGATGGGGAGGAACTCACGCAGGGGGAATTCGACCAGCGCCCCCACCATCTTGCCGGCGAACAGGTCCTTATAATTGCGCTGGAATGCCTTCCAGCGAAAATATGACAGCGGCGTTGTATAGAGGCGCGGGTGGTAAATGGTAAGATCCAGCTCGACGCCTTCGTATTTGGGGAAGCGGTTGATATAGAAAACAGCGTATCCCTGGCGAAGCAGCTCAAGAGCAATCTGTGTGCAGCGCGCACCGCCGCCGGTATCGTCGATGGGCACGCCAGCCAGGATGAAGAAGAATCCTTTGGCGCCCTGGTAGCGGCGAGCCAGCGCCTGCGAACGGCGGCGTGCCCCAACCAGGAAACCCCGCACCCGGGCGACCTCCGCTCCGATCTCGCTGACCAGATCGCGGGGAGCCAGGACCCGGGCGCTGAAAGACAGCACCCCCAGCAGGTACAGGCTGAGCACGCCAGTGATCACCGCCCCCCAAACGGAAAGCTTGCCAGCGGTGACTGCCCAGGCAATGGCAGCGATCATCAGCACGGTGGCTGTGGATAGGAAGATCAGCCGGATCAGGCTGTGCCAGTACAGGCTGGCGCCAAACAACGACTCGCCGTCGCCGGCGGACCAACCGCGCAGCTTGCGCCAGTATTCACTGGTATTCGCCGGCGCCTGCCACCAGACGACCGCCTCGGGGACAAATGCCCAATAGCGGCAGGCCTTCTTCAGCTCGTAATCAAAGAAAGTGTCTTCGCCGGTCAGCGTAGGCCATTCCGGATAACCACCCACCAGCTCCCAGGCAGCCCGGGTGAAGGCGATCGAGCGTGAGGAGGGCAGAAAAGTCTGCGGGTTTGCTTCATCCAGGGTCATACCCAGCAGCTGCATCTTCGCCCGGGAGGTCTTGACCGTCTCATACCAACCCGCGACCACCTGAGTGCGCGGGTCATCCTCGAAAGGCGCGCTGAGGCGCTCCAGCCAGGCCGGGTCAAGGCGGCAGCCCAGGTCGGAGCTGGCGATCACGTTGTGATCTGCGTGCTGGATGGCGATGTTGCGCCCGCGGGCGATATTAGCGCCAGGCTCGCAGATCAGCTTGAGGGGGAACGGGCTCTGCCGGGCGAAGTCCTGCACGATCGCCGGGGTGCCATCGGTCGAGCCGCCATCCACCACCACCACCTGGTCCGGCAGGCGGGTCTGCTGCGCCAGGCTCTGCAGCCAGGGTAGCACATTATCTGCCTCGTTGAACACGGTCGTGATCAAGGTCACCGGGACCCGGTAGGGTGGCGAGGTCCTCAAAGTCCGGCGCGGCTGGTAGTCGGAGTAAAACCTGTCATCCAGAGTGTACAGGACCACCCGGCTGTTATCCTGAAGGTAAGGCTCACCGGCGAAGAGCCCGGCCGGCTCCACCCACCTGCGCAAAGGGGAAAAAATAATGTAAAAAACCAGCTTGATAGCGCTGATCGCTGAGATCAGATAATTGCGCTCGCGTGCGCTCTTCACCATCATCCACAGCTCATGCTCAGGCCGGCTCTGGGCTGGAATCAGGCGGTAGCGCAGCCGCTTGAACCAGGGGCGGCGGACGAGCGGAACATGGGCTGGTTGTTGTTCTGGAGCCTGGTTAGTAGGGGGCATGCGTGAGGGGAAGGTTTATCCGGTGTAGTGCTGGATCACTTCGGATACGTTGCCCAGAGCAACCGTGCGGCCGTGTTCGAGCAGGAGCGCCCGGCTGCAAAAGTTCTGGATGGTGCCCATATTGTGCGAGACGATCACAATCGTGGTGCCTTGCTTCTGGTAGGAGTTCATCCGATCCAGGCATTTTTCCTGGAATTGGCTGTCGCCAACGGAGAGTACTTCATCGACCAGCAGGATTTCCGGGCGGATGCAGGAGGCGACAGAGAAGCCCAGGCGAGCCACCATGCCGGTCGAGTAGGTGCGCAGGGGAGCATCGATGAAATCACCGATCTCGGCGAAATCGAGGATGGATGAGAACATGCTGTCGACCTGCTTGCGCGTGAAGCCTAATAAGGCGCTGTTCAGGTAAATATTTTCGCGGCCGGTTAGCTCGGGGTGGAAGCCGGCGCCTAGCTCCAGCAGGGGAGCGACTTTGCCGCGCATGACCACGCGCCCACGGGTGGGATGCAGCACGCGCGCCATGACTTTCAGCATGGTGCTCTTGCCAGCTCCATTTCGCCCGATCACCCCGAAGACTTCGCCGCGCTTCACTTCGAAGCTGATATCTTGCAGCGCCCAAAACTCCTCGTAGCTCAGCCGGCGCTGCAGCCAGCGCACCGCGTACTCTTTGATGCCGGATACCCGCTCGCGCGGCACGCGGTACAGCACAGCCACGTTTTCGAAGCTGATCACAGGATGGCTGTTGGTCGGTTGGCGCTCGATGGCAGCGGTGTTAGATGCGGTAAGCGTACTCATTCGTTTTAGAGGTAAAAATCAGACCGCCGATCAGAAAGGCCGTCAGTGAAAAACCAGCGGCAATTGCCCATACACGCCACTCGGGGACCACGCCCAGATAGAGGGGGTCGCGAAAGATCTGCACGAGATAGAGCAGCGGGTTGAGACGAAACAGCCACAACAGGTCCGCCGGGAGGATCTCGAGCGGGTAAATGATGGGCGTGGCATACATCCAGATGGTGAGCAGGACTTCATAAACCGGGATCATATCGGCGAAGAAGACTGCCGCAGTCGCCAGGAATAAACCGACCCCCAGGGCAAATATCGAGAGCAGTATGACCGAGAATGGCATGACCAGGATCGCCGGGGTGATCTTCACCCCGATAACAACCGCGATGAGCACCAGAGGGATAAAGGACAGACCCAGGTTGACCAGCCCGGTGCCGATTGCGGAGACAGCGAAAACGGATTTCGGCACGTAGATGCGGTTCAGCAGCCCGCCGCTCCAGATCATTTCGCCCATAGAGGCGCTGGTAGTATGAGAGAAGAAATTCCATGCCATCAAGCCGCTGAGCACGTAAACTGGATAATATTCAACGCGGAAGCGGAATATCTGGGAGAAGACCAGCGTCAGGATAATCATCGTCGCCAGAGGATTCAACATAGTCCATGCCACCCCAATCACCGAGCGTTTATAGCGGGCAGTGATTGTGCGGGCGGTAAACTGGTAGACGAGCTCGCGGTATTTCCACAGGGAGAGGAACTCATCGATGAGCGGGTGAGGCCGCCGGGATGAATCGTAGATCTCGTCGGAATATTGCAGATTTGCATCCATGATCGTTGGCACCAGAAGGGGGCAGGCTTCCTATCCAGGGGATTATACCTCACAAGGAGAGGCAGCCTCCCAGGCGGGAATCATAAAGACGGATCTGCAGCGGCAGCTCTACCGCCAGGACAGACCCGTTATCAAGCCGGATAGGGATGTTAGCCGTCAGGGAGAGGAGAATGCGCTGACCATGTTCCCCGGGCTCAGGTATTCGAACGCCTGGCTGGCGATCACCTGGCGGTAGCCTTCATGGTATAAACTGCCGGAGCGGAAAAACGACCAATCACAGTCGGCGTCGATGTTGAAGTATAATACCGCCCGCACGCCATCCAGCCCTGTTAGATAGCTGTAAACGTCGATGAACCAGCGGCTTTTATGGGCGTGATCGAAGTTGCCCGGGTATGGGTATTCAGCAGTCGAGCCGGTCTGGCTGATGAAGATCGGTTTACCGGGAGCAAGGGAGTGCATGCGCTGGACAAAGGGCTGGTACAGCTCGGGACCTAATTGCCAGCGATCATATTCCCAGTGCACGCAGTAGCCAAAATTATAAGAGGAGAAGGCTACGATATCCGTGGCATCCTGACCGGGGTAGTAGGTTTCGAATGCCGGCATGCCGGGTTCATCGACCCCATTGGGGGCGAATACCCATTGGATGGTATCCAGCGGGACCTTCTGCTTGGCGAGCTCGTCGGCAAAGATGTCCTGTATTCGCCAGTACGCCGACTTGAAAGCCGTCGGGTTGCCGCCGTAGCTGTTCCCATTGGTAATATTGGCCTCCGGCAGGGGCGCCAGGAAGACCAATCGCTCTTCCTGATCTTGCCGCGCATCAGCAGCCCAGCCGGCAAAGGCGCTGGCATACGCACGGATGTCGCCGTCTTCCCGCCCCTGGGCGATGTCGGATGCGCTGTGTTTGGTCATCAGGTTGACGAAGGGGGTATAGCCATTATCCCAGAGCAGCTCGAGGGGCACCGGGACGTTGTAACCGGGATTTGGAAACTCGAAATCCATGAACATCCCCGCCAGGGTAACGCCTTTCCCTGCCCAACTGTCCAGATCTCTCAGGTTCGAATTAATGGCGCTTTGGGTACCCAGGTAGTCGGGTGGATAAACCCCCAGCAAGACCGGCGCGCTACTGCGAAAGCTGGAGGCGGTCATGGGCAGATAGACAACGGTATTGCTCGATTGGGCGGCGACTTCAGTGGAGCGCCCAGAATTGATGGATAGTGCCATTAACCCGGCGAGTATAGCAAACGCTACCAACATTTTCAGTGACCATCGGTGAAAGTCTTTGTTTTGGAATAAATTTGCCATGCAAGCCTCTGATCATTTTATGTATATTTTGTTAAAACAGATATATATACTGATTACATAAATTATGCCAATATATTTGCATTTCTAGAATTAAAAGATGTTTGCAAACTTGTTGACCCAACGACTGTCTGTGCCAGCGATCTCCAGATCGACCCAGACAGGCGCTGGGTATTATATAACCACTGTTGCTGCGGAAGGTTAATAAAGATTAGTATGTGGGTTAATGGCTGTTTAAGTGATTCTAGTGCAGTTGCCCTTAACACTATGCGCTGCGTTATGAGACATTATTTACTTATTTTGAGGTGAAATGAGATAATATCCTCCTACTTGTTTTACTGATAGACCCTGGTCGCGGGCCAACCGGGCTATCTTACGTTGTATAACGATCGCCAACCAGGGTTCTCCATAATCGGAGAAGAAAGAGTCTAAATTTTCAGAATTTGAGAGGATATTACCTCTCTTTACGCTATACGTGCGTTCTGGTTGTTTGGAAAGTACAGGTATCCCCCAACGCTCGATGGAATTCGTGCTTTCCATGATTACAAAAGCGGTTGAGTTCTGTTGCAAGAAAACCTCGGCCTGAGCGGCTACTGCCCGTACATCTGGACTGATAGAATTCTGGAAGCCGCGCATATCGTTGAGGTTGGTAGCCATGATCAGAATCACAGCGATTGATACGGCGATTTTCCCGAGATACCCAGGCGCCTGCCACAGGATGTCTCCAGCCAGGGAGATGATCGGGATCATCGCCCAGCCCAGAAAAACCAGGTACCTGGGTTCCTGGTTTGGGGCGCTCAAAGCCAGGCCGGTCGATAGCCAGACCATCCCGAAAACAAATCCCGGCGCTGCTAGATACATCAAAGCCCAGCGTCTCTTTGTAAATACCAGTAATATAGAAAGACACCCTGCTATGGTGATAGCAGGAAAGTTATTAATCAAGACTCTGATCGGGATTAATAAGCGCGTCCCTAGGGATGCTCTCCCGATGCTGTCCGCCTGATACTCTTTTGCAACATTTAGAGAATGGAAGAGATCCCCAAATTGCAGGTAACTATTTAGCAGCCAAACCGCGGGTATGAGAATACATAGGGCGATTGCAAAGAGAAAAACTGAGAGCAGTCTCCAGCTCTTATTTTTCACCGAGGATATTATTCCAGGCAAGAGTACAATACATGCGAAGGCTGCCAAGAACCAACCGATGTAGTGAGTCGTAGCTGCCAGTAATGATGCCAACCCAATCTTGACTGCAATCCACCCCCTGTGATTCTCTACAGCCTGGTAATACTCAATCAGGAAGTAACTAGCTAGCAGGATAAAGAATACCAGGACTGGTTCACTTAGCGCCGTGTAAGAGATGAATACATCACCTGCAAATACACCCGCCAACAGACAGGCCAAAAAACCGGTTGACTTTCCCCCAATCTTATTACCAACCAGGTATGTGATTATCAGAGATCCGACCAGGAACAGGTTGTTGACCGCCACGGGGACCAGGATCTCGGAGCCCTTTATCCAGGGCTTCAGTACGAAATATACGCTACCGACAAGCCATGAACAAAATGGCATCCAATACCCACCGCCGGCGAAGGTCGGTCGTTGTGACCAATAGTAAGCAGATAATGTGCGTGGAAAAGAATCCCAGGGTATGCCATAGAAATAGCCCGACTGGCGCAACCAGAGATATATCCCTAGGCGGAGCAGCAGGGCGATCAGAATTGCTGCTGGTAGGGAGACCAATACGGCTTTCCAGTATACCTTCTTGCCTGAGGCAGTATTCATTTGTTCTTGTTGCTTGTGTGGAGATGCTGCCTCAGGATTCATCTATTCGCCAACGGTGAGGCTGCCACAGGGTGCCCCACTTCTCCTCGAATTTTGCCCGGTTTTCGTCGTGCAGGCGCTGGTAGCGCTCAGCGGCAAGCTGGGAAAAGCTGGCGCTGCCCCAGTGATGGATGTAGACATCCTCAACGCACAGGATGCGGTAGCCCTTCTGGCGCAGGCGCAGGGAGAAATCATCATCTTCGTACATGCCGATATTGAAACGCTCGTCTAAAGGCCCGACTGTCTCGATCACGGCGCGGCGCAGTACCAGGCAGAACAAGGCCAGCATGCGGATATCGAAGGTTTGCCCATCATGAGCACGGGTGTAGCGTCTTGCAAAGTCATCCAACCCGCCTATATCGCGGTAGTCGACCGCGATGCGGCTCTCGTTGCCGGCGAAGTTCGTCACCGGACCGACCGCGCCCACCTGCGGATCGCGCAGGTGGAAGATCAATCGGGAAAGCCAGCCGGGCGTTACGATGATGTCGTTGTTGAGGAATACCATGTAATTCCCAGCCGAGGCCTGCACTCCCTGGTTGTTGCCGGCAGAAAAGCCGCGGTTATCGGGATTGAGCACCAGCTTGACCGCTGAATGGGTCTCGGCGAGAGTGCGCAGGTAGTCGAGCGTGCCATCGGTGGAAGCGTTATCCACCACCACAACCTCGTAGTTCGGATAGCTTGTCTTGCTGAAGATGCTCTCTAGGCACTGCCGGGTGTAGCCCAGGTTGTTGTAGGTAAGCACGATCAGGCTGGCAAGCGGGTACAGCTCCAGGAAAGCGTGCTGGATATCCGCGAACTGCTCCACCATTGCCGGCCCGGTCAAAACCAGGTCGCTGCGCTCCTGCACGGGGCGGTTGGCAGCCTCTGATGACACCAGCTTCCAGGCGAACAAGTTACGCAGCCGGTAAGCCAGGTCGGCCCAGGTGGGGTCATTGACCCAGCAGATAGCATCGTCGATACCGGCCTCCAGCCGCAGCCCCTCAAAAAACCGGCCGCGGGCATCCAGATCGTCGTCATCAGCCTGGCTTGCGGGTGCGACAGCGAAAATGCGCTCCTGGATGATCTGGATACGCGGGGCAGCCTCGCCTTGGGCCGCAGGGGCGAGGAAGAAAATGCGCGCCCCAGCCTGAGCAAAGCGCGCCAGCAGATCGCGTACCCTCGTGGGGATAGCAGCCCATTCCGTCCCAGCCATATAGACGATGTCGAAGGTCCGGGCTGGCGGCAGGTCGACCGGCATGGGTGACAATACTGCTGGCTGAGAGCCGCCGGGGGAGGCGGCAGGCTGGCTCTCAGGTGACTCTTCTGGGACGGGCATTTTACGTGGCTTGCGGCCGGTGGCAATCTCGACCGCGCGTTGTCCCTTGTGCAGGATGCGCCAGGCAGGGCTGTCCCAGATTGCCTGGAGCTGGGAACCAAGCTGCTCGATGTGTTGGCTGGCCTGGCGCTCGGTGCGCTTGACCATCAGGTTCAAAGCGCGCACTTCCCAATCGCGCTCGTGAATCTGCGTTTCCAGATTGCGCTGCCACTCCCGTACCTGATCAGCAAGCCTGGCGGCCTGCAGGGTCACTGGACTCTGCCCAGCAGCGGACTCGCTGCGCGTGGTCAGCTGCTGGTAGAGCTGCTGCCATCTCTCCACCTGGCGCGAAAGCAGCCCTTCCTGGCGGGTGGTCTGCTGGGCGTTTTCCGCGGCGGCTTGCCTGAGAGATGCCGACCCGGAAAGCTGTTCCAGGGCGGCTTCCCATTCGCCTGCGTCGCCAGCCAGCCAGCCGTTCTCACCCGAGGTAACCAGCTCTCGATAAGGTGAAACGCGGCTGTAGATCCCCGGGATGCCGCAGACGCTGATCTCATAGAAGCGCAGCGGACTCTGGCGGCGGTAATAGAGCTGGTCGCCGTGCGGGACGAGGAACAGATCACATATCTGCTGGTTTAGCTCTGCCGCAAAGCGGGCGTAGTCCGGGGACAGCTCCGGCATCCAATCGATGTTCGGCAAGGCGAGCAGGGAGGCGGGTGGCCTTGCCCCCCAGACTTTCAGCAGCACGGTCTGACCGCGGCTGCGCAGGAAGCGTTCCACGCCTTCGGCAAACCCGGCGGGCAAAGCCAGCTGGTCGTTTATCCAACCGAAGACCAGCGGGGCAGGATTATCTCGCGCCGCGGGTAGCTTGAGCGACCACAGCCGGTCATCAAGGCTGGTGGGCAGCAGCCAGGTTTGGGGATTGAGCGGCTGAATAGCGCTTAGAAGGGCAGCGGTGCTGACAGTCACTGCGTTGGCTTCGACGATAGCCTGCAGCACCGGAAAGAGGGCATCGCTGATGTAGTTGAACTGGCGGTCCGGGTGCTCGATGGGCAGCTCGAATAGATCCTCGTCATAATCGTATACCACCGGGATGCCGGCATTGCGCGCCCGCGCCTGAATCGTAGAATATGCCTGCGCCAGGCGGGGAAAATCACGGTGCAGGTGTACGAGTCCGGCGGAGGAGATTGCCTCTGCATCGACTTTGTCAAATACCGTCCCGTGCAGAATGCCAGCACCGGCGATTTGCCAGGGGGCGACCAGGCGCAGCATCGCCTGGCGGTCCTTCCAGGAGGAAAGCGTGTATGCAGCAACCGGTTTCATAAGTTGGACCTATCGTTGGATCTGGTCAAAATGGTTCGATTTCTTTGCCGGGCTGAAGAAGCCGGTCTTTGAGGAGGCAGGCAAGCTGGAGCCGCAGTTTTTATCTAACCGGATCGGCGGCGGTTGATGATCCTGGCAGGATTGAGAAGGGAGAATGCCCGCCGGGTTGCGCGCAGTAGTTTCCCGGGCAGGCTATTTCGGTAGACGTCTATCTGGTTGGTCAAGGCGGAAATATATTGATCTTTATCAGCCAGTGTGGCCTGGAGGTGATCCACCTGCTGCTTGGCCTGTTTTAGTTCATCCAGCATCCTCTGTTGCCAGGATTGAGTCTGTTGGCTCAACTCGATAAATAACTCGGTCGGGATGCTTCCATCAGGAGCATGCTGTCCTGCCCTGGACAGGATTTGTTCATAGACCTCATTCCACCTGAAGGCGTTTTTTGAAAGCAGCCAATGTTCGCGCAGGGTCTGGAGAGCTGCCAACCCGATCTGGCGGCGTAAAGATTTATCTTCAATCAGTTGGACTAAGGAATATCTCCATTCATCGGGAGTTGTTGCTAGGAATCCATTTTTCCCATGATTGACTTGCTCCTGGAAGGGAAGTGTATCGCTGTATACACCAGGCAGGCTCAATGCGCTGGCTTCCTGAAATTTCGTGGATCCTTTGGAGCGATTGAACGGGATATCCCGCATTGGCGCAATCATCAGGTCGAAATTTTGCTGGCGGACGAATTTGGCATAGTCGATATAGTTGAATCGAAAGGGAACCCACTCGACATTAGGCAAGCCTTGCAGTTCAGAGAATGGGATCATTCCAACGATCTTGAGGGCAAGCCGATCTTTATAGCTTTGGAGCAGCTCAACCAGCGTTGGGATGACTAAATCGAAGTCCGGGGCATGTGAATCCCCCCCCAAATATCCTATTGTAACTACGCCGTCATCGACTTCATCCGGTACAGGGGTCAAATCCCAGATATCATCATCTAGATAGTTATGAAGCACCCAGACGTCCGGGTTGATGGGGCGGATGATATCTGCCAATGTAGCAGATACCGCGGTTACCCCATCTGCTTCCAGAATACAATGGAGCATGGGGAAGAGTGCTCCGGCATAATAATGGTTCAATCGGTCAGGGTGGTTGGGTGGCAGTCCTAAGAGCAAGTCGTCAATGTCAAAAACGATCGGTTTGGATTGGGAGCGGGCCAGATATCGAATGCGCTCGTAAGCCTGCTGATGGCGAGGAAAATCCCGATAGATCAAAACCAGGTCGGCAGCCGAGACGATCTCCGTATCGAAGGTCCCGCCATGTCCACCGCGGATCAGGTGAAACCCGGCTTTTCGAAAGGGACCGACGATGCGCAGCTCTGCCAGAGCGTGCTCCCAGGGAGCAGTAGTATAAGCAACAACAGTCAGCATTTTGGTTTACCTGTGGCAGGGGGCAATCGACGCCTACGGCAGCTCTGCCATAGCAAGCTTGAGTGCTTGCTCCCAATTAGGCAGACGCAGGTCGAAGGTATTGGTAAAGCGATCGCAGTTGAGGGCAGAGAAAAGCGGGCGCTGCGCCGGGGTTGGAAAATCGGCCGTTGCGGCAGGTAGTATCCGGCGGGTCAGCTGCTCTGCCGGGCGCGGGTCGTTGAGCAAGATCGCACGCGCCCAATCCAGACGGCTGGTAAAGCCGCTCCCTGCCAGATGATACAGCCCTGCGCGCTCATGCAGCCAATCCAGCCAGTCGCCGGAAGCCCTTGCCAGCAGCAATGATGTAGCCTCTGCCAACATGCGCGCCCAGGTGGGATTGCTGATCTGGTCATCCACCACGCGCAGGTCAGTCTGCTGGCGTGCCCATCCCAGCACCTTGGTGACAAAGCTGTCCCGGCGCAGACTGTAAACCCAGCTGGTGCGCAGGATTAAATAATTGCCGCCGACCTGCTGGATGTTTCTTTCACCTTCCAGCTTGCTCTGCCCGTACGCACCTAGCGGGTGCGGCGTGTCGGTCTCAACATAGGGATGGTTTTGTTTTCCGTCGAAAACATAATCTGTGGAATAGTGGATCAATACCGCTTTGGATGCCAGCGCTTCCTGTGCCAGCACGGCGGGGGTAAGCGCGTTGACCGCCGAGGCCACATCGGATTCGACTTCGGCGCGGTCCACGGCTGTGTAGGCAGTGGCATTAACGATCAGCTGAGGCTGCGCGTCGCGAACCACCTGCCGGGCTTGCTCCGGTTTGGAGAGGTCAACCTCTGGATAATCCAGGGCTATCACCTCACCCAGAGGTGCCAGGGTGCGGTTCAGCTCCCAGCCGAGCTGACCGAACTTGCCCAACAGCAGGATGCGCCGCGGTCCTCCCTCACCGGTCACGGGATGTCCTCTTCCAGAAGGCGCAGCAGATACTTGCCGTACTCATTGCTCTTCATGGGGTCAGCCATCGCCTGCAGCTGCGCTTTATCGATGTATCCCATGCGATAGGCGATCTCTTCGGGGCAGGAGATCATCATGCCCTGCCGGTCTTCCACGGCCTGCACGAAGTTGGCAGCCTGGAGGAGCGACTCGTGGGTGCCGGCATCCAACCAGGCTACCCCCCGACCCATCACACTGACCTGGAGGAGACCCTTTTCCAGGTAGAGGCGGTTCAGATCGGTGATCTCCAGCTCGCCGCGCTCCGAAGGTTTTAAGCTTGAGGCAAAGGCCACTACCTGATTGTCATAGAAGTACAGGCCTGGTACGGCGTAGTGCGAGCGCGGCTTGATCGGTTTTTCTTCGATGCTGATCGCCCGCCGGTTTTCGTCGAATTCGACAACCCCGTAGCGCTGCGGGTCGCGCACCGGGTAAGCAAAGATCAGTGCCCCCTCGGAGAGGGTGGCGGCGCTGCGCAGCTTGCCAGCCAGCCCGGTGCCGAAGAAGATGTTGTCGCCCAGGATCAGGCACACCGGTTGGTCCTCCAGGAAATCGGGGTTGACCAAGAACGCATCTGCCAGGCCGCGCGGTTCAGCCTGCTCGGTATAGTAAAAATGCAGCCCGAACTGGCTTCCATCTCCCAGCAGGGCGCGGAATGCCGGCAGTGCTTCCGGCGTGCTGATGACCAAAATCTCGCGAATCCCCGCCAGCATCAGCATCGACAGCGGATAGTAAACCATGGGCTTGTCGTATACCGGCAGAATTTGTTTGCTGATCGCTATGGTGAGCGGATAAAGACGGGTTCCACGCCCGCCTGCCAGGATAATTCCTTTCATTGATTTTTTTCCCTTTGCTGGTAGTTTCGCTCCAACCATCCCTGGTAGTCATGCTGCTTGCGGATTGCCTCTATCCATTCGGGACTGTCCAGATACCACTGGACAGTTTTCAGCAAGCCGGTGGTCAAGGTTTGCCGTGGTCGCCATCCCAGGTCGTGCTGGATTTTGCTGATATCCATGGCATAGCGCCGGTCGTGTCCGGGGCGATCGACAACATGTTTGATCAGCGAGGTATGCGGGGTGAACGGTGATTCGGGCTGCAGCTCATCCAGGATATTGCAGATAGTCTGGACGACGGTCATGTTGGCGGTCTGGTTATCCCCGCCAATATTGTATGTTTCACCGACCGCTCCCTGGCAGACAACCTGCCAGATGGCTTCACAATGGTCCTCAACATACAGCCAGTCACGGATCTGCATACCATCTCCATACACGGGCTGCGGGTGCCCGGTCAGAGCATTCAGGATCATCAGCGGGATCAGCTTTTCCGGGAACTGGTAGGGTCCGTAATTATTGGTACAGTTTGAGATCGTCGCCGGCAAGTTGAAGGTATGGTGGTAGGCTCTCACCAGGTGGTCGCTGGCAGCTTTGGAGGCAGAATAAGGCGAGCTCGGAGCATAAGGCGTGGTCTCAGAAAAGGATGGATCGTCTGGCAGGAGCGAGCCGTATACTTCGTCTGTAGATACATGATGGAAGCGAACGCTCTCGAGCGGCAAAGCTTTCTCGACCAGCCAATACTTGCGCACCGCTTCAAGTAGCCTGAATGTCCCCACCGTGTTGGTCTGGATGAACGGCTCTGGATCCAGGATGGACCGGTCCACATGCGTCTCGGCTGCAAAGTGCACCAGTCTGCTGATCTGGTAGCGATGCAGCAGTTCGTCCAGCAAATCGGCATCACAGATATCTCCCCTGACAAAAATGTGACGATCTGGGTCAGGGAGATCCTTGAGATTTTCAAGGCTGCCAGCATAGGTGAGGGCATCCAGGTTGATGATGTACACTTCGGGTTCTGCGCGCAGCAAATAGCGCACAAAATTGCAGCCGATGAAGCCGGCTCCTCCAGTAACCAGGACACTATTCATCTTCTCTCCGTATTCAGACAAATGTCTCCGCCACTTGTATGCTTTTGCCCTGCCTGTCCTTCAGCGAGATAATCGGCTCCTCGCCTGCAGGAATGGGCCAGATGATTCCTATTTGCGGATCATTCCACAGCAAGGTGCGCTCCCAGCGCGGGGCGTAGTAATCACTCGTTTTGTACAGAACTTCAGCCCACTCGCTGAGTACATAAAATCCGTGGGCAAAGCCGGCTGGTATCCAGAGCTGCCGTCTGTCCTCTGCAGACAAGTTCAGTCCGAGCCATTTACCAAAGGTCGGCGAGCTTCGCCGCAGATCGACGGCTACATCGTAAATTTCTCCAACCACCACCCGCACCAGCTTTCCCTGCGATTGGCGGATCTGGTAGTGCAACCCGCGCAGAGTACCGCGGCGCGACCCGGAATGGTTATCCTGCACAAAGTGGTGGGGTATGCCAGCCTCGGAGAACTGCCGGTATTGGTAAGTCTCCATAAAGAAGCCGCGTTCGTCGCCGAACAAATCCGGCTCGATGAGCTTAATATCATGAATCTCAGTTGGTATAAATTGCATTTGTCTATTGTTCAGCCTAACGTATAGATTTTTAACCCCTCAACAGCCGATAGCTGCCTCATAGAAGCCATTATGTAGTTCTTTTAACCCACTACCCAATTGTACTAGAATACTGGCAGCGATAGATATTGATTGCCGAATATCCTGAAATCTCCCCTGGGATGTGATGGACAATCTGGCAGCGATTATCCAGGTAGGATTCCTTCAGCTCACCCAAATCCCCTTTGACCAGGACGACGTACTCCGGCGCATAATTCTGCATGACCCACAGCGCAATATCATCGTATGTGCCGCCAGAGATCATATGTCCGGCGACCTGGGGTTGGAGTATACCAGCAAAATCCACAATCGGACGCTCTGAGTAGAATCCAATTACGCCGGCTTCCAGGCTGCCCACCAGGGCATGTGGCTGAGTATTTTCTTTCAGCCATATGCCAACCGCACGGTAGGAAGCTGCATTCGGATCATTCTGCAGCTTGAGCTGCCTGAGATCCATGATTTGCGCAACAGCCAGGGATACCAGCAGCACAACCGCCACCACGCTGGCGAGCGGCACACGATAACGGATCTCTGATCGTGCCAGCCCGGCGGCGCTCCTAATGACACGCGGCCCGTCGTTGCGAGGAGCGTAGCGACGAAGCAATCCCCATCCCGGTTGGCCCGGAGATTGCTTCGGCAAAGATCGCCTCGCAATGACCAAGGTGTCATCTCTGGAAGAAGAGCCCCTTGGCGCTGTGGAGTTGCTCGCAGTGGGAGTGCCTGGCTGGGTGGAAGGAGCGAGACCCCGAGCTACTACCCAATGAGATATCGTTGCTATCCCCAGCCCAATCAGGATGATTAAGCCGGGCACCAGTGGAGCATAGTACCAGAAATAGCGCGAGACTGCCAGAAGGAAATAGGCCGCAAAGTACAGCACCGTCCAGGACAGCACCAATACCCACGCGCGGAAGAGGCGCAACAGGCCGTATACTCCGATCAAGGCCAGGATCAGCTCGAGCCAATACTGCCACCCGCCCTTGTACCATTCCAGGATGGTGATCAGTCCAGGGCCGAATTGCTCGCTTACAATCAGTATGCCCTGTTGCTGTTTGGCTGCCAATGTCACTGGCAGGGGATTGCCGAAATAGAAACCCGCAAAGACGATCCAGGGCAGCAGGATTATTATATAGACCAGAGCCGCCTTCCAGGGGAAGGGGCGGCGCACGCGCAGCAGGTAATCCGCGACCAGGACGGCTCCGACAAGGATGCCGTCCGGACGGGTGAGAGCTGCCAGGGCGGCAAACAAGGCCGCCAGCGAATAGCGACGGCGGGCATAGACTGCGAATGCTGCCAGGCAGAGGCTGATGTACAGCGGTGTTTCCGAGCCCAGGGCAGTGGCAGGCAGGGTGAAGGTGGGAAAGAGGAGCAGAGCTGCCCAGCCCACCTGCGGGGTTGCCCAGGTCTTCGCCAGATCCCAGATCAGCAGTGCGCCTGCCGCCAGGCTGACCGCTCCAATCAGAGTGGCGATACGAGGCAGGTCTGGGGTAAGGAAATTAACTGCCGCCAGCAGCAGGGTGAAGAGCGGGGTTGTGGTGCTCAGGACTTGCTCCCCAGGATTGTAGACGAAACCCAATCCCTGTGCCAGGTTGCGGGCGTACCGGTATGTGATGAAAGGGTCGTCGTAGATACGTTCTGCCAGCAGGGCGTATAGGGCAGCCGACATCCCTACCAGATAGAGCCAGGGAAGGAGAACTTTCAACAGGGGGATAGTCTTGGGTGGGGCTTGCATACCAAGGCAGGTCAATCAGCTCGCCATTGTAGGTCACGTTCAAGAACGGGTTGCCCAGCGGGATGGTGACCTCTCCGCGTGTGCCACCCTGTTAGTGAATTTCGATGCTGGCTGGCATTGTGTCCGCAAGGTCGGCGCGCTGGTATAAGTGGTCGAGAGACCCCGAGCAGCTACCGGAGTCTCTCGAAAAATCCCAAATATTGAGTTTGTGGAAATTGCCAGGATCAGGAGTATGCAGCTTGCCTTGATCCGGCACGCCCCCCCAGGTTTCAAATCAGCCCCCTGGCGTATGATCAGGGATAGCGGATGACATAAATCGGTTCGAATCCGGCCTGGAGCTTGTATTCCGTGCCGAACTCTGGCGGCGGATATGTGGAGTCGTACAGCACGACACCTTCACGGCTGAGCGCCATAATGAATTTATTCGCTGGCACGTAGAAAGGAATTGTCTCATCTTCCTTTGCCCAGACGATTTGCACCTGTTCTGAGTTGCGGTGGAAAGCATAAGCTTCGATTCCTTCGGCGTAATCCACCGTACCGATATAGCGAGCATGCTGTAGCTGCTGGGAGATCACCTGGAATGCAGTGTAAGATAAACGCGGCAGCTGGCTCCCATCCAGCAAGCTGCTGAAGCGCCAACCGGGTCCATCCAGAGTATACCAGATAAAGCCCGGCACGTTTTCGCTCAACCCGCGGGCAAAATAACGCACCAGGTGTGTAGCCTGGGACTCGAAGAATCTTTCATCCGGCGCGTCGCAGTAATAGGCCGTGTCCGCACAGCCAAAGCCGGTCTCATTCAGGAAGATGGGCTTGTCCACGCCATATTGAGCCATATGTTGGCGCAAGAAACGGGCTTTGCCAATTACTCCTCCGCCCCACGCATACCATTGCCCGCTGGGAAGAAGATCATAATCATTCGACACGCCGTGCGCGTATTGGTCCCAATAGGTAGAATATGCATGGTATGGGGCCACGTCGAAGGAAGGCCCTGCTCCCGAATCCTCAGTTTCCTGCAGAATGCCTGTGAAGAATCTTTCCGCATAGCCGTCCTCATCGGCATCACTCGGGTCAGTGACGGGGCGATCCAGGAGCAGTCCACCGACCCACACCTGGGCAGTTGAATCAGCCTCTTTAATGGCGATTGAAACTACCCGCAGCATCTGCGCGTAGTAATAGCCGCCGAAGTAGGCAGTATCATCGATGTCACCCCAGCAACCCAACAGGAAGTCCGGCGGCACTTCGTTGGGGTCCACGTCGGGCTCGTTACCAATTTCCCAGATGTGTGCATTGAATTCCGGTGTTTTGTAGCGGTTGACCATCTCCTGGACGAAGCTGGCAAACTCGTCGAAGTATTCCTCGGCGATCGCTCCACAGGAGGTGGGCTGCCCATCGTCCCGCACACCCGGCTTCTGCGCCCAAACCGGGGTATTCTTGATCGTCACGATGGGGGTGATGCCGGCTTGATTCAGCTCACGCAGTTCGTTTTCAAAATCGGCAAGCAATCCCCATTGAGGAATAACACCGGGAGCGGGCTGTAATTCGGCCCAGGAGATCTGGTTGCCCGTGCGGACATATGCGATGTTTAGATCGGTAGCGCGCGCCATAAGCCCATTTGAGGACAAAATTGGCCTGCTGGATTCAATCCCAAATGGGGATTCCCATGGATAGTCTGCGAATACAAAGGGAACATAAACGCTGGTAGGGGCAGAGCCGCTGTCTTCCGGCGCATCCGGGTCAAGCGTAGCGCTGGCGAGAGCTCTCCGGGCCGGGATAACACCCGGCAGGGCGAGCGCGAAAATGATTACCATACACAAGAATGGCCATAAGGTTTGCTTGTTGAAGCGGAACGACATTAATTACTCCTCAACGTACGAGTTGGTGGCAGCAGGAGTGAGATTTGCGACTGCGCTTGAGCTGCTATGGTAGATGATGGTATGCGAATCTGGTTGGCTGCCGGCTGGATGTGCCAACCCAGGAACACACGCATGGCATTCTGCCACAATAGACAGCAATTGTCAAGCAGGGTGCGAGTGGGTAGGTTATCAATGTTGTAAACCCTCGGGTCTGCAGTTATCTTTCCCCCATAGGCCAGGTGGCGAAAGGGTTCTCCGGCATGCCCACGGTATCGAGCGGGCGGACCTTGAAAGTCTGCTCGAGGGCAGGCACCCATTCTGGTGCATAGGTCTCGTTGATGCCCACGTACAACTCACAGCTCCTGTATCTCAAACGATAAGTCCGGTATTTTTCTGAGTACCCCCACTTGTTTAGATAGGGAATATGGTGTATCAAATCGCTGTGGAACAGGAACAGGGCCGGCTGCTGCTGCATCACGTACTGGTAGTGGTGCTTTCCAGAAGTGAAAGTTGGCTGAGGAATTACGCCGTGGCGGGCAATATATGGGTCTGTCAAACCGAAGATATCCAGAATAGGCACGTCCGGCAGCCGGTAGCCGATCATGCCGATCGCTTCGGGAGCAAGCATTGTGTCCTTTGATAAATAAGGCTGGAGGACTTCGGCGATTTTCCCGTAGCATATTCCAGAAGACCACTTATCGGCTACGAAAAACTCTTTCCCGCGCAGAGGCCATAGGGCGGTTGCAACCAGGATGATCGCCAGAGCTGCCAGGGCTGTATTAAAGACTGACCGCCACCTTTGTCCGACCGCTCCCAGCCAAATCTGGCATCCGAAACCTGCCAGGGCAACCAACACCGGCAGATAGGGGGTGAGCAATCTGGAGAGCGGCATCCAGTCTCCAGCATTCATTATCACAACCGTTATTCCCAGGAGTAATATCGAGAGGGCAACAAATCCCTGGAACGCATGCCTGCGCCATAAAGGGATCAGGCCAAAAATCCCGGGGATCACGATCAGCCAGGAAGCCCGCAGCCAATCCATGGTGTAACTGATGCCTGCGGAGACGCGACCCCACAGGATGGCGTACTGCAGAGCTGAGAACCCGATGATGGATTTTGCCCTGGCGCTGTTGGGGATAAAATCTCCAAACACCCCCAGGCGCCAGACGGTCGCCAGCAGCAGCCCAGCAACCCATATGATAATTGTAATGAGTGCATTTGTACGGTTAAACGGCCGGAAAATGAGGAAGCCCACTGCCAGCAGCAGCATCAACGCAATCGTCTCTGGGCGTGTCAAATATAACAGCACCCCGATCACTCCCAGAGCTGCCGCAGATGAGCGCTGTGATCCTCTGATATCTGCTACAAGAAAGAGAGCCACGAGCAGAAGTGCAAATAAACCGGTCTCGAGGCCCAACATGGCGGATAATGTAAAGCGCTCGTTGGTGATCAGGAGCGCTGAAAGGATAGCCACGATACCGATCGATACGCCCCATTTGTAGAATTGATAATACAGCAGGGCAATGATCCCCAGCAGGGTGATGAAACCGAGCACCTTTCCCCCCCACTCCAGCGAGTATCCGAGATAGTCCAGCAGGGAGAGCATGAGTGTCCAGATTACGCTGGTGGTCCCTTCAATGGGCACACCGGCATTGAAAGTGTAGCCGTGACCGCTGGCTATGTTGTGAGCGTAGCGGAAGAAAATATACGCATCGTCGATGGTCTCGACCCAGCGCAGGGAGACCAACAGACCCAGGAGGCCGCAGGTAAGTAAGCAGAGCAGGAGGTAGAGCCTGCGGAGGTGGGGCGCCGGAACGGCGTTCACATGCATCAAGCTATCCTAGAAAGAGACCCGCTGGCGCAGCCAAAGGCGCACCTTCAGCGGCAGCCAGGCATACAGCAGGGGACGGACCCTGGCTTTGAAGAACAGCCAGGAGAAACGGCTGCCGCCCTCGCGCAGGTGCACGCGCAGCATCTCAGGCCAACAGCGGTCGTCGGCAACTACGGATTTCCCGCTGCTGTGCAGGCGGAAATTAGCCCACGGACGTGGCTGGTAGTGCAGTGGCGCCAGGCGAGCCAGGCGCACCCACAGGTCGTAATCCATGGCAAAGTAGAAGCTGGGATCGAGCGGTCCAACCTGGCGCCATAAGCTCGCCCGGAAGAAGGCAGACTGCTGAGGGATATGCACGTAACCGCGCCGCAGGCGGCGGTAGTCGGTCTGGCGAGCGGGGAATTGACCGATCACCTGCCCGTTCTCACTCACCAGGTTAGCATCTCCATACACCATGCCTGCCTCGGGGTGAGCGACCAGGTAGGCTGCCGCCTCGGCGACTGCGCCCGGCAGATAGGTATCATCGGAGTTCAACCAGGCCAGTATCTCTCCGCTGGCGCGCGCAAAGCCCTTGTTGATGGCATCCGTCTGGCCGCGATCGGGTTCCGAGACCCACCAGGCCAGCCGGTCTGCATGGCGTTGGATGATCTCCAGGCTTCCATCCGTGGATCCGCCGTCCACAATGATGTACTCGATAGCGGGGTAGTCCTGGCTCAGCACCGAGCGGATGGTCTCTTCCAGGAAGCGCGCCTGGTTGTAAGATGGTGTAACGATGGAAACCAGCGGCTGCATGTGCTAGCCCCAATCGATCTCAGGATAGTAGTCAGCCGCGCTGTCGCCCGTCAGGGAAGCTATCCGGTCGATCTCGGCCCGGCTTAAGCGCACTTTCCAGCGCTGCAGGTTGGCGCGGCTATCCAGCTTGTAGGCATGTACGGCGGATTTCGACAGCTCGGGAGGGTTTTCGGTGCTGGTAGAGCTCAGGATGGCTTTTTCAACAGGCGGAGAGTACTTCAGCCCGAGGGCATCGTACAGGCTTCGGAAGCCCTCCAGTGGGTTGAGAGAGAGATCTTCGTGCCGCACCAGGATGAATTCGGGGTGCTGTTGGCGGTAGTCTTCTACTGCCTGGTAGATCATCTTCCACAACAGGCTGGCCTGCCCGATGACATCCTCGGGAGGCATACTCTCCATCTCGAGGCGGTAAGGCTCCAATAAATCTCGCATCAGCAGAGGTTGGGACAGCAAGTCCTTGAAATCAAAGGCCCATTCCAGACGCTTGAGGCTGCTGGCGAAAGCAGCCGGGTGCCGCACTGTGATCACCACCTGGCAGCCCAACCGTTCAGCAAACCAGGGAGCGGAGAAGACTGCGAAGGGATCCTTGAGCAGGGGGCGCTTGTGCTCCAGCCGGCCTCGAAAGAAGATTGAGCCGTCCCGCCCCATGCGCAGTGCATCCTTACGCGAGCGGATGGCGCGCAGTTCATCCCATAAATGGTACCGGAAAGACAGTGTCTGGAGCAAAGCGGGCAGGTATTGGCTCTCGTTATGCGTGCAGATGTAGGTATACCAGTGACGTACCGGGGCGCTCAGCACTCCCGGGCGGTGCAAGACGTTGAGCGGCTCGCTGATGTAAGCCGCCTGGCCTCCGGCAGCGAGCATCTTACCCACCCAGGTAGTTCCAGTACGGTGGGCGCCTGTGACCAGGATCGGGACCTGTTCTTCGGAAGAGGACATCAAAGATGAAATAGGGCTACCGCGTGGAAGCCGGCTGATTGGGCTGTGAGCTCCAGCGCCGGTACGCCCAGGAAGCCAGCCGCTTGCCTCCCAGCAAGCTGAACATGGCGAAAGCCATCCGGCGCCAGTGCTGCAGGGCAAATGACGGGCTGTACCACAGGGCGTGGGCGTAGGCGTTTAGTGCAGGACCGGGCAGGCCGCCATCCAGCAGGTAGCGCCCGCTTAGACGGTAAGCTCCGGCCCGGATGCGCCGATGATGGGCTTTGACGACTGGGGCCAGGTCGAGCTGGCTTTGCATCCAGTCCAGGATGCGGAAGGCCTCCTGTCCGAAACCAGCCGCCTGAGAAACGTTCTTGGCGCCAGGATGGTGGCGGGCGGCAGCCCAGGTGGATGAAATATGGCGGATCGGCGCCAGGCGGGCCATACGCAGCCAGAGCTGGTGATCGAGCAGGAAGTGATAGCTGGTATCCAGGGTTCCTGCCTGTGCTAGGATGCTGCGGCGCATGAAGGCTGCAGGCTGGCAGATGATGCGAAATCCCATCAGATCGAGCAGCCCCCAGTCCCCGAGAGGCAGTGGTTTTATCAGATTACCAGCGGCGTCGATGGTGATGGCATCTCCGAACACCACGCCCGCCTCGGGATTGGCCTGCAGGGCTGCTACCGCCCCGGCGATGGCCCCCGGCTGGTATAAGTCATCCGAGTTCAACCAGGCGACCACTTCTCCTTGTGCTCGGGCAAGGCCCTTGTTGATCGCCTCTGCCTGCCCCGTATCTTTTTCGGAAACCCACCAGTCCAGGTCGCGGCTGTGTTTCTCGATGATCTCCTGGCTGCCGTCGTTGGAACCGCCATCCACCACCAGGTATTCGACCGGATGGTAGTCCTGGCTGAGCACCGATTGCAGAGTCTGTTCCAGGAAGGCAGCCTGGTTGTAGGATGGGGTGATGATGGTTACGAGGGTCATCCGAGGCGGGCGGCTTCTGGCAGGAAAGCACCGCGTGCTTTCACTGGAGCGGATTCTCCAGATCGTAGATCAAGTAGCCGGTACCTTCCGCGACCACCGGGAAGTGCTCTTCCAGCATCTTCATCAGGTCGGGCTGGTCTTCGAACTGGTTGAAAGCAGTGATCAGGAAGTAGCTTTTATCTTCGGTGCGTTTGGAGAAATACTCCTCGAATTCCTTCTCGCTGCCGCGCAGGCTGGAGATGGCGCGCTCGCCGCGGTTAGGCCACAGGGTGACTTTGCGCCAGCCGTAATACATCAACCGGTAGCCGTAATCCTGAGTGAGGGCGATGATCTTGCCGTCCACCGGCAGGTACGAAGCGATCTCCTGCCAGTAAGCCGTTTCGACGCGGTGGTCCTCCTGGCGGAACTCGACGATTGAAAGCAGGGAGGCAAAGCCGATCCCTACCAGGATAACTCCTACGAGAGCTGCCCGCCCGATGAATTTCTGACTTTGCACCGCTTCTACTACCAGCTCCACAACCGGCACCAGAGATAAGGCAATGATCGGGATAAGCTGCAGGTGGTAGTAGTTATGGGTGTACATCTGGTAGGGCAGGAAAAGGCCGTACACCAGGTAGCCCCCCCATAGGCCCAGCAGAAAAGCGCGCTGGCGCGGTGCCGCGATCAGGACGCCCACCAGACCAGCCATCAGGGCTGCCAGTCCCATCAGATCGCTGAGCATGCTCAGCCAGCGGGCGTACGTGGCTGGATCCAGCAGCAGGTGCGATAGGGCCAGCGTCCAGCTGCTAAAAAACTCCGAGGCCCGCCCGCTGCGGCCCAGGTAGTAGATGGCTGAGGGCGCCAGGGTTAAAACCAGCATAGCCCAGGCATGCGGACTGCGCAGCGAGCGTTTGAAGCCCAGTGTGAAAAGGACCAGCCCCAGGGCTGCGCCGCCCACAATGTAAAAAGCCACCACCTTGGTCAGCACTGCCATGCCAGCCAGCAGTCCGAAGAGCAGTGCCCGCTTCCAGGTCTGCTGCTCTGACCAGCGGTAGAGCAGGTTGGCAGCCGACACGATCCACATCACCATGAAGGGATCGGGCTGGAAGGAGCGGCTGGCTTGCACTCCGAAAGGCAGGAAGACGAAATACGCCGCGGCGATCAAGGCGCTGCCCCAGGCGGCTTTGGTCGCCATGCGGCGCGCCAGGTCGAACAGGGCGATGGCGGCGATAATCCAGAAGAGCGATGTGTAGATGCGCGCGATCCACAGTTCCTCAGTGCCCGCCAGCAGGTAGGTGGCAGCCACCAGCCTCTCCAACATGGGCGGCTCGTACTGCCCGGTGGAGAGCCAGAACGACCGGGCCAGCTCGCGCTGCACCGGGTCGGCGGTCGGGAGCAGCTGGTAGTACATACCGCGGGCTATGATGGCGCTGCGCAGCTGGCGTGTGGGGTGAAAGTCGATCGGCTGGTCGGTCAGGTCAACCATGCGCAGGCCGAAGCCCCCTGCCAGCAGGGCGAGAAGCGCCAGGTATTTCAGGAGATTGGTGCGAGAGGACATTCTATCCTGCATTTTGCGGGTTGAGGCGGTAGATGCGCACGTATTCAACGCCATCGATCCACACGCTGTGTACTGGCTTCTCCCCCTCCAGGTAGTCGAGGAACTCAGCGGGGAAATCGCGCTGCCACTGGTTGATGTAGATTACGGCGTAGTCGTAATTCGCCAGGTATTCATCCAGGGTGGTCTCCAGGCGAAACTCAACCGGCTGGGCATCACATCCGAAGCTGACGCTGTACCAGTTGTAGGCATTGGTGTACCAGGATATGGTGCGCTGGCTGCAGAATCCCGGTTGGCTTCTGAGATACAGGGCGGCTTCGTTCAACCCTTCGCCCCAGCCGATCGACAGGACCGCCTGAGCTTTGCGGATTCCGCCAAGCAGTGGATTGTAATAGGTTAGATAATACGGTGCAGTGCGCAGCGTGCCGAGGAGCTGTAAAACCACCACCCCTGCCAGCAGAATGTAATGGAGGGCGTACCTGCGCACCGCTGGGAAGCTGGCCTCCAGCCAGGAAGACAGCGCCAGCCATCCAGCCGCGGCGACCAGGTTGAGCGGCGGGTAGACGGGCAGGAAGTAGCGGTCGAACTTCTTTGCACCCAGGCTCATCAGCAAGGTGTAGACCAGGACGTATGTCAGCAGCAGGAGCAGGCTGCTGCGGTCACGCGGTCCGGGATAGGTAAAAGCCCTTGGACGAAGGAACATAACCGCGACCAGCACGAGGCCGGCCAGGGTCAGGGGGGTGGTGCGCCATACATAGGTCAGCGGGTAGAAGTAGGGGTAGCTGGAGAGCCCTTCCTCGGCCGTTTGCAAGCCCTCGACGAACTGCGCCCCACCGATCTCGCCCTCCGTGGCGCTGAGCGTGTAGCGGATGATGCTGGACAGAGTCTCTACAGGCTCGACCCACATGGCAGGCCAGACGATAAAGACAGCCAGCAGGCTGATCAGTCCCCACAGCACCAGGGGCAGCACCAGCTTGCGTCCCCAATCGGCGAGCTTGAGGTCCAGTATCCTGCCGCCATCTTTTGTCAGGTTTAGCAGGGTGAGCACGAAAATCGCCGGGATCAGGTTGAGGCCTGGGGTGATGGAGATATAGCTCAGCCCGGCAGCGATCCCAGAGACCGCCAGGCTGTACCACTTGCGGTTCTCCAGGTAATCCAGGTAAGCCAGTACCGATAAGAACATAAAGCTGGCCAGCATACCGTTGGTATGCAGGAAGCGGGCGTGGGCGACCAGGAAAGGCTCGAAGGCAATCAGCAGGAAGCCCAGCACCACCAACCAGCGGCTGAACAGGTGCCTGGCGAACACAAAGCTCAGCAGCATGGCTCCCAGGCTGATGATGACTACATTCAAGCGCGCCACCGCCAGAAGCACCAGGGGGTTGATCTCCCGGTTTTGGAATATCTGCATCAGCTTGGTGTCGCCAAGCGCCACCTGCCCCACGTTCTGGTACTGAGGGAACTGCAGGTGATAGGCAACCGCCCCGGCCCACATGGTAGTGACCCCCGGGTGACCGGTCTGGTTGGTGCTGGCGTAGTCGCCGTCCGCTAGGGCGTAGTAAAAGCTGGCGGCACGCTTTCCCCAGGTGGGCTCGTCCGCGGTGACGAAGCTCCCCAGCGAGACGATGCGCGGGGCTGTAAAGGCAATCGCCAGCGCGACCAAGATGATGACATCCAGCCAGCCAAACTTCTGCGGTCGCGAGGTGGTTATGCTGCTCTCTGCTCGGTTCATCGGATCACACGCCTACGCTAAGCAAACAGGCTGGTGTAGTCGACCTTGGGGAAAACCGCTAGCTTGCCGCCCACGGTGGCATCCAATACCTGGCGACCGGCGCTCTGATAAGCATGTTGCGCCATGCGGTAGGCGCGCTCGGAGGTCTCCAGATCGGGCAGCTGCCAACGGAAGCCTTTGCCGAAATAGCCGGGATGAAAGTGGTTGGGGTCATCGCCCTGGGATACGACCGTGGTATTGGGCGTGCCCTGGGTGGTGAAGCTGTGGTCCACGCCGATCAGGATCACCTGCTGGAAGCCCATGTGGTAGGCGAGCTGCAAAGCCACGTAAGTCACCGTAGCGCCCTCCCACAGGCGGCCGCGCGCATCCTGGGCAAACGTAGGGCCGGTATAGGTGGTATGCAGGAAGGCGGTATCGTCGGTGGGCTGGATCAAGTCCCGTGAGCGCCAGGAGAAGAACTTGGGCATCGGCAGGAGTCGCAGGTCGGCAGCGCACTGCTCGATCACCAGACTGTTGATCGACATGAAATAGGTGGTGCTGAAACCCAGGTCGGGGAACGCCATGTAAAAGCGGTTCATGCCGATGGTGAATTCACCCCGCAGGCGGGAGAGGTCGGTTTGTTTCAGGCTGGGGCCGTTGCCGATGATGAAGCCGCGCTGGCCGCGGTGGATATCCTTCAATTCACTCAGCAGGCGGATGCTGCTCCGCCGCCAGGGGTGAAATGTAGCCCCCGGCCACAGGGCAAGGCGCTGGAGACTGTACCATGCATCGCGTGCCGCGCTCCAGAGGGGAGCAGGGGTTTTACTTTTCAATGTTTTCTGGAACTGGTTCATTTCAGGGATCTAGACTTGTTACAGCGGCATTTGCCAACCGCCGCCAACATAGATGAGTTGCCCGGTGAGCCAGCGGGCTTGTTCGGATGCCAAAAATATGATCACATCACTGACGTCTCCAGGTTGCCCTACGCGCCCTAATGGTGTTCCTGCGGAGATTTCCTTTTCCATTTCCGGGGTTATCCAACCCGTCTGTATTGGGCCTAGCGATACAATGTTCACTGTTATTCCGTATTTGCCAAGTTCTTTTGCCGCGGCGCGACTGTAGGATTCCAATGCATGCTTGCTTGCTCCATAGGAGACCTCGCTGCTGAAACCCGGTGCCCCATCGGTGCTTACATTGATGATCCGCCCCCAGCGTGCGCCGCGCAGGATAAAACGGCGTGCAAACTCAGCCATCATAAGAGCAACTGCGCGGCTGTTCACCTCGAAATGCCGGTCATGGCTCTCGGCAGTGATCGTGCTCATTGGGAAGCCGTCCACCGCGCGGCCATCTTGGCCGATTTGGCTTTGAGGGAGAAAAGTATCCGGTTCACTGAGAGCCGCGTTGTTGACCAGCACTTCCACGGGACCGAATGCCTTTTCTACTTGGTCAAACAGATAGGGGATTGTGGATGGGTCAGCCAGGTCAATTTCCCAGGCTGCCGTCTTGCCGCCCATATCACGGATGGCTGTGACGACTTCATCGGCTGTCTTGGCGGTTTGTGAGCGATAGAAATCTTCGCCCGGTATGTTCGACACATCGGCATTGGCTGGTAGACGAAGGTAAGTGACCGGAACTACAGCGCCTTCGGCCGCAAAGGCTTTGGCTGTTGCCGCACCGATGCCGTATGGATTATTGACTCCGGTTATCAAGACGATCTTATTCTTCAGCGCAGTGTCAATCATAAGTTCCTATCTCTTGATCCAGACAGCAGATTTACTTGATTTTGTTGCTTCTGTCTCACATCCTGCGCCCAGCCACGCGAAAAAACATTGGTCGTTGGCGCAAGGCGCTCATGTGTATTGGACGGATGAAACACGGAAAAACACGGGTTATTAAAAAGAATCCGTGTTGATCCGCCTCATCCGTGTACCTTCTCACTCAGTGCTGAGGCGGGCGGTGGCTCCACCGTCGATGATCAGCGCCTGCCCGGTCATGAAGGACGATTGGGCATCGTCAGCCAGGAAGTAGATGGCCTGGGCGATCTCATCCGGACGCCCGACGCGCCCGTTGACCGTCCTGCGTGCCAGGTTGTCCAGCCGCTCCGTGATATCGCTGCCGGAGACATGCCCGCGGCCCAGCCCGGCGCGCAGCATAGGGGTGTCCACCGCGCCGGGCAAGATGGCGTTGGCCCGGATGTTGTGCGGGGCGAACTCGATGGCAATGGCGCGCGTCAGCGCCAGCAGGCCGCCCTTACTGGCCGCGTAAGCGGCGATGTTGGCAGACGTTGCCACGGCGTGCACGGATGAAACGTTGACGATCGCCCCGCCGCCCGCGGCCTCAAAGAGCGGGTAGGCCAGCTTGACGCCCAGGAACACCGACCTCAGGTTGGAGGCCATGACGGCATCCCATTCCTCCACGCTGGTTTCCAGCATGGGCTTGGCGATCTGCAGCGCAGCGTTGTTGACCAGGGCGTTCAGATAGCCGGTGAAGGCATGCACCTGCTGGAAGATCGTCTCCAGATTCTCGCCAACCGAGATATCGGATTGGATGAAGATGCCGGAGGAGGGAAATTGATCGCCGAACGGAGCGCGATCGACGCCGATCACACTCCAGCCCATGCGGGTGAATAGATCGACGGTGGCGCGGCCGATGCCGCCAGCTGCGCCGGTTATCAGGACTGCCTTTTGTAAAGATGTGATATCAGGCATAGGAGTCACCAGGTTAAGCTTTGGGATCGGTGGGAGAGCGGACAATCGGTTGCCGGACGAGGGCCATCAAATCAGGGGTCAGGTCGATGCCCAGGCCCTCCAGCAGGTTGCGCAAGGTGTTCCAGTGCACGCGCTCCCAGGCGGTGGGGCTGGAGTTGGCGTTGTGGGGTGCCAGCAGCACGTTATCCAGCTTGAGCAGCGGGCTGTCCAGCGGCAGGGGTTCGACCTCATAGACATCCAGCGCCGCGCCGCCGATGATGCCGCGCTGTAGGGCGTCGATCAGCGCTGCCTCGTCCACGCATTGGCCGCGGGCCGAGTTGATCAGCACTGCACTGGGCTTCATCAGGGACAGCCTGCGGGCATCCATCAGCCGGTAGCTGGTGGGGTTTAGATCGCAGTTCAGGCTGACGAAATCGGAGCGCGGCAGCAGGTCTTCGAGCGAGGTCATCTCCACCCCATTTTCAGCGATGAATTCGGGAGCGATCTCGACGATATCTGTGCCGAGGATCTGCATGCCGAAGGCGCGCGCCCTCCGGATGATGGCCTTGCCGATATTGCCCACCCCGATCACACCCAGGGTGCATTCGCTCAAGGAGCGTCCCGGTATCTTCTCCCACGTGCCGGCTTTCATCGCCCTATCCATCCACGGTTGGCGCCGGACGAAGGCGAGCATGTAGCCCATCACGGTGTCCGCCACCGGCAGGGTGAAGGCGTTCAGGGTGCGGGTCAATTTGACCCCCAACCGGTCGCAGGCTTCTTTATCGATCGAGTCGATGCCGGTGCCCCATTTGGAGATGATGCGCAGGCGCGGGGCGCAGGCCTCAAGCACCCTGGACGTGAACTGGTCATCGCCGCACAAAGCGCCCTCGAACTGACCGGCGTACTGCAGCAAGGTGCCCTCGTCGAGCCGCTCAGCAACCGGGACGGCGAACAACCGGATGTTGCAGGCCTCGAAAATGGGCTTGAAGGAATCCAGGAAAGGTAACATATAGGGTGCGGAAAAGAGCACCGTCAGGGGAGGTCGGATTGGATCGGGCATATAGGTGGTTATCCCTGGGCAGTGAAGCCCTGCGTGAACATATGGTCGATAAAGCTGAAATCCAGCTCGTCATCGATATCCCAGGCTTCGGAGGCGGCGATCTCGAACATCAGAGGACGTTCGCCCAGGCGGTTGCGGCGCGCCAGCAGGATAGAACGCGTGAAGATATAAATGCAGGAGTTCTCCTCGTAGACCGGGGGCAGGTCCTGGGTTTGCAGCAGGATGGCAGGGTTGTGGTTGATGGCGCGCGTGAGCTGATCCCATAAACGCGTCTGCAGGCGGGTGGCAGAGAAGAGCGAGTCGTAAGCCGGGTAGTTGTCCAGCAGCGCACGGATGGCGGCGGAGATGGTAGCCGGGCGCAGCAGGGGATTGGTGCTGTGTGTCTGCAGGTAGAAATCGGCCTCCACCTGGGATGTGTCGTACGCCAGTACTTCGTTCATGGGGGTGTCGTCAGGGCGCAAGTGCTCCGGGCGCTCGATGACCTGCACCTGGGGGTAATTCAGGCGCAAGCCTTCCATCACCGGCGGGCTGTCGGTATCCACCACGACCTGCTCGATCTCAGGACAGGCGAGCAGGCTGTCGATGATGTGCTGGTAGAGCGGGCGACCCGCCAGTGGGCGGTAGTTCTTGCCCGCTACCCGTTGCGAGTGGTGGCGCATGGGGACGAGGGCGATGATCTTGGGTTTTCCTGGGTGGCTCATAGTTTACCTTGGCGTCATTATAATGCTTCAGTCAGAGCGTCCTGGGCATATCCAGCAAAGGGGTTGCTCGGATCTTGATCACTACCCTGAAACGGGTAGATCGATCACCAGTCGTTCCCCGGCTCGTATCCCAGGCGCTGCAGCAGGTTGCCAGTGACTTCTTTGAATATCCCTTTATTCTCGGGGCTGAACTGGTCGCGCCAGCCGCCCACCTTGCCGCTGCGGAAGGTCGGCGAGCGGCGCGGGTCGATGCTGGCAGCCAGGCTCCGGATCGCCTCCGGGCGCGGCAGGCGGGCGGGAAAGCCGCGCTCCACGGCGTGGTCGAATACGCTTCCCAGGGCCTGCTCCTGGTCCATGATGAAGTCTTCATAGCGCAGGCAGAGCACCTCCCGGCGCTCCAGCCAGACCAGGTAAGGCTCAATGCGCTGGTAGATATCTGGGAAGGGGACCTCGCTGTCCGGCAACCCCAAGATGCTGGTGCGCAGGCGCTGGTCGAAATCTGTCAACACCTGGGTGTAGTATGTGTGGTGGATGTGCCCCGGCTCGATGTCGGTCACATAGTGGACGTGCGAGACGACCACATCACGCGGGTCGCGCAGGATGAAATAGGCAGCAAACCTCTCACCACAAAGCTCTCCAACCACTTCTGGCAGGGCGTGCATGTGCCCATAGGCGATATCCCCGGGGAGCAGGCGCCGCAGATCTCCCAGGATCTCATCCGTTGAGCGCTGGCGGCCCGTCTCACCAATGAAGGTGACTGCGGCGGGCAGGCCGCTGTCCACCGCCGGGCCGATTTCCGGGAAGCCGTGCAGCACCTGGGTGAGCAGGTGCGTGCCGCTCTTGGGGAACGAGTCGGCGAACAAGACCGGGACGCCCTCCAGAGAGAGGCGCTGCCAGCGCAGCAGGACAGCCCAGCGGCGCAGCCGCCTCCGCAGCAGGCGGGCGGTCAGGTCGATCCTGGCGTTCATAGGGAGGTCCTGGGATTACCAATCATAAGAAGTCTCGTACCCCAGGCGGATCAGCAGGTCGCCGGCTCTCTCCTTGAACAGCGCCTTGTTGGCAGGGGTGAAGTGCTCACGCCAGCCGCCCGGCTGGCCTTTGCGGAAAGTGCCCGATTTTCGGGGGGCAACGGCGGCGACCAGGGCCTCCAGGGCTTGCTGGCGGTCGAGGCGCAGCCGTCCGCCGCGGCTTTCTATATAGTCCAGGATGCAGGTGAACGTAGCCTGCTGGTTCAGGATTAAGTCCTCAAAGCGCAGGTTGAGCACCCTCGGTTGCTCCAGCCAGCCCAGGTAGCCCTCGTAGCGGCGGCGGATATCGGTCAGCTCCGAGCCCGGCTCTTTTACGCCCTGGATGGCGGCGGCGATGCGCTCTTCCATGTTGGCGAGCGTCTCGGTGTAGTAGCGGCGCATCCAGTGACCCGGGTACATCTGGGTGGCGTAGAAGATATGCGAGATGATCATATCGCGGGGATCACGGTAGACGAAGATCGTCGCTCGCCCGGGGTCGGTCAAGGCGGGTATAAACGGCTCGCTGGCGCTGATATAGCCATAACCGATGTCGCCGGGCCGCATGCGCTGGATGTTATCGAGCACCTCAGCATCGGGGAGCTTGGAGTTGTCTTCCCCGCGGTTGACAGGTGGAAAGCCGGGGTTAATAAATGGACCAACCCTCACCAGTCCATGCAGCACCTGGATGATCAGGTGCGAGCCCGATTTGGGCATGGCGTTGCCGAGCACGGCTGGCGACTGGGCCAGCTCGCCTCTGCCCCAGCGCCAGGCAGCTGCTGCCCGGCGCGCCTGCCAGCGGATTATTTTCACCTGCCGTTTGATTTGATAATACAGGCTCATTCCTTATTGCCTGGTTGCCTGATTGCCTGCGCCCTTCTTCTCATCGTCTCGGCGTGGTGGGATGGGGCACCCGGCTGAGCCAGACCAGGTCTTTTTCTTGCAGCAGGCTGACAACTTCCCATGCAGATTGGAAGGTGATGCCAAGCTCGGCGGCAATGTCGCTGACTGTGCGCTCTCCGTCGCAGCGTTCCATGATCTCGAACAGGCACCGGTGCCCCTCCGGATTGCGGCGGTAGTCGACCCAGATGCCGTAGCCAGAGCAGAACACTTCGCCCTTGAAGTTGTTGACCACATACTGGTCGCGCTCATAGGCATCCAGCAAGCCCAACACCACATCCCGGGAGGCCTCCAGGCGCTCCTGGGAGACGATCGAGGGATTATCCAGGCTGGAGTGGTATTCCGGATAGGGCGGGTGCCCGCTGGATTTGGGGGCTTCGACCCGCGACAGCGAGAGCATGGGCACGCGCACCCCCGGGGCGTTGAACTGGCGCTCATCGTTGTCGATGATCGAGCGGTAAGCTCCCAGGTAGCCGAGCGGGTCAAGAGCTGGCAGAGCAGCCCTCAGGCAGCGGTCCGCGCGGCTGTTCGGCTGGAATGAGCCCTGCAGAGCGTGCGGCGAATCGTTGCCCAGCATCTCCAGGAATAACCCGCCGGTCATCTCCGGGATCAGGTCCTCATTGTGGCTCAGGTAAGCTACCGAGCCGATCGTTTCCGGCAGGATCAACAGCCGGTAGGTGAAGTAGCGAGGCGGTCCAGCCAGCAGGCGGCGGGCCACATCCAGGCCGACCACCACGCCGCTCAGGTCGTCGTTGACCATCGCCGGGTGGCACAGGTGGGCGACCAGCACAAAGCTCTGCTGGGACTCGCCTGGGATGACCACTTCGCCCACCTTCAGGCTGCCGGGCTCGAAACTGGCGTCGATGACCACGCGGTATCCATCTTCGGTTAGCGAGTCGCGCAGTTCCTGGGAGGCGCACAGTCCCCAATCTCGATCGTAATATTTGAACACAAACGGAATGGCTTGTGGGTGGGTGGGGTGCACGTGCAGGTGGCGCAGCAGCTCCTCGCGGCTGACAACGCCCTCGAACGGCAGCGAGTAGGAAACCACGTGCAGGGGATGCTCGGCATAATCGACTAGGCGCCGCCCATCCAGGGTCTCCAGGTAGGCCGCGCGGCAGGTCCACTTCTCCGGTATGCGCCAGGTCCAGCACGGCTCGCCGGTGGGGTATTCGTGGATCGTCATGGGCACGGCCTCCGCCAGGCGCTGCAGGGCGCGGTCGAACCCGTCGGAGACTATGTCACGTTTAAGAAACCACAGTTCGTTGATCAGGTCGAGCATGGAGTCCATGGGAGGAAAGAAAATAGAGAGTGGAGAGTCGAGAGCAGGGGATCGGGTGTCCGATCAGTCAAATGGCAACCCGCTTCAGCGGGTTTTGACTTTAGCAGGCATCGAATTCATTCGATGCCGCTGCGGGCTGGGCTGCTTTAGCCAGGGAGCACCTGCAGCAGGCACATTCGCTGATCATCTGTGGAGGTCTGTCGGCGGATTGGTAACCAGCGACCAGGGGTCGCGCGCCAGGAATTCGTCCACCGCGGCGGTGAAATCGACCAGCCGGCAGGCGGCGACCCGCCCGTAATTGACCGCCGTGCTGCGCCACTGGCCGCGGCTTTCGAGCAGGCCCTGCACCGGGTAAAGCTCGATCCTGGGATCGAGCTCCAGGTCGCGCACGAACATGCGGTAGGTGCGCGCCTGCCAGCCGGCAGCCGTGTGAACCTGCCCGGAAAAATCCTTCCAATAACGGTACGGCACGTTGAAGCGCTGCTCGGAGTAATGCAGCAGCGAGACCGCCTGGATATCTGCGCCGAGCAGGAGCAGCTTGAAATCCAGATCGAGCATGCGCTCGAAGGCCGAGCCGGGGTCGAAGGCAGATGGTGTGTCCCGCCCGGCCAGGTCGGCGGCGTGGTGTCCGATAACCGCCAGGGACTGCATGGGGTGGGGTGTGCGCCGTGCACCTGGAAGGGTGCGCACATGCTCGGAAAATGCCCCCATGCCCTGCGAGGGAGTTGTGAGCGGGTCGTAAGGCTCCCCGCGAGCGAAGGCGAAGTTGAAGGTCGGGACAGCCAGGGTGCCGTGGATCAATTGCAAATCAGGAATCAGGGATTGCGGCTTGACGGTTTTGTTTTCCCCTGTCTCGCCTCCGTCCAGGACGGCGCGCAAGGCCAGGTAGTACATGCCCACGCCACCGGCTGGCTGGCCGAGGAACTGCAGGGCAGAGTGCACCAGCAGACCATCTCCAGGCTCGATCCCCACGGCCTGCGGTGCGGCGATCAACTGGTCTTGGTTTACCTGGTGCATGCCTACCCTTCGGACTCTTCTCCCTGAACACCTGGCTCTTCGATATACTCATCCCACAGCAAGCGACCGACGCGAAACTCGAGCTGGAAGCCCATGCGTTCGTACAGCTTCCAAGAGGCCTCGTTATCTTTCAATACCTGGATTTCGACCGAGTGAGCACCCTGCTGGCGCATCCAGTCCAATGCCAGGCGGGAGAGCTTATCGCCGATGCCCATGCGGCGGGCGCTGGAGTCGATCCACATATCGCTCAGCTCCCCCACGATCACCCCGCCCATGTAAGCGGGGACGCGTTTCAGGCGGCAGAGCATAAACCCAACCACCCGGCCGTCCAGGTCGGCGATGAAGACATTGCTGAAGCGTCCCAGGGTGCGGCGGAACGTATCCAGCCATACCTCACCGACATTTTCCGGATGGGGCAGGCGGTATCCCATGCGGTAGAAGTAGGTGTTGAGCTGGTTGTAGAACTCCACCAGGGTGGGAAAATCGTCCTCGCGGACCGTGCGGTAAAGGGGAGCGCTCATTGCATGGCCTCGAAGACGGCTGACGGCCATTTTTCGGGATCCAGCCCATACTGGGCCACGAAGGCATAAGCCATGCGTTCCAGGCCGAAAGCCACGCAGCCAGTGTGGGCAGCCGAGCCGTCTGGCAGGGTGATGTTCAGATGGCGTCCGAAGAAGTTCTGGTGGTAGTTGTATGAGCCGACTGCCAGGGTCGCATCCTTGAAAGGCAGGCGGGCGCGGATCTCGAATTTTAGCTGGAAAGCGCTCTGGAAGACAGACTGCTTGCGAAACTCACCGATGAAAAAGGGATCGGTTGCGCTTTCCACCCGGTAGGCCAGCCCCACCTCTTCGAACACCTGCTGCATACGCTGGCGGGCAGTCTCACGCTGGTCTAACACAAAATCTTTAGAGCCCACGAAGATAACCTCCCGCATGGTGAAGTTCCACAGGCGCTCCAGGGAGCTGAGGTTGTTCGACTCGTAGCGAAAGCAGTTGCCGACCGCGGTGACGATCACCTGCCCATCCGGCAGAGGTTGGTCGGCCAGAGCAAAGTACAGGTGATAGCAAACTGCTGGAGAGAGCAGAGTCTGGATGGGAGAGAACGACTGGCTGGGGATATTCAGCCCGTGCTCGCCGCAGGCAGCGTGTTCGGCGAAATGGTCGATCACGTCCAGGTCTGAACGCAGGTGTGTGGCGAAGGTCAGCGAATGCGGGAAGGAGTGGAAGTAGTTGACGCGATCCAGGTAGCGAGCAGGGATCAGGGTCGGAAAGCGGTAAGGGCTTGCGCCGAAGGAATCCGCCAGCTCCAGGAAGCGGCTCTCGAAGTATTCCATCAGGCGCGATAGCAGCGGGCCGAGAGCGATTATGCCCTGCGCCTCCTGGAAGATCTCGCCGCGGGCGAGCAGCTCGGGGTTGGGGTCGGAGCGATAGGGCACAGGGCGCTCCATGTGATCTTCCAGAACCTGTATTTTCGGTTGGATAGCGCCTTCAACCAGGGAGGCGACCACGTGCTGGACTTTATCGATAATCTCTGATCGCTGCTCGGGCGAGGCCGGTTGGTTGAGTGTCAGGTCGATGCGCTCGCCCTGGGGATCGACGCGGGCACTGGCGATCGCCTCATCCACGTAAGCCAGCTTGGATTGCACCTCGCCGACCAGAAATCCCGGGATGGTCTGGGTGGGAGTGACTTGTAGCATGAGATCAGGCATGCCCGTTCTCCTGGAGGTAAGCGCAGATGGCTGGCATACTGGTCAATGCCGCAATAGTATCGGCGCTGATCTCGATCCCGAAGCGGTTCTCGAGGGCCATCATAACCTCCATGTGGCCCATGGAATCCCATTGGGGCAGATCGCCAAAAGCCAGCCCGGGGGTGACCAGTTCAGCAGGCACCTGCAGCGCCGTGCTGAGAACCGCCTGTACCTGGCTGGTAAGTGGGTTATTTTGGATTGAATCGATCATCGATGATACCTCCAGTGTAAACTCATCCCCTAGGATTTGATCTTGCACACCCCGACCGGCTGATACTGCGGATCCCACTTGCCCCACGGCATGCCGTTATGCTCCGAGCGAAAATAAAAGGCTGCCAGGTTGTCGCGCAACTCGGCGCAGCCGCGCAGGGCAATGAACAGCTCATCGTAGTGGGGGTAATTCGAAGGCGTATCACCTGGCAGGTCGAAGCGCAGGCGCAGGCTGGCATCGGTATAGCACCACCCCTGGGAGGGTCCGTGGTACCAATCCTGGTCGCGAGCAGCACACAGCGTTGCCAGCAGGGCGCCGCCCGGCTTGAGCACTCGCAGCAGCTCACTCACCACGGATCCCAGCTCCTCCTGGGAGTTATGCTCCAGGGCAGAGACGGCTACCACGAAGTCCAGGCTGTTATCAGCTACGTCCGCCAGGGATTTCAAGTCCTGGTTGTATACCGTCACCTGCCCGGCAGAGCGGCGCAGATTGCCGAAGCTGAGCAGGTCGCGTGCCTGAGAAACTGCTTTGACCTGCAACTTGCCTGGGGCGCGCAGCTTGTTCTGCAGCATACGGGAGGTAGGCATCAGGTCAGTTGTGCGCAGGCCGCGGGTGCGAAAACGCCGCCGGAAGCGCAGTGGCAACTCGGCGCGGCTGGCGCGGTCGACGCTGAGCACCTGCGCCCCGTGATCTGCCAGGTACCACTGCATCAATCCGGTGCCAGCGCCGGCATCCATGATGCGCTTGCCCTTCACCGGGCCGAGCTGGCGGATAATCCAGGTCAGGTCGAGCAGGTAGTGCCAGCCGAAATCCAGGCCCAGTGAGCGCGCCAGGCGCCGCAGGGCAGTTGCGGTGGGACGGCATTCATCTAAGAGGGTTACGGGGAGGAGTTCAATTGCCTGCTGCATGGGATGTGCTGGATCGGTAAATGTCGGTCTGGTCAGCTCTCTGGCAAGAGGAAAGGCTCGCCTTTGAGGATGCCATCCACTAGAATGCGCATGGTCTGTGAATTGGCGGGCAGGAGCTGCTGCCAGGGAAACGGCTTGAGCTGGACGAAGCCCATGCGCCCGGCAGCCCGGATATAATCGCCGAGCGGCAGAGAGACGCGGTAGAGCTGGTAGTAGAGAAAGCGCCGGGCGTTTCGCTGGAACTGGGGCGGGGGCTGGATGGTCGACGCGGCGAGGAATTCATGCGCCTGGCGATAGAATTGATCCGGCGTGTGGGGGAAATTCACCATCGGATACTGGGTGTAACGCGCCTGCCCACCACACAGCACAGCCGCGCCCATCAGCGCTGCCTCCATGCCGATGGAGGAGTTGTAGACGATAACGAACTTCGCGCGCTGGATCAGCTCGTAGGAGCTGATGTATTCCTGCGAGTCAATGAAGACCACGTTGGGCAGGTGATCCACGCCCTTCTGCTGTACCCATTGGCGCACGCTCTCGTTGCTCAGCTTGCGCGTACCGGCGCGCATCTCGTCTGGGTGGGCGCGAATGACGAAGAGCGTCTGGGGATGTTGGCGGATGATCTCCAGCACAAGGTCGAGCCAGGCGAACATGTGCGGGAAGACCCGGTTGGCATGCACCTGGCTGGTATCGTAAACAACGTTGGTGAAGACCGGGACAAGCTGCTGGAAGCGGGCCGCGTTTGCGAGGAAAGCTTCGTCCAAACCGCGCATTTCAGGCCAGAACTGGATGCCTGCCATGGTGAACTTCCCCTGAAAGCGCTTCTCCAGGTATGCGTCTAGGCGGGTGTTCTGTTCCTCGTTGAGATCGAAATCTTCGGGAATGTGGATTGGATAAGCGGTCGGCTCGCCTTCGGTGAAGAATGTGGAGTACTGCTGGAAGCCGACCTCGTGCGCAACCGAGCGCACCCCCATCTGGCGGGCAGCCCAACGCGCGGCGGCCTCGGGATACATGATGCCGTTGAAGACTACAGCTGCCTGCGGGCGAACCTCAGCCAGCAGGTTGGCGAATGAAAGGGCAACAGAATAAGCCGACTGCAGGTACTGGCGCAGCAGGTAGCGGGTGGGCGGGTCGTTGGGGAGGGTGTGCCGGCGCAGCGCCCAGCGTATGGAGGGCTGGACGAGGGCTCCTAAAGGGACCGGGGGAAGGGGAGGGGATAGTGGAGCGGGTGCCGGTTCGTAGACGAAGCCGCTCAGCTCTTCCACGCTCAAATTTGCCAGGGCGGCAGCCAGATGCGGGTCTTCCTTATACTCGAAACTGTGAACGGTCCCACCTGAATACAGGCGTTGTGATTGCGCTAAGCATGCCACGCACGGGGGAGCGGCAGTGTAGTCTCCCCGGTTTGTGCCTAGCACACATGGGCGCATCCCAGCCTGGCAGACGAAATGGGTCACCGGTACACCGGCGAGTCTTAGGCCCCAACCGGTCAGCAGGGAAAAAGCTGCATTCAGGCTCAGCCCGGTCAGCCGCGTGGAGGCGTTTAAAACTACCACCGGGGGCTGGGCCGGATCGGGGTGAGCATGGGTTTCCACCTGGCGCGCCAGGCTGGCGACCAGGCGGCGGTGCTGCCAGCTGGCTAATCTGTCTTGCAGTTGGGCCAGGGGAGGGCGAGACGATGGCACGGGCTGATCAGGATGAGCTGCGGGCCTTGAAATAGGCGTTCGACAGGCGCTGGATGGCAATCAGAAAGCCCTCGCCCTGGCGCTGGTGACCGCGCCAGATCTCGGGGATCATCGTGCCGTGATAGTCACCGATGACGCGGAAGAAGTGCACCCAGTCGATGGTGCCTTCTTCGATCTGCAGGCCTTCGCCGTCCAGACCGGCGCCGTCCGCTAGGTGCAGGTGGCGGATGTAAGGCAGCAGCACCTGCACCTGCTCGTAAAAGTCGGTGTGTGCCCAGTTGCAGTACAGCTTGGAGTGGGAAGTATCGAAGCAGGTGTTAAGGCCCAGAGAAGTGATGAAATCCCGGATCTCATGGGCATCCATGAAGGCGTTGGTCAGCCACTGCCCGCCAAAATACCAGGGGTGGGGCGGCAGGTTCTCCAGCAGCAGCTCCACGCCGGCAAAATCCAACTCGTTCACAGAACGGCGTAAGTTGTCGTATAGGCGGTCCTTATCCGGGATTGGGTGATCCAGGCTCATCGCGCCCGGGTGGATGATGACTTTGGGCATGCCGATGAAGTGCGGGGCCATCTCGCGCGTCAGGTGGATCGATTTCTGCATCAATGCTACTGATTCGCAGCGCTGGCGCTCGTCCAATGAGCACAGGTCTACCAGGGTGCGGTCCCAAAACTCGGGAGCGTGCACGACCAGCTTGAGATTGTGATCTCCGCCGGGGTAGTGCTCGTCCAGGTCCTGGTCGGTGAAGTGATACTCCAGCATGTGCGGATGGTAGACGAGCATATCTTCATAGTCGCGGAAGCGCACGGTAAAGCCGTACTCCATTGGTAAAATGTGCTCGTTGTCGAGGTTGATGTGAATGCCCAGGTCGCGCTCCTGGAAGGGCTCATCTGCCTCGATCAGGCGCTCAGCGCGGCGTCCAACCAGCTCGGGGTAGCGCTGCGGGGAGATTCCCAGGGCGGGACCTTTGACCGTTACCATCTCGGCAGTGATGGTCTCGCCGGGTTCAATGCGGCGGGCGGCGACCAGGCTCTTGCCCAATACCTCCCGGTTGAGGATCTCGCCTCTGGAGATGAACTTCTCCTCGCCAGTGCCTAGCGCCATGGACACCTGGCGGATATCGCGCACCATCTTCGAAAAGCCTTGCGGCTCCAGGCTGGCAGCGTGGTCGGGCCCATCCATGGTGCGGTCGAGGGTGACATGGCGCTCGATGATGCTGGCGCCCAATGCTGCAGCCACGGTGGAGACGGCAATGCCGCGCTCATGACCGGAATAGCCCACCGGCACGTCGAAACGGCGCAGCTGGTCCATGAAACGCAGGTTGATATCCTCGAATGCTGCCGGATACGTGCTGTTGCAGTGCAGCAGGGCGAACTCCACATCCAGCTTTTTGAGATAGCTCACGGTGGTCTCGACCTTATCCATGCGCGACATGCCGGTGGAGAGGATCAGCGGTTTTTTCAGCCGGGCGAGATGTTCGAGCAGGGGCAGGTTGGTCAGGTCGGCAGAGGCGACTTTGTAAGCCGGCACACCCAGCGTCTCCAGGAAATCTACACTGGGACGGTCGAAAGCTGAGCACAGGAAGGTGATCTTTCTGGCGCGGCAGTAATCGACGATGCGGTAATAGGCCTCATCCGACAGCTCCACCTGCTGCAAAATAGGCAGCATGTAGCGCAGGGTCTTCTCGCCAGCATTGGCGTTGTCCAGGTATTTCTGGGAGTACAGCTGGTCGAGCTGCCTCTTCTGGAACTTGACTGCATCGGCACCGGCTCTGACCGAGACATCGATCAGCTCGATCGCCAGGTCGAGCAGGCCGTTGTGGTTAACACCGATCTCGGCGATGATATAGGTGGGTTGGCCGTCTCCGACCAGCCACTCGCCGATGTGGATTAAGGGCATAAGTGCCTCCAAATTCTATTACGGACAGGAATCGAGAAGAGAGAGTCGAGAGTGGAGAGTCGTCTCACGGTTCTCTACTCTCTGTTCTCTACTCTCTTGATTTGAAACCCCAACTCTTCAAAACCCATCTCCCCCGTTTCCAACAGGCGCTCGGCACGGCGCCAGTCGTCGGGGGAGTCGATGTCGATCCATTCGCTGGGATCGATGATCAATGGCAGGATGTGCTCTCCGGTCATCGAGCCTTTGTCCAGGATGGTATCCGTCCAGACGGCATCGACGTAGCCGGTTTGCCAGTAGACATCAGGCAGCGCCTGGCGGGGCATGTTGTACGGCTCGCGGTAGCCGGTCTGCAGCAGCGGCTGCATGAAGCCCTGCGGGTCGATGCGCCACATCTTGAATGGATTCTGGAAGGGGATGCAGACAGTCCGTACGGCATCGGCTTCTGGGCGCTCGAGCAAGCGGCTGACAGACTGGTCGATGTGCCACACCCGGCGCAGCGGCGAGGTGGGTCGCAGCTGGACCACGATCTCGGGGTGGTAGTTTTCGTTCTCTGCCAGCCAGCGCAGGGCATGCTCGAAAACCGGCAGGTCGGGCGTCTGGTCCTCGGAAAACTCAGCCGGGCGCAGGAAGGGCGTCTCAGCGCCGTAGCAACGCGCGATCGTGGCGATCTCTTCATCATCGGTGGATACGACTACGCGGGTGACCGTATCAGCTGCCAGTCCGGCGGCGATGCTGTAGGCAATCAGCGGGTGACTGGCGAAGGGGCGGATGTTCTTACGCGGGATGCTCTTCGAGCCACCCCGGGCGGGGATTAAAGCGAGAATGTCCATATGAGACAACAGCGATCATTCATCAGTGCTGCCGGGTTCCTCTAAGAGTTTGATCAACGTGACATCCTCATTATGGTAGCCAAGATGGTGGTAAAAATCGAGAGCGTTGGTATTGCCCGCGCCGGTAGCGACGGCGATAATCCGGTAGCCCTGGTCGCGCGCCCATCGCTCACAGGTCTGGAGCAGCGCTTTGCCAACTCCAGTCCCTTCAGCCGATTCGTCGGTCACGAGTTCCCCAATATAGGCCTGGCGCTCGCCTGTGAAATGTGTGTTGTGTGTGATAGTGGCAAAGCCAAGCCGTTTCCCCTGCTCGTCGATTGCGATGAAGACCGCTGTATTATGTCCGTGCTGCTCGATGCTTTCGGCAACCCAACCCTGGACAGCGATGAGGCACTTTTGCGCATCCCGCCAGGCAGGCATTCCGATGGTAAGACGCGGAGACAGGCTGAGAACGAAGGTGCGGTCATCAGGGTCGTAAGGTCGCACACGAATCACAGGTAAATCCCTTTTCGCTAATACGCTTACCAGGTCGTCCAGCCGCCGTCCACCACCAGGTTAGCGCCAGTCATGTACTTCGAGGCATCCGAGGCCAGGAAGAGCAGCGCCCCGTTCATGTCGTCTTTGTACGCCATGCGCCCCAGCACGGCGCGAGCGGAATAAGCATTGGTGAACTCCTGGTCATGCCCGTTAAATACCCCGCCGGGGGAAAGGGTGTTGACCCGGATGTTCTTGCCCGTATAGTAGGTCGCCAGGTAGCGTGTCAGCCCGATCACGCCCGCCTTGGTGACCGAGTAGTAGACGGGCTTATACTGCGGGGGCTGTCCCTGGCGCTGGTAAAGGCGCTGGTCGGGGCCTGCCAGGCCGTAGATCGAAGACAGGTTGATGATCACCCCCTGGCCCTGAGCCAGCATGGCTGGGGCAGCAGCCTGGCAGCACAGGAACATACCGGTCAGGTTGACTGCCAGCGCCTGGTTCCAAAGATCCAGGGGATAGTTTTCGAACGTTAGCGCATAGGAGGCGGAATTTTCCTCCCCCGATACTTTAGCCCCTGCCCCCTGAGCCTTTGGATCGAACTTTGGATCCAGCGCGGCGCTGTTGACCAGGATATCCAGCCTGCCGAAGCTCTTCAAGCAGGCTTCCACCATCCATTTGACGGAATCCGGGTTGGAGACATCCGCAGCCACAGCCAGGGCGCTCAGGCCATTTTGCTCCAGCTCGTGGACCAGAGCACCGGCCTTGGCGACATCCAGGTCGGCGATAGCCACTGCTGCACCGGCCTCAGCCAGGGTTCGGCAGAACTCGCTCCCCAGCAAGCCGGCGCCGCCGGTTACCAGCGCCGCGCGGCCGGTTAAATTGAAAAGCTCTGGTAGATTGCTCATAGATTGGGTTTTGACTGCCCGGTGCCAGTATCCAGCAGGCAGCAGGTGTAAATGGGATTGTTCATCGCCGCCTGCATGCTTGATGGACAGGTTATCCTGCAGGCGGCGATGGGCCTCAAATTCTACGCCGGGACGGCGGGTTCCTCGGCTGGCTCCTCGGTGTTAGCCTTGCTCCCATTTCCATCCGGAAGCAGGTAGCCGCGGTCTTCCAGGAATGCGACGATCTTGCGCGCGTTCTCTTCCGGGGTGGTATCCACGGTATAGAGTGTGATCTCGGGATTCATGGGGACTTCGTAGGGGTCGTCCACGCCGGTGAAACCGGTGATCTGGCCGCGGCGGGCGCGGGCGTACATGCCTTTTACGTCCCGCTGTTCGCAGACATCGATAGGCGTATCAACGTATACCTCGATGAAGTGCTCCTCGCCTACCATCTTGCGAGCCTCATTGCGGGTGGAACGATAAGGACTGATTGCCGCGCAGATGACCGCCCCGCCGTGACGGGCGATCTCACCTGCCACGAAACCGATGCGCAGGATGTTGGTATCGCGGTCCTCGCGGGAGAAGCCTAAACCTTTGGAGAGATGGGTGCGGACAACGTCGCCGTCCAGGAGGGTGATCTGTTTACCGCGCTCGAGCAGCAGCGAGGTGAGCACCTCGGCAGTGGTCGACTTCCCAGAGCCGCTCAGGCCGGTGAACCAGATGCAGAATCCCTGCTCATGGCGCGGCGGGTACATCTGCTGAAGGATATCGGCAGTCTCTTTCCGGGTGAACCATTCCGGCAGGGGAACACCTTTTGCCAGGTAATCATCGCGCACCTGGGTACCGGAGATATTGAAGACACGCGCATCTTCTGGGACCTTGTTATCTTCCTCGTAGCGATCCTCGTCTGCAAGGTAGACCAGAGCCTTGAATTCGACCGGCTGGACCCCCAGTTCCTCGCCATATTGGGACATCATCGCCTGGGCTTCGTAAGGACCATAAAAGGGACGACCATGGCTGTCTTTCCCGGGGCCAGCGTGATCGCGGCCGATGATGAAATAGTTGGCGCCAAAGTTGCGCCGGATGATTGCGTGCCATAAAGCTTCGCGCGGACCAGCCATGCGCATGGCGAGCGGCAGCAGGCTGAGCAGGGTGCGATCCTTCTCGTAGTAGTTCTCCGCCAAAGCCCGGTACACGCGTACGCGGGTGTAATGGTCCACATCACCGGGCTTGGTCATGCCGACCACAGGATGGATGAGCAGGCTGCCATCCACTTCCTCAGCGGCGCGCTTGGTCAGCTCCTCATGAATGCGGTGCATCGGGTTGCGCGTCTGGAAGGCAACCACGTTGCTGTGTCCCATCTGCTCCAGGATGGTGCGCACCTGGGCTGGTGTGCGGCGCAGCTCGAGGAAATCGTGATATCTGGGCAAATCGATTACTTTGATGGCCCCGGAGACATACACCTTGCCCCATTGCACCATCTCAGAGATCAATGGGTGGCGCGCGTCCGTCGTGCCGAGCACCAGACGGGCTTCGCGCTGCGGGTCGTAATGGTAGATCTCCTCGATCTCCATCACAGCGATGGTGTTGTTGCGAGCGTCGTTCAAGGTAATTTGCTCGCCCCAGGAGGGAAGGGCGCTCTCCTCCACCGGAAGGGTGACCGGTATTGGGAAGAGCGTCCCGTCGGTCAGGCGCATCTCGGTTAAAACGCGCTCGTAATCGACTCGCTTCATGAAGCGATCCAGGTGTGAAAACGCGCCCGTTGCCAGCAGCTCCAGATCACACAAAGAGCGCGCCGAGATTTGCACGGAAGGCAGGCGCTTCGAGCGTTCCAGTAATTCCTGGCGCTCCTCTCTGGTCACCACCAGGTTTACCAATTTGCCCCCATAAGGGCTGATCAATAATTCGTTGTTTTTTTTCATTCTGCGATTCCTGAATAGTCTATGAATGGTTGAGGGAATTGTTGCGCCGCAGTCTCTCGCGGGCCTTCAATTCGCTCTCGTACACTTTTTTCTGACCATCGCCCAAGGCGCGCTCGATCACGCGGATATCGCGCACCAGGCGCATGAGTCCCCAGGGTTCCACTGAGGCCGCCTGGTCGCTGCCCCACATGGCGCGGTCCAGGGTGATATGGCGCTCGACAAATGCCGCCCCCAAAGTGACGGCTGCAAAGGTGGCTTGCAGACCCACCTCATGACCTGAATAACCGACCGGGCAGTCGAACTCTGCCTGTAAGGTCTGGATGACGCGCAAGTTCAACTCTTCCGGCGGGCAGGGATATGTGCTGGTGCTGTGAGCGATGAGCAGGTTTCTCTGTCCCAGTATTTTCACCGCAGCCCGGATTTCATCCAGGGTTGACATGCCGGTGGAGAGCATGGCTGGCCTTCCCGTTGAGCGGATCTTTTCCAGCAAAGGCGCATCGGTCAGCGAGGCCGATGCGATCTTGAAGCAGGGTGGCGAGAACTGCTCGATGAAATCCACCGAATCCTCATCCCAGCAGGATGCGAACCAAAAGATGCCTTTCTCCTGGCAGTAGCGGTTGATCTCGGAATATTCTGGGTAGCCGAACTCCACTTTGTGGCGATATTCCAGATAGCTGAGCAGTCCCCACGGGGTCTCGCGCATCACGTCGCGGAGTTCGGCAGGCACCGCTTTTTCTGGTGTGCGCTTCTGGAATTTCGCCGCGTCACAGCCCGCCATGACCGCTACGTCGATCAAGCGCTTGGCAACGGTCAGGTCACCGTTGTGATTGATCCCGATCTCAGCGATAATAAAAGTCGGTTGCCCCTGTCCGATTATTTTATTGCCAATATGCACTTCTTTAGGCATGAGCACTCCTGCACAAAGTCGAAATAAATAACGAGGTTATCGTCTAAAAGTTACCAGGTTGAGTCTGGCGAGATTTCATCCCCCGCCGAGCTTGCCGGTCAGTACCCCCGGCGTTCCAGGATCAGATCGCAGAGCTCACGCACAGCCCCATCGCCGCCGCGATGCTCCAGCACCAAATCGGCGACTTCCAGCACAGCCGGATAGGCGTCAGCAGGAGCGACGGCGCATCCGACCTGCGTCATGCACGGCAGGTCATTGTCGTCGTTGCCGATATACACCACCTGGGCCGGGTCGATACCCCGCTTGTCCAGCCAGGCTTTCAGGGTTGCCCACTTCTCCTGGATACCCTGCAGGCAGGGCAGACCGAGCTTATCGGCGCGCGCCTTGACCACCGGGTTGGGTTCAGTGGAGAGCACCAATATGGGCAGGCCGGTTTTTTTCAACCTGCCAATCCCCCAGCCATCGCTGCGATCGGCGGTTACAGCTTCATGCCCATCCTGGAAGACGATCACCTTGTTGTCGGTCAGGACGCCGTCGAAATCCAGGATCAGGGCGGCAATCGCCTCGGGGAGAGCCTGCAGCCTGTTACCGGCTGCTCCCTGGCGCATGAGCGTCTCGGCGATTTGAAAATCCACCGGATCGTCGATCTCCAGGCGGCGCTCAGCGGGCATCACATACATGGCGGTGTGTCCGAAGAAGCGGTGCCGGGCCTGCAGGAAACCGGGGACGCGCATGGCATAGACCGCTCCAGTTTCCAGGTATTGAGGCTCCCGCTCCTGGCGCAGAGGCCGCAGGCGCTTATCGTGGTTGACGCCGACTGCATCGCTGCCGTCTGATTTCCAGATGAAGTAGTGAAATGGTATCACAGCCAGGGCCGTATCAGCGCCCTCGTCCAGCATGGTCTGGACCGTGCCGTCGATATCTTCCGCCAGGGTGAGCGGCGAAGTGCACTGCAGAAAGACCAGCAGGTCAGGCTGGTAGCCAGAAGCCTGCCGTAGATGCTCCAGGGCGTGCAGCAGGGCTGCTTCCGAGGCAGCCATGTCGCCGCTGATCTCGGCCGGTCGCCAGACTACCTCGGCCCCATACTGTTGGGAGATGGCGCCGATCTCCGGGTCATCCGTGGAAACTACCACCCGGCTCACCCAACGTGAGCGGCGCGCCTGCTCAATGTTGTAGGCGATCAATGGCTTGCCCAACAGGGGGCGGATATTCTTGCGCGGGATGCCTTTAGAGCCGCCGCGGGCCGGGATTATGGCAAGAACTTCCATGGCTTGCTTGTAAATGCTCTCCTAACCAAATTCGCTCAACCGGACCAGCTGCCCGGTTTGGGCCGATTGATGGGCTGCTAAGGCCAGGCGTAATGCCTGTATGCCATCCTCCAGCGTGCAGCGCGGCTGGGCAGTCCCCCGGATGACATCGATGAAATTCTGTATCTCGGCCAGGAACAGGTGGTTGCGCTCGAAGCCCGAGGGCGCTGGGATGGTCTGCCAGGATGCATTCTGGCGGTGCTCCCCTTCCATGCCCGGTTGGCTGTAAACATGAACAGCGCCGTCGGCATTGTCCCAATACAGGCTGCCTGAAGCGCCGGTGATCTCCAGCCGATGGGTTGGCGGCTGTTGATTATAATCCAGGTGCACGCTGCCGAGAACACCATTTATAAATCGCAAGCCGATCTCAGCCGTATCTTCGACATCCAGCTCCAGGTCGCTGAGCCGGGCGGTGAAAGCCCACAGGGATTCGACTTCGCCCACCAGCCAACGCAGGTAATCCAGAGGATGGGACAGGGTTAGAATCACCCCGCCGCCCAGGTCAGCGCGGGCGCTGTAGCCCTGGCGATAGTCTTCCCACGGATGCCAGGCGGGTAGATGTTCACCCCAATGAGCGCCAGCGGAGAGCACGCGTCCGATGGCCCCCTTCTTGAGCAGCGCCGAGATCACCTCCAGCCCTGGATGGTAGCGGAATTGGAAGCCGACCAGCACTCGTACGCCTCTGTCATCTACTGCCTGGCACAGTGCCTCAAGGCCTTCCAACGAGTGGGAAACTGGCTTCTCCAGCAGCAGGTGGCAGCCTGCCCGGGCAGACTGGATGGCGACCGGCAGGTGCAGGGATGTGGGGTTAGCGATGATGGCCGCATCCGGGTGGTGGGCCAGGGCCGCCTTCAGGTCTGTCTCTACGGTCAGACCATCCAGCTCGTCATCCGGCAGGGTGCTCCGCCCGGTGCGGTAGAGGACGATGTCCGACTCCCCTAGAGCGCGCAAGTTGTTCAGATGGCGGCGGCCTATGGAGCCCAGGCCTGCGATTAGGAATCTCATCTACCAGCTCAGGTCTTTCTCGTAGCCCCAGGCGATGAGCGTCTCACCGGCGGCCCCTTTGAAGATCTGGCGGTCGCGTGGGGTGAACAGCTCGCGCCAGGTGCCGCGCTGGCCTTTGGTCAGGGAGCCAGCGATCTCGGCTGCTTTCTGCTGCTGCCAATCGGCATCCGGGTTCTGGCGCAGCTCGGCATTCA
>Ga0105094_10000015_pt1 | contig 58014 bp, 54 predicted proteins | sample PPLLak1March2015_2_FD_87023 | JGI IMG/M metagenome (GOLD analysis project Ga0105094, IMG submission 87023) | Freshwater sediment microbial communities from Prairie Pothole Lake near Jamestown, North Dakota, USA - PPLs Lake P8 Core (3) Depth... | ecosystem: Environmental > Aquatic > Freshwater >...
GGTGGTTCCAGCCAGGATGGTTGTGAGCACCACATCCGCGCCTTTAAGCGCTTCGATCCGGTCCAGAGTTGCCTCTACGTGCGCGGGGTGGTTTCCCGCCGCGATCAATTTTTCTACTCCTTTTTGAGCCCATTCAAGCCGCTCGGCATCGATATCCATTAATGAGATCGTTGCACCCTGCAAAAGGGGGAATGTTAGGACATCGCGCACGAGCTCGCCGGTAAAACCCAGGCTCCCCGCCCCGATAAAAGCGATCTTGGTCATAAGTGATTACCCTTTCAAACCGCTGAGTGTGATGCCTTCTACGATCCACTTTTGGACAAGAAGGAAGATGAACAAGACGGGCAGAATCACCAATACCGATGCTGCCATGGTAAGGTTTGTTTTATCAACCTGCTGATTCGAGAACCAGGTCAGGATGATCGGCAAGGTGCGGACGTTTTTCTCCGTCAGCACAATGAGAGGCCACAGGTACGCGTTCCAGTTGAACATGAAAGTCAGCATGCCGAAGGTCGCCAGCGCAGGACCCAGTTGCGGCAGGACTATGCTTCGGTATATGTAGAACTCACCCGCCCCGTCCACACGGGCTGCATCCAGCAGCTCGTTCGGGATCGAGAGTGCGAACTGCCGGAAGAGAAATATCCCGAAGGCATCTATTGCGGCGGGGATGATCAATCCCAGCAGGTTGTTGATCAAACCCAGCTTCGCCAGGATGAGGTAGCCCGGTATCATGGTCATCTGGTGGGGAATCATCATCAGCGAAAGGATGAACCAGAAGAGCGCCTTCTTGCCCTTGAACTCAAACTTGGCGAAGATATAACCGAACAGGGAGCTGGTAAATAATACCTGGACCACATTGGCTAATGCAATGATCGCCGAATTACGGTAGAAGATTCCCAGCGGCAAGTCGGGATCATTCAGCACTGTCCTATAGTTTTCCAGTGTAAATTCCTGGGGTACAAAAGTAGGTGGAATCTGGCGGATCTCTTTGAGGGATTTGAACGAACTCAGTATCATCCATGTGAAAGGCAGCAGGGCAATCAGGCTGGCGGGAATGAGTATGAGATAAGCCAGGTTGATGCGCAATGTACGGCGCTTATAGGAGATGGCTGAAGCTGTCATGATCAATACTCCCATTCCGAGCGCAGAAAGCGCGTTTGCACGATCGAGATGCTTAACACCAGGAGAAACATCACAATGGAGACCGCCGCCGCCCAGCCCATTTTCTGGTATCTGAAGGCGTAGCGATAAATATTCAACAGCAGCACCTGGGTCTGGTCATCGGGACCGCCGTCGGTCATGACCTGGACGATATCAAAAACCTGAAAGGCGGAGATCAACGTCAGGATAGCTGCCAGCAGAATGGTTGGCATCAAAAGGGGGACAATGATGCGCGCAAACAACTGCCACCAGTTAGCGCCGTCGATCCTGGCGGCATCCTTGATGCTTTGAGGAATCCCCTGCAGGGCGGCAATGAAAATGACCAGGTTATAACCCATGTCCTGCCACAGATAAGCGACGATTATGGCAAACAAGGCTACCGGAATGCCCCAGACTGTAAGGCTGGAGTCCCTGAGCCAGGCGATGCCGACCAGTTTTCCGCTGAACGCGCCGATGAGGGCGTTCAATAAACCGCGCTGCGGGTGAAAGATAAATCCCCACATGATTGCTACACCTACAGACGGCGCCAGTACAGGCAGGAAAAAGATCGTCCGGAATATGCCTTTGACTCCCTCGTTGACCGATTCGATCAGGAACGCCAGCGGCAAGGTGATCAGCAAATTAAGCGGCACGACCAGTATGGCGAACAAGAACGTAACTTTGATGCCGATGTGGAACTGCTGGACTTCCAACGGCGCATCGGCAGTAAAGTTCAGCATATTTTGGAAGTGCAGCAAACCGACAAAGGGATTGCCTTCGCCAAAACCCAGGAAGCCGCCCGTTTGGCGCGGGCTGTAATCGAAAAATGCCAGGGCAATCCCCCACAGCAGAGGGAAGATCGTCCAGAAAGCCAGGTATAAGACCAGCGGAGAAATCGTTCCTGTAAGGAACCGCTTTTCGGCCGCGTTACGTCCGCTAAAGGTACGCCCCAGCTTGTTGTTTCGAGAAGAGACAGTCATCTGCGGCTCCTGATCGGCTTCGAGGGGATTAATCCCCTCGAAGCCGACTCGTCGTAATGGGATTACTTGAATGAGCCCTGGACTTCGCTTTCGATGGTTTGAAGCGTCTCCTCCAGTGTGGCATTGGATTGCAGGAAACTCAACACGGTTGGATATGTAACTTCGTACCAGACGAAATCGCGGTCGGGGAACTGACCCTCATACTGACCATATTCCAATATACCGAGGAATGGTTCAAAGTAGGGGAACTCGGCGATCAGGGCTTCTGCATTGGTACCGCTGATGTTTTCTTTCAGCGCAGGTAGGGTGCCCGAAGCCAGGTTGAATTCAACAGCGTTGCTCGTATCCAGGGTTACGAATTTCACGAAATCCCACGCTGTATCCTGCGCCTTACTGTTGACAGAAACGGTCAAACCCCAGCCGGAAGCCGCCGCGAATCCAGGCTCAGATCCAACGCTCGGAAGCGGCTGGTAGATGGTTTTCGCAGCCACTTCTGCATAATCTCCGCTGTATTCGGGGATAGCCCAGGGACCAACCAGCCCCATAGCGCTGGTTTCAGCAAAGAAAGAGTCGCCCACCCAGTTCTCCTCGTCGTTGTAGAGCAAAGGATCTACCAGGCCCTCATCCACAAGGCGCTTCATCAGCTCGAGGGTTTGTACGCCTACGGGGGTATTGACAGTGTACACGCCATCCGTCAAGTACTGCCCGCCATACTGGAGGTAGAGGGAGTGGAACATGGTGGCAATACCGTCCGAGCCGGTGAAGTTTAACCCAGAGCGGGTCATCACGCCATCCTGCACGACTGCCATTTTCTTGCCATCTTCGATGACTTCATCCCAGCTCGCCCAGCCATCCAGGTAATTGGTTGCCCCAACTTCTTCTGCAATGCCGGTGTTGAGCAGTACCGCCCCATATTCGATATTGAACTCTTGCGGCACACCATACAGCTTGCTATCACAGATGTAGCCGCCGATTGGAGCGCTGAGCAGCTGGGCTTTGGCGTCATCGAGCGAGATGACGCTGGCGGGCATTTCTGCCAAGTTGCCGCCTTCGGCATAGGAGCAGACCCACGAGCCAAACATTTGCAGGATATCTGCCTCGGTCTTGGCGGGCAGGGCAGTTTGAAGGGTCTGGATGTAGGTATCGTAATCGAAAGTCTCGAAGACGATCTCCACCTCAGGGTGAGCGCTCATATACTCTTCTGCCAGCGCCTGATAGCCGGCGTTGAAGGAATCGTTCTGGTGCGTCCAGACACGAATCGAGACATTTTCACCAGCTGCGGGTTCTTCGCCGCCTGTCTCCGGTGCTTCACTGCCCGAAGGCTGAGGGGTCCCGGCGCCGCCGCAAGCAGACAGCAGCAGTGCCAACAAAACAAACAACATGAAAATCTTTTTCATCATCTCTCTCCTTTTGGTTATTGGGATCAATAGTTGCAGAGTAATCAAGGATTCCCGTCTTTCCAACCTCCTTTCGCAGCTTCAGAATTTTCGTCGCGATCTCCATTCATCGATGAATATCTCAATATTCGCCCAGGTGACTGGCTCATCTACGGTGAAATTGTCCACCGGCGACAAGATCATCCCCCTGGGACCCAGCGTGTGGAGGGCATGCTGCACCGCAGTCCGGATCTCTGCTTCACTGCCGCGCTCCACAGTCACGGCTGCAGACACGCCGCCCCACAGGCACACGCGTTCCCCAATTCTTTCTTTCATCAGCGGCATGTCAGTATAGGTTCCTTGGACGGGGTCGATTCCGATCAACACGTCAATACCGGCCTCATTGTAGAAATCCAACATCGGTTTCGTGCCGCTGGAGCAGATATAACCGAACTTGACACCATGCTCATGGACCAGCGCCGCCTCCGCTTTCAAGCGCGGTAGGACATCCTGCTGAAAGTACTTTGGGGTAACGAAATCGCAGCCTTCATACCACGCCCGTCGGATGTACAGGTCAATACCTCCTGAGAGTACCGCTTCCATGCGCTGCATGTTCCATTGGTGGATCATCTCCAAGAGCTGGCTGACAAACCGGGGTTGTTCATGCATCAGGATCATCAGGTTTTCCATACCGCACAGCCAGTTGGCCATATCCAGACCAACCCCCCATCCCCCAGCCAGCAGCACCCCAGTCTCTTCGGTAAAAGAACGGGCTGTAATGGCTTCATTTCGATAAGCCTGAATATCAGCCTCTGCCGGCGGAATCAGCAGGTACTGCAGCGATTCGAGATCTTCGGGAGAAGTGACCAGGGGTTTGTCAGCACGTGGAATTTGAAAGTCGTCGACGAAAGGGATGAGCTCCCCATGCGGCCAATCCTCAGACAGGCGCACGCTGGTGCTCAGCTTTCCGGCAGGAGTTTCGTATTCCTTGAACAATCGACCGGCGAGCAAGTCGCCCTCACGCCAGGATTTCGTCTTCACATCAGGATGGAAGCGCACCGGCAAGCCTCGCAGATCCGGGTGATCCGGGCGCTGCTGGCGCGAGAGGGTCGGGATAAACAGCATGAGGTCTAAACCCATTTTCTTCTCGGCCAATGCCACCTGATAAAGATCCTGGTTGTGCCTGTTGCGCAGGATTGCGAAACTCATAAAGCTGCACGGGATGTAATCGACATCCTGATGAGCTATGGCTCTGAGAAGCCGCTGGCGGGAATCAAGCCCAGGCATAGTTTCTCCAAGTATGGGATTTCATGCACATCGTGCAGTGTGAATAGATAGTATACATTCTATACAAGTATCACGATGGAACCTTTATCCCAGCCAAGCGCAGGACGGTGGGCCAATCCGGTTGGCTCCGTATCCCTCCGGTCTGGGCAGCAACCTCTCTGCCGCAATAGCAGGCTATGCGCAGGCATTTTTCCAGGGGTAATCCTCGCAGCCAACCCGCCAGGAATCCGGCGTCGAAGCTGTCCCCTGTCCCAATGCTGTCTCCACCCAAGCTGGCCGGCAGGACGCAGGTATGGCGTTCACCCCCTGAGACGACCAACGCCCCTGCCTCGCCCTGCTTGATGGCGATAATGACGAGGCCCATCTGCTGAAATATCCACACAGCCTCGTCCACATTGGATGCCCGGCTGATGTACCTGGCTTCCTGCTCATTGGGCAGGAAAACATCCGCTAGCGGGAGAGTCTGCTGGAGGTAGCCGTTCCATTTTTCTTCTGGATCCCAGTTCGTATCCAAAGAGGTGCTCAGACCGAAGGAGCGAGCGCGTGCAAATATGCCCGGAATAGCGGGGCGCAGGTTGGTTTGAAGAAAGAAACTGCCGTGGTGCAGGTGACGGGCCGAACGGAGCAAGTCATCGCTGATCTGCTCCTGGTAAAGGGCATTCAGCGAACCCAGGTAAGTCAGGATGGCGCGGTCGTTTCCCCGGCAGAGCGCAATGCCCAGACCGGTTTTTAGAGCTGGATCGACAATGACATGCTGTATATCAACCCCGCTTTCGACCAATCGCCGCACGACCAGCCTGCCGAAATCATCATCGCCAACCCTGCCAACAATTCCTACGCGCAGCCCCAGCTTGGCAGCCTGGCAGGCAAAGATATTGCTCGATCCGCCCATTTCCAGCTCGTAGTTGCCAACCAGTTTTTCATACTGACCGAACTGCGGAACGACATCATCGCCGGTCACGATCAAGTCGACGCACATGTCGCCAAAGGTGAGGATGTCGTACTGCCGGGTGTGATTCATGGGCTCACAATGGGCACTTTCCCATGTTCTTCGATGGCATCCATAACTGCCAGAGTGCCGGTTTTGAATATTCTTTCGGTTTCGTCGTTCAATGCGCCCCAGAGTCCCATTTCGGTGAAGCTGATCACCAGGTGGTCGCCTGGGGCATCACTGTGCAGCAGATCGATCGTATATTGATTTGTTACCTCGTATCCCGAGTAGAAGATCGTCTCAGGAAAGTTCACCCAGATGACGGTATCCTCCCCCCAGGCACGGCGCACCTCAGCCAGCGAAAGCTCGCCTACAGGAGGGGGTGTATACGCTTCGATCACTTTGAAACCTACCTGGGCGATCAAGTCTTTATAGCCCCTCATGCTCTTGGTCGCGTCGCAGTGTAGGGCACAAATTTTGCTTTTAGACTGAAAATAAGAGACCCACTTTTGGTAAAAAGGCAGCTCGTACTTTTTAAATTGTGCCGGGCTCCAGATGCCTTCAAGCCAACCCAGGCCCAGGAACTCTGCGGGCGAGTAGACCATCATCGCTAATCGCCTTTCATCCCTGCGCGTTTGCGCTTCCAGAAGCGCCGCAAAATGATCGGGGTGATCCATTTGGGCGTAGACCCACCGTTCCAGGTTGTTGATTTCCCCAAAATATCTGCGCACCGCACCGTAGGGTGCAGCTTCGAAATCCAGAGCGTAATCTCGTACGATGCCATCCGAGCCCAAATCGCGCACTGTATCGTAGTAAAGGCTGTTATCTACGGAGAATACCGTATCTTCCAACATGAAGATCACCGGGTCATAGTCGTCGACGTCCTTGATCATGCCTTCGATCTCCACCACCTGAGCGTCGTTGATCCTACCCAGGCCCGATTTGGTGCGGGTGGATACATCTCCATCGGGCGTGTGGTAGATGTTCAGCATCGTATCTCCATCGGCGCGCTGTTCGATCGTGACGTTGGGCATGGATGCCCCGATGGTCGATATCCGAGTGCACAATCCCATGCCCCGGTTGCGCAGCTCGCGCTCGAAGCTGCCGCGCGGCATGAGATTGTCGTAAGGCGCAAAGGGAACCTGGTCAGGCATCTCATCGTGCAAGATGGCATTGATGCGTTCAATAAAATTCATCTGCTATTCAATCCTCTCAAAAGCAGATATGGTGTGTACGAGCGATCGCACCAGGTGATATGCACATTTCCACTTGGTGCCCTTCTCCGCGACCTTGACAGTGCCATCCCTGTAAAGCCGCTCATACCATTCCCCATATTCTGGATCGTAGAAATATTTCATGCAGAAGTCGTACTGCTTTTCGAACATCGATAAATACTTCACATCCATCGAGGCGGCATAAGCCTGGGCAAAGCAGCACAGCGACTCGCAGTTGACCCACCATATCTTGTCGTCCCAGGCGGTGTTTGTTTCTTTGTGCCAATCAAACGGCTCCGGAGTCTGGCTTGATGCATCCAGATAAGCGAAGATGCCGCCGTATACATCGTCCCAACCCACGCGATATGTCCAGTCGACGCCCCGCAGGGCTCGCTTTATAACTGCCGGGTCCTCATGGATCCTGCCCGTCTCCATGCAGAACCACATAGATTCAAGTGAGTGACCTGGATTGATGAAATTACCTGCTGGCGATGCATCCAGCTGGTTTTCACGGGTAACCGCCTCAAAAATGAGCTGTTCTTTATCCCTGAGGAACCAGTTGAGAATCCTGTCGAGACAGTAATCCTCGAAGGCTTTCACCCGTTTGCGGCCCAGGGTTTGTCCCGCGATGGAAGCAGTATTGAGCGCCGTGAGATGCATATCGTGCCAGATTAGCGTTGGACTCCATGTGTTTTCGAAGATATCCTTGAATTCAGGATCCATGGTGTTTTTTTCGAGGGAAGAGAAAGTCTCCTCAAGTATTCTCATCCCACGCTCGTCGGCACAGTCTGTAGCCAGCAAGTACTCCGCAAGTCCCTGGGTCACATGATAATCAGAATAAATTGAATTCGTGCCTGTTACAACCTTGCCTTCACGGGTAAGCTCGAAGTTCCATCTCCCATTCCCGGCATAGGCATGCTGGATGAGAAAATCATAGCCCGCCCGGGCGAGCTTGAGCCACGCGCTCCTCTTCTCGATCCTGTTGTAAAGAAGCGAATAGGTATAAAGCTGTCGCCCTTGAAACCAGATGTATTTATTGGTGCTGGTAATATTTCCCTGCCTGTCAAAGCAGGTAATATAGCCGCCGGCTTCGCGATCAAGACACCTCGTATCCCAGAAAGGCATGATATCTTCGAGGATATGCTTTTTTATGTCAGCTATGTATGTATCTATGGCTTCAGGCATATGCGTTGTTCCATCCCATTACACAAAGGCATATGGACTGTCATTTGTCATGCCCGGCAACCAAACCGCGCACCAGGGCGTTTTGACCAATGATATACAATATGATCATCGGAATCGTTGCCACCGTTAAGCCTGCCATCAGCGAGGGAACATCTAAAGTAAAACGCTTCTGCAATGATGTGGTGATCCCGACGATCAGAGTGCGGAGCTCTTCAGTCTGTAAGAATACCAGGGCAATAAGCAGCTCATTCCACACCCAGACGGCATTCACAATGATCGAAGTCACTACCGCGGGTTTTGAGAGCGGCATGTAGATCTTCGTCAGCACCTGAAATCCCGAGCAGCCATCAATCAAAGCCGCGTCCTGGATCTCTCTTGGTATCGTCACAAAAAAATTGCGCAGCAGATATATCGTAAAGGGCAGCATCAGCCCGGCGTAGATAATCAGTGGACCGCCAAGATTGTTCACAAGGTCCAGCTGGCGGAACAGGACAAACATGGGGATCACCATAACGATCGGTGGGATCACCATTAAAGGAGTAATCAGGTTGAAGAGTGCATCGCGCCCTGGAAAATTCATTTGGGCAAAAGCATAAGCCGCCAAAATTGCAATAATGGTGCAGAACAGCACCGAACCGGCTGTTAGCAATATACTGTTGGCAAACCAGCTGCCTAAGTTGGGGTGTTGAAGAATTTTCGTAAAATTATCCAGGATCGGGCTTTGCGGCAGACCAAGCAGATTATCAAAGAATTCATCCTGGATCTTGAATGAGTTGGTCACCATGAAATACAGCGGGAACAGGGTTAAAAGGGATAATAGGAGCAGCGCCAGCTGCTTGACTATCCCACTGGGTAAGCGCTTAATGCGCTGAATATTGATTATGCTGGGTGTTTTCACGCTAACCCTCCAATCCTTCCGCCTTGGGACGCAGTCGGGCTTGTAGGAACATCAATAAGAGAGCAAAGCTCAGCAGCAGGACCGCGGCTGCTGAAGCGATCTGCATCTGGCTGTAGGGAAAGGCTTTCTGATAAATAAAATATTCCAGCACCCAGGTGCTGTTGCCTGGACCGCCTTTCGTCATCACCAGGACATACGAGAATACCCAGCTGAGCATAGTGATCATATTGACAATGATGTAAAACTCGATCACCGTGGTCATTTGAGGGATGGTGACATAGGCCATCTGCTGCCACCACCCAGCTCCGTCCAGCTTGGCGGCATCATACAGCTCTTCAGAGATCGAGCTCATCCTTGCCAGAAACAGGACGATCCCAAATCCCAGCTCTTTCCAGATCACCACAAACATGATCGACCATATGGCAGTAGCCGATGACCCGAGCCATTCACGCGTCAGGGAATCCAGTCCGGTGGCACGCAGGATCTGGTTGAACACGCCGTTTGCCTGCAGGATATAGCTGAAGACGATACCCACGACCGGGATCGCCAGGACATAGGGGATAAACACCAAAGACCTGTAGATACGCCAACCATGCACCCGTTCAAAGATCAAGGAGGAAAACACCAGGGAAAGCAATACCAGGATGGGTATCGAGATGAACAGGCGCAGGTTGTTGGAGAAGGAGGTCCAAAATATCGGATCTCGCAGCGCATTTTGATAAGCAACAAGGCCTGTCCAGATGGTCTCTCCGTCGACTACTCTGCTAAGGCTGCGCCGGATCAGATCAAAGACCGGATAGACAAAGACCAGGGTGATCAAGATAAGCGCAGGCGAAAGATAGAGATAAGCTGTGAGTTTCGACTGGAAGGACCGGTGCATAATGTCGGCCTCGCTTAAGGTTTGAAGTAAAGATGGGGCTGTCCAGGTATCTTCTCCTGGACAGCCCTGTTAACTATCCAGACCGGTTATTCCCCGAACATTTCGGGGGGCAGGACCCACTTGGTGTAATTGTCGAGCTGCTGTGGGTTCTCGCGCCGGTTCTTATCGGCGATTTCCTGCCAGCGAGTAGCAGCCTCTTCCGGGGTGAGCTCGCCCGCAACCAATAACTGTCCTAGAGCGATTGCGCCCTCAGACTCCCAGATTGGCGGGTAGTAATACTGATACCAGAATAACGGGTATTCACTGGTCCACTTGTTAATGGCGGTATCCGAATTGGTGTTGAACCACTCGGGTTTGAAACGCGAATCCGGCGTTACAGCCCCGGCCTTCTCGTACATCAATTTCATGATGTCTTCGCGGTGCAAGAAACGCAGGAATTCGGCAGCTTCCTCTTTGTGGGGCGAGAAGGAGGTGATCGCCAGGGTTTGGACGGGAATACCAATGGCATTATTGTATTTTCCAGTGCCATACACCGGGGTACGCATAATACCGACCACGTCTTTACCCATCTTGCGCTCCAGCACGGCAATGTATGGCTGGACGTGGTTGGTCATTGCCGCCTGCTCCTGCTCGAACAGTGCCTGCCCCTGGTAAAGGTCAAGGGACATAATGTCATCGTTGAAGCACTTGCGATCCACCAGATCCTTCCACCGGGCCCACCATTCGGCGTACATGGGCTCGGTCAGGCTCTTCTCACCGCGCACGGCAGCCATCAAATCATCGATGCTGTTGAAGTTTTGCTGCCCGATGTAGCTGACCATCCAACCGCCCAACCAGCCGTCTTTAAAGCCGGTCCCAATCGGGGTGATGCCGGCGGCGCGCAGCGAATCGCAGGCATTCAACCACTCATCCCAGGTCTGCGGTGGATTTTCGGGATCCAGGCCTGCCTGAGCAAACATTGTCTTATTGTATGCCCAGAAAGTCCCGATCTGGTAGAAGGGTACACCCCACTGTTTTCCATCCCAGAAGGTCTCAGCACGCTGACCGGCAGGTATGTTTTCCAGTTCCTCGGCGCTCCAATAGTCACTGATAGGAGCCAGATTGCCCAACCAGGCATCCTCCAGGGTAAATACGCCGCCCCAGAAGAATTGAATATCGGGTCCTTCTTTAGCTTCCGCGGCTGCACGGAACGCAGGATAGAGAGAATCGGATTCCTGAAGCACAGCATTGACGGTGATATGCGGATTTTCATCCATGTAGGTCTGGACTGCCGCCTCCATGAAATCCTGCATCCCTGGCGCTTCCTGCTCACCCCAGTACCAGACCGTCAGGGTGAATGGCTCAGATGCCGGCTCTTGTACTTCGGAGGCCTCAGTTGCTGCAGGCGCTTCTGTCTGCGCAGCGGGCTGTTGGGCTGCCCCTCCGCAAGCACTCAGCATCATGGATGCCATGATGAGCAGGCTCAATACAAAAAGCAATTTCTTGTTCATTTTTTCTCCTTTTTTCATACCTGAACGTGATTGATGGGATGCCTTGCCGATATGATCAGCGATCACCTCCTTATAAATTTAATTTGATCACAGCTGTTAGATTGTTCGGTCTGTCCGGGTTCAATCCCTTTGCCAGGGCGCGATAGAACGCCATAAGCTGCAAGACCGGAAGATAAAGGACAGCGCGTACGATTTCGGGGATGCCCGAATTAAAAGCAATCTCTACACCCGATTCGCCCAAGGCTATGATCGTTCCACCGAGAGCCTGCATCTCATTCAGTACGGCTTTCTCGTGCCTGAAATTCGAATCCGATACCAGCCCCACTACAACAGTGTTTTCGTTGACCATACTCATTGGTCCGTGGCGGAATTCAAGAAAGTGGAACGGTTCACTGTGGGTAAGCGTCATCTCTTTCATTTTCAGGTTGACTTCGCAAGCCAGGCCATATTGAATGCCGCTGCCGAGAAAGTAGAAACGGTCGAATTCAAGGTCCTCACCAATTTTACTGGCGGCAGGCTCGAAATCCCGCATGATGCGCTGACCGGTTTCAGGCAGGGATGACATACAGGCTAATAGATCATCTCGACCTGCCATGCGCGCCGCGAACGCTGCCGCTGCCATGTACATCGAGGCAAAGGAGCGTGTCTGGGCGACGGATTCTTCTTGTCCTTTCGGGATCACAATGTTGAAATCCGATGGGCGCGATAGGACTTCGTCATAGTTGCTGATGACAAGCACATCACCTTTTTTACCTGCTTTGAATTTTTCCACCGCTTTAACTGTTTCCGTTGTCGTCCCAGAACGGCTGATGGCTACCAGCAAAGTCCTTTGGTCAGTCAGTATGGTCTGCGTATTGAGCAGCAGTTCTCCGCCGGGGACAGCTCGCGCAATCCTACCAGTTAATTCTTGATACAAAGCCGCCGATGCAAGTGAGAGATAATATGTTGAGCCGCAGCCTGTGAAGATGACCTGTTCGTACTGCTCGACTTTTGGCAGCTGAGCGTTTCGGATTAAATCCAGCGCCTGGACCCAGGCTTCGGTCTGGGATTTGATCTCATGATAGGTTGCGTATTTTTCAATTGACATTATCACTCCATCTCCAGAACGCCTCGGGCGTTCTCCGAATAAACCACCTTCAGAACATCATCGGGTAGGTACAGTCCATACACATACCAGCGTCCCTGATGAGGGACATCTCCCGGGTTGTAATTGAAGTATTCGTCATCGGTTTCAAGAAAACGGTAGCAAATCCGATAGTATTCCAAATCGGCTCCCATGTCTGAGCCAAACAAGATACGGTCGGCATACTTAATGAAAAAGCGCCGGGCGGTGTATGGTTGGCGCCCCAATTCACCAATCCGAGCGCTGATGTCAACGTAGAAATTCGGGCAGCGATCGAGCAGCGCGCCGACCCAGCCCAGGTTTTCAGCATAACAGCCTGCATGTGCGCCGATAAAGGTTGTATTTGGGTGGCGCGCCACCAGATTGGCAAGGGCATTCATGATGGATAAGAAAGGAGGGAACGGTGGGCTGGTAAAGGCCCAATCGGGATGCGCCCCCAGCTCCTCCAGGCGCTCGTTGGTTTCGTCGATCGGATCAAAGAACGCCACCGGGTCGGCAACATGGATCATAACCGGCAGGCCGAGCTCTCCAGCTGTCTCCCAGATGGGGATGAGACGCGGATCATCAACTTTTACCAGCTCACCATCATGATCTCGGACATGCAGTCCAAATCCCTTCCAGATCTTCAGCCCTTGTGCGCCTCGTTCTTTCTGGATGCGGAGCCTGCCTGCTGCCCATTCGGAAAATCCAACCCCTTTGCTTGCCCATTTGGACCAGTCTACGCCGCCGAAAATCTGGAAGCGCTGCGGGGCCTTCGCCTTGAAATGGTCCAGATGGGCGTTGAGGATATCTTCCCCCCAGCCGCCGTCTAGGTCAACGTAGGCGACAACGCCGGCCTCGTCCAGCAAATCGAGCAGTTCAGAGATGGGTCTTTTGTTCCAGCCACCCCCGAACAGCTCCCCGAGGTGATTGTGTGCATCGATCACGGGAAAGCGCGGCTTAACCACCTGTGTCGATCTATGGATGAGTTGGGACCTCGGGCGAAAATCGGCTAACAGCATGGGGTAGCCCTCAGGCAACAATCACACCAATGCCCTGTGTGCGCAGCGATTCGATAAATTCCGTATCCGTCTGGTCATCCGTGACAAGCGTGTTTATCGCGGTGAGCGGAGCCACAAACGCGGTGGAGACTACGCCGCACTTCGTGTGATCGGCGACGATGATGGTCTCTCGGCCAGCTTTCAAGATGGAGCGGTCGGTTAGCGTTTCCGGCAGGTAGTCATTGGTCAATCCTTGCTCCAGGCTGATGGCGCGAATTCCAATGATGACTTTGTCTGCACGTACTTCCGACACAGCCAGCTCCGTGATGTGACCGATGAATGACAGTTCGCTGACCCGCAGCATCCCACCCAGGGCGATCAAGGTGATATTTTCTTTTTCGGACATCCGGTTGATTACGGGAAGGGAGTTGGTTATCACTGTGAGATTTCGTGCTACGATGTGTTGTGCTACTTGCAGCACAGTTGTACCCGAACCCAGGAATACCGTTTCTCCATCCTGGATGAGTGCTGCGGCAGCGCGGCCAATACGCTCTTTCTCTCCCTCTTGCTCGTAGCTTCTGCGCAAGACAGGCTCCTCCGGCGCCGCCTGGCGAACAAGGATTGCCCCCCCATACACTCGTTGGATCAGCCCTTGTTCAGATAACGCCTCCAGGTCCCGGCGGGCGGTGGCTTCGCTGATGCCGAACTGCTGGCAAATTTGCGCCACAGAGAGCCGTCCTATCTTCCCCACGAGGCGGGTTAGCTCACGCTGACGTTCCAGGCTGGATAAAGCGCTAAAAGAGGTCATAATCAATCGCAATCGATCATACCCAATCATTATTATTCATTTTTTACAGAAATACAAGAGGGAATTTTTATTTTCTGGCAGAAATCCGGAGAAATCGGCTTTCAGAGAAAGCTCATGCGGGTATTGTCACGTCCGGACTCCGCTGTCAACTAAACGACCCCTCAATAAGAGAAGCCAGCACCTGCTGTCAAATTCGGTGCTGGCTCCTGATAAACTCTCCATCACTGCGAGCCGGTCTTTGGCGAAGCAGACTCGCTCTGAACATTTTATCAAAGCCAGATGGCTTGGCCGCTGCACTCCTCGCCATGACATGTTTCTTCACGATAGAAATGCACTGGCGTTATGGGATTACTTGCAATGATGATGAGGCGCAATCGCTCCTGTCAATTATTATCAGGTGACCGGCTGGCGATTACCTTGGCGATCTCTACAACAGCCAGCAGGAATAATGCAATACCCACCACCACACCCCAATGCGTCAGGGTAAGGGGCACAATCCCAAGCACTTTACGCAATCCCGGAACCAGAAATGCGATCAGCGCAGTTGCCAGGCCGGCTGCCACCGTCCAGATCAGCGGTTGGTTTTCGCGCAGAGGCACCATCTTCCATAGCGGCAGGCGCATGGAGCGGTAAGCAAAGATATAGACCATCGAATTGACTGCAAAGCTGGCAAAGACCACACTGCGTCCTTCCACTTCATTGCCGTGGATGGTGGTGAAATGGTTGAAAATAATCAGTGCGAATGTTGCGCTCACAATGCTGATCACCCCGATAAGAGACAGGCCCAGGCGAGTCAGGATAGGGGCATCCTTCGGCTTGGGCGGCTCGTCCATGATCCCTTTCTCCTTGGGTTCGAACCCCAGCACGATGTCAGACGGACCATCGCAGATCAGGTGTATCCACAGGATCTGGGCGACCGCCAGGGGAGCAGGCCAGCCAAGGATCATGGCAGTAAATATAGTCAGCACCTCTGCAAAGGAGTTCGAGAGGGTATAGGCTACCACTTTACGGATATTTTGGAAGATCGTGCGCCCTTCCTCCACCGCGGCTACTACCGTGCGGAAGTTGTTGTCCAATAGCACCAGGTCGGCAGTTTCCTTGGCCACATCTGTAGCTGAACCGACAACCACCCCTATGTTGGCGCGCTTCAGGGCGGGGGCATCATTTACCCCATCCCCGATCATAGCCGTCACCTGATTGCTGGCCTGTAGGGCTTTGACAATACGCAGCTTATCGTTCGGGCGAATGCGCGCAAATACTGCCGTGCGCGCAACCTGTTCCTGAAGCTGCCGGTCGTCGAGCCGCCCCAGCTCCTCGCCATCGATAGTCACGTCACCGTCATGGAACAATCCGATCATGCGCCCGATGCGCTCCGCTGTGCGGCGATAATCACCGGTGATCATCGATACGCGGATCCCGGCGCGCTGTGCTACCTGAACAGCTTCGACCACACCCTCTCGGATTGGATCCTCCATGCCCACCAGCCCAACCCAGGAATAGCCACTGTGGTCATCCAGGCTGCCCAACTGCCGGCAAGCCAGCCCGATAAGTCGCAGCCCCTCGCCTGCCCAGTCATCGATCTGGGATAAGATCCGGCTTTTTTTCGCCTGGCTCATCTGGCACATCTCCAGGACAATCTCCGGAGCCCCCTTCAGGTAGTTGTAGCTTCCATCACCATACAAACGATTGCCCGTGATCATATACTTGGTTTCGCTGGAAAAAAGCTCTTCAACCAGCCGTTCGGACCTGTCAAATACGTCTTGAGCACGCCCATCCATCTCGATCTGAGCGTATTCCCACAAGGCGATATCCACCGGGCCTTCGAGATTGTTGCACAGGACCATGGTTTCCAACGCACGCTCATGGTCGACCAGATCGGCATGGTTCACGCGCATCCGTCCTTCGGTCAATGTACCGGTTTTATCAGTGAAGATGGTCGTCACTGAACCGAGCGTCTCTACCGCCAGCAAGCGCTTCACCAGGCCATTGCGCTTCAAGATCTTGCGCATGCCTAACACGAGGATCACGGTCACAGCAATGAGCAGCCCTTCGGGCACAGCCGCGATCGCCAATATGATCGATGTGCGCAGCATATCCAGAAACCCGCGCCCCATCAGGAGCCCGACGATCAGGATCGCCAGGGTAAATACGACAACTATAATGGTCAACGACTTGCTGAATGCCTTAAGGCGCACCTGTAGCGGCGTATCATCTTCAAAGCTCTCGTGCAGGCTGGCCGCGATCTGCCCTAACTCCGTGCGGACACCGGTCTGGGTAACCCGCATAACTCCATGACCAGTCAGTAAAGTGGTTCCCATAAAGACCAGACTGGCATCCGGTTGGCGGCCATTGCCACCCGAAGTGCTCTTATTGATCGGTTCGCTCTCGCCGGTCAGGATGGCTTCGTCTACGGCAAGCTTGGCCCCTTCCAGGATTACGCCATCACCGGGTATTTTCTCCCCGGCGGTCAAGAGGACCAGATCATCCGGCACCAGCTCGCTCACCTCGATTTCCTTGCGCTCCGGACCGTGTCCCTCTTCTCTAATCACTGTGGTGGTCGGTTTTAATAGACTTTTCAAAGCCAGGTAGGTGTTCTGGGCCTGGTACTCTTGAACAAAGCCAAGGATAGCATCAACCACGACAACCACCATGATGATGGCAAAATCACCGTATTCACCCACAACCAGCGATACCAGGGCTGCAGCAAGAATAATATATACCAGCGGGCTTTTCAGCTGGTTGAACAGGATGGTCCACTTTGAGGCGGTTTTTTCGGTCGGCAGGACATTTTCCCCGTACTCTCTACGGCGCTCTAAAACCTGCTCGGCTGTCAAACCGTTGTGTGCCGCATGTATTTGATCACCAGCGACATCCAGGAGTAAACTCGATGCGTTCATGTAAATCCTCGTTGTGTATTATGCGATGCAGATGTAGTATTTATCACGCCTGGTGATCGGCTTTACTTTTCTTGTACATGTCTGACCCCTTGTTGAAATAGCTCAACGATATGCGGGTCGATAACGCTGTAATAGACTTCTTTGCCTTCCCGGCGCGCCTGGACGATACGCATTTGGCGCAGCCCGCGTAAGTGATGAGAAACGGCTGATACAGTCAATCCAACCATGTCTGCAAGCGCAGAGATGTTTACTTCCTGCACCACAATAGCGGAGAGGATGCGTACCCTGCTGGTATCGCTGAAGGCGCGGAAAAGCTCCGCCACATGGGCCGCGGTGTGCTCGTCTAGGATGAATAGTTTCATAGGTCCCGACTCTCTGTAAACATTCAAACATATGTTCAATCGTTCGCTTTTATTTTATCACTATTTTCGGCATCCACAACGCCATCAAGAGCGCAGCAATCAAGGCCAATGTTCCACCAAATAAGAACGGAGCAGACGGTCCAAATCCGCTCCAGGCTCCTGTCCCTTGCCAGAGAATACCCGCAATCAAGGAGGCAGGGAAAGCCAGAATGCCGATCACGGCATGGTAAGTCCCGTAGGCAGTCCCGCGCAGGTTCTCAGGGACTAAATCCGCCACCATTGCATTCGCAGTGCCATATGCCATTCCATAATACAGCCCATAAGCCACATACAACAACCATATCTGCCATCCTTCTCGCCCCAGGGTAAAGCCAAGGTAGATGGCTGCATAAACCAACCAGCCGCTGATGATCATGCGCCGCCGCCCAACCCGGTCCGAACGCGAACCTGCCGGGATAGAGACCAGCGAATAGACCAGGTTGAAGACCACCAGCATCATCAGAATGCTGACGACCGAGATGCCCAGGTTTTGTGCGCGCAGGACCAAAAAAGCATCGGATGAATTGCCCAGGGTGAAGATGCTCACGATGACTAAAAATATATTGAAAGGCTTGCCCAGGCTGTACAGCGAAAATTTCGGCGCGATACGATGGCTTGTTACAGCGACATCCTTTGCTCCAATCGCCAGAGATAAAACCGCCAGGAAGGCTGGGATCAGGCTGAGTAAAACGATGGTCTGGAAGGTAGATCTGGATAGATCGAGCGTGGTCGCCTGCGCCAGCCAGACAACAACCGCTGCGATGAGCAGCCCAAGCATCGCTCCTGCAGTGTCCATCGCCCGGTGGAAGCCAAATGCCAGCCCACGCGCCTCTTTTGTGACCGAGTCAGCCACGAGTGCGTCGCGCGGCGCTGTGCGGATACCCTTACCGATCCGGTCGGCCCAGCGTACCCCGGCAATCAACCCCCAGCTGCTGGCAAAATAGAAGAAGGGTTTGATCATCGCCGAGAGCCCGTATCCAGCCACCGCCAGCCATTTACGTCCGCCCAGCTTATCGGACAGCCAGCCCGAGAACAACTTTAGAATACTGGCGGTGGCCTCCGCAATCCCTTCGATCAGGCCGATAATGCTCGTCTGCACACCCAATACATTTGCCAAAAACAACGGTAAGATGTTGATGACCATCTCACTGGATATATCCATAAATAAGCTGGTCAAGCCCACGGCCCAAACATTGCGTGGCAGCTGCTTGATCGTCGCCCCTTTAGCAGGATATTCAGTTGTTTTCGTCATTGGTTCCCTCATTGTTCAGTGATTCTTGGGGTTCTGGAATTTCGATTCCTTTCTGGAGGCATACATGGCGGGTGTATTTTTGTAACAGATGATGACAGTTCCGGAAAGCCGTGATGGCATCTTGGGATTTCTTTGCCTTGAAGAAGTCTCGCTTCTGGATCTTCGCGATCCACTTTCGCAATCGCTGTAAGTTTTGCTCGTTTTCCTCTAATCCGGCAAACGTGAATTTGTGGTGATGGGTTTCTTTTTCGAGCTCAGTGATAAATACAGCACACTGTTCCAGGAATTCATCATATTCCTGATCTCGGTCGGCTTCGAAGCGTGCTAGGATATCTTCCTGGATCGCTTGATCTACTCCTTGAACCAGAAATATTTGACCGCTAGCTCCATTCTGTTTGACATAAGCCAGCAAGCGTCCCAAAAAGATCGTGCTTTCCGGATTGCGAGGCAAAATCCAAACCCCGTTTTGCAGGCTGGTCGCCCCCGCAGTACGCAGTCTTCGCCATACATTCACGCGCAGGCTGGAGGGAGTAGCTGGTAGTTGCGCCAGGAAAAGTAACCATTCGATATCAGACATGGTGTCCTCCATCAAACACTTGTTATCCACCGATTCTAATATCTGTTTGTTGTTTGTGCAACACTTGTTGCGTTTTTCCACGCAGCTTTCACAAAAAGGGATTTCGGGTGATCGGCAGGAACAGGCACAAGAATTTGCCTGTCGTTTTCGTTAAGACTCTCATTAATTATCAAGTAGTTCTGGATATAATAATAGAAAAGGAGCGCTATGGTGAATAAGATCATTGAGTTAAGCGAGGCTGCTGCACTTGTGCCGGACGGCGCGACTATTTCCTTTGGTGGATTCACAACCCAACGCCACCCAATGGCATTTATCTACGAACTTATCCGCTTAAAAAGGCGTAATCTTTACCTGTTTGGACATTCACCTGGCGGAGATTGGGATATCCTTATCGGGGCGGGTTGCGTCAAGCGTGTCGAGTTAGCCTACGAAGCCGACGAGGCGTTCAACACGATCGGTCCCCGCTGGCGATTGGCAGTCGAGCGCGGTGAGATTGAGTGGGAAGACTACAGCAACTTTGCTATGGTATCGCGCTTTACCGCCGGAGCGATGGGCATCCCTTTTATGCCCGTCCGCACCATGCTGGGCAGCGATTTATTAGCCTGTCAGACGCTGAACGCAGAACAGCGGGCAGCCGATGGTCGCTCCTCACCCAAAAAGCTGCATGTGATGGAATCACCCTTCTCCACCAATGATAGGGTGGTCTTGGTACCTGCCATCCATACCGAGTTCGCCGTACTGCATGTGCAAAAAGCAACCCCAAATGGCATGATAAGGATAGAAGGACAATTGTTCGCCGATGTACAGCAAGCCTTGTGCGCGGATATGGTGATCGTGACCGCTGAGGAGATCGTCGGGGAAGATTCATTGCACCACGAGCCGGAGCGCAACCCGCTGCCGCAATTCGTTGTCAAACATGTCTGCCACGTACCCCTTGGATCGCATCCTTACGCAGTTTACAACTACTACGATTACGATCCTAAACACCTCAAGCTGTACCATGATGCAGCCAGAGACGATACTACTTTCCGACAATACCTTGAAAAATTCGTGTTGCAAGCGAAAAGTATGACCGACTACCTGGAAGCCGTGGGTGGCACAACCCGGTTGGAGAGTTTGCGAGCGGACCTGTCATACGGTTACAGACCGGACTTGAAGCGGAGGAGATTAGAGTGATGACCGATTACACCCTGACTGAGCTGATGACGGTAGCCGCTGCGCGTGAAATCCAGGATGGCGAAGTGGTTTTCGCCGGAACTGGTTTGCCGATGTTGGGCGCCATGTTGGCCCAGCGCACCCATGCCCCAGATTGCTGCATCATATTTGAAGCCGGTACGATCGCCAGCCAGCTTGCTCATTTGCCAATGTCAGTCGGAGATCCCCGCGTACTGCACGGTGCCGCGGTTGCCGCCGGTTTGAGCGAGGTTTTCACTTACGTTCTGCAAGCCGGGCGGGTAGACGTGGGCTTTTTAAGCGGCGCACAAATCGACCGCTATGGGAATATCAACAGCACTGCTATTGGGAAAAACCCGCTCCACCCCGAAGTGCGTTTCGCTGGCAGCGGCGGGTCATGCGACATTGCCTGCCTTGCCTGCCGTACCGTTATCATCGCCAAGCATGAAAAACGGCGCTTTCCGGAAAAAGTAGATTACATCACCAGCCCGGGCTGGCTTAATGGCGGCAGCACCAGAGACGAATCAGGGCTCATCCGAGGTGGGCCATCCGTGGTTGTTACGACGATGGGCGTCATGCGTTTTCGACCCGATAGCAAGCAGATGTACCTGGAAAGCTACCATCCCGGCCTTTCTGCCCAGGCAGTCGCCAACGAGACCGGCTTCCCCCTGGATACTGCCGGCGCGGTCGAGACGCCTATCCCTTCATCCGACGAGCTGTACATCCTGCGCGAGAGCGTTGATCCGGAGAGGGTTTTTCTGGAATAGACATATTGTTAATTTAGGTGGCTTCGCTGACCGAATCCACTCCAAAACCTATAGTCTCTCCGTTTTCTTGTTTTCTGATGCCAGCAATGGCTAATTCTACCTGTGATTGTTCGCCTTATGAAGAGATTTTTTCAGCCAACTAATTCATGGGAAACCCAAGGGCGTGGTCAGCCCCGAGAAGGATGTTGCCCCGATTGTTGTTGGAGCCATTAGGTGACAATCAGGCCCCGTTTTGCCTGGGCAGCAGGGCAAGATTAAGGATGCCAAAGGCAATCAAAGAGATAACGATCAGGATCGCAGCCACCGGTTGGGCGGCGTTCAGCCCATATCCCTGAAAACGCTCATAAACCAATACCGGCACAACCTTGGGATGGTACGCCAGAATAACCACTGCCCCAAATTCGCTCACCCCGCGCGCCCACATCAACATCCCACCTGCCAGGATCCCCCGGTAGGATAACGGCATCGTTATAAGCCAGAAAACCTGCCAGGCCGAGGCGCCGTCGGCATAGGCTGCCAGCTCGTACTCCTGGTTGATCGCTGCGAAGGCTTCCCGGCTGGCGTTGATAAGGTACGGGATGCTGACGAAGATCATGGCTACGATCACACCCGCCGCATTGTCCGTGAATGTCACGCCCAATGGCTCGAGCCACTGACCCAGCAGACCGCGCCGTCCGAATACCAGCAGCAAAGCCACACCCGCAGCAGTGTGGGGGATAATGACGGGGATGTTGATGATCGCCAATACCCACTGCCGGGCGCGGAATGCCCGGCGAGCAAGCACATAAGCCAGCGGGACTCCGCTGAGCAGGCCGAACAGCACCGCCACCAGCGCTGCCCCAAAGGTCAGCTTGATAGATTTTTGAACTTCCTCATCAGCCAGAGCAGCCAACAAAGCCTTCAGCGGGGAGTAAGAGAGCGTGCTGATCAAGGGCACGATCACAAAGAAGACAGCCAGGCTCCCAACTAACGCGAATCCGATATCGACTGGGGTCAGCTTTCGGTTCATGGCGTCGCTTCGGTGTTTAGCAGCTCTTTCAGATTTGGGGGCAGGTTATCCTCGCCATCCAGGATAGGCAAGGTAAAAACCGGCTGGTAGTTTGAATCCATGATGGCGCGTCCCTCCTCGCCTAGCAGGTAGGCTATGAACAGAGAGGCCTCGTCTGGATGAGGCGCTCCCGTGGGTATCGTAATCCCATAACCTATCCGCTCACCGCGAAATTCTGGCTTGACGGTGGCAAAACGCTGGAAATCCAGATTCACCTGGACTCGGCGGTACGTTTCGTCGTAGCCTTCTGCTCCCAGATTAACCTCGTCGGGTAAGGGGACCATCTGCAATCCATGCTGCTGGATCACTGATTCGTATTCAAAGGCGTAATCCAGGTCCCCTGACTCGAGCAAGGCGATGAGCTGGATGCTGGCGCCGCGCAGCAGCAGGTGCGCCCCTGAGACCGTCTCCAGGATCTCTGGCACCGTTATCGTGGTGAGCAAGTCGTCCCGGAAAATGGCAATTGGCGAGCTGAACTGCCCATCGAATAGAGGACCGAAGGTTGTGTAGCTGCCGGCACGCTCTTCTGCTAACGCCACAGCCATCAAAGCCCGGTACCCAGACGCGTCAAAGCGTGGATCTGCCAGCCCAAACTTTACCTCTGGGCGGGCCAGCACGCTGGGCCAGTTCTCGGCATTGATCTCACTCGCCCCCAGGCTGCCAGGGTGGTAAGCTAAGGCTAAACGGTTTGAGGCAAATTGAATATACCAGTCAGCATAAGGTCTGCCCGTTTGCTCATCCATCGCAGCATACATCAGCATTGGGATCAGCGATGCGTCAGCCGTAGCTACCACGTCGATCGGCTCGTGCAGGTCGGTCACGTGGCGCATGACCTGAATGCTGCCATGATATTCAGCCCGTACATCGACCTGAGGGTAGCGCGCCTCGAATGCCTCTTCCAGCTCATCAAAGGGGATGATCAGGCTCCCGGCGGCGAAGACCGACAAGGGTGTCCGGATCGGCGGCGGGGTGGCTGCAGGCCCGGTCACCGGGATGGTTGCCGGGATCGATAGGTTAACCTGGCAGCCGGCGGCGAGACAGGCGATCCATATTCCGATCAGGAAGGAGCGGAAGAAGCTCATTTTGTTCAACAAGAGGCACAGCACCGGTGAATGGGGTGCCGCTGCTGTGCCTTTGGTGTCAAAAGATCACTTGATCTCAATCTGGGCAATATCTTTCACCCAGGCGTCGCTTGGAAAACCGGGCATCACCAGCTTGAATTTGCCGGCTGTCTCCGTAAAGGCTAACAGGCAGTCAGCGCAGCCTTGCACGTCGGACAGGGATATCTCCGACGCATACCCATCGCTGGCAGTAAAAACAACGCTTTGCGCAGCACCTGTGATCATTGCCTGGTCAAACAGGTTGCTCAGCCGCACGCCTTGATAGGTCTCGTTGCCCTTCTTTGGATGCTCCGCAGTGAAATCGACGACTTCCATAGCCCCGATATCTTCTTCGTTCAATACCAGAGGATTCTCTACCATGCCGTAGATTACCAGATCGCCTTCGCCCGGTGGAACGGCAGACACGCTCTCGGTTGGGGTGATCGTCTCCGGGGTCGGTAGAGTGACGTCCTCCAGGTGCAGCTTCACCTGGGTGATCTGGCCGATTTGCTCGTTCTTTTCAACAGCAGATCCAACCAGGCGCAGCGGGAAGTACTGGTCCGGTAGCTGATTGCCATTCACCAGGTTAGCAATAATGAAGTTGTTATCCCTGGTAAATCTGGTGCTCTCCAGGCTGATTGAATAACCATCTGCAGTGATTAGCTCGAACAGGTATGCAGCTTGCGCCACATCATCGTTGAAGGCCGGCCCCTCGTGTTTGATCTCATCGTCTGCATAACCAGCCAGCAGCCACAGCGGGACGCCCACCCATTCCTGGGCTTTATCATCCTTCCAGGTGGCTTTGTGGCAGTTCACACAGGACTCATAGCTGGCCCGGTCGATGCTGGCTTCGATTGCCCCCTCCAACTCCAGCTTCCAATCTTGCACAAGAGATTTGATCTCGACTGCCGCCACCCACTTGACCGACCAATGTCCATCTGTGACCTGGTTGTTGGTTGGGCTGATGATGACCAATCTTAAAACGCCATCCTCTTTCTCGTCCAATGGCTCGCCATTGCGTTCATAGGCCAAAATGGCGTCTAATTCCACGGCGGATCTGAGCTCCTCGCCGGTGGCGGGGTCATACGCTATGAAGTTGCCGTTCATTAGCTGGTCATAAGAGTAAGTAATCGCATACCCATCTTCTGCCACGATGTTGATGCCCATGCTCTCGTTTATTCCGCCGTATGCCTCCACCAGATCCTTGAGCGACACACCTCGATACGCCTCTGGAGGTGTGATCTTTCCAGTGCTGGATTTGATGCCTGCCATCCCTTCGCTCACCGGGAATGCGGAAAGCTCCTCCAGGCTGAAAGACTTAGTACCGTCTGGTCCTCTGATCTCCAGGATAGGGGGGCTGAGAGTCGGGGTGGCTGTTACTGGAGTAGCGGTTGGTGGGACCGGTGTCGCTGACGGTGGGACCGGTGTATCGGTTGGCTGAACGGTCGGCTGAGCCTGCGGAGCTGCCTGGCAGCCCATCACCAGCAGGCAAAATATAACAAAGATGAATAGGATGTTCTTCATGATGCCTCCTCGTTGTTCATTTGTATTGTATCAATCAACACGCTTTAAATAAGTGTTTTTTATCCGAAGAAAAGCTGTCAAGCATCATATTCAGGTTGTGACCGGTGTCACCTGGACAGATGCGTAAATGCCGACTATACTTCTACCAATACAACATTACAGCTATTCCACGTTCCACCATGACACAAGATCTGATCGAGATCCTCTCCCTATCCCTCCAGGTATCCGGAGTCGCGCTCTTTTTAAGCGCCCTGATCGGGCTGCCAATCGGCATCCGGATGGGGCTTTCCCGTTTTCGAGCACGCAAGCTGGTGACCGCCCTGCTGTATACCGGCATGGGCTTTCCTCCGGTGGTCATCGGGCTGTTCGTTTACCTGATGTTATCCCGCAGCGGGCTGCTGGGCAGCCTTAACCTGGCATTTATGCCCCAGCTCTTTACTCCCGCGGCGATGGTCGTGGCGCAAACGATTATCGCCTTCCCATTGGTGGCTGGCTTTACCATGGCGGCAGTCATGGGGGTCGACCCGCAGCTTCGCCTGCAGGTGCTGTCGCTGGGAGCTACCAGATCCCAGGTCGCATTGGCTATCCTGCATGAAGCCAGGGTTGGGGTCATCGCCGCCATTGTCGCCGGTTTTGGCAGCATCATATCCGAGGTCGGCGCGGTGATGCTGGTAGGCGGCAATATCGAGGGCCGGACACGGGTGATGACGACCGCCATTGTGCTGGAGACGCGCAAAGGCAATTTCGAGTTAGCCATGATCCTGGGCATTATCCTGCTCGGCATTACATTCCTTACCAATCTGGCTATCCTGCGCTTGCAGGGCAGGACGTTAGGCGAATGAGCTCCCCCATCTACCGCATCCGCGATCTATCCAAGCAGTACGATGGTCGGTGCGTGCTGGAGATACCCGATCTGGATATCCAGGCCGGCGAAGCCTTCGCTCTTGTTGGGCCAAGCGGTGCCGGGAAGAGCACCCTGCTTCGGCTGCTCAATTTTCTGGAGAGACCCACCAGCGGCTACATCGAATTCAGGAGTAAACAATATCGCCCGGATACAGAAATGCCCCTGGAGCTGAGACGGCGGGTGACGACTGTCTTTCAGCGCCCCGTACTGTTTGACCGGACTGTATTGGACAATATCAGCTACGGGCTGCAGCTTCGGCGCACGAGCCACACATCCAATACACTCCACGACGTGCTGGAACAGGTCGGCTTGCAGCCGCTTTCGCGCCAGCGTGCTCGCACCCTCTCGGGCGGAGAGGCCCAGCGCGTTGCACTGGCGCGCGCTATGGTGCTGCAGCCTGACGTCCTCCTGCTGGACGAACCCACCGCAAATCTGGATCCATACAATGTCGGCCTGATTGAGGACATCGTCAGAGATCTTAATCAGGTACATGGCACCACATTGGTACTGGTAACGCATAACGTTTTCCAGGCTCGCCGGCTGGCACATCGCGTGGCGCTGCTGTTAGAAGGGAAGGTGGTCGAGATATCCGATACTGAAAAATTCTTCAATTCACCAGCCGATCCGCGCACGGCGGCCTTCGTGCGCGGCGAGATGGTTTATTAGAGCTACTTGATTGACGCTGCCTTGTAATCCAGGCTGAATAATCATCAATCTCTATAAGGAGAAGAAAAATGAATAAGAAAATCAACACCATTTTCAGCGTGCTGCTCTTGCTTGCCCTGGCGCTCTCGGCCTGCGCCGGAGCCGCTACCCAGGCGCCAGCGGAGCCGACCATCGCTCCACCGACGGCTGAGCCGACCAGCCCACCCGATGAGCCAGCCACCACGGATGCACCCTCCAGCGGAGAGAAAAAGCTGATCCTGGCGACGACGACCAGCACCCAGGACTCTGGCCTGCTGGATGTCCTGCTTCCAATCTTCACAGACGAGACCGGAATTACGGTAGATGTGATTGCCGTCGGCACCGGGCAGGCCATCCAACTGGGCGAGGACGGCAATGCCGATGTCCTGCTGGTTCACGCCCGCGCCCGGGAAGACGAGTTTATGGCCAATGGTCACGGCACCCGGCGCGAAGAAGTCATGTACAACGACTTCGTCATCGTCGGACCGGAAGCCGACCCGGCAGGCATCAAGGGCATGACCAGTGCAGTCGATGCCCTCAAGAAGCTGGCTGAGACGGAGTCGACCTTTATCTCCCGCGGCGACGATTCCGGCACCCATACCAAGGAGCTCTCGATCTGGAAGAAAGCCGAGATCGAGCCGGCTGGTGACTGGTATGTCTCCTCCGGGCAAGGCATGGGTGAAGTGCTGACCATGTCGAATGAGCAGCAGGCCTACACGCTCAGCGACCGCGCAACCTACCTGGCCCGCACCTTGGAAGGGCTGGAGCTGGTCGTCCTGGTCGAAGGCGATAAAGATCTCTTCAACCCGTATGGCGTGATTGCTGTTAATCCGGATAAGAACCCAGCCATCCAGGCAGACCTGGCGAGCCAGTTCATCGATTGGATCATCTCCGTCCCGGTCCAGGAGCAAATCAAAGCATTTGGTGTGGATGATTTCGGCCAGTCCCTATTCATACCCGATTCGGCTCCCTGGAACGCTGCCCAGGAAAGCGCTGCGCCGGCAGTCGGACCGGCGCTCAAGGTGACCGGCCTGGTCGGTCAGGAGCTGGCCTGGACGGAAGATGAGGTGAAGGCGATGACCACCATGGAGGCTCAATCGACCAACAAACTGGGAGAAACAGAGACCTACACGGGCGTGCTGATCGCTGACCTGCTGAACTTGGCTGCACCACAGGCAGATGCAGCCACGGTGGTCTTCGTCGCTGACGACGGCTACTCGGCCGAAGTCCCTCTGGCCGATGTCATGGCCTGCCCAGACTGCATCGTCTCGTTCCGCAGTGAGGGCGGTTTCAGCACAGTTATGCCCGGATATGAAGGCAAATTGCAGGTTAAGGGTATCGTAGAAATCCAGGTGAAGTAAAATACCTGCCAGTGCATGTGAAAAGGTACGTTGGATAAACTTTCTGGTGCCATCCAACGTACCTTTAATCTAAGAGGACTTCCGCAGTTGGGAGGTGGATGGGGGTGTTTGGGCGGGCTACGCCCGCCCAAACACCCCCGATTACCCCTGAAGTGCGTAACTCCTATCTAACAACTGCTTGCTGGAGGTAATCTGATGGCTTTGAAAAAGGATCAAACGGGCCGGCTGCACATCGACTCGAAGCTGATGGCCGAGTCGCTGATGGACAAAACGCTGCTCGCCAGCACGGAGGCTGAATATATTTTCCGTCCACTGCCAGCGCTGAACGTTATAAAACTCGGCGGGCAGAGCATCATCGATCGCGGCAGCGCAGTCTTACTGCCCCTGCTCAAGGAGATCGTGGCTGCCAGGTCCGAACACAAGATGCTGGTGATGACTGGCGGCGGCACCCGCAGCCGGCACGCCTATGCCATTGCCCTCGACCTGGGCATGCCGACCGGCGTGCTGGCAAAACTGGGGTCGAGTATCAGCGAACAGAATGCCCTGATGGTATCCATATTGCTGGCCCCATACGGCGGCATCAAGGTCGGGCATGACGATATGGTCAAGCTGCCCTCCTACCTGGCCCTGGGTGCGATCCCGGTGATGCACGCCATGCCGCCCTATGGTCTGTGGGAAGAGCCTGCCCTCCATGGGCGCATCCCACCCCACCGCACCGATGTGGGTGCTTTCCTGGCTGCCGAGGTGGTTGGCGCCCGGCGCTGCATCCTGGTAAAAGACGAACCCGGCTTGATGACTGCCGACCCCAAAAAAGACCCAAAAGCCAAGTTTATCCCTGAAATCGAGATCGGCGAGCTGCTGGCGATGGACCTGGACGACCTGCCTGTCGAGCGTGCTCTCCTGGAGGCGCTGTCGCGCGCCCGCAGCGTTCGCGAAGTGTACATTATCAACGGGCTCGAACCGGGCAGCCTGACCCGCGCTCTCCAGGGCGAGAATCCCGGCACAAGGATTTACAAGGAAACTTAACCCGGATTGCTGTTATGTCTGCGTGGGCCCCGCCCTCGCGGTGGAGCGACTTCGAAAGTGCCGCCCTCCACCGCCAACGCCTGCCCTTCCGCGAGCGCCCGTGCCACCTGCTGGCGAGCACGCGTGAGTATGCGCTGAAATGTTGACCGCGACACTCCCATCAACCCGGCAGCCACCTCTTGGGATAATCCTTCCAGGTCAGCCAGGCGCAAGGCTTCCAGCTCTTCTTGCAGGAGCAGCACCTGGCGCAGGTCGCTCAGCGGGACGCCAGCCGGTTTGTAGATCACCGCATGCGGTTCTCTCAGCAGCCGGCGGCGTTTACGAGGGCGCGGCACAGCTAATCCTGGTTCTCCCTGCGCCCATGCCTGCGCCGCTGGCTGCCGGGACCATCCTCACCTTCCGATTTCTCGCCGCGCGGCAGGTAGACGATCTCGGCTCCGATGAGCTCAGCGATCTTCTCCAGCTCGGATTTGCGGATATGGCTGTGATAAACCTTAAGATCGGCACCTTCGACGGCAACCAATGCAAACCTGGGACGACCTGTCCCTCGTCCTGCATTATGGCGTTCACGGACAAATAATCTGCTCATGGCGACTCCTTGTTGATCACGTAGAGTTATGGGTATATACCCATAATGATTATAGCTTAGTTATAAGGTTTTGTCAAAATGACGATATACATCGGTATCGATGACACAGACAACCGTGAGAGCCGCGGTACAGGCCACCTGGCGCGCCAGATAGTCGCCAGGCTTTCCAGCGATTACACCGTCTTGGGTGTTATCCGCCACCAGCTGCTGGTTGACCCACAAATCCCCTACACCTCGCACAACAGCAGCGCCGCCATCCTTCTGGATGGCGGGGAAGAGGACCAGCTTGAGACGCTCTTTGGATCTATCAAAGAGATGATCCTGGATGACTTCCAACCGGGCAGCGACCCCGGCCTGTGCGTGACCCGGGAAGTGCCTCTCGCTATCATAGACTTCGGCCGGCGCGCCCAACGCCAGGTCGTCAGCCGCCGGGAAGCCCTGGAGCTGGCAGCCGAGAATGGCATTTTCCTGGAGGGACTGGGGGGTACGAACGATGGGGTCATCGGGGCATTGGCTGCGGTGGGATTGGCTGCCAGTGGAGAAGACGGGCGTTACATTTTTCTCGGAAAGATCCGGGAGATGAGCGGTCAAACTCTGGTTGGCGAGTTATTAAATGCCGGCATCACCGCGGTGCAGACGATGGATGGTGAGCAGGTCTCGGATGGGCTGGTAGCCTCTGAGAAGCTGCGGCCCGCCCGGCGGGGAGGCAAACCCGTCCAGTATGTGGCCTGGCAGGATGGCGTCTGGCACCCGCTGAAGCTCGATTGACCGATTCCCAATTGTAGATTTGTCTAGCTTCTCTCAACTCGCCGCTCGCGCCTCCGGCGGCGGTCAGAAAGATCCTCGCCCTGGGTCGCAATCCGCTGGGCGCGCAGCCAGGCCTCGCAGTTTTCGTCTACCCCCATCATGACGTCCGCCGCCAATATGGCCTTGCGGATGTGCTCTTCCAGGGGATTGGTGATGGCGCAGGTCATTCCCGCCGCGATTGCCATTGCCAGGAAGGTGGCATTTAAAGTAGCCCGGTCCGGCAGTCCAAAGGACACATTGGACGCTCCGCAGACCGTATTGACGCCCAGCTCTTCGCGCACGCGCCGCACAATGGCAAACACAGCCGTGCCCGCCGTGCGCACCGCCCCAATCGGCATCACCAGTGGGTCGATGAGCACATCCTGGCGGGGAATGCCGTAAGCCTCGGCACGCTCCACTATCTTTTTAGCAATAGAAAAACGCACATCCGGATCTTCGGAGATCCCGGTTTCATCGTTCGATATGCCGATCACCGCCGCATGATACTCTGCTACCAGCGGCAGGACGATCTCCAGGCGTTCATCTTCAGCGGTCACAGAGTTGACCAGTGGCTTACCCTGATAGGCTTTCAGGCCCGCCTCCAGGGCTTTGATGATCGACGAATCGATGCTCAGCGGCACATCCACCACGCCCTGGACGATACGTATGGCTTCCGCCAGGATCGCTGGCTCGTCCGCCAGGGGAATGCCTGCGTTGACGTCTAGCATCTGAGCGCCGGCCTGGACCTGGGCTATAGCATCCGCCCGCACACGCTCGAAATCTCCGGCTGCCATCTCGGCCGCCAGTTTCTTTCGCCCGGTGGGATTGATGCGCTCCCCGATAATAACAAACGGGTGTCCAGGGCCTACCACAACCTTCCGGGTTGGCGAAGTGAAGATTGTTTCTGTCATTCAAAGACCTCCTCAGATTTATCAGGCTGTCGGTGATGTTCCTGCCAGCGGCGCGGCAGAAGGCCGGCCTCCTGGATGATCTCGGCTACCAGCTCTTCCTGCCGGTAAGCCATCACATGTACACCACTGACGCCATTGATTGTTTTTATTTCCTGTATGATCTCTATGCAGATGCGTTTTCCCTCTTCTCGCTGCCTCTCGGGCGGCGCGCCTTTCAGGCGCTTGATTACCCCATCCGGGATGACCACACCGGGAACATGCGAACGCATCCATTCCGCCGCCTTGGCGGAACGCAGCGGACCTACGCCGACCAGGATAAAGGCGCGCTCGTGCAAACCCATTTCGCATACCTGCTGCATGAACTGGTGAAAGCGCGGCAGGTCGAAGCAATACTGTGTCTGGATAAAATCAGCTCCCGCCTGGATCTTATTGGCCAGGCGAAGCGGCCGGTAGTCATAGGGGGGCACAAATGGATTGGCAGCCGCCCCCAGGAAAAACTTTGGCGACGTCTCCAGCTTCCGCCCGCTGAGGAACTGGCCTTTTTCACACAAGATGCGCGCCGTGCGCAGCAACGTGATCGACTCCAGATCAAATACCGGTTTGGCCTGGGGTTGATCCCCTGCCTGGACGCCATCGCCGGTGAGGCAGAGTACGTTGCGCACCCCCATCGCGGCTGCGCCTAGCAGGTCGCCCTGGATGGCGATGCGGTTGCGGTCGCGGCAGGAAACCTGCATCACTGGCTCGTAGCCGGCGCGGGTGAGCAGGGCGCATACCCCAACGCTGGACATATGCACGTTGGCGCCAGAGGCATCCGTGGCGTTGATCGCATCGCAAACTTCCGACAGCACCAGGGCGCGATCGTACACCGACTGCGGGTCGGCGCTGTCCGGCGGGTTGAGCTCGGCTGTCACCGCGAAACGACCTGAGCGCAGGACGCGCTCTAAACGAGAGCCGGATTTCATTCCTCCCAACCTTTCGGCGCCATCTGTCCGCTGAGATGCAGGTCGTTGATCCAGGCCGAAGTGCCTTGCAGCTGGTGATTCAGCGGACTTTGGATGTGGGTGATTGCCTGCCCGTACATCGGCATGTGCTTTGAGCGTTCCCAGGCCTGCACCCATACGCAGGGACGGTCGGGTAGTATCTCGCAATGCCCGTTGGGCAGCACGCCCCCGCACGGACCGTTGCGCAGGGTCTTTGGACAGGTCATCGGGCAGGTCATCCCGGTGCTGTGCAGGATGCACTGCCCGCACATGCGGCAGTCGAAGATTGCCCCTTTGGATAGCTTTTCAAGCGCGATAAAAAGGCGCTCCAACCAGCTTCCAGGGATTAACCAGCGCTGAAAGGGCAGGAGCATTTTATAGACTGTCTGGTATGTCAGTTCGAGCAGGCGAGGCGAGTCCTGCAAGCGGCGAAACATCCTTGCTAGGCCTTATCCACAGATGGTTCGTAACCTTTGTTCGACTTCAGGCTGTTCAAGCGCTCGTTGGTATATTCGGCTTCGATCTTTGCAAGCAGGGAATCAGCTATCTCTTCAGCTTCACCCTCTGCAGCCTGCCAATCCGAAGACCGCCACTCCTCCAGGTAATCATCTGTGCTCGTGGACTGTGCCCGCATGGCAGCCTCATCGATCGCCTCCTGGAAGCGAGCCGAGAGCGGGCGGTTGACGCGCTGCCCCCCGCCGCGAACTTTTATCTGAGCAGGGATATCTCTCCAATAGAGGATCTGGTAGGATGCAGTCATGTCTCGATAAGCTCCTGCAAACGAGTTTCCAACATACCATAGCCTGTCCTGCGATGCTCGAATTGCAGCCCAAGGCTTTCAGCGGCCCATCGGGCTCTTTCGACTAAGGCAGCATCATCGCGCTGCGCCAGATAAACCACACGGGTATAGTTCTTGAAATAATCTTGTCGTAAGGCCGGAAAGCGATCCAATCCCAAACCTTCCAATACCAGATGGTCGAAGGACTGTACCAGATAATCGGTCAAGAAAAAAGTGCCGGGTGCTTCTTCCATCAGGTTGGCAAAGGTACCGTTTGCATACATCTCATAGCAGTGTGGTCCTGATACCCGTTCCACGCCCTCTTCCGCCAGCATGCGGTCCAGCATCCCGCCCGTGCCGCAATCTCCGTACACGACGATCACCCGATCATAATCCTGGCGCGCCTTGTGGATGCGCTGTCGTAGGGCCTCCGGAATGCGCTCTGGATGGTTGTGCAGCAGGGATGGCAGCGCCAGCAGGTCCACCTGCCAGGCATTTTTCTGCTTCAAAGCCAGCACCTCACGTGCCAGGGCGCCGCAGGCAATCAGCGCGGTTCTCATCTGCCCGTTCGCTTCCCTTCAAGTGCGTCGGCAATCGCCTGGATGTGTGCGGCTGTGCTGCCGCAGCACGCGCCGATTATGCGCGCCCCGGCATCGTATGCCAGCCGCGCATACTCCGCCATCGCCTCCGGTGAAGCGCGGTAGACAGGTTGTCCAGCGACCAACTCAGGGATGCCAGCGTTTGCCTTGGCAACCAGGATAGCCTGCGGAGCAATAGCGTGCATTTTCTGGATAACGGCGATGATCTCTTCCGGACCGTTGCCGCAGTTTCCACCCACAGCCGCAGCCCCATAAGAGAGGAGTGTATTCGCGGCCTTCTCAGGAGTAACACCCATCATGGTGCGACCATGCGTATCGAAAGTCATGGTAGTGACGACCGGGATATCTGCAGAGACGCGCCGGACGGCTTCCACAGCAGCTTTGACCTCGTCCAGTGCAGCCATGGTTTCTATCCACAGGATGTCAACGCCGCCTTCGATCAAAGCCGCTGCCTGTTCGGCAAATCCATCTACGACCTCTTCATAGGTCAGCTCGCCCAGCGGCTGAATCAAGCCGCCGGAGGGGCCGATATCCCCTGCCACCAGGGCCTTTTTACCGCTGGCAGCCACCGCCTCGCGCAGTAGCTTCACCGCCGCGCGGTTAAGCTCAGCCACCCTGCTCTCCATGTTGTGAAGCTGTAAGCGATAGCGGCTGCCTCCGAAGGTATTGGTGAGGATGATCTGTGAGCCTGCCTCCAGGTAGGCGCTGTGTACAGCCGCTACCCGGTCAGGCTGCTCCACGTTCCACAATTCAGGAGCGCCTCCGTGCCCCAGACCGGAAGCAAACAGCATGGTGCCCATGGCGCCATCGGTTAGCAGGTAACCAGCTTCATCTAAAAAGGATTGGATGGCGTTCATCGGTCAAACCGCCGGTTCGCCGCGTTTGATTGCCAGCAGCTTTTTGGCAGTTACAACGGCAACGGCTGCATCGCGGCAGTAGGCATCCGCGCCGATCTCCTCTGCAAAGGCGCTGTTGAGCGGAGCACCCCCGACCAGCACCAGCACCTTGTCGCGCAGTCCCTGCTCTTTGAGGGTGTTGATCACCACCCCCATATAGGGCATTGTGGTGGTAAGCAAGGCGCTCATCCCCAAGATATCGGGCTTGTGCTCATGGTAGGCATTGAGGAATTTGTCTGCATCCACGTTAATGCCCAGGTTGATCACATTAAATCCCGCGCCTTCCATCATCATCGCCACCAGGTTCTTGCCGATATCGTGGATATCGCCCTTGACCGTTCCGATCACCATAGTGCCGATCTGGGGAGCGCCGGTTTCAGCCAGGAGCGGACGCAGCAGTTCCATGCCGGCTTTCATCGCCTTGGCAGCCATCAGGACTTCCGGTACGAACAGGATGCCATCGCGGAAATCTGCCCCGACGATATCCATGCCCGCTACCAGGCCTTTGGTGAGCACATCGTAGGGCGTTAACCCGCGCCTTAGGAGCTCTCTAACGCTGGCGACGACTTCATCTGCCAGGCCATCATATAAATCATCCTGGATGAGCTCAAGGATCTCCGGAATTTCCAATTGGGTGATGTCAATATCTTCGCTCATATCACTATCGCTCCATCTATATTGAAAATTGTCTTTTCTTCGAGCAGTTATTTACCTTGGCGCCTAAGCCCCAAGTTTATCACGTATACGGTTGCGGTGCCTGCGTGCCGCCGGGGCAGTCTGTACAGGCAGGATGTCTTCCAATGTCGGGTATGGATCGCGGGCGTGTGGAAGGTTGAGGGCAGCGACAAACTCATCTTGAAAGGATGGTTCCAACGGCGTAGAAACATGCTGCACCCAGTCCGCCAGTGCCTCTGCTTTCTTACGCATCCCCCGGTTGAGCAGGGCAAACCGGGCGCCATCCCCGGCTGCGTTGCCGACCGCGGTCACACGATCAAGGTCGCAATCCGGGATCAGCCCCAGGATCATGGCATGCACAGGGCTGATAAAGCTGCCAAATGCGCCCGCCAGGAGCACCCGGTCAACTTGCTCCACGCCGCGGTGCTTCATGAGCAGCTTTGTGCCGGCGTAGAGGGCTGCCTTGGCTAACTGGATGGCACGCACATCGTTCTGGGTGATCACGATCGGGGCGCCGGTCGCAGACAGGCTCGCGTCTACCAAAGTGTATTCGCCGGTGCGAGTGTGGTAGACCACGCGCCGCGAGCGCTCCGCAGCGCTCTCTTCGAAGAGCCCGCTGGCGTTGATGATGCCAGCCAAAAACATCTCAGCCACAGCTTCAATAATCCCGCTTCCGCAGATCCCTGTAGCTTTTACATCTTCTGGAAGCCCATCCGCATTCCCGGGCTCGATCCAGCCATCATAGCCAATTAACCGGATGCGCGGCTCTAAAGTCAGGGGGTCGATGCGCACGCGCTCGACAGCTCCTGGTGCGGCGCGCTGTCCGTGTGTGATCTGTGCACCCTCGAAAGCCGGTCCGGTCGGACTGGAGGCCACCAGCACCTGTTGGCGGTTGCCCAACACGATCTCGGCGTTGGTCCCCACATCCACGATCAGCATGATCTCATCCTGGTCGTGGGGCGATTCAGCCAGCTGTACAGCCATATTATCCGCCCCAACGTGACCGGCGATCAGCGGCAGCAGGTGCAGCCGGGCAGACGGGTTGAGGTTCAAGCCGATATCGCGAGCTTTCAAATCCATTGCAGAGCCAACCGCCAGGGCAAACGGTGCGCCGCCCAACTCCCTGGGGTTGATCCCCAGCAGGATATGGTGCATGACCGGATTGCCAACAATGACCGCATCCACGATATCGACAGGCTGCAGCCCGGCAGCGCGAGCGGCCTTTTCTGCCAGCTCATTGAGGGTCAATATCACCGCCCGGCTCAAGCGCGCCAACCCTTGCGGCTCTGTGGTGGCATAGCTCACCCGGCTCATCAGGTCTTCGCCATAGCGCACCTGGGTATTCATCGCCGCCTGGGTGGCTAACACTGCCCCGGTGCGCAGATCGCATAGGTGAGCCACGATGGTAGTCGAGCCGACATCCACTGCCAGACCGTAAAGTCCCTCGCTGTAGCCGGGTTGGACGCGCAGCACTTCCTGGCCCTGCCAGATGGTCAGCGTGACGGCATGGTTGCCTTCCCGGAGCGCTGTCTGCAGGGCGTGGAGCGCTTTTACATCGATACTCAGCCCGTGCAGGTCCCACTTGGTTTCCAGGGCTTCCGCCAGGCGCTCCCAATCTCCGCGTGGATCGCTCATGTCTGCCGGCGCTATCTCGACATACACCTGCCGCACTGCGGGGTCGATCTCGATCACGCGATCCGAAGCCGCTTTGGCAATGATCTGCTTGCGTGCCTGGCTTTCCTCGGGCACGGTGAGCAGCAGATCGCCTTGCACCTCCGCCGCGCATGCCAGCCGCCTGCCCTCCAGGCGCTGCCCCTGGCTGAGCTCCATCTCGCGTGTGGTCAATGGCGTCAGATGCGCGGCGCTCGAGCTGATACCGTGTTTGGGGAAAAGACCCTCCTCGACGATCACCTGGCATTTCAGGCAGGTCTGCCGACCACCACAGATCGACTCGAGCTCAACGCCCAGATCCTGCGCCGCGCGCAGCAAATTCGTCCCGCGGCGAACCTTGCCCTGCCTGCCAGACGGCATCAGGGCGAGATGGCAGTGTTCGCTGTCGTGATTGTTCTGATCAGCCATCAAGTTACGCAGTCGTCGCCCGCACCTGGCGCATGCGTCGCCGGCGCATGCCAGATACATCTTCAGACTCTTCACTGGCTCTGATATGTGTCCAGCCTTCTGGCGTCGTAGCATCGCCGGCTACCATGCCGGGGAACTCGGCCCGGATAAGTGCATCGATCTCGGGTGAGAGGACTGCCGGATTATCACGCGTGAGGATCTCTTTGGCTTTGCGCAGAGCCCGCTGGTGAGCATCCAGACCGCCGCGTTCCTTCCATTGGGCGCGCGGGTCGCGATCGGCGATCTCCGCCAGCAGCATCGTGCTGCGCATACGCTCCAGACTGTGCTCAGTGCCAGCGAACATCCCGCCTGGCCCTACATCTCCAATCTGGTCCAGGGCAAAATTCTCCTCGCTGAACTCGAAGCCGCGCTTGATCTGCTTCATCATCAACGCGATCTCGTTATCGATGACCGCCTTGGCAAAATCGAATGCCATCAAGGCATCCAGCAGACCGGCCATATTGAACACATCCACACCGCCCAGCAAACCAGCCACCACAGACATGCCCGTTTCATAACCGGATTGGGCGTCGTTCATCTTGGCATTCGTCAAACCGATGTAGCCGCCGGAAGGGATATTGTAGAACTGCGCCATCTGCGCGCAGCCCATGTGCAAGATGCCGCACTCAATTGCGCCCGGGGAGTAAGCCCCTGTGCGCATATCGGCAACCGTCGGCAGGGTGCTGTACAGCACTGCCTTACCGGGGCGGATCATCTGCGTCAAAACCGCTGCGCCCAGGAACTCGGCGTTGCACTGCGCCAGCGTGCTCAGCATCGTGAGCGGCGAGGTCAGTCCGGCATTGGGTACGATCGAGAAATAGCTGGGCAGGTCCTTTTCGCTGAAAAGGATCAAATCCTGGGTCGAGTCGAAATCCATGGTCAGGGGAGAGACCACCGGGCAGTAATGGTGCGTGACGAAGGGACGCTCCCGAAAAGCCGCTTCGCCGCCGGCGATCAGATAGATCAGGCGCAGGACATCCTCCGCTTCGTTGGGAGGCGTGTTGGCGCGCACCGGTTTGACGGTGTTTTTGATGGATGGGTAGTAGCGAGCCAGGCTGTATTGGCCCGCTGGAGCATCCTCTGCCAACGTAGAGATGGAAAACACGTCGAATCCCGGCAGTTCATTGAACAGATAGGCAATGCGCGCCAGGTCATCCGAGCGTGAGCGGCGTTCGTAGCCGGTCACCGGATCGATGATATTCGGCGCAGAGCTGCCGGTCAGGATGAGCGGGCTGTCATCTGGGACCGTGCGATCATACTTTGGGTCGCGAGCATAAAAAGTAAACTTCGGAGGGAACATTGCCCGATACTGCTCGACCACCTGCCCGGGGAGGTAGACGATCTGGGATTCCGAATCCATCTTCGCTCCATGGGCAGCGAAGATTTCGCGAGCGCGCTGGTTGCGCACCAGCATGCCGACTTTCTCCAGGATTTCCAGGGATACTTCGTGCACCCGGATCACCTGTTCTGGAGAGAGCAGCTTTGCAAAGCTTTGGATCATAAAGGACCTCCTGCTAATGATTTTTGGCCTTACGCAGTTGGCGGAATATTTCCCCGTACTGCGTAACTGCCATGTCTATTAAAATTCGAAAGGAGATGACGCCTCGGCTACAAAGCGAAATCGATCACCCCGGTAGCTGTCTTTTCCATACTCTACCGGGCGATTTTCCTGGTCAAACGAGATGCGCTTTTCCAGCATCAATGGCGCCCCAACTCGCACCATCAGCAGCTCTGCCTCAAAAGCATTTGCCACAACCGGCTCGAAGCTCTGGCGGGCTCGGACGATGCTTATGCCGTATTCTGACTCCATGATCTCATAGATGGAGCGGCCCTCCAGGTCATAGCCCCCCAGACCCGGAAATCGCCTCTCAGGGATGATATATCTCTCGATCATCACCGGTTCCTGGTTTACCGAACGCAAGCGCAAGATCTGGTAAGCAGCCGAGTCCGCCTGCACAGCCAGCTCGCGCGCCGGCGCAGCGCCCACCGCTACGGTCTCGATCGAGATCAGCCTGGCGCCAGGGGTATAGCCGCGCTTCTGCATGCCGCGCGTGAAGCGGAAGACGACATCCATCTGGCGATCGATCTTCGACTCAGCCACAAAGGTGCCGACCCCATGTTTGCGAACCACCAGCCCCTGGATCTCCAGAACGCGCAGGGCGCGGCGCAGTGTCATCCGGTTGACGCCCAACCGCTCGCTCAAATCGCGCTCCGCGGGCAGCCTTGCACCGGGAACCAGCTCGCCGGACTCAATCTGACCGACCAGACCGTCCGCAATCTGGATGTAGAGTGGTACAGAATAGGCAAGTGGAGAAGATGGAGCGTCGTCCCCGGCGAGATTAGTGGTATACATAACTTATACCACATTATACCTGATAGTGACCCCAGAAACGAGTCTTTCAGGCAGGGTTTTCACATTCTTGTGAAAACTCCGCGTCTTTCATGACTGGATTTACGGGTAGAATCTTCGAGATGATGATGCCCACTACCCCGCCCACACTCCAGGAGCTGCTGCGTTTGTGTTTCAGTGATAGCGTGCAGTGGATCACAATCCCGCCGCAGGTGGAACCGCGCATCGCCTGGGTGACGACTGCCTCCGCCGAGGTCCAGCCGGACGACTTGCTGCTGCTTGCTTATGAAGGAGCATCGAGCGAGGTGTTTGAACGGGCAGGGGTACAAGGCGCGGCAGCGGTCCTGGTAATCTCAGAAATAGATCGCGAAATTCCCCTCCCCGCTGCGCCGCCTCCGGTCGCGCTGCTGGTCACGCACAGTGACACGCGCCAGGTGCATCAGCTGCTTACCAGCATGCTTGTAAACCAGCGTGCCTCTTTGATCGAGCGCGGCGTGCGCGTACATACCCAGCTATCGCAGCTTGCTGCTCAGGGAGAAGGTCTGGAAAGCCTCGCGCATGCCATGGCGGAAATTTCCGGACGTGGTGTCCTGGTGCAGGATAAGCGTTTGGATATCCTGGCGCAGCATCCATCTTCTGCCCTGGCCTCGATCTGGGAAAATGTGCTCCACCACCTGCGCAACCGGGAGTCCCTGCCGGAACCTCTGCGCGACCGTAAACTCGCCGGACAGCAAGCCACCATCCTGATTCAACCCATTCCAGGAGGGCTGGCGCGCCTGGTAGCGACGATCTCCGTCGGGGATGTCGCCCGAGGATACCTTTCCTTGATCGGGATGCAAGATGAGCTGGACGCCCTCGACCACATGGTCATCGAGCAAGGGGTGCTGGTCTGCGCAGTAGAGATGGCACGCGCCAAAGCCGTGCGGGAGGCCGAAAAGCGGATCAAGGGCGACCTGCTGACTGCGCTCCTGCAGGAGGATTTGTCGCCGCGCGATGCCCGCCTGTGGGTTATGGCGATCGGCCTGGACCTGGAACAGGCGCACGTAGCCCTGCGCTTAAGCTGGGACAGCGCAGCTTCACCATCCCGCCGCCGCCTGGAGACCCTGGTAAATGGCGAGATCGCCCGCCAGGGATTGAAATCGATCGTCAGCTCCATGGGAACCGAAGTGGTGTGTATCTGCCAGATACCGCACTCGATCGCTCGCCCGCAAGTTGCCTTGGATTTAGCCAGGGCGATCATCCAGCAAGGCAACCAGGAATACTCTAAGGCCCCCATCCGCTGCGGCATTGGCAGGCCCGTGGTGGAGCTGAGTGATTGGCGATATTCTTTTCGTGAAGCCGGGCAGGCACTGGATCTGGCGCGCCGCTTCGGCGAGTCGGAGCCCCTCTATTACACGGATCTATCGGTGTACCGCCTGCTGCTGCAGATCGAGCACAGCCCAGAGCTGAGTGCCTTTCAGGAAGAGATCCTGGGACCTTTACTGGCGCATGAGAATGCTGCTGAATTGATCCATACGCTGGAAGCCTATTTTGAGCATAACGGCAACCTCTCCCAAACTGCCGAAGCTCTGTATATTCACCGCAACACGCTCATGTACCGCATGGATAGGATTGGGTCCATTACCAGGCTGAACCTGGAAGATCCCAAAGTCCGCCTGGCGGTCCAGCTGGCCCTGCATATTCTGCGCATGGTAGGATCGACTGGCTCGTAGTCCGTGAGTATTGTGCACATTGCCCAAGATATGCAAGCTATCGTTAGGTTGATTGCCGATAGACATTCCAACCTCCTGACTGTATTCTAATGAGAATACCCTATCAGATCGATTGGTAAAGATACGATAACATGTACAGCCTGATTATTGCCCTCATCTTGATTGCCCTTATCGTTCTCGTCCTTGTGATTGAGAACATACCCCGCGTTCGGGCAGTCCAGGTCGAGGCCAGGCACACCAGACCAAAGACCAGGTTTTAGGAGATAGCAAGTTTATCTAACGGGACTGCCCACAAGCAGCCCCGTTTTTATTTTTATGGTGGAACAGCTTATGCGATCAGACCGGATAAAGAAAGGCTTCGAACGTGCTCCCCACCGCGCCCTGCTGCGAGCTACTGGACTGCGGGATAGCGATTTTGATAAGCCATTCATCGCCATTGTCAACTCCTATGTCGATATTGTACCCGGGCACGTTCACCTGCAGGACTTCGGGCGGGAGATCAAAGACGCTGTGCGCGCCGCGGGCGGCGTGCCCTTTGAGTTTAATACCATCGGTGTGGATGACGGCATCGCCATGGGTCACTCCGGGATGAAGTTCAGCCTGCCATCCCGGGAGCTGATCGCCGATTGCGTCGAAACCATGATCCAGGCCCACCAATTCGATGGCATGGTGTGCATCCCGAACTGCGACAAGATCGTCCCCGGAATGATGATGGCAGCCCTGCGGGTGGACATACCCGCGATCTTTGTATCCGGCGGTCCAATGGCTGCCGGAAGGACGCCGCAAGGCGAAACAGTCGATTTGATTTCAGTATTCGAAGGGGTTGGTGCTTACAAAGCCGGGCGCATCGACGCAGCTCGCCTGAGCCTGTTGGAGGAATACAGCTGCCCATCCTGCGGCTCGTGCTCCGGTTTGTTCACCGCCAACTCGATGAACTGCCTGCTGGAGGCGCTGGGCTTGGCGCTGCCGTACAACGGCTCCGCCCTGGCAATGAGCGATGAACGCCGGTCACTTGCCCGGCAGGCTGCGCGCCAGATCTTGAGCCTGGTCGAGGCGGGGATTACCCCCCGTCAGGTTGTGGCAGCCGAGGCCATTGATGACGCCTTCGCCCTGGACATGGCCATGGGTGGCAGCACCAACACCGTGCTGCACACCCTGGCGCTGGCACACGAAGCCGGCGTGAATTACCCCCTGGAGCGCATCAACGCCGTCGCCGACCGTATCCCCTACCTGTGCAAGGTAAGCCCTTCTGGCCCCTGGCACATGGAAGATGTCCATCGCGCCGGAGGTGTGCCCGCCATCCTGAATGAGATCGCCCGCTCAGGCAATACCCTGCATCTCGATCGTCTGACCGTTACCGGTCGGACGCTGCGCCAGTCGATCGACGGCATGCTTGTTCGCGATCACGAGGTTATCCGGTCGCTGGAGAATCCCCACAGCCGCACCGGTGGTCTCTCGGTCCTGTTCGGCAACCTGGCCCCTGAAGGGGCGGTGGTGAAGACCGGCGGGGTAGCGCCTGCCATGCGGCGCCATTCAGGTCCGGCGCGCATCTTCGAGAGCCAGGAGGGCGCAATGGAAGGTATTCTGAACCGGCGGGTTCAGCCCGGCGATGTGGTCGTGATCCGCTATGAAGGTCCGCGCGGTGGTCCAGGGATGCAGGAGATGCTGTCCCCCACATCCGCTATCATGGGCATGGGTCTGGGCGATAGTGTAGCGCTAATCACCGATGGGCGTTTCTCGGGTGGGACGCGCGGCGCCTGTATCGGGCACGTCAGCCCGGAAGCTGCCGCGGGCGGTCCAATCGCCGCCCTCCAGGACGGCGACATCATCGAGATCGACCTGGAATCCCGCCGGTTGGATGTTCGCCTGAGCGAAGAAATCATCCGGGAACGCCTGGCTGCCCTGCCAGAGTTTGAACCTCGCACCCACAGCTCCTGGCTTCGCCGCTATGCACGCATGGTCACCAGCGCCAGCCGGGGTGCGGTCCTGATCTAACCAGCACACCTTAATGGAGAAGAAAATGCGAAAAACCGGTGCTGATATCTTATGGGAATGTATGCTGCGCGAGGGGGTAGAGGTAGTCTTCGGATACCCAGGTGGGGCCAATATGCCCATCTATGATGCCATGCTAAATTATCCGGTCCACCACGTGTTGGTGCGGCATGAACAGGGCGCCGCCCATATGGCGGATGGCTACGCCCGCGCCAGCGGCAAGGTCGGTGTCGCCATGGCAACCTCCGGACCTGGAGCGACGAATCTGGTGACCGGCATAGCTACAGCCATGATGGATTCGTCTCCGATTGTTTGCGTTACCGGGCAGGTCGCCGCCCACCTGGTCGGCGGTGATGCCTTCCAGGAGACCGATGTGACCGGCATCACGCTGCCGATCACCAAGCACAACTATCTGGTCACCCATTCCGAGGAGGTCGCCCAGGTGGTTCGGGAGGCCTTCTATATCGCCCGCAGCGGGCGCCCTGGCCCGGTGCTGATCGATATCTGCAAGAATGCCCAGATCGAGCAGGCTGAATTCGAATACCCGGAGAGCATCTCCCTGCCAGGCTATCGCCCGCCTTCCCACGCGCCGCAGGCCGACTTACAGCGCGCTGCCAGGTTGATCGCCCAGGCCGAACGGCCTCTCATCCTAGCAGGTCACGGGGTGCTGATGTCGGGGGCGATGGAGGAATTGAGCACCTTCGCCATCAAGACGCACACGCCCATCGCCAGCACATTGCTCGGTTTGGGCAGCTTCCCCGCCTCCCATCCGCTCAGCCTGGGGATGATGGGCATGCACGGCGAGGCTTACTGCAACCTGGCAATCCAGAATGCGGATCTCCTGCTGGCATTTGGCATGCGCTTCGATGACCGGGTGACCGGCAACCTGCGCACTTATGCCCCATATGCCCGCAAGATCCATGTCGAGATCGACCCATCCGAGGTCCACAAGAACGTCCATGTCGACGTCCCCTTGGTCGGCGACCTGAAGACCGTCCTGCGTGACCTGGTCCCACTTGTCGACGAATATGATCATGAATCCTGGTTAGCCCAGATCGCCAGCTGGCGTTCAGAGAGCGAACAGCGCGACATCCTGGCCTGGCCGGAGGACGGCAAGCTTTACGTGGCGCATGTGCTGCGGGATTTGTGGCAGGCCACTCAAGGAGCTGCTATCATCACCACCGATGTGGGCCAACACCAGATGTGGGCCGCCCAGTATTATCTCCAGGAGCGCTCCCATAGATTTATCACTTCCGGCGGCGCTGGAACCATGGGCTTCGGCCTGCCATCGGCAATCGGGACCTGGTTCGCCCACCCGGATCAAGAGATCTGGACCATCGTCGGCGACGGGGGCTTCCAGATGACCCAGGCCGAGCTATCCACCGCAGTCCAGGAAGGCGCAAACATCAAGATCGCCCTGATGAACAACAACTTCCTGGGCATGGTGCGGCAGTGGCAGGAATTCTTCTTCGAAAAGCGCTACTCCGCAGTAGAGTTGCGCAACCCTGATTTCGTCAAAATCGCAGACGCGCATGGCATTCCTGCCCGGCGTGTTGAAACCCCCGATGAAGTGCTGCCGGCGATCGAGTTTGCCCGCCAGACGCCTGGTCCAGTGTTGGTGGAATTCCGCGTCGAAAAAGAAGAAGCCGTCTACCCGATGGTGCCTACCGGGGCCGACCTGGACGCCATGATCCGCCGCCCCGTCCGCCAGCAGCTGGCGGTTGAGACAGTGAGGAGATGACATGCAGTACACCCTGATCGCTTTAGTGGAGAATAAACCGGGCGTGCTCAACCGGGTCGCTTCGCTCTTTCGCCGGCGCAACTTCAACATCGAATCCCTGAACGTCGGGCGGACGGAACGCGATGATATCTCCCGCATGACTATTGTAATGAACAGCGAAGAGACGGACGCCCGAAAAGTAGAGGTGAACCTCTATAAGCTGGTAAATGTGATCGATGTCCAGGATGTCACCAACCAGCCTGCCGTGCTACGCGACCTGGCGCTGATCAAGGTCAAAGCCGTCCCTGAGCAGCGCGCCGAGATCGCCAATCTGGTAGCCATCTTCCGCGCCCGCATCGTTGACGTGGCCCCAGACTCGGTCATTGTGGAGATCACAGGCACTGAGGATAAGATCGAGGGCCTGATCGAGCTGCTGCGCCCGATCGGGATTCTGGAGATGGTCCGCTCGGGTCAGGTCGCCATGATGCGCGGTAGTAACAACGGTGTTCGCCACGCCCCTGGCGCAAACGGTCACCATTCGGAAGAAGAATTGACAGTTGGATATTAGAGGAGCGATACATGGCTAAGATCTATTACGATGCAGACGCCGATCCTGCGTTGATCCGGGGCAAAAAAGTCGCCGTGATTGGCTACGGCTCTCAGGGTCACGCTCACGCACTTAACCTGCGTGACAGCGGTGTGCAGGTTCAGGTCGGACTGCGCCAGGGGAGTAAATCCTGGCAGAAAGCTAAAGCCCACGGCCTGGCAGCAGCCCCAATTGAGGAGGCAAGCGCCTGGGCAGATACGGTTATGCTCCTGGCTCCTGATACCGAACAACCTGCCATCTATCACCAGCATATCGCCCCCTATCTGTCGTCCGGGAAGACCCTCATGTTCGCCCACGGCTTCAATATCCGCTTCGGGACGATCTCACCACCGGCATACGTCGACGTGAGCATGGTGGCGCCAAAAGCGCCAGGACACCGCGTGCGAGAAATATACCAGGAAGGCGGCGGGACTCCATCCTTATTAGCTGTTCACCAGGATGCCAGCGGAGGGGCAAAAGCCAATGCCCTATCGTATGCGTTTGCTTTAGGCGCCACGCGTGCCGGCGTCCTGGAGACTTCGTTCGCTGAGGAGACAGAGACCGATTTATTCGGTGAACAAGCTGTGCTTTGTGGAGGGGTTACCGCCCTGGTTAAAGCTGCTTTTGAGACACTGGTCGAAGCTGGCTACCAGCCTGAGATCGCTTACTTCGAATGTATGCACGAATTAAAGCTGATCGTCGACCTGATGTATCGCGGCGGCATGAACTATATGCGCTATTCAGTTTCCGATACAGCCGAGCATGGCGATTACACTGCCGGTTCCCAGATCGTCACCGAAGAGACACGCTTCGTAATGTCGAAGCTGCTCAAGGATATCCAGGATGGCAGCTATGCCCAGAACTGGATCGAGGAGAATCGCCGCGGCCGGCCCTGGTTCAACCAGCAGCGCCGTCTGGAACAAGATCACATGATCGAGCAGGTGGGCGCGGACCTGCGCTCGATGATGCCCTTTATCGAGCCGGTCACCATCCGCCCAGGAGAATAGCCCGTAATGAATCCATATGTACGTATCTTCGACACCACGCTGCGAGACGGGGAGCAATCTCCTGGCGCCACGCTGACTTCTGCTGAGAAGCTGGAGATCGCCCGCTCTCTGGCGCGTATGGGGGTGGACGTAATCGAAGCCGGCTTTCCGGCAGCCTCACCGGACGACCTGGAAGCTGTACGGCGCATCGCCCGAGAGGTGGGCAATCCCGCGTCTGGCGATGGTGAGCTGGTACGCCCGGCGCCTATTATCTGCGGGCTGGCGCGCGCTTCTACGAAGGATATCGACGCCGCCTGGGAAGCCGTCCGCCACGCAGCCCGGCCGCGCATTCACACCTTCCTGGCGACCTCGACCATCCATATGCGCTACAAGCTGCGCATGGATCCGGAAGAAGTGGTCGAGCGGGTGAAAGACATGGTTGCATATGCTCGCTCGCTGTGCGCCGACATCGAATTTTCCCCTGAAGACGCCGGTCGCAGCGATCCGGAATTCTTGTATCTGGTGCTGAGCGAGGCGATCAAGGCCGGAGCCACCACCTTGAATATTCCCGATACGGTGGGTTACACCACCCCCGATGAATTCGGTGAGTTGATTTCCGGCATTATCGCCAACACACCAGGCATCGAGAATGCGGTCCTGTCCGTCCACTGTCACAACGACCTGGGTCTGGCGACTGCCAATACCCTGGCAGGCATCCGCGCCGGCGCCCGCCAGGCAGAGGTGACCATCAACGGCATCGGTGAGCGGGCAGGCAATACCTCCCTGGAAGAAGTGGTTATGACGCTGCACACTCGCCGGGGGATCTTCGGGCTGGAGACCGGCATCGACACCACGCAGATTTCCCGCGTCAGCCGTATGGTCTCCAATTACACCGGCATCCCCGTTCAACCCAACAAGGCCATCGTGGGAGCCAACGCGTTCGCCCACGAAGCCGGTATCCATCAGGACGGTATTTTGAAAAACCAGCTCACCTACGAGATCATGCGACCGGAGACCGTGGGGCTGAGCCGCTCCAACCTGGTGTTGGGTAAACACTCCGGTCGCCATGCATTGCGCGCTCGCCTGGAAGAGCTGGGGTATGTGCTGGCGCCAGATCAGATTGACCGCCTCTTCGAGCGCTTTAAAGATCTGGCAGACAAGAAGAAAACGATTACTGATGCAGATCTGGAAGCCCTGATGGAAGATCAGGTCAACCAGTTCGAGGAAGTATACCGCCTGGATGGGCTGCAGGTGGCGTGCGGCACGATGGGCATGCCGACAGCCACGGTGCGTTTGCAGGGGCCAGACGGCAGCCTGCACGTACAGGCCGCTCTTGGTACAGGCCCGGTTGACGCTACCTACAAAGCCATCGACAGCATCATCGGCGCACCGAATGTCCTCCTGGAGTTCAATATCCACGCAGTCACAGAAGGCATCGATGCCATGGGCGAAGTCACCGTACGCCTGCAGGCTAAGAATGGCCCATCCTCACAGCGTACTTCTCCCCAGAGCGGGCAGCCTCACTCCCGCAGCTTTGGTGGGTATGGTGCTGATACCGACATCATCGTCGCCAGCGCGAAAGCCTATCTGGCCGCGCTGAACAAGCTGCTCATCAGCGCCGGCTGGCAAATGCCGGCGAAAGCGCTGGTCCCCGCATCCCCGGTACAAATCCAAGAAGGAGGTCAATATGCACACCCCGTTCGACCTATTTAACGACCCTGATGCTGCCCTTCACCCGCATCCATTCGCTGAGCTGCGGACTTTTCCCGGCGGCTGGGACCTTTCGGACCAGGGCGCGATCAACAACGTCTCCAGGACATCCAATGCTACGCAGCCTGGGGTCACGTCCGGCGAAATTGACATCTCGTCCAATGGGAACGGCTGGCGGCCCGAGAAATTTGCCGAGCCGCGCACCATACCAGCGGGTTGGGATATCTCCGCCCTTAAATAGCCGTCCAATGGAACAGGCGCACACATTATTCGACAAGATCTGGGATCGCCATATCGTCGTCCAGCAGCCCGATTCTCCCGGTCTGCTCTATATCGATCTGCATCTGGTACATGAAGTCACCTCTCCGCAGGCTTTCGAAGGTCTCCGGCGCAGAGGCCTGCGGGTGCGGCGTCCGGACTTGACGGTCGCCACGATGGATCACTCCACGCCAACCGGACAGCTGGAGCTGCCCCTTGTTGACCAGCTCGCTGAACGGCAGATCAGGCAGCTCGAGACGAACTGCCGCGAGTTCGGCATCCGCCTGTATGACATGCAGAGTCCCGAGCGTGGAATAGTCCATGTCATCGGTCCTGAGCTGGGCCTCACCCAGCCTGGAATGACCATTGTATGCGGCGACAGCCACACCTCCACCCATGGCGCCTTTGGCGCCCTGGCATTCGGCATTGGGACGAGCGAGGTCGAACATGTATTGGCGACCCAATGCCTCCTTCAGAACCGTCCAAAGACCTTTCAGGTGAATTTCCAGGGCCGGCTGCGAGATGGGGTCACTTCCAAGGACATGATCCTGGCCTTAATCGCCCAGATCGGCATTGCCGGCGGCACCGGGCATGTGATCGAATACAGCGGAGACGCAGTGCGCCTCCTGGATATGGAAGCGCGCATGACCCTGTGCAACATGACCATCGAAGCTGGCGCGCGCGCCGGGATGGTGGCACCGGACGATACCACGTACGAGTATCTCGCGGGCCGCCCATCGGCGCCGCAAGGCGCGGCCTGGGAAGTGGCGCTGCGCTACTGGCGGAGTTTGCCCACCGATCCAGGTGCCCGTTTTGACCGCACCTTGGATCTGGATGTTTCCGGATTGGAACCGATGATCACTTACGGCACCAATCCCGGTATGGGTATCCCCATCACCCAGCCGGTTCCCCGGCCAGAGAGCATGACCGAGCCGTCCCACAAAGCTGCCCTGGAAAAAGCCTTGCGCTATATGGAGCTTCAGCCAGGCCGCCCGCTGCTGGAGCATCCGATTGAGGTTGTCTTTATTGGCAGCTGTACCAACGCGCGCATCTCCGATCTCCGCCAGGCAGCCGGTGTGCTACGCGGCCGCCAGGTCGCCCCGGGTACTCGCTTGCTGGTCGTCCCCGGGTCAGAAGCGGTGCGCCGCCAGGCGGAGGCAGAGGGATTGGATCGTATCTTCCGCGAAGCCGGAGGCGATTGGCGCTACGCAGGCTGCAGCATGTGTATTGCCATGAATGGCGACCAGCTCCAACCCGGCGAGTACGCCATCAGCACCAGCAACCGCAATTTCGAAGGGCGCCAGGGAGCCGGTGGGCGCACCTTCCTCGCCAGTCCACTCACCGCAGCCGCCAGCGCCATCTTCGGTCGGATCACCGATCCGCGCACGCTCCTTTGAAATAGAGGAAACATGCAGCCTTTTCACACACTTACCTCCCATCTGATCCTCCTGCCCTACCAGGATGTGGATACGGACCAGATCATCCCGGCCCGCTACTTAAAGGTGACTGACAAAGCCGGCTTGGCGGAAGGGCTGTTTGCCAGCTGGCGCTACCAGGCAGATGGGAGCCCCAATCCGGATTTTCCCTTCAACTCCCCCGAGGCGCGCATAGCGCAGTTTCTCCTGACCGGCGATAATTTTGGCTGCGGCTCCTCACGCGAGCATGCTCCCTGGGCACTGCAAAGCTGGGGCATTCGCGCCGTGATCAGCACCTCTTTCGCAGATATCTTCCGCAATAATGCCCTGAAAAACGGCTTGCTACCGGTTCAGGTAAGCGCCCAGAATCTTGCCCGCCTGTTTCATCTGGTAGAGAGCCATCCCGGCGCCCAGGTGACGATTGACCTCCCATCCCAATCGGTAACCATCCCCGGAGGCACTCGGATACCCTTCCCAATTGACCCCTTCAACAAGACCTGCCTGGTAGAAGGTCTGGACCAGCTTGGTTATTTGCTGCGCTTCGAAGCTGAAATTACAGCCTACGAGCACAGCCGCCGCAGCTTTGCCGGTGTGGCAGAATCCTCCTGAGACTGATGGGTCTGCTGCGCCTTGGCCCGTTTTACTGGTGACTCCTTATGAGCGATATATCCATTTACGACACAACCTTGCGAGATGGGACGCAGCGCGAAGGCATCTCGCTATCCGTAGACGATAAACTCAAGATCACCCGCCGCCTGGATAAATTCGGGGTCCACTATATCGAGGGCGGATGGCCCGGCTCTAATCCCAAGGATGCGGCTTACTTCGAACGGGTGATCAGCTACCCGCTGCACACGAGCCGGATTGCCGCTTTTGGTTCGACGGTAAAGAAGGCGACCCAACCGTCAGAAGACGCCAATATCCAGGCCCTGGTCAAAGCCGGCATGCCTGTTGTGACGCTGGTTGGTAAAACATGGGACCTGCACGTCACCGAAGTCCTGGAGGCGAGCCTGGATGAGAATCTAAATATGATCGCTGATAGTGTCGCCTTCTTTAAAGAACGCGGCAAAGAGGTGATCTACGATGCCGAGCATTTCTTCGATGGCTACAAGGCCAATCCGGACTATGCCCTGGCTACGCTCCAGGCAGCCGCCAGGGGTGGGGCGGACGTGCTTGTGCTGTGCGAGACCAACGGCGGCGCCCTGCCGTGGGAAGTGGGAGATATCACCCGCGCCGTAAAATCACAATTTGATATTCCTTTGGGCATCCACACCCACGATGACGCCGGCTGCGGCGTGGCGAATACGCTTGCAGCGGTACACAGCGGAGCCGTGCATGTCCAGGGGACCATCAACGGCTATGGCGAGCGGGTGGGCAACGCCAACCTGTGTACGATCTTGCCTGATTTGCAGCTCAAAATGGGACACACCTGTGTGCCTCCCCAGAGCCTGGAACATCTGGCTGAGCTTTCGCGCTATGTGGCAGAAGTTGCCAACCTGCCCCATGACCGCCACCTACCATACGTGGGCGCCAGCGCATTCGCCCATAAAGGCGGCATCCACGTCGCGGCTATGCGCAAGACCCAGCGCAGCTACCAGCATATCGACCCCCGTTTGGTAGGGAATTCAAACCGCACCCTGGTTTCGGAGCTTTCAGGTCGCAGCAACGTGATCGATAAAGCCAGCCAATACGGCGTTGAAGTCACTTCCGAACAGGCCCGCCATGCCCTGGCGCAGATCAAAGCCCTCGAAGCCCAGGGATTCAGCTTCGAAAGCGCCGATGCTTCGGTCAGCGTCATGCTGCGCCAGTTGAAATCCGATTACATGCCGCCATTCGAGCTGATCGATTTTCTGGTCCTGGTCGAGCACCGCCAGGGACGCGGCATGCTGGCGGAGGCTTCGGTGAAGGTGCGCGTCGGCGACCAGATCATGCACACTGCTGCCGAAGGCAATGGACCGGTCAGCGCCCTGGATGCTGCTTTGCGCAAGGCCCTCCAGGGCGCCTATCCCACCATTGCCAAAGTACGCCTGGTGGATTATAAAGTCCGTATCCTGGACAGCGAGAACGGCACTTCTGCCAGTGTGCGCGTCCTGATCGACACCAAGAATGGTAACCACCGTTGGAGCACGGTGGGCGCCAGCACTAACATCATCGAAGCCAGCTGGCATGCTCTGGCGGACAGCATGGAGTATGCCCTGCTGAACGGCTCCCTTGAGAAAGAATAGGAGAAATGGAAGCCAACCTGGTCTTACTCCCTGGCGACGGCATCGGTCCGGAAGTCATCCATGCAGCCCGGATGGTGCTTGAGGCTGTTGCGCGCTGCTACCGGCATATATTTTATTTCCAGGACCATCCCATTGGTGGATGTGCAATCGACTTATACGGCACCGCCCTGCCTGAAGACACGCTATCGGCCTGCCGGGGTGCCGATGCGGTCTTGCTGGGAGCAGTCGGTGGCCCCAGGTGGGATAACCGCTCAGCTGCAGTGCGTCCCGAACAGGGGCTGCTCGCTGTACGGAAAGGGCTGGGGGTGTTTGCCAACCTGCGCCCGGTACGCCCGCACCCGGATCTCCTTGGCGCTTCCCCCCTGCGACCGGAGCGGTTGGAGGGCGTCGATCTTGTGGTGGTGCGCGAGCTGACGGGTGGGATATATTTCGGCGAGCCACGCCTGCGCCGCACGGTCGATCACGAAATCGAAGCTGTTGATACGATGGTCTATCGTCAGAGTGAGGTACGGCGCATTGCCCAGGTCGCTTTTGAGCTGGCATCAAGGCGCAGGAAAAAGGTCACTTCCGTAGATAAAGCCAATATCATCGAAACATCGCGCCTGTGGCGAGAAGTTGTTACTGAGGTAGCCTCCGGCTTCCCACAGATCGCGTTGGAACACATCCTCGTAGACGCCGCGGCGATGTACCTGGTAAGCCGGCCGGCCTCCTTCGACGTAATCCTGACAGAAAACTTGTTTGGTGATATCCTCACTGACGAAGCCTCGGTTCTCACCGGGTCGATGGGAAATTTGCCGTCTGCCTCTCTGGGGGAGGATAAAAACTCATCCGGCTACCCGCGCGGATTGTACGAACCCATTCACGGCTCTGCACCCGATATCGCCGGTAAGGGCATCGCCAATCCGGTCGGTACGATCCTGTCAGCCGCCATGCTCTTACGCCTGTCGCTTGGGCTGGATATCGAGGCCAGGGCAATCGAATCCGCAGTAGACAGCTGCCTATCAGCCGGATATCGCACTGCTGACCTGACGACCGATCAAGCCTCTGCGCTGTCCACTGTGAAGATGACTGAAACAATTATTGAGTATCTACCCGAAAATTGAATTTTCTAGAAGTTGTCTTAAAAAAATGGTACAAGGGGTGTTCAATCCACCATTTTTGAGATGAGTTCAAATAATTTTCGGATATGTTTTAACTATATCGAAAGGCAAGGGTAATATGAAATCGAAATTCATCTGGATGGATGGAAAATTGGTCTCCTACGAGCAGGCGACCGTGCACTTTCTGACGCCGACCCTGCATTACGGCACAGGCGTGTTCGAAGGCATCCGCTGCTACGAGACCCCCAAGGGATCGGCAGTATTTCGCTTGCGCGAGCACTTGCAGCGCCTGATCGAGTCTCTGCATATCGTTGGGATCGAAGAATATCCTTATACCGCCCAGGATCTCCATAAAGCCGTGCATATGACCATTCGCGCCAACGGTTTCGCCGAATGCTACATCCGTCCATTGGTCTATATGATAGGCCCGCCCACACTGGACCTGGATGACTGGCAGCCAGCGACGGGCATTGCCGTCTGGGAATGGGCGCCGTTCCTGGGGAAAGATGGCGCCGAAAAAGGCGTCCGGGCAACGGTATCTTCAGTAACCCGCCTGCATCCGAATATAATGATGACGAAGGCCAAGGTCTCGGGAAACTACGTCAATTCTACCTTCGCGAAAACGATCGCCAAGCGTTCAGGTTTTGACGAGGCCATCATGCTCGATCCGCAGGGATATGTATCCGAATGCAGCGGGGAGAACATATTTGTCGTCCGGGATGGCATGCTCTATACCCCGCCGCGCACATCCATCCTGGAAGGCATCACCCGCGACACAGTCATCACCCTGGCCCGCGACGAAGGCTACCAGGTGGTCGAAGAGGCGATCTCGCGCGATCAGCTTTATATCGCCGATGAAGTCTTTGTCTGCGGCACAGCGGCTGAAATCGTACCCGTAGCCGAGATCGATTACCGCCGCATCCGGACCGGGCACCGGGGGCCTGTGACTCAGCGGCTGCAAGAGCTTTTCTTCGATACGGTCAGGGGACAGGGTGCCCCTTCGAATGCCTGGCTCGACTATGTGGATGAGACTATCATGGCTGTATGAGTGATGAAGCCAGTTACTGTTGCTTTCCAGGGCGAGGCTGGCGCCTACAGCGAGCTGGCTGCGATCGAATATCACGATCAGCCGATTGCTACGCTCCCTTGTGCTGATTTCGAAGATGTTTTCAACGCCATCAGCGGCGGTGCGGCGGATTGTGGATTGATCCCCGTCGAAAACTCATTAGCGGGCAGCATCCACCGCAATTACGACCTGATGCTGCGCTACAATCTGCATATCACCGGGGAGTATTACCTGCGCGTCAGCCACTGCCTGCTGGCATTGCCGGGGGTACAGTTAGCGGATGTCCGGTGCGTCTACTCGCACCCACAAGCGTTGGCCCAGTGTGAGGCCAGCCTGGCCCGGATGAATGTAATGCCTGTTCCCGAGGCGGATACCGCCGGCAGCGCTCGCTTGCTGAGCCAGCGGCAGGATCGCCACGCTGCCGCTCTGGCTTCCTACCGGGCTGCCGAAGTTTACGGGCTGAACGTCCTGGTGGAGGAAATGGAGGACGATCCTGCAAACTACACCCGTTTCCTGGTACTCTCGCCCCAGCCCAGGCAGATCGAAAATCCAGATCAGGGGGAATACAAGACATCGATCGTTTTTACTTTGGTAAACAAGCCGGGAGCGCTGTTTAGGGCATTGAGCGTCTTTGCGCTGCGCGATATCGATCTGACAAAGATTGAATCGCGCCCGGTGCAGGGGCGTCCATGGGAATACTTGTTTTACGTGGACTTCATCGGGCATGCTCAAGCGGGGGTATGCCAGCGCGCACTTGAGCACCTGGGGGAGCTGGCGCCTTTCTTACGGCTGCTCGGCTCATACACCCGGCAGCGGTTTGAGATGTAGCCTGTCCGGTTGAGACATTATCGATCTCCAGGCTTTACAGGGTGTTGCCTCCCGCCTGCTGATCCTGGAGCGGCGACGCCACCTGCAGATCAGCATTGCGCAGGGCTTCCTGGGCATACTGCCGCAGCACGGCTCCTATCTCCAGCCTCTTGTCAGGAACGGTTTTCGCCATCAGGCGCACCTGGACGGCCCCGGGTGTGAAGCTGTTCCACCCCTGCACCTGCGGCTGCTCGAGGATAAAAGTTGAGATCTGGGGGTCTTCCTTGGCTCGCTGCATGGCATCGTTCAATACCTCCACCACTGTCCCGATATCGGCATTAAAAGGGATATTCAAGTCCACCACCGCCCGCGCCCAATCGTAGCCCGCTCTGGAGAGGATGCGTATATCCCCATTAGGGATCAGGATCAACCGTCCTTCCACATCTCGCAGCCTGGTGGCGCGCAGGCTGATCTCCTCAACCGTCCCGGCATTGCCGGCTATGGTAACAGCATCTCCCACCCGGAACTGGTCTTCCAGCAAGATCAGCACGCCCCCGATGTAGTCCCGGATGATCGACTGGGCGCCCAGAGAGATCGCCAGGCTCACCACCCCCACCGACGCCAGGATCGGGGTTATGTCGATCTCAAACACCAGCAGCACCATTAACGTGACGATTAGTATCCAAACGAATGTAGCCAGATGATTACCTGCCGAGAGCAGAGTTTTCAGCCTGGACTGCTGCTGGAGATCGGCCTTTGAGCTGTTTATCCTGTGCTCCAGTCGTTTGCGAAACACCTGTATTAGCCGCAAAACCAGCAGTCCAAGCAAAATGATCACTATCGCCTGTGCCAGTTGGGTAGGGATTTTTCCTAATTTCGATAGAATCAAAGTGATATCCATAGGCTGGTATACTCATTGCAGTGAGCTTGTGCACTTATCCCGCAGATTGATCAGGTTTATTTTATCTTATAATCTGACGCTTACTTCCAGGCGAACACCTGATACAATTTAATCAGATGGTCGAGTGGTGTCCTAAGTGCAAAGGCATGCTCACTCCCGGGCTGGATAGATGCCCGGCGTGCGGGGCGCGCCTGGGCAAAGAACCGGGCAGCGAGATATCCTGGCGAATTATATTTTGGTTCAGCGCATATATTATCGGAATTGCGATGATACCGATCCTGATCGCAGTTTTGATCGGCGTCGCATGTTCGCTCACGGGGAGATGATCGTTCGGCGGCTTAAGTGACTGCTGCGCAAATGGCCCGAGTATTTTTACCTGCATTCAATGAGGGGAGGGTGCTCAAATGAATTTCGACCTGTCGGAAGAACAGCGCATGTGGCGAGAGGTGGTGCATGATTTTGTCGCCCGGGAGGTGCGCCCGAAAGCCAGAGAAGTCGATGAAAGCGGGGAGATCAACCTGGCTGCCATCCGTAAGATGGGTCCTTTGGGACTGTTGGGTTTAAACGTAGAGGAAAAATATGGCGGTGCTGGCGTGGATGCGATCAGCGCCGCCATTGCGATCGAAGAGCTTGGGTGGGGATGCGGCAGCACTGCCTTGACGATCGCCGCCCACAATGGCCTGGGATGCGCGCCGGTTACCCTGTATGGTTCAGAAGAGCTAAAAAAGCGTTTTCTTCAGCCTGTAGCCACCGGACAGGGGGGGTTGGCAGCCCTGGCATTGACCGAGCCGGGCGCAGGTTCGGATCTAAAAGGCGGCGTGCAGACACGCGCCGCGCTCCAGGACGATCACTGGATTATCAACGGCAGTAAGATGTGGTGCACGAATGCCAGTGTCGCGGATTATATCGTTACCCTGGTGCGCTCAGACATACACGGCGGGGCCCATTCGCTGAGCATGATCCTGGTCCCGACCCATACGCCGGGCCTGCATATCGGTCCGGCCGAGAAAAAGATGGGATTAAAAGGTTCTCCGACCCATGCGGTCACGTATGAAGATGTGCGCGTACCGGCGGATTACCTGATCGGTCCGGTTGGAGCGGGATTGAAGCAAAGCCTGGCTGTTTTGGATGGGGGGCGCATCAGCATCGGAGCGCTATCGGTCGGTCTGGCTCAAGCAGCGCTGGAGGCTGCTCTCCTCTATGCAAAAGAACGCCATACTTTCGGGCAGCCAATCGCCGGACACCAGGCAATCCAGTGGATGCTGGCCGATGCAGCCACGCAGATCCAGACTGCCCGCCTGATGGTGTATTACGCCGCCTGGCTGAAGAGCCAAAACAGGCCTTTCAGCAAAGAGGCTGCTATGGGCAAGCTCTTTGCCACAGAAATGGCCGAGCGCGTCACCAGAAACGCAATACAGATCCACGGCGGATATGGATACAGCCGGGAGTACCCGGTCGAGCGCATTTATCGCGATGCTCGTTTGATGACGATCGGAGAAGGCACCAGCGAGGTGCAGCGGATGGTGATCGCCCGCCACCTGCTGTTTAAGGAATAATTTATGGTCCCGCGGCAGAAGCCGTGGCTTCGTTCAGGACCTGCCAATCGGTCGGCGGCCAGTACACCACCTCCGCCTTACCGATGACATTTTCCAGAGGCACCATTCCCCAGCTGTGTGAGTCCGAAGAGCTGTTGCGGTTATCTCCCAGGACGAACAGGCTGTCTTCGGGCACCTTCCACTCGCCATCATAGCTGGGCGGCGCATTGATGTACGGCTCCTCCAGGGGGGCGCCGTTGACATATACCCCACCATCTGAGATGTGCACAGTCTCGCCCGGCAAGCCAATTAC
>Ga0105094_10000017_pt1 | contig 57222 bp, 47 predicted proteins | sample PPLLak1March2015_2_FD_87023 | JGI IMG/M metagenome (GOLD analysis project Ga0105094, IMG submission 87023) | Freshwater sediment microbial communities from Prairie Pothole Lake near Jamestown, North Dakota, USA - PPLs Lake P8 Core (3) Depth... | ecosystem: Environmental > Aquatic > Freshwater >...
GCGGTGGCGCGCGGCAGCAGGTTGAAGGTCTGGAACACGAACCCGATCTCCTCGTTCCGGATGCGCGCCAGCTCGTTATCGTTCATCTGGCTGACCTCCTTGTCGTTCAGGAGGTAGGTGCCCTTCGACGGCGTGTCGAGGCAGCCGATGAGGTTCATCAGTGTCGACTTGCCCGAGCCCGACGGCCCCATGATGGCCACGTACTCGCCCTTCTCGATGGCGATGGACACGCCCCTCAGGGCGTGGATCTCCTCGTCGCCCATCACGTAGGTTTTCCAGAGGTCTCGCGTCTCGATGAGGGCCATATTGATCAGTCTAAAGGACGTCACCCGGGGGCACCGGGTTCCCGCCTTCGCCGCTCCGCGGCTACGGCGGGCAAGCCGGAACAGGTTCGCCGTTCCTCAGGCTTCCTCCTGATACTGCTCCCTCAGCCGCGCCACCACCGACGGGTCTGCCAGGGTCGTGGTGTCTCCCAGGGTCTTCCCCTCGGCGATGTCGCGGAGCAGCCGCCGCATGATCTTCCCCGACCGGGTCTTGGGCAGGTCGGCCGCGAAGATGATGTCGTCGGGCCGGGCGATGGCGCCAATCTTGTGCGCCACGTGGCTCTTCAGCTCGTCGGCCAGCGCCTCGGAGTGGTGCACGCCTTCCTTGACGGTCACGAAGGCGCAGAGCGCGTGACCCTTGATCTGATGCGGCCGTCCCACCACGGCGGACTCGGCCACCTTCGGGTGATCCACCAGCGCGCTCTCCACTTCCATGGTCCCGATGCGATGGCCCGCCACGTTCAGCACGTCGTCCACGCGGCCGAGCAGCCAGTAGTACCCGTCGTCATCGAGCTTCGCGCCGTCGCCGGTGAAGTAGATCTCCTTCGACCAGCGGCTCCAGTACTGCTGCACGTAGCGGTCCGGGTCGCCGTAGATGCCGCGCAACATGGAGGGCCAGGGCCGCGTGAGGGCGAGGAGGCCTCCACCGACGGGCACCTCTTCACCCGCGTTGTTCAGGACCCTGGCGCTGATCCCCGGGAAGGGCTGCGTGGCCGAACCGGGCTTGGTGCGGGTGATACCGGGGAGGGGCGTGATGAGGATGGAACCGGTCTCGGTCTGCCACCACGTGTCGACGATCGGGCAGCGCTCGCGGCCGATGTGCAGGTGATACCAGACCCACGCCTCGGGGTTGATGGGCTCACCCACCGAGCCGAGGAGCCTGAGCGAGGACATGTCGCGTCGCGCGGGCCAGTCGGTGCCCCAGCGCATGAACGCGCGAATGGCGGTGGGCGCCGTGTAGAAGATGGTGACGCCGTAGCGCTCGATGATCTCCCAGAAGCGGTCCTTCTGCGGCCAGTCGGGAGCGCCTTCGTACATCACGACGGTGGCGCCGTTGGCGAGCGGGCCGTACACCACGTAGCTGTGGCCCGTCACCCAGCCGATGTCGGCGGAGCACCAGTACACATCGTCGTCCTTCAGGTCGAAGACCCATTTGGTGGTGGCGTAACAGCCGAGCAGGTATCCGGCGGTGGTGTGAACGATGCCCTTCGGCTTGCCCGTGGTGCCCGACGTGTAGAGGATGTAGAGCATGTCCTCCGAGTCCATCGCCTCGGGCGGACAGTCGAACGACGCGCCGTCCATCAGCTCGTGGTACCAGCGATCGCGGCCCTCTTTCATGTGAACGGGGATGTCGGCGTACCCGCGGCGCACGACGACCACGTGCTCGATGCTCGGGGTCTCGGCCAGCGCCTCGTCCGCCATCTGCTTCAGCGGGATGATGGCGCCGCGGCGATAGCCACCGTCGGCCGTGACCAGGAGGCGCGCCTGCGCATCGTTGATGCGGTCGCGCAGCGACTCGGCTGAGAACCCACCGAAGACCACGGAGTGCACCGCGCCGATGCGCGCGCACGCGAGCATCGCCACGGCCAACTCGGGCACGAGCGGCATGTAGAGCGCGACGCGGTCGCCCTTTCGGACGCCGAGGCTCTTCAGCACGTTGCCGAACTGGCAGACCTGGCGATAGAGGTCGAAGTAGGTGAGCGTGCGGCGGTCGCCGGGCTCGCCCTCCCAGATGAAGGCCGCCTTGTTACGCCGCCAGCTGCGCACGTGCCGATCCAGGCAGTTGGCGCTGACGTTGATCTTGCCGTCGACGAACCACTTCGCGTGGGGCGGGTTCCAGTCGAGCACGCGCGACCATGGCTCGATCCACTCGAGTTCGCGGGCAAACTCCTCCCAGAAGGCCTCGGGGTTCGCCGCCGCCCGCGCGTAGACGCCGGGGTCATTGACGTGGGCTTTGGCAGTGAACTCGGCCGATGGGTCGAAGGTGCGGTCTTCCCTGAGCAGCGCGTCAATCTCGGACATGGGGGAATTATAGGTGCGGGCGGGTGCGGGCGGGTGCGGGCGGGTGCGGGCAGGTGCGAACGGGTGCGGGCTTGCCCACCGTAGCCCGGAGAGCGAAGGTGGGTCAGCGATGGGCGGGGGCGGGCACCTGGGCGACGACGCGGTGGCCGCCGTACCAGCGGAAGCGTTTCGACCTCAGCCGCAGCAGCTCGAGCGACGCGGCCGCGGTCTCGAACATCGAAGGCTCGAGCCGGCGGATGCGGATGGCAGCGGCTTCCTGCAGGGCTCGCTCGCAGAGCAGGTTGACCAGACGGGGCACACCGCCCGACAGGGCATGCACCACGTCGATGGTGCGCGGTGCGATGGCGATTGGCGCCCCACCGGCGACGTGCAGGCGATGCTGGATATAGGGCTCGCATTCGTCCAGGTCGAGGGCCGTCAGGCGCGCGCGGTGGAGCACCGAGTCGTCGATGACCCGCGGCAGCGTGGGAGCCCCGACGGTCGGCGGCTGGGAGGCCAGGAGTACCTGCAGCAAGGGGTCGCCGCCCGTTTCGAGGGACACGAGCCCGAGGAGGCTGTCGACGGTTGCCGGTGGCAGCAGGTGGGCCTCGTCCATCAGGATCAGGGGACGCGGCCCGGTTCCCGCGCGCAGCACCTCCGTCAACCACCGCCCCAATTCGTCGCGGCCGGCCTCGGCGAGACGCTCGATGGCGGCACCGCCCGCCGCCGTGGCTCCCAGATCCTGCAGCAGCCGACGGTACAGCTCGTCGGGCGACAGCAGGGCGTTGGCGATGTAGAAGACGCGTGCCTCGCGCTGGAACGTGCGGATCAGGGTCCGGCAGAGCGTTGACTTGCCGGTGCCGAGGTCGCCGGTCAGCAGCAGCACCGCCGCCCGACGGGTGATGCCCGTGGAGAGCCCGCCCAGTGCCCGCCCATGGGCCCGGCTCCGGTAGTGGTACCGGGCGTCCGGAGTCAGGCTGAAGGGGCGCTCGAACAGCCCGAAAAACGACTCGTAGCTCGAGTGCATGCCACTGCGTGTATCGGCAGGGCCGGTGGGGAACTACAGGACGAGCGTTCAAAGTTACGAGGTGGTCCCATTCCCCGGCGGCAGTGGGGGCGGAGGCGGCGGAGGCGTGAAGGTCGGGGGGGTGAACGTGGGCACGGGCGGGGGCGGCGTTGGCGCCGCGTTCTTGCGGAAGAACAGCGCCCCGAACAGGCCGCCAATCATGCCGAACACGCTGCACACGCAGAGCGTGATGAAGAACCCGACGACGGCGGCCGCGCCCATCACGGGGGCGCTTCGCAGGGCCTCCAGGAACTCGCGCGCCTCGGGCGGCATGTCGCTGGACATTGCCTGATCGAGCATCCCGGCCTGGAACGGAATGAGCGCCGCGTTCAAGGGGATGGCGACGATGGTCCAGACCACGGCGCCGATCGCGCCGGCCATGAGGCCGACCAGCGCGCCGTCACCCACCGTGATGGGGTCTGTCCGCTGCTGCTGCACCAGGTAGGCGGCCAACCCCCCGCCGAACAGGATCCACGCGCAGCAGCAGTTCGCGAGATTGATGACCGGCAGGGCCGACAGGATCCCGATGGCCACGCCGCCAAGCAGGGCTGGCTGAAGCATGGCCGGGATGATACTCGACGGGAGTCGAGAACCGGGAGTCGGGAGTCGAAAAAGCGCCCGGCGGAGAAGGATTGCGGGACGGAGGGAATGCGGTAGGGACTGTCCTGGGCCTTGGGGAGCGACCCAAGACCTCAGGGCGTCAAGACCTCAGTCGTAGTACTCGAGCCCGAGGTGCGTGATCAGCTCCTCGCCCTTCATATAACGAAGCGTGTTCTTCAGCTTCATCAGCTGGATGAACAGGTCGTGCTCCGGGTACACCTCTTTGGCGTGCATCGGGGCCTTGAAGTAGAACGACAGCCACTCCTGGATGCCGAACATGCCGGCCCGCTTGGCCAGGTCGAGGAACAGCGCCGAGTCGAGGACGATGGGCGCCGCCAGGATGGAGTCGCGGCAGAGGAAGTTGATCTTGAGCTGCATCGGGTACCCGAGCCAGCCCACCAGATCGATGTTGTCCCAGCCTTCCTTGTTGTCGCCGCGCGGCGGGTAGTAGTTGATGCGGACGACGTGCGAGATATCCTTGTAGAGCTCGGGATAGAGGTGCGGCTGGAAGATGTAGTCGAGCGCCGACTTCTTGCTCTCTTCCTTCGTCTTGAACGACTCGGGGTCGTCCAGCACCTCGCCGTCGCGGTTGCCGAGGATGTTGGTGGAGTACCACCCGCGCACGCCCAGCAGGCGCGCCTTCAGGCCGGGCGCGATCACCGTCTTGATGAGCGTCTGCCCCGTCTTCATGTCGTTGCCGGCGATCGGCGCCTTCGTCTGGTTGGCCAGCTCCAGCATCGCGGGCACGTCGGCGGTGAGGTTGGGCGCGGCGTTGGCGAACGGGATGCCCTCCTTGAGGGCCGCGTACGCGTACACCATGCTCGACGGGATGGCATCGTCGCTCTCCTCGAGGCCCTTCTCGAGGGCGGCGAGCGACTGGTGCACCGGGCCTTCCGTCATGAACACTTCGGTGCTGCCGCACCACACCATCACCAGCCGCGAGCAGCCGTTCTTCTCCTTGAAGGCGCGGATGTCGGCGATGAGCTGCTCGGCGAGATCCTTCTTGTTCCTGCCCTTCTTGACGTTGGGCCCGTTCAAGCGCTTGACGTAGCGCTGGTCGAAGACGGCCGGCATGGGCTTGATGGCTTCCATCTCGCCGCGGACCTGATCGAGGAGCGCGGGCTCGAGCACGCCCGCGGTGCGGGCGGCGGCGTAGCAGTCTTCCTCGAAGATGTCCCAGCCGCCGAAGACGATGTCGTCCAGGCGGGCCAGATCGATGAAGTCCTTGATCTTCGGTGAGCGGCCATCGGTGCGCTTGCCGAGGCGGATGGTGCCCATCTGGGTGAGCGATCCGATGGGCTGCGCGAGGCCTTTGCGGATGGCGGCCACGCCCGCGATCGTCGTGGTGCTGACGGCACCCAGACCCACGAGCAGGACACCCAGTTTCCCCTGTGCAGGAGCGATGTTTATTGGCGTCTTCACAACCGGTCGATCTTATCATGGGGCCATGATTGGCCAGTTCCTGCGCACGATGCGCCGCCACCGCCAGATGGACCCCCTCCACGTGACGATGACCGGCGTCCGCATGGGCGAGCGCTTCCTGCAGATCGGGTGCGACGACCAGGCGCTGCTGGGGGGGCTCGCGGCCAAGGTGGGCCTGAGCGGCACGTGCGCGGTCGTGGCGTTCGACGAGGAGGGTGCGGCGCGAGCGCGGAAGGTGGGCGCTGGCGTAGGCGCGCTCATCGACGTGCGCGTGGTGCCGCCCGGCGCATTCGGCGTCGACGCTGCGAGCATGGACATGGTGGTGGTGGACGACACACGCGGCACGTTCGCGCGGCTGCCCGAGGCCGATCGCCGTGCGGCGCTGGGCGAAGCGCTCCGCGTGCTGCGAGGCGGCGGACGGGTCGAGTTGGTCGAGCGCGTGTCGGTGAAGGGCCTGCTGGGCGGTCACATCACGCGACCGGAGGGGTACGCCGCCGAGCACGACATGGCCGCGGCGGGGTTCAAGCCCGTGCGGATGCTTGCGGAGAAGGAAGGTGTCCGGTTCGTGGAGGGGCTGAAGGGCGCAGCGTGAGCCGCGCGTGCCGGCTCAAGCGGATTTGAGCGGGATCCTGAGTATCACGGAAGGGCCCGCCGGCGCGCTCTCGAGGGTGAGCAGGGCGCCAATGGCCCGTTTTCATCAGGGCCGTGGCCGAGGGGCCCGGCTTCGCCCATGGCACCTCCATGTAATTCAGAACCTGGGCCGAGCGAGACCAGTGCCGAACGGTACAGGCTCCTGGCCGGGTTATCTGCCACCGGACAGGCCCCGGGTCGCCGATCGGTCGCGGCCCGGGGACAGCTCAAATGTGAGGGGCCCCGACTGGCGCGCACTGGTAAGATGGCGGTCCGTTCCAGACCGGAGGCCCCGCCATGACGAGCGACGAGATCCGTTCGTTCCTCGACCGGTTCGTGCGTGCCTGGGAGCGCCAGGACCTGGCGGCGCTCAGCGCCTGCTACAGCGACGACTGTGTGCTCGTGAGCCCGATTTTCGGGACGCTGAAGGGCCGGCCGCAAGTCGAGAAGTCTTACGCCGATCTGTTCAGGGCCTTCGCCCATCCGAGCGTCCGCGTCGAAGACACCATCGTCAGCAACAGCGACCCGGCCCGCGCGGTCATTGTCTGGACGGTCCAATCGACCCACGCCGGCGAGGTCTTCGGCATGCCGGCCACGGGCCGCCGGATTGAGCGGACCATGGCGTACTTCTTCACGCTGCACGACGGGCTGATCGCCCAGGAGCGGCGCCTCTACGATTTCACCAGCATGCTGATGCAGCTGGGCGTGCTGAAGGCGAAGCCTGCCTGAGGATCATTGAGCGATCGCCGATTGGTGATTGGGCGATTGTCAACGGATGATTGGGTGATTGGGTGGGGTGATTGGGTGGGGTGATTGGGTGGCGGCGCGATTGGATGATTAGCGATCCCGCGTGAACTTGCGGATGATGTTGCCACCCGGCAGCCCCGTGAGCGTCTCGCCCGGCACCGTCTCGCCCACGTAGATGTTGCCCACCGCATCCACCGCCACCGACTCGGGCACCGCATCATCCAGCTTCTGGCGGACGACGCCGGCTTCGGCGCTCGCGATGAAGATGCCCTTGCGGTCGTTGTAGTCCACCACGTAGAGCGTGTCGTCGGGCGCGATGAACATGCCGCTCGGCGAGCCGAGATGTGTCCATTGATCGAGGAACGCGCCGTCCTGGTCGAACACCTGGATGCGTTTATTGGATCGGTCGCCCACCAGCACACGCCCGCGCTTGTCGATGGCGATGGTGTGGGGCACGTCGAACTCGCCCGGTCCACTGCCCTTCTTCCCCCACGCCTTGATGAACGTGCCGTCCTTCGCGAACTTCACGACGCGGGCGTTCCAGTGACCGTCGGCCACGAAGATGTCGCCGTTGGCGGCGACCGCAACGTCGCAGGGGCCGTTGAAGAGGCCCGTGGCCTCGCCGGCGATACCGGCCGTGCCGAGCGTCATCACCAGCGTGCCGTCACGGCGATACTTGTAAACCTGCTGCCCCCGCCCGTCACGCGCGCGGCCATCCGTGATCCACAGGAAGCCCTCGTGGTCCACGCGAATCCCATGCGGCCAGACGAAGCCCTGCTCGCCCCACATCTTCAACACATGCCCGTCGGCGTCCAGCTCCACGACGGGTGGCTCGCCGCGGCGGAAGACGAAGAGGCGTCCGGTGGCGTCGATGGTCAAGCCCGGCACCTGGCCCCAATTGGTGCCGCCCGGCGCGGGCGCCCAGCCCGGCACGCGCCGATAGGACGCCGGCACCGGAGGCTGGTCCGCCGAGAAGCCGGCGCTCAGCGCGCACATGAGAACGGCGACCGTGAGGCACGTAAGCGTCCGTCGTGACCGTGAAGTGGGCATCACATCCGCCTCCAGCCTTCAGCACTCGACATCCTGACCGGAGACCGGATGCCGGTCCTCTACGGCGTCAGGTCGGGCCGGTACTCGCCAACGAACTCCATCACCGACGAGGCCTCCACCATGTCCTTCGCCCGGAACCGGATCGTGTGGGAGGCGGTCCGCTCGAACATGGGCAGGAAGGCCAGCACCTCGGCCGGCATGTAGTGCTTGAAACTCACGTCCACGGTGACCGGCCCCTGTGGCCGGTACGGCTTCAGTTCGGCGCGACGCGACAGCCCCGCCTTCACGCGCGGGCCAATCAGGTCGAGCGCCGCCTGCGGCGTCAGCGTGAGCGCCGAGTGGAACCCGAGGCTCTTCTTCGTCTCCGCACCCTCCATGGGGCCGACGACCTTCCTCACCTCGGCCACGGCCGCATCGTCGCCGGAGATCATCACGACCGGCACGCCGAAGTGTCCCGCGATGGCGGCGTTCCACGCGCCTTCCGTCATCTCCACGCCATTCAGGGCCACACGGGTGAGCGTGGCGCTCGAGAACGTGTGCGCGCGCACGCCAGCGGTGTTCGTCGTGGACGAGTGATAGCCGATGAAGATGGCGGCGTCGAACGTCTCGTCGATGCCGGCCATCATCTGCAACCGTCGCGGCCACGAGCGGACGATGCGGACATCGGGCGGGAACTGCTCGATGAGGAGGTTCTCGCCGTTGCCGTGCGAGTCGGCGACGACGATCTCGGTGGCACCGGCCTCCTTCGCGGCCGCCACGGCGGTGACGGCCTCGCGCGTCATGAACTCGCGGAACCGTCCGTATTCGAATCCGGAGGGCCCGATCTGGTCGCCCGTGACCACGCCCGCGATGCCTTCCATGTCGACGGAGATGTGCACCTTGAGCTTCTGGGACTGGGTTCCAACGGGCAACGCGGCGGAGGAGAGGAGGACCACCAGGGCGAGCAGGGTTCTGGGCATGTGGGCGTCATTTAGCAGGAAACAGCCGGCACGCACAAGGCTGTGGTCGCAAGTGGACGATGGTGTCGCCTGACGTAGGCATCCTCCGGCAGGCCGTGTGCGCACGGGATGCCTCAGGCGACCAGATCGGCGGATTCCGGCCTGATTCGCCTTGACGTGCGAGGCACAGGAGGCGTGTGATGACGGCAAGGGATTTGCGATGTATTCCAGCGAGTAAGCCATGCCGCCTGACGTCTACACGGCCCAGGACATCGCCGCCGCCGCCAAGGTCTCCGAGGCGTGGGTGGAACACCTTGTCGCGCGGGGAGAGATTCGATCGGTGGCCGCCTTCCTGCCCGCGGGCGTTCCCGTGGATCCGGCGCTCACCCGATACGTGCGGCACGACGAAGCCGTCCGGGCCGTGCGCGCGCTGTCTGCCGGGCTTCCCGTAGCTCTTCCGTCAGCTGCTGGCGCGCTTGGGCGCGAGCTCTTCGGCGAGACGCCGCGCCACGCGCGCCCCACCACCGTTCCCCTGGTCGTGTCGACCAGTCTCCACGGGCTGGTCGCGGCCACGATCCTGTTCGTGGCCAGTCTTGGCCTGGCGTCGGCCAGCGAGCCCACCGAACCACTGAAGGACCCGGACCCGCCCGTGCGGCTCGTGTTCCTGGCCACGCCCGGCCCCGGCGGCGGGGGCGGCGGCGGTGGACTGCGGATGAAGAAGCCGCCTCCAAAGGCCGAGCGCAAGGGCAACATGACCGTGAACAGCCCGATTCCCGTGCGTCGGCTGCCGCCGCCGCTCGAGGCAGCGCCGAGGGTGGTGGAGCCGCCGCCGACGCCGATTGAGGCGAAGACGCTGCCGCCGGTGATGGCGCCGGTGGTGACCGCCCCCGCCGACACGCGCGATCGCGAGGGCGTGATGGCCAAGGTCGAGCAGCCGGAACCCAGCTCGGGACCCGGGGCGGGCGGCGGCGTGGGCACGGGCCGCGGCACCGGGCTCGGCGAAGGCGACGGGTCGGGCATCGGTGATGGCTCCGGTGGAGGCACGGGCGGTGGACCGTACCGGCCCGGCAGCGGAGTCGAGCCTCCCCGCCTGTTGCGCGAAGTGCGCGCGGAGTATTCGGACGCGGCACGCCGCGCGAACCTCGAAGGCGAGGTCGTGCTGGAGATCGTCGTCCGCCGGGACGGAACCGTCGGTGACGTCAAGGTGCTGAAGGGCCTGGGGCTCGACCTGAACCAGCAGGCGGTGAAGGCCGTGCGGCAGTGGAGGTTTGCGCCGGCGCGGATGAAGGGCACGCCTGTGGATGTGGTGGTCGAGGTGGACGTGGAGTTCCGACTCAGATGAGCCGCAGACACAGAAGGGCCGCAGATGAGCCGCAGATGAGCCGCAGATGGCGCAGATAGAGGGCTTATGGAGACAGCGCTGATCGCAATCACCGTGGTATCGCTGGGCGTCGCCCTGACGATGGGCGTGGTGGCTTGGCGCGCCTCGAACGAGGAGCGACGGCGCGCGGCGGCGCGCGTGGCGGCGTTGTCGGCGGCCGCATACGGAGGCGACGAACCCGTTGCGGCGCCCGTACCGGCGCCTCCAGTTCTTGCGGCTGCAGCCCCGTGGAGACCCGCGCCCCCGGCACAGCCTGCCTCGCTCGACGCGTTCGGCGGCGCGGCGCCCGCGCCCGAGGTTGCCGTTCACACGGGATTCCTCGGGGCAGACGCGCCCGCACGTGAGGGCGTGAGCCGCCAGCGAGGGCTGGCGGCCGCTGCAGCCGTGCTGGCGGTGATCGTCGGGGCGTTTGCCTTCGCGCGCGTCGGCGGGGACGCCGGAGCGGCTGAGACGCCCGGCACGGCGGCCGCCCCCCTCGAGCTGCTCTCGCTGAGGCACGAGCGCGAAGGCGTCATGCTGTCGGTGGCCGGCCTGGTCCGCAACCCACCCGCGGCATCGGGCGTCGAGGGTGTCTCGGCCGTGGTCTTCCTCTTCGACCAGCAGGGCACGTTCGTGACCAGCGCCCGGGCGCCGATCGATTTCGTCAAGTTGACCTCCGGCGACGAGTCACCCTTTGTCGTGAAGGTGCAGGCGCCGCAATCCGTGGCGCGCTACCGTGTGAGCTTCCGGACCGATGACGGCACGTTGCCACACGTGGATCGGCGGGGCGAGGCGCCGGTGGCAGCGCCGGTAGCCCTATCGAAACCTTGAGAGTTCAGAGTTACAGGTGCAACGTTCACAGTTCGAGGTTCCAGCCATGCGTCACCCATCACGGCGTCCCATCGCGATCATGCTCGGGCTTGTGGCTCTCCTGGGCCTGCAGGCGACGGCGCCGCTGGCTGGCCAGGACGGCTTCCGCTTCCGCAGCGGCGTCGAGCTCATCAACGTCACGGCCACCGTCACCGACCGGAGCGGGCGGTTCCTGCCCGGGCTGACCAAGGACGACTTCGTCGTCTACGAAGACAACCAGCCGATGGAGATCACGCATTTCTCCTCGGAACGATCGCCGGTGAGCCTGGGCATCGTGCTCGACACGAGCGGCAGCATGCAGGGTGAGAAGTGGTCTGCGGCCCGCGACGCCATCGACCGGTTCCTGGAGCAGCTCACGGACCCCGAAGACGACTTCTTTCTCTACCGTTTCAGCGGGGGCGCCGACCTGGTGCAGGACTGGACGACCGATCGCCGCGCGATGAGCTGGAGCCTGGGCCGGGTGAACCCCAACGGAGGCACGGCGATGTACGACGCGGTGGCCGAGGCCGTCCCGATGGCGCACGGCGGGCGGAACCGCAAGAAAGCGGTGGTCATCATCTCGGACGGCAACGACACCAGCAGCCGCGTGGGGCCCGGCGAAGTGCGGCAGCTGGTGCGCGAGACCGAGGTGCTGGTGTACGCCGTGGGCATCGACGGCCAGGGGCAGCCGACCATCCTGTCCCGGCCTAGACCACCTGTTGGCGGCGGCCCCCGGCTCCCGATTCCCTTCCCCATGCCCGGCGGCGGGGGACGTGGCGGCGGCGGGTTCCCGATGCCTCCGCCGTACCCAGGAGGTGGCGGAGGCGGCACCTACTCGACTGGCCCGGGCGACCGCGTGAACGTGGCCGCGCTGCGCGAGATCACGGACGACAGCGGCGGCCGTACCGAGATCGTGCGCGACGCGCGCGACCTCGACCCGGCGACGGCCAACATCGCGGACGAGCTGAGCAAGCAGTACTACATCGGCTACCCGAGCCCGGGGCACAAGGATGGCCGTTGGCACACGATCCGGCTGGAGGTTCGCGACCCGTCGTTGCGCGTGCGCGCGCGGCGAGGGTATGTGGCAACGCCCTGAGCTCCGCGGAGGACATTCTTCCCTGGCACGCGCTTCGCAGTGATGTCCACCAGAGAGGTGGACATCATGACAAAGACAGCCACCAGGTTCCTGTTCGTCCTTGCCCTGCTTGCGTGCCCCGCGCTTGCGTCGGCGCAGATGGACATCGAGGACCGTCGGGTGTTCGACGCGATCTCGGACCAGGTGCAGCGCTACACGCAGCTCACCATCTTCGACAGCGTGTCGGCATCGGTCGAGAGCGGGCGCATCGTGCTCACGGGGTGGGTGACCATGCCCTACAAGCGCGACGACATCGAGCGGCGCGTGCGGCGCGTGGGCGGGGTGACCGCGGTGGAGAACGCCATCGGCGTCCTGCCCGTGTCGCAGTTCGATGACGAGCTCCGCTTCCGCATCGCGCGGGCCATCTACAGCAACTCGTCGTTCTGGCACTACGCGTCCATGGTCAACCCACCCATCCACATCGTCGTGAACCGCGGGCGCGTGACGCTCGAGGGCGTGGTGAACAGCAACGTCGAGCGCATGCTGGCGCGGTCGCTCGCGACCGGCTTCGGGGCGTTCGAGGTGACCAACATGCTGCGCACCGACGCCGAGGTGCGCGAGATGATGGCGACCGGTGACTAGGCCGGGCGGCTAGTCGATCTCCTTCCCCAGGTGAATCTCGTCGCGGATGGGGATGCCGCCGAAGCCGGTGGCCGGGCCATCCCCTCCCGTGGCGGTCATCGATCCCGGCAGGACCTGCGTGATGCGATAGCCCTTGCGCTGGTAGAAGTACAACGACGGCAGGTTGTCGTTGGTGGTGGCCACCAGCACGCGCCCGAGCCGATTGCCGCGCGCGATCCACTCGGCTTCGGCCACCAGGTGCCCGCCCACCCCCGACCGCTGCCACGAGGGATCGGTCGCCAGCGCGACGATGTGCAGCGTGCCCTGGCGCTCCATGTAGGCGAGTGCCCCGGCCACCTCATCCTCGAGGTCGGCCACCACGGTCGGCAGCGTCTCGAGGTGCAGTTCCTCGCCGAAGGTGATGAGCCGCGTGCGGCCGAAGTCGCGCTCGAAGAGCGTCAATGCCGCGGGACGGTCCGCGTCGGTGGCCTCGCGCACGAGCACCGGCGGTAGTTCCAGGTGCGGCCGGCAGCCGCAGACGATCTGCAGCCGCGCATCCTCCCAATCCACGAACTTGCCGCACCGGGAGCAACGGAGCACGGTGGGCTTGGCGCCGGACGTCGGCATGACCATGACGGTATGACCTCGATCCTAGGCAGCGGGCTCGGGCTCGCCGCGCCGCTTGATGAACCAGATGAAGAGCACGAACGTGATCGCGACGAGGGCGACCATCGTGCCGAACAGCAGCAGCGTGCTGGCGAGAATCGATTCGCTGTCCATGCGGACATCGATGTCGACCGGCACGCCCTTCTGGCGCTCGGCCAGCGCCTGCTCCCACACGATGATGTTGCCGCGCCGGATCTCACGCGTCGGTGAATTGTGGAAGGTGACGCGGCTCGGCAGGTGAAGGCGGAAGGCCACGAGCTCGCTTCCCTGCCATCCGACGTCGGGGACCACCCGGCCGGCAGGGGCGCCCACCGTCTGCGCGTACTCGGCCGACTCGTCGCCCACGTCCAGCCGGTAGGACGACCAGGCAAACGGCCCGGCATCGCCCAGGCGGCGAATGTCCGGCACCTCGATGCGGACGTGCACGTACCGGCGGCCGTCGCGACGCGACGTGCTGACATTCGCCACGCTGGTGACCGGCGATTCGAAGAACGCCCGGACGGCCTGGCGGTCCAGCCGCGCGGCGGGATCCACGGGCAGGTCCACGCCGCGCAGGGCGACCAGCGCCGGCACCGCGGCGTTCACATACACCGTGGCCGAGCCGTCGAGATCGACGTAGATCTCCTCTTCGTACTCGTACTTCCGGGACAGCGGGTTCGCGCTGCACGCGGCCATCAGCAGCAGGGCGACGCCGGCCAGCCAGGCCCTGCGGGCACGACGTGGGACGGGGCGCCTCCAACGGACGATCACGATCCGCGATCATACCCTGCTCGCGGTCGCGCCCCTGCCTTCCGCGCGCCGGGCGCAGGTGATACCGTGGGTGCGCTTCCATGGCGCGCCCCACGCTCTTCCTCATCGACGGCAGCAACCAGATGTACCGGGCCTACCACGCCATTCGGGGGCTGACCGGCCCCGACGGCCGGTCCACCAATGCCGTCTACGGCTTCGTCACGATGCTGCGGAAGCTGATCGCGGACCATCGACCGGAGTACATCGCCGCGTCGTTCGATCTGCCGACAGAGACGTTCCGGGCAAAGCTCGCCGCCGACTACAAGGCCAATCGCGCGGCGATGCCCGACGACCTCAAGGAACAGATCCCGTGGGTGCACGAGGCCTGCGAGGCGATGGGCGTGCCCATCTTCACGTCCGAGGGCTTCGAAGCCGACGATGTGATCGGGACGCTGGCGAAGAAGGCCGCCGCCGCGGGCTTCGAGACCGCCATCGTCACGGGCGACAAGGACTTCTTCCAGCTGGTGGGCGACGGCATCCGGGTCTACAACCCGCGTGACGAGGGCGCGTGGTTCGACGAAGCGGGCGTGGCCGAGAGGTTCGGCGTGCGGCCCGACCAGGTGGTGGACGTGCTGGCCTTAATGGGCGACACCTCCGACAACGTGAAGGGGGTGCCCGGCATCGGCGAGAAGGGCGCCCGGGATCTCGTCGCCACCCACGGATCCCTCGATGCGCTGCTCGCGCACGCAAGCGAGGTGCCGCAGAAGAAGTACCGGGAGGCACTCACGACCCACGCCGATCAGGCGCGGCAGAGCCGCGAGCTGGTGACGATTCACACCGACGTGGACGTGCCGTTCGACCCCGAGCGCTTCCGCTTCCAGGGAGCCTCGCGCGAGCGATGCTACGCGCTCTTCTCGGCGCTCGGCTTCCGGACGCTGGTCACCGAGTTCGCGCCGACGGCCGAGTCGGTGACGAAGGACTACCGCCTCGTCACGTCGTTCGACGAGCTCGAAGCGCTGGTGGCCGAACTCGCGCAGGCGCCCCGCCTGGCGATGCGCCTCGTCACCGATGGCACGGCGCCGGTGCGGGCCAACCTTGTGGGCATCGCCCTTTCGACTTCCGCACGGCAGGCGCGCTACGTACCGGTCGGTCACCGCGGATTCATGGGAGACGGCTCCCTCGACCGCGATCGGGCGCTGGCCCTGCTGGCGCCGGTCTTCGCGAATGCCGCAACACGGAAGATCGGCCACGACATCAAGGCGGACCTCATCGTCCTGGGCCGCCGCGGCGTGCCGCTGGCGGGGCTGGACCTCGACACCATGCTCGCCGCGTACTTGCTCGACGCCAACCGGTCGAGCCAGGCAATCGAGCCCCTGGCCCTCGAGCAGGTCGGATACAAGGCTGTGGACGAAGACGCGGTGCGGGGAAAGGGGGCGAAGGCGCTGCCGTTCGCCGAGCTGCCTGCCGATGCCGTGCTGGACTACGCGTGCGAACGCGCCGACCTCGCGCTGCAGCTGGCGGACGTGTTCGCCCCGGCCCTCGAGCGCGAGTCGCTCGTGTCCGTCTACCGCAAGCTGGAGTTGCCGCTCGTGCCCATCCTCGCGGGGCTCGAGCGGACGGGCGTGCGCGTGGACACGGGGGTCCTGGCCACGCAGGCGACGCGGGTCGATCGCGAGCTGGCCGAGCTCGCCGCCGAGATCCATCGCCTGGCGGGCGAGACGTTCAACATCGCCTCGCCGAAGCAGCTGGCCGAGGTGCTGTTCGACAAGCTGAAGCTGCCCGTCCTCAAGCGCACGGGCGCCGCGCGCGCGGCGTCGACGGCCGTCGAGGTGCTGGAAGAGCTCGCGCTGTCGCACGACCTGCCCCGGATGATCCTCGACTGGCGTGGTCTGGCGAAGCTGAAGGGCACCTACATCGACGCGTTGCCCGCGCTGGTCAACCCCGAGACCGGGCGCGTGCACACGCAGTTCAACCAGGCGGTGGCGGCCACTGGACGGCTCAGCAGCAGCGACCCGAACCTGCAGAACATCCCCATCCGCACCGAGATCGGTCGTGAGATCCGGCGCGCGTTCGTGGCCGAGCCGGGCTTCGTGCTCGTCTCGGCGGACTACTCCCAGATTGAGCTGCGCGTGCTGGCGCACCTCTCTGGCGACGAGTCGCTCACGGCCGCCTTCGAGCGCGGAGAGGACATTCACGACCAGACGGCGCTCAAGGTGTTCGGGCCCGACAGCCCGCTCGACCCGCACGAGCTGCGACGGCGGGCGAAGATCATCAACTACGCCCTGCTCTATGGCAAGACGGCGTTCACGCTGGCGAAGGACATCGGGGTGCCACAGGCCGCGGCCCAGCAGTTCATCGACGCCTATTTCACCGGGTTCCCGCGGGTGCGGGCCTACATCGACCAGACACTGGAGGATGCCCGTCGCACCGGGGTGGTGAAGACCATGTTCGGGCGTCGTCGGCCGGTGCCAGAGGTGACCAGCCGCAACGGGCAGATTCGCGCGGCGTCCGAGCGCGTCGCCGTGAACATGCCCATCCAGGGCACGGCGGCGGACATCCTGAAGCGCGCGATGATCGACGTGGATCGGGCCCTCGCAGCGGCCCACCCGCGCGCGCGGATGATCCTCACCGTGCACGACGAGTTGTTGTTCGAGGCGCCCGCGGGCGAGTCGGCGGAGGTGGCTGCCCTCGTGAAGAAGACCATGGCCGGCGCGGTGGCGCTGCGGGTGCCGCTGGATGTGGACGTGGGCGTGGGCGCGAACTGGAAGGACGCGAAGGCCTAGCCTTGGGCTAGCGCCAGCGTTCCTTCACCAACTCCCAGTCGGCCCGAAGCTGTGAGGCCGCGGTGCTCCGGTCGGCGGCCTGCAGGTTGCGGACGCGGTCGGGGATGATGCCCTGCAGCACCAGCTTGTCGAGATCGGCGCGCAAGGCCGCGGATCGCGACCCGGCCAGCCGGGCTCGCACCCAACCCGCCGTGGCGGCGTCCCAGGCGGCCACCGAATCGCCGGCGCCTCGCAGTCCCGCGGCCACCCAGTAGCAGGCGGCAGCCGACTCGGGATGCCTGGCCAGCTCCGCACGCATATCGGTCACGAGGGTCGCCAAGAGCTCCTTCCGGCGGTCCGGGGGGCTCGACTCGGCCTGGCGCTCCATGGCGCTTCCCCACCAATCGAGCATGGCTTCCCCCAGCGCTTCGTCAGCCTCCATGGCGGCCGAGACGCCGCTGGCGAACAGGGCCGCGGCGGCGCCGAACTCGTCCTGGAGGAAGAGGGCCTGGCCGACGGCCAGCAGGTATTCGATGCGGACGCGGGGCTCGAGGACCCCGGTCCGGACGGATCCGAGCGCATCGCGCGCGGCGCCCAGGTCGGCCGGGTCCACGCCTTCGCGGTAGCGCTCGAGGTGCGCGCGCGCCATCACCACCGCAGCCGCGTCCTGCGTGTCAGGGGTCTTGCGGGCGGCGGCGGCGGCCTCGATGGCCTGATCGAACTTGCGCTCGTTGTAGAGGGCCAATGCGCGGGCCAGGTCGGCCCGGGTGGCCATGGCCGGCTCTACAGTGGCCAGCAACACGACGACGGAAAGGCTCGCGCCGAGCGCCGCCCGCAGCGGGGTGACGAGGGAATTCTCCACGAGGTCCAGAGGGGCATCGTAGCACGCTGGTACAATGTCGGGCTGCATGGCCGCACCCGTGATCGTGCCCCGCGCCGAGCACCCGATCTCGCGAAGAGACATCGACCCCGACGCCCTCAAAGTGCTCTACCGGCTGCGTGACTTCAATTACACGGCCTACCTCGTCGGTGGCGGAGTCCGCGACCTGCTACTCGGCCGGCAACCGAAGGACTTCGACGTGGGCACCGACGCCCACCCGTACCAGATCAAGAAGCTGTTCCGGAATTGCTGGATTATCGGCCGCCGGTTCCGTCTGGCGCACGTGCGATTCGGCGCCAAGACCATCGAGGTGGCCACCTTCCGGCGCCATGTGGCGGCCGACGAGAGCGTCGAGGGCAGTGACCAGGCGGCTCAGCCGGACCTCACGCCGGCGGAGAGCGCCCGGAACCAGGGCTCGGCCGAGGGCGCCGCGCGCCACGACAACACCTTCGGCACGCCCGAGGAAGATGCCTTCCGGCGCGACTTCACCATCAACGCGCTGTTCTACGACATCGCCACCTTCTCGATCATCGACTACGTCGGGGGCCTCGAGGATCTACGCAGCGGCGTCATCAGGTCCATCGGCGACCCGATGCAGCGCTTCCAGGAGGACCCGGTGCGCATGCTCCGCGCCGTCTCGTTTGCCGCGCGCCTCAACTTCACGCTGGATCCCCCCATCGTCGAGGCCATCCGGAAGCAGCGGCACTTGATGGCCACAGCCTCTCCGGCGCGGATGATCGAGGAGTACTACAAGATCCTCCGGTCGGGCGCGGCCGAGCGGACCTTCCGCGGGCTGGCCGAGCACGGTTTGCTCGACCCGGTGACGCCAGAGCTGCAGCGGCGCGCCGTCCATCCGCCGCTCTGGGAATCGCTCCAGGCGCTCGACGCCTACCGGCAACGATTCACCGAGACGCCGGCCAGGCTCACCAACCCCCTCCTGCTGGGGTCGTTGCTGCTGCCCATCGGCGTGATGCCGCGCGCGCACGAGCCACTGACCGATGCCGAGCTCGAGGATGAGACGGTGGAAGCGCCGCCGGACGAGACCATCGCTGCCCGGCGGCGCCCCCGGGGCCGCTCGTGGTCGTCCGACCGGCGCGAGCGACGGCCGAAGCCGCCAGTGCTCAAGATTGGCCTCCTGCCGATTGCACGGAAGGACTCGGAACGGCTGCGCCAGGTGCTGGCCGTCCAGGGACGGCTGCGCGATCTCGAGTCGACTCCGCGGGCGAAGCGGGCACTGATGCACCGCGGCCCGTTCGAGGACGCGCTGACCTGGCTGGAAATCCACGGCCGTGCTCCGGAAATCGTGGAGCACTGGCGCGGGTTCATCGAGGCGCTGGGCGCGCAGCCCGCGCCGCCCGGAGAGGGCGAAGGTGCCGGCCCAGGGGCTGGAGAAGCCCCACGCCGCCGGCGGCGCCGAGGCGGCCGCCGGCGTGGCGGACGGTTTCGCCGTCCCCAGGACAGCTGACGGCTAGCCGTTCTTCGCCTCGAACTCCTGCATGAACTGCACGAGCGCGTCCACACCGTCTTCCGGGAAGGCGTTGTAGAGCGACGCGCGAATGCCACCCACCGATCGGTGCCCCTTCAGGCCGTCGAGCCCGGCGGCCGTGGCTGCCTTCACGAACTTCTTCTCGAGCTCTTCGGACGGGAGCCGGAACGTGATGTTCATCATCGAGCGGCTGCCCTTGTCGGCCGTCCCCTTGTAGTAGCCGCTGAGATCGATCTCGGCGTAGATCCGGCCGGCCTTGTGGGCGTTACGCGCCGCCATTGCGTCGAGCCCGCCCTGCGCGAGCGCCCACTTCATCACCAGCCCCATCAGGTAGATGCCGAAGCACGGCGGCGTGTTGTACATCGAGCCGTTCTCGGCGTGCACGGCGTAGTTGAGCATCGTGTGCAGCGACTTCGCCGAGCGCGCCAGCAGGTCCTCACGAATGATGACCAGGGTGACGCCCGACGGGCCGAGGTTCTTCTGCGCGCCCGCGTAGATGAGGCCGTACTTCGAGACGTCGATGGGCCGGCTGAACATGTCGGACGAGGTGTCCGCCACGAGCGGGACGCCCCCGACCTCTGGCTCGGCCTTCCACTCGGTGCCGACCAGCGTGTTGTTCGACGTCATGTGGACGTACGCGGCATTGGCATCCAGCGTCAACTCGTCCTGCCGCGGGATGCGCGAGAAGTTCTCGCTCTCGGTCGAGCCGGCGATGTTGACCGCGCCGACCCGCCTGGCTTCCTTCAGGGCCTTCTGCGCCCAGCCGCCCGTGATGATGTAGTCGGCCGACTGCCCCTCGCCGAGCAGGTTGAGCGGCACCATCGAGAACTGCAGCGAGGCGCCGCCCTGCAGGAAGAGCACCTTGTAGTTCGACGGCACGTTGCCGAGGGCGCGGACGTCGGCCTCGGTGCGGGCCAGGATGTCCTCGAAGGTCCTGGAACGGTGACTGATCTCGAGGACCGACATCCCGACGCCCGGCAGCGCCACGAGGTCGCGCTGCGCCTCTTCGAGCACGGGCAATGGCAGCACGGCGGGGCCGGCGGAGAAATTGAAGACGCGGTGAACAGCGGTTGTGGACATGGATGAATACCTTCTGCGGGCCAGCAGAAACCGGCCGGCGACAGACGTGGACCTTCTATTTTAGCCGTACGCGCCGGCGCTGTCGCACTCAGGCGAGGGCGACCACCTGGAGGTCCAGGATGTCGTCGTGACCGGTGCGGATCGAACCGAGGGTGGCGTCCGGCGGGGCGCCATCGAGATTGATCCGCGCCACGGCGGCGTGGGCGCCCTCGAAGATGATGTTCTCCATCTCCTGCACGTTCAGGTGCGCGGCCCTGAGCTGGCCGAACACGTGCGCCAGGACGCCGGGGCGATCCCGATGCCGTACCACGAGCATGTGGGTGGCCGGGGTCTGCTTCGCCAGGTTCACCACATTCGGGACACGCCCGGTGTCCTTGAAGGTCCGGACGATGCGCACGGTCTCTGTCGCGATGGCCTCCTGCGCCTGATCGGTGGAGGCACCGATGTGATGCGTGCCATACACTCCCGGCAGGTCCACGAGGGAATCGACGAAGTCGCCGGTGGCAGTCGAGGGCTCCGCGGCGAACACGTCGAGCCCCACGCGCAGCCCCTTCTCCTTCACCGCAGCGTGCAGGGCCGCGGCGTCCACCACTTCGCCCCGGGCGGTGTTGATGAAGAAGCTGCCCGGCCGCGCATGGGTGAGGAGCCCGGCGTTGACGAACCCTCGCGTGTCCTTGCTCAGGGCCAGGTGCACGCTGATGACATCGGCGCGCGAGACGAGTTCGGCGGCCGTCGCCACCGCCTCCACGCCGTGGATCTCGGCCGCCTGGAGGCGGGCAGCAGCGTCGGTGGCAAACCGGCGGCTCCATACCAGTACCGGCATGCCGAACGCCCGCGCCCGGCGCGCCACCTCCTGGCCGATGTTGCCGAAGCCGAGCAGGCCCAGCGTGCGGCCATACAGGCCCCTGGCCTTCGAGTACTCCTTCTTGTTCCACGTGCCCGCCCGCAGGTCGGCCACGTTGTCGGGAATGCGCCGGTCGAGCGCCAGCAGCAGTCCCATGGCGAGTTCAGCCACCGCGATGGCGTTCTTGCCGGGACAGTTCGACACGTAGATGCCCCGCTTCGACGCACCGGCCAGGTCGATGGTGTTCACCCCGGCGCCCGCGCGGACGATGAGGGCAAGCGAGCCGGCATCGAGCATCGCCTCGGTGATCTGAGTGGAGCGGACGATCACCACCGACGCCTGGGTCGATCGCAGGGCCTCCGCCAGCGCGTCGCCCGAAAGGTCGGGCTGATAGACCACCTCGCACCCCGCGGCCTGCAGGCCATCGAGCCCGGATTGTTCGAACTTGTCGGCAACAAGAACTGTCATAGGCGCCTCAGACCAGAAGAAACCGCGAAGCCACGAAGAAACACGAAGAGCTCGAAGAGCACGAAGAGCACGAAGAGCCTTCGCGTCTTCGTGGTTTCTCCTCTACGCGATCACGTGGGACAGGAGGCCGTCACGCAGCTTCGGCTCGAACCACGTGGACTTCGGCGGCATGATGCCGCCGGCGTCGGCGATGCGCATCAGATCGTCCAGCGAGACGGGATGCATCGAGAACGCCACGGCGAACGCGGCAGAGTCGACCAGCCGCTCCAGTTCCGCGGTGCCGCGGATGCCGCCCACGAACTCGATGCGCTCGTCCGTGCGCACGTCCGCAATCCCGAGCAGGGGTGCCAGAATCTCGTGCTCGAGCACGTCCACGTCGAGCGCGGTGGCGTCGGCGGCGGCGCCGTTGACGGGCGTCGTGACGTCCAGCGTGTGCCACTTCCCCGCCAGCCGCATCGCGATCCGGCCCTTCTGCGGCGGCGCCGCCGACCCGCCCTCGCTGACGCCGACCCTGGCGGCCAGCGCATCGAGAAACGCATCGGGCGTGTGCCCGCGCAGGTCGCGCACGACCCGGTTGTAGGGCAGCACCTGCACCTGGTTGTCGGGGAATGCTACAGCCATCACGCGGTCCCACTCACCCGGGCCCTCCTGCGCGCGCGCCTTCCTGGCGCGTGCCGCGCTGGCCGCGCGGTGGTGCCCATCGGCGATGTAGAGCACGGGCACGGCGGCGAAGCCACCGATGATGGCGGCGTGCTCGTCCGCCGGGACACGCCACACCACGTGGCGCACCCCATCCGGCGCGATGAAGTCGAACAATGGGGCCGCCTGTACGACGCGCGCGACGACCGCGTCCACAGCCGGAGACGCCTTGTAGGTGAGGAACACCGGCCCGGTCTGCGCCTGGATGGCCAGCATGTGGCGTGTGCGATCGTCTTCCTTGTCGGGCCGCGTCTTCTCGTGCTTCCGAATGAGGTTGCGGTCGTACTCGTCCACCGAGAAGCAGGCGGCGATGCCGGCCTGCACGTGCGTGCCCATGTGGAGGCGGTAGACATAGAAGCTGGGCGCGTCCTCCGTCACGAGGGGCGCCGCCCGCTTCAACGCCGCGAAGTTCGACGCGGCACGGTCGTAGACCTCGTCGCCGTGCGGGTCGGCCCCGGGCGGCAGGTCGATCTCCGGCCTCGATACGTGCAGGAAGCTCAGGGGATTGCCCTGGGCCAGCGCGCGCGCTTCGTCGCTGCTCACGACGTCGTACGGCACGGCCGCGACGCGGGCCGCCGCCGCTGGGGTGGGGCGGAGTGCGGCGAAAGGGTGGATGAGGGACATGGGGGAATTATAGAGAGGGTCAGCACGCGGCACCCGCACTCCGCACTCTCCGCGCTACTTGAAGGTCCACCCCACGCCGAACTTCACCTCGGGCGAGTCGATGGCGCCGATTTTCACCTCGAAGAACAGGCCGTCCTGGTGCTCGACGCCGAAGAGGAAGTTCAGGCCGCCTTCGGTCTCCGAGTCGTCGCCACGGCCGCGGCCGTCGTCGTCCCACGAATAGAAGTTGATGGCGGGGCCGCCGCCTGCGTAGAGCCCCCAAGCCGAGCGCGTGGGGAACTTGTAGACGAACTCCATGTTCAGGGCCGTGGTCACCAGGTCGTCGCCGAGGCCCACCTCGATGTTTGGCTTGAAATGCAGCCGATCCACGAGCGCGGAGGTCTCGTAGTGACCGCCGAAGTAGACCTGATCGGGGTCGACCGACACCCCGCCCCGCACACCGGGCCCCTGTGCGGCCGCGGGCGCGGCCCATGCCAGGACCACCACAGAAAGGAGAAAGAACTTCACACGAGTAGCCATCCAATACGGGACTGGCAGCATAAGAAACCCTCCGCTCGGGGTGTAGCAGAACTCGTGCCGTCGACGGGATAACCGGCAGGCGTCCGAGCGCCGCCCTAGTTCGCGGCGCGGGCCGCGGCGGGCTGCAGCAAGCCGAAGAGCCGGGTGCGCTCGAGCACGAACGCCGCGAGCTCGACCGCGGGCACCGGCTCGCCCGGCGGCATGTTGCGGTGCTCGACGACGGGGTTCACGTAGGCCCCGTTCTTCCGGAGGCCGTAGTGCAGGTGCGGCCCCGTGGCGAGCCCGGTCGCCCCCACCTTGCCCACGAGGTCACCCTGCGACACACGGGTGCCGGCGCGGACGTGGAGGGACGACAAGTGCAGGTATTCGCTCTCGTAGCCGTTGTTGTGCCTGACGCGCACGGTCCGGCCGCCGCCGTTGGTCCAGCCCGCCAGCGTCACCGTGCCCGGGGCCACGGCCACGACGGGGGCGCCCGAGGGGGCCGAGTAGTCCACACCGTTGTGGGCACGCGTGTACTTCAGGATGGGATGCCGGCGCGCGGACGAGAACCGCGAGGTGATGCGCGGCTCGAACTTGAGGGGGGACTTCAGGAAGAAGCGCTTCAGCGAGCGCCCCTCCTCGTCGTAATAGGCGGGCCTGACCCCACTCGGCGCATAGCGGTACGCACGCAGCGCGCGGCCGCTGGCCACGAACTCGGCGGCCAGGATGGCGCCGTATCCGGCGAAGGCGCCTTCGCGCGTCTTGCGTTCGACCACGAGCCGGAACTCGTCGCCCGGCTGCAGCTCAGACGAGAAATCGAGCTCGCCGGAGAAGACGTCGGCCATCGCCAAGGCCAGGTCGAGCCGCTCGCCCACCGCATCGAGCGCCTGGGTCAGCGAGGGCGCCTCCTTCGAGATCCGGCCTTCGACCGCGTCCACCGTGATCTCTTTGGCGATGGTCTCGATGACGGCCGTGAACGCGCGCGACTCGTCTGCGAGCACGCGCAGCCGGCGGTCGCCGTCGATCTCGTACTCGAGACTCCGCACGCGGCCGTCGAAGAGGCGGTCTATCGTAAAGCGCTGGCCCACGCGCACGCGGCGCACGTCGAAAACCCTCTGGACCGCCGCGACGAGCGCGTGCCGGTCGTGCTCGACCACCTCGTATCGCGCGAGCATACCGTCCAGCGTGACCCTGGGCTGGATGGAGCCGGCAATGAGTTGGGAGTCGGACACGAGCTCGATATCCGTGGTGCGGCGCGGGCCGCCCGCGTCCGCGAGCGACTGCGCCTCGGCGACCTGGCAGGCGACGGTGCCGCAGACGGCGACACCGAGAACGAGTCCGAAGGGCAGGAGCCGGCGCATCGTGTTTGCAGGAGGACGGGTCATGCTAGCAGCTCGGGACGCAAGGCGCCAGAGAGTTTCTGCACGACAGGGCTCCATCACCGGCGCGACGGCGCCCTCGACGCCGGCACGCGGCGCTCGACCGCGGGCGTCGGCGTGGCCTGCTGCAGCTCGACGTACTGCGCGGTCTGCATGTTGGCGCGGATCATCAGTGGGATGACGCGCGGCTCGCCCGTCCCCGCGCGAACCTCGATGACATGCGCGCCCGCCGACAGCGTGATGGTGAGCGGCGTGGCGCCACGGTCGTCGCCATCGACCACCACGCGCGCGCCGTCGGGCCGCGAGGTGACGACCAGCTCGCCCTCGCCTGCCACCGGTCCCGGCGCCGGGCGCGTCCAGTACCACCCGATGACGGCCGCCTGCATCAGCAGCACCGCAAGGATGACCGCCGCCCACTGCGGCCGCAACCCGAGGAAGCGCCGGGGGGCATCGACCCCGACCCTCGCGGACAACGGAATCACCTCGGGCGGCTCGATGTCCTCGATCCCGGGCCTCGCTCCCGCCGGTTCCGAACCTCCGGCCGACGTGGCCGCGAGCGTTGCACCCTCGAGGTTAGAACCTTCGGCCTTCGAACCCTCTTGCTGCGCCATCCCGGGCAGCGGCCCCCCGTGCTGCTCCACCCAACGCTCGAGCGCACCGGTCCCGGTCACGTATCGCCGGTTGCTCGCCAGTACTTCTTCGAAGGCAATCTGCGCGGCGTGCGGCGAATCGAATCCGTTGTCGTCCAGCTGGATCGCGCGCCGCAGCCAGCGGGCGAACACGCTGGACAGCGGATGATCGTCGTCTCCGTGACGCTCGCGCACGGCGGCCAGGAGAGCAGGCAGCTGGTCGGGGTACTCGTTGTCCTTCAGGCGTCGGCCGAGGAGCATCGAGAGCGCGACGACCCCGAGCGCCGTGGCATCACAGCGCGGGGTGCAGGTGACGGTCCCCTCGACGGGGGGCGCGGACACGCGGTACCGCTGCCAGGCCTGCGCCCGGGTGAGGTGCAGCTGGTCGAGCGCGGGCCCGAACGACGCGTCGGCGATGACGACCCGCGCGGGCGGCACGATGAACAGGCGCTCCGGCGCGATGGTGCCGATGGCGTTGTCGCGATTGTGACGGGAGAAGAGGGCGACGGCCGGCAGCAGTTGCCGGACGAGCGCGACGACCGAGTCGATTTCGGGCCTGACGCCGGCGGCCTCCGCCGCGTCGAGCAGGTCCGACAGGCGATGGCCGCGTGTCGCGTCGGACACGACGACCAGCTGGTCGATGGACGGCCGGTCCACGCGGAGCACGTGGACATACGAGGCGTGCCGCACGGCGGCGAAGCGCGCCACGCGCTCGCCCAGCACCGTGGCGAACGCCGTGTGCAACACGAGCTCTGGCGCCAGCTCGAGGTGCTCGACGGGTTCACCCGTCGCGGCGTCGGTGGCGGCCACTCGGCGCCCAAGCCCATCAGTCATTCGGAATCCGTACCCGGGGAGGCGAACAGTATTGTAGTCGGGACTCGGGATACAGGAATCGGGAACCGGAGGTCATCAGCGGCAAGCGGTGCACAGACCTGCATTACACTGCCTCGAGAATGATGAGGAGGCCGGTCGTGACCAAACGTTCCATCCTGTTCCCGTCCCTGTGCGCCCTGGCGATTGCCGCAGGTGTGTTGGGTGTATCGGCCCAGGTGGCCGATCCGGTAGATCTCGAAGCCGTGCAACGCATCAAGGAGGAGGGCCTCGAGCGCTCGCAGGTGATGGACACCGCGTGGTGGCTGACCGAGGTGCACGGGCCCCGGCTCACCAACTCGCCCCAGATGCGGGCCGCGGCCGACTGGGCCGCGAAGCGGCTCTCCGCGTGGGGCCTGGCCAACGTGACACAGGAGCCCTGGGGCCAGGAGTTCGGCCGCGGCTGGAGCAACGAGCGCACCGTCGTGCATGTGCTGAAGCCGACGCCCTGGCCGGTGCTGGCCTACGCGCGCGCCTGGACACCGGGAACGGGAGGGCTCGTGACCGCTGACCTCGCCCTGGCGCCGATGGCCGCCGAGGCGGACTTCGACAAGTACCGCGGGAAGCTCAAGGGCAGGATCGTCCTGCTGCAGGAGGCTCGTGAAGTGGAGCCGCTGTGGTCCCCGCCCGCGCGGCGGTTCACCGAGCAGCAGCTCGAGGAGATGCGCGAGCAGCAGGTCGGGCCCGCTCGCGCCCCCGGCAACTTCAACCAGGCGCAGGCGTTCGGCGCCAAGCGCAATGCGTTCCTGCTGGCCGAAGGCGTGCGCGCCGTGCTCGAGCCCGGCAGCGGCCGTGGCGACAGCGGCAGCGTGCTCACCGGCGGCGGCGGCTCCCGCAACCCGAAGGATCCACCGGTGCCGCCGCAGCTGTCGGTGGCCACCGAGCACTACAACCGCCTGGCACGTCTCGTCGCGCGGGGACAGACCGTGACGATGGAGGTGGACGTGCGTAACACGTTCCACGACGCCGACCTCGGCATGTTCAACATCGTCGCGGAGATCCCGGGCACGGACAAAGCGGACGAAGTGGTGATGCTCGGCGCGCACTTCGACTCGTGGCACGCGGGGACCGGTGCCGTGGACAACGCGTCGGGATCGTCCGTGATGATGGAGGCGATGCGCATCCTGAAGCAGTCGGGCGTACGGCTGCGTCGCACGGTCCGGCTCGCGCTCTGGACGGGCGAGGAGCAGGGCCTCATCGGGTCGCGCGCCTACGTCCGGAGCCACTTCGGCAATCCCGAGACGATGGAGCTGAAGCCCGAGCACGCGAAGCTGGCCGCGTACTTCAATATGGACAACGGCACCGGGGCCTATCGCGGCGTCTACCTGCAGGGGAACGAGGCCGTGGCCCCGATCTTCCGCGCGTGGATGGCGCCGTTCGAGAACCTCGGCATGATCGACCTGACCATCCGCAACACGGGGGGCACCGACCACCTGGCGTATCACGCGGTCGGGCTGTCCGGCTTCCAGTTCATCCAGGATCCGGTGCAGTACTCCAGCCGCACGCATCACTCGAACCTCGACGTCTACGACCAGTTGATCGCGGGCGACTTGATGAAGAACGCGGTGATCACCGCGGCGTTCGTGTACCACGCGGCGAACCGCGAGCAGATGCTGCCGCGGCGCGCGCTGCCGAAACCGGCCAAGCCGGCGGCGACGACGCAGCCGAGGTGAAGAAAAACCACGAGGGCACGAAGTAATCGCGAAGGGCACGACGTATTCTGGACAAGGGATGCTGAATGACACGGTCGCGTTGATTGGGATGACGGGGCTGGTCGCGCTCGCGCTGGGGGCCGTGTTCGGCTGGCTCGTGGCGCGCGCCAGGGCGGCGGAGGCGGCCGCGGCCCTCGGCGCCGAGAATGCGCGGCTGGCCGCCGAGCTCGCGCACCGCGACCAGGTCATTCCCGAGAAGCTGGCGCTCGTCGAGCAGATGGAGGGACAGCTCCGCGATTCGTTCGAGGCGCTAGCGGCCAACGCGCTCAATGCCAGCACCCGGCAGTTTCTCGAGCTGGCGGACCAGAAGATTGGCAACGTTCATCGCAGCGCGGCCGCCGAACTCGGGCAGCGCCAGCAGGCCCTCGACGCCCTCGTGGCCCCCATTCGCGAGACGCTCACGCAGGTCGCGGCCACGCTGGCCGAGTCGGACCGGCTTCGCGTGCACGACGCGGCCAGCCTGCGCGCGCTGCTCGGCGCCGTCGGGCAGACACAGCAGCAGCTGCAGCTGGAAACGCAGACGCTGGTGCGCGCGCTGCGCTCGCCCGGCGTCCGCGGCCGATGGGGCGAGGTGCAGCTCCGCAAGGTCGTCGAGCTGGCGGGCATGCTCGAGCACTGCGACTTCGACGAGCAGCCCACCGCCTCCACCGACGCCGGCCGCCTCCGGCCGGACCTCGTCATCAAGCTCCCCGGCCACCACACCATCGTCGTGGACGCCAAGGTGCCGCTCGAGGCGTTCCTCGACGCGCAGATGGCCACCGACGACGGCGTCCGATCGGGCCGGCTGGCCGATCACGTCCGACAGGTGAAGGAGCACGTGACGAAGCTCGGCGCGAAGGGGTACTGGGATCAGTTCCCCTCGTCCCCCGACTTCGTCGTGCTGTTCCTGCCCGCCGAAGCCATCTTCATGGCCGCGCTCGAGCAGGATGCGCACCTCATCGACTACGGCGTCAAGCAGCGCGTGCTCATCGCGAGCCCGCTCACGCTGATCGCGCTGCTGAGGACGGCGGCGCTCGGCTGGCGCCACGAGCGCCTGACCATCAACTCCGAGGAGATCAGCCGGCTCGGTCGCGAACTGTACGATCGGGCGCGCAACTTCACCGAGCGACTGGAGACGGTGGGCACGCGGCTCGAGTCGACGGTCCGCGCGTTCAACGACGCGGTGGGCGCGTACGATGCCAGGGTGATGGTCTCGATGCGGAAGTTCAAGGAGCTGGGGGCGGCCACGGGCGACGCGATCAAGCCCGTGGCGCCGGTTGATTCGACACCACGAAAGCTGCAGAGCGCGACCCAACCCGACCTGCTGGATCATCCCGACGCGGAAGAGGACGCGGTGGGTCGGTCGTAAGGCAAAAGGCAAAAAGGCAGACGGCAGAAGCCTGAAGTGCCAGGCAGCCGACAGGCGCGTGCTAGAGTCTCTGGCCGGAGACTCTATGAATCGACTGCTGAGCCTGGTCCTCGTCGCCGCGTGCGCGGCATGTTCCCAGCCCACGGCTACCCCCGAGCCGAGCGCGGCCGCGCAGCCGGCCACGCCGCCGACCCAGCGCGCGCCCGAGGCGACGTCGCTGACGGGCAAGCCGCTGTTCCCGCCCGACCCGATTCCCAATCGCGAGGAGCTCGAGAAGGACCTGCAGGAGGCGCGGTCGGTGGCCGACACCACCACCGCCGAGGCCATGATCTGGCTGGGCCGTCGGCAGGCGTACCTCTGGCGATACCAGGACGCCATCGCGACCTTCACGAAGGGTATCGAGCGCTATCCGAACGACCCGCGGTTCTATCGCCATCGCGGCCACCGGTACATCTCGACGCGGCAGTTCGACAAGGCCGTGGCCGACTTCGAGAAGGCGGCCTCGCTCATCAAGGGCCAGAAGGACGAAGTGGAACCGGACGGAGCGCCGAACGCGGCCGGCGTCCCGCGCAGCACGCTGCAGTTCAACATCTGGTATCACCTCGGCCTTGCCTATTACCTGCAGGGGAACTACGAGAAGGCCTACGACGCGTACGTCGAGTGCATGAAGGTGTCGAACAACGACGACTCGGTGGCGGCGACGAGCGACTGGATGTGGATGACGCTGATGCGCCTGGGCCGCAAGGCCGATGCCGCCAGGGTCCTCGAGCGCATCACGCCGAAGATGGACATCCTCGAGAACCAGTCGTACCACCGGCGCCTGCTGATGTACAAGGGCCTCGACAAGCCAGAGGCGTTGCTGGACACGACCAAGGCCGACGACACCACGATTGCCACGCAGGGTTACGGCGTCGGCAACTACTACTTCGTCACGGGTGACACGGCCAAGGCGAGGGAAGTGTTCGAGAAGGTGTTCTCCGGCGGCGGATGGAATGCGTTTGGATACATCGCGGCCGAGGCCGACCTTGCGAGGATGAAGTAGGGGTGCGGACGGGTGCGTGAGATGGTGAAGGCCCTCGCCCGCGCGGTGCTGCTCGCCACGGTGTGCCTGCAGCCGGCGGGTGCGCAGCCGGGTGCGCCGCAACCTGCCTCGTTCGACGTCCTCATCACCGGCGGGCGCATCGTCGATGGCAGCGGATCGCCGTGGTTCGTCGCGGACATCGGCATCGTCGACGGGCGGATTGCGCGGATCGGGCCGCTGGCGGGCGCCACGGCCGCGCGTCGCATCGACGCCAGCGGGCTGATCGTCGCGCCGGGGTTCATCGATCCCCACGCGCACGCGCGCGAGCGGTTGTTCGAGCTGCCGACGGCTGACGGATACCTCCTGCAGGGCATCACCACGGTGGTCGACGGCAACGACGGCAGCTCTCCCCTGCCGCTGGCGCCCTATTTCGAGAGGGCGGAGACCACGCGGTTCTCTCCCAACCTAGCCCTCTTCGCCGGGCACGGCACGATTCGCGAGCAGGTGATGGGCACCGCCAACCGCAGGGCATCGCCTTCCGAGCTCGACCAGATGCAGGCGCTGGTGAGCCAGGCCATGCGCGACGGCGCCCTCGGTCTGTCGACAGGCCTCGCCTACATTCCCGGCAACTACGCCACCACCGAGGAACTGATTGCCCTCTCGGTCGCGGCACGGGAGCACGGCGGCATCTACGTGTCGCACATGCGCGACGAAGGTGGCGGCGTGCTCGACTCGGTCAGGGAGACCATCCGCATTGGCGAAGAAGCGAAGATCCCGGTCCAGATCAGCCACCACAAGGTGGGCGGGCGCCGGCAGTTCGGCCAGAGCGTGCAGTCACTGGCGCTCATCGAGGCGGCCCGCGCGCGCGGCGTTGACATCACGTTCGACCAGTATCCCTACACCGCGTCGCAGACCGGGCTGAGCCTCATCTTCCCCCGCTGGGCGATGGCCGACGATGGGCTGGATGCGCGGCTGAAGGATCCGAAGGGACGCGGCGAGGTGAAGAACGGCATGCTCGCCTTCATCGACGAGCGGTTCGGCGACGAGCCATCGCGCATCCAGCTGGTGCGGTGCGGGTTCGATCCATCGCTGTCGGGAAAGACCATTGCCGACCTGCTGAAGGCCGCGGGCCATCCGCTCACGCAGTCAGCGACGGCCGATGTCGTGATCGACCTGCAACTGAAGGGCGGCTGCAGCGCCATCTTCCACGCCTACGACGAGCCCGACGTGGAGCGCCTGATGCGCGCGCCGTTCGGGATGATCGGCTCGGACGGCAGCCTGACGAAGCTCGGCGACGGTGCGCCGCATCCTCGCGCCTTCGGCACCTATCCCCGCGTGCTCGGCCGCTATGTACGCGAGCGGAAGGTGCTGTCGCTCGAAGACGCGATTCGGAAGATGACATCGTTCCCCGCCGCGCGCCTGGGGTTCGCAGATCGAGGGCTGCTGCGTGAGGGCATGGCGGCGGATATCACCATCTTCAACCCCGCCACCATCGTGGACCGGTCCACCTTCACCGATCCCCATCACTACTCCGAAGGCGTGCGCCATGTGCTGGTGAACGGCACGCCGGTCATCGACCAGGGCGCGCACACCGGCGCCCGGCCCGGGCGCGTGCTGAAGGGTGCTGCGGCGGCGCGCTAGCGCCGGGATCACGCTGCCGGCCCGAGAGAAGGAGGCCACGAGGGCACTTCGTGTTCTTCGTGCCTTCGTGGTTTCCGTTGGCGCCTTAGCGCGCGCGACGAGCGACCGCCGCTATGACGGCGAAGCTGCCACGGCGCCAGACGATGTCGGTGGTGAAGCCGGTAGACACCAGCAGCTTCAGCTCGACATCGAGCGGCACGTAGAAGTCCTCGTGCGCCCAGGCACGGAGGAACGACTCGGCCTTCCGGCGACCGTAGCTCGTCGCCAGGTGTGCATGCCAGGCCGCGCGGCCGGCGGCGGCCAGGGCGGGGTTCACGGGCGGATGGCAATCCGCGCTCACCAGCACGCCTCCGGCCCGCAGCGCAGCCCTGGCGCGGGTATAGAGGGCCGTCTTCGCGCGCCGCTGCTCGATGTGATGGAGCGCGAACGAGGCCGTGATGGCGTCGCACCGCGGCAGGTCGGCACGCACGAAATTGGCGGCCGTGAGGGTAGCGCCATGCTTCTTCAGCCGGCGCGCGGCCATGCCGAGCATGCCCTCGTCTTCATCGATCCCGATCAGCCGGGCATTCGGCACGGCCCTGGCCACCCGTGCCGCCAGGGCGCCGGTGCCGGTGCCGAGATCCACCACCGTCTTCACCGGCCGCCCCGCGGCCGCCAGAGCCGATGCCGCAGTGGCGAGCATCTCCTCGTAGTCGGGGATGAACGTACGGATACGCGCGTCGTATTCGCTGAGGGCAATCTTGAGATGGCTCGACACGGCCATGGCAGGCTCCTGCAGTCACGTGAACACAAAGGGCGCGAAGATCACGATGGACGGCACGACGAATTCGACGGAACGGCCATGTAAGCCATCCGGCCGTCCCGCACGTAATACGCCAAAGAGAGGTTCCTGGCGTCATGCTAACCGAAGAGGAACCGCCTTCGGCGTGAGGATGAGATGACTGTGCGCAGGGCCACGACCGAGGACGCGGCCGCGCTGTCGTCGTTTGGACGACGCGTGTACCACGACACCTTCGCGGCGGACAACAACCCGGCCGACCTGGCAGCTTACCTCGACAATGCCTACACTGAGGACCGGCAGCGCGCGGAGATTCTCGATCCCGCCATGGATACGCTGCTCCTCGAGCGGGACGGCGTCCTGGCGGCCTTCGCCCAGCTCAAGCCGGGAACCGAGGACGGCGTGACCGGGCCTCACCCAGTCGAGCTGTGGCGATTCTATGTGGACCCGGCCTGGCACGGCCGCGGCGTGGCGGCCGAGCTGATGGCAGCCGCGGAGGGCGCTGCCCGCGGCCACGGCGCGCAAACGCTCTGGCTGGGCGTCTGGGAGCGCAACACGCGCGCGCAGACGTTCTATCGCAAGCACGGCTTCACCGTGGCTGGGTCACACATCTTCTGGGTGGGCCGCGACCCGCAGCGGGACCTGATCATGGTGAAGGCGCTGGGTGGTGAGGGTCTCGGGTTCTGAGGTTCTGCGGTTCTGGGGTTCCGAGGTTCGCCGGGTTCTCTGGGGTTTGACGGTCGGGAGGTGTCTGTGCCATCTGCGTCCATCTGCGGACCTGGGTACGTCGGCGCCGTCTGTGTTCTCGGCGTCGTCCTCGGTGGCGCCGGCGCGGCGCAATCGCCGGCCCCTCCGAGTCTGCCGAAGCCGACCGGGCTCCTCCCCGTCGGCACCACGTCGTTCCGCCTCGAACAACTGAGGCTGATGCGACTCCATTGCCGTGGCACGCCAGGTCGTGCGCGAGTTCGTCGACCAGGAGCTCCGGGGCCGTCGGTCGTCCCTGCTCGCCGGCCAGACGACACTGCCCGGGGTCAGGGTGGTCGCCCCGGCGCGCTGACGAGGTGCAGCCATGCGTAAGGTCATCTACGGCGGGGCGTGCAGTCTCGACGGCTTCTTCGCGGGGCCGCGCGGCGAGATGGACTGGCTGCACTTCAGCAAGGACGTGCAACAGGTGATGGCCGAGACCTGGGCGCGAACGGACACGATCCTGTTCGGACGAAAAACGTGGGAGGGTGCCGCCAAGGGCGGCGTTGACACCATGCCGGGGATGAAGGGTTACGTGCTCTCGCGCACCCTCTCGTCGGTGCCCGCGGGCGGCGTCGAACTGGTGCGCGAGGACGCGGGAGAGTTCGTACGGGCGCTCAAGGAACGGCCCGGCAAGGACATCGTGGTGATGAGCGGCGGTAACCTTGCCCGGTCGCTGCTCGACGCCGGTGTGATCGACGAGATCGGCCTCAACGTGCATCCCGTGTTGCTGGGCGGTGGCGTGCCGGCGTTTCTCGATCCTGGCCGCCGCGTGAAGCTCGAGCTGTCGGAATGCCGCGTGCTGGACGGCGGGTGCGTCCTCGTCACCTACAAGGTCAAGCGGTAATCAACCGGGGGACGGGCGCCCCCCTGCGAGCCGGCTGACGCTATCGCGCCGGAGTCGGTGGCGCGGTCATCGGCGCAACCGGCCGGACGCTGATGCGATAGCCCATCCAGATGAGCAGCAGGCCCATCAGCTCGGTGACGTAGAGCACCTCGGTGTAACCCATGCGGGTGGCGGTCCCGCCGATGCCGGGCAGGATGGCGCCAATCGCGATGAGCACGTTCGCCCACATCCGGTGACGCGTGGACGGGTCGGCACTGTAACGCACGGCCGACAGCACCGCGCCGCCGATGAGGAAGATGACCGCGTAGAGGTTCACCACCGGGCTGAAGAGCCGCACCCAGGACCACTCGAAGACGCGGCCCGTAAGCCGGTGCGACTCGACGGCCGCGTAGTCGATGGGCGCCAGCACGACCGCGATGGACGCACCAATCACGTAGAGGATGAGCAGGCCCGTGAGCAGGTGCGCGGTCTTCCGCTTCAACAGCAGGTAGACCGAGCCCTGGGCCAGCGGTGCGCCCCCGAGGAGCGCACCCGAGATGTACCAGGCGCGGAAGATCACCGGGCTCCACCCGAACAGCGTGGTCCAGGCTTCGGTGAACGTGCCCACACCGTAGGTGGCCACACCGATGGCCCACCAGAGCAGGTGCAGCCGCTCGGGAAACGCCCGCCAGCGCCGGAAGATCTCCAGCGCGAACGGCACCGTCAGCAACGTGGTGACGACCGGGATGTAGTGAACGAGGCTCGGCTGCATTGTTCTGCCTTTTTGCCTTCTACCTCCCTAGAACGCCCCGACGCTCAGGCCCACCGTGAAGCTCCGTCCGCGAGCGGGCGCGAACTGGAAATGCTCTCGGAAGTACGTGTTGGCCAGGTTCTCGACCGCGAAGGTCAGTCCCAGGCGCTCCCGGCCGCGCGTCAGGTTCACGCCCCACCCGATCCGCTGCACGGCGAAGCTGTCGAGCGAGTAGAGGTCCTGCGCGATGAGGAACGGCGAGTCGAGCAGCGTCTCGGCCACGCGCGTCACCTCGCTCTGTGCCCGGATTCCGTACTCCACCCACCAGCGCCCCTGCGGCTCGGTGAAGCGCGCAGCCGCGATGAGCTTCGAGGGGGTAATGTTGTCCGCGGGCGTGTCGTCCAGTGCCTCACCGTTCAACGGGTTCACGCCGTCCGTGATGATCCCGCGTGTGAAGGCGCCCGAGGCCGAGAACGTCAAGACGCCGCGGCGCATCACGATGGGGGCGTCGGCGGAGAACTCGATGCCGGTGATGCGCACGTCGGCGTAGTTGGTGGTCTGCGCCAGCGGGCCGGCGGGCGAGTCGGCCACCACCAGGTCCTGCGCGATGAAGTCGTAGTACTGGTTCACGAAGAAGTAGGCGCCGCCCGACACGCGACCGAACGCGAACTTGGCGCCGGTGTCGAAGTTGTTGCCGGTCTCGGGCTTCACCGTGACGTTGGGCACGATGCTGCCGACGGTGGCCGGCCCGGCGAAGAACATCTCCTCCAGGTTCGGGTGGCGGTAGCTGCGTCCGAAACGGATGAATGGACTCACGGCGCCGCCCTGGTTGGCCACCAGGCCGATGTCGCCCGTCAGCGATTGTCGCGTGTAGGTGTCCCCGTTCGGATCGGGCAGGGTGGAGGGATCGATGGGCGGCTGCGCGCCGGCGATGACGGGCGACACGTCGTAACCGGGCGTGCCTTCCGAGGTGACGTTCCAGAAGTCGCCGCGGAGGCCCGCGATGAGGGACAGGTTGGGTCGAATCCGCCACTCGTCCTGCGCGAAGAGCGCGATGTCGCGCAGGCTGGCATCGGGCACGCGTACCGGGTTGCCCGGCACGGGCGGCCCCAGTTGAACGGGCGTTGGGAACACCACCGGTGCCGGCCCCCGCTGACCGAGCACCACCTGCCCCAGGAGCGAGGTCTGCGTGCTGGTCGTGCGGCGGTCGCTGCTGTTGTCCTGATAGAAGGTGAAACCCGTCGTCAGCAAGTGGTTCGCCGCGGGCGTGATCACCGCCTGCACGTCCACGCCGGGCGTCCAGACGCGCTGCTCGGTATCGGACAACACGTCGAGCCGGAACACGCTGATCGGGAAGAACACGGTGGGGGTGGGGGCGGGGAACTGTACGGGCAGCCGGTTCTGCAGCAGGCGCTCGGTCCGCTGATAGTAGGCCGTCGCGGAGAGGTTCGCGAGCCAGGGCGTGACCGCCTGCGCCTCGTAGCGTGCCGACACGCGGTCCAGGTTGCTGAACGGCAGGGCGGTGTCGTTGAAGAAATACGGCTGCTCGAAATCGGGGAAGCCGATGTCCTCCATCCGCCGCCGCTGATAGCGAATGCGCACCGACCGGCGGTCGCCCACCTTGATGAGGCTCGACGCGTTGACGTAATTGCCGCGCGCCTGTGAGTTCAGCACCTCGTTGTCGGTGCGGACGTAGGGGGCATTGAACGGCTCGGGAAACGCGTTGAAGTTGAAGCCGAAGTTGTCATCGACGGTGTCGGCCTGGGAGAGAATGCCGGCGTCGTGCAGCGGGCGCGTGTCTTCGACGTCGAGGTCCCCCGCCTGGTAGTCGTCGAAGTCCTCGGCTCCCGCCTGGACGCGCAGCGTAACGTTCGGCGAGGTGAACCCCACCGTCCCGGTGCCGCGCATGCCATTCTCGTTCGAGCTGTAGAAGCCGTTGAACCCGTACAGCCACTGGTTGTCCGGCGTGAAGCTCGACTCGTTGGTGATGATGTTGATGGTGCCGGCCAGCGCGTCCGATCCGTACATCAGCGTGCCCGCGCCGTTCACCACCTCCATGCGGTTGATGGCATCGGGCGAGACGAGCCCCACCTCGGCGCCTGTGCGCTCGGTGGCCTGGCGCGCGGTGTTCAGGCGTTCGCCGTCCACGAGCACCAGCAGGCGTGTGGAGTCGAGGCCGCGCAGCCGCGGCCGCACGCCGAATGGCCCATTGCCGACCGGCGTGATGTTGGCGGCCATCGTCAGGGCGTCGCCGGTGGAGGTCTGATTGGTCTGCTCGACGGCCGCCCTGGTCAGCGTACCCACGTGCAGCGGAATCTGCTTCGTATCGCGCTCGGCGCGCGCGGCGGTCACCACCACGGCTGCCGCCAGCGACCCCACCTCGAGGCTGAGCGGCACCTCGAGTTGCTGATCGAGACTCTCGACGATGACGGTCTGGGCGGCCTCCGAGAAGCCTTCGCGCGTCACGCTCACGAGATACGTGCCCGTCGTCGGCGCCTCCACCTCGTAGCGGCCGTCCGGTCCGGTCTCGACCACCAGTTCCTGGCGGGTCGCCACGTCACGCAGCACGACGCGCGTGCCCGCGACCGGCGCGCCGCTGGTGTCCGTCACCACGCCGCGGATGGTGGCCGCCAGGGCCGGCGGGCCGCTCACCAACACCAACACCAACGCCGCCATTCCAATGCGAATCGCCATCTCAATCGCTCCGTCTTGCCAGCCCCGGCCGGGCACGTCACCGAGAACAGCCGGGAGCGCGCGTCATCGCGCGAAAACAGCTCCGTGGGTAACAACGCGGAAACCGGAGGGCAGGCAGCGCCCGGCCCGGTTACGCGAACACGAGCGAAGGGGCGAAAGGTGGGGGGCGTGGAGCGAAACGAAGGACGCGACCGGCGTGGAAGGCGCGGGCTGGACGCGTCGAGGCGAGCCGCACGAACGCCATCGCCCGGGCGGGCAGGCGGCCGATGAGCGCCACCAGCAGCAGCCCGAGGCCGAGCGCCACCGAGGCCGCGGCGATCTGGACCAGGGCCGTCACCGATTCGGGAATGGCGGGAGAGGCGTGTTGGTCCGCGGAGCTCGTCAGGGCGGGACCGTGCAGCAGCGCGGCCAGCAGCCAGATGGCCACGGCCTTCCGGCCCCAGAACATCGAGGCGCCGCGGCGGCGCAGGCCGGCCAGAGCCGCCAAAAGGCCCATGCCAATCACCCAGCGAAGGACCAGGCCGGGCTCCGCCAGCTGGCCGTCCCACAGCTGGCTGCCGAGCAGCCAGGCGTGGAAGAGCACGAGCAGGCCGCCAAGGGCGACGGCAACGCGGCGGAACATAAACGGCAATTCTACTCCGAACGATTAGACGGACGCGGTGGGCAAAGGTCCCCGGCGGGTGCCGACAGGTGCGGAGGGGGTGCGGGCAGGTGCGGCAAGGGCGGTCAGCGCCCGGCCGCTCGCGTCAGGGTCCGCAGCCGCTCGCGGCGTGCCACCGCTTCGGGCCAGGCGGACCAGCTGTCCAAGGGCCGCGGCACGCGCCACGTCCAGTTCAGCTCGTTGACCACGCTCGGGGTGTTGATGCGGTCTGTCCAGCCGAACACGTCCTGCAGCGGGATCAGCGCGAGGTACGATCCGGATTCGAGCAGGGCGCGCACGGCCTGTTCGACGGCCTCGGGATCCAACTCCGCGGCCAGCGGATCGATGTCGTGCGTGCCGGTTGTGGCCACCGAGAGCTCAGGGTAGGCCTTCGGATCGATGGGCGGCTCGCCCGGCTGGTCCCATTGCCGCTCCCACCGCATCACCTTGAAGCCGGGCACGCCGAGCGACGTGAGGGATTCGCGCACGAAGCCGGGGACGGTGCCGAGGTCCTCGGCTACGACCTCGGCGCCGCTGGCCATGAACACCCCGACCAGCGCCTCGCCGAGCAAACGCTGCTCGCCTTCGTCGGCCGGGTCGAAGTAGGGCGGCACGGACCTATCGAGAGGCCGCACCCACGCGCGATAGAGGCCCACCAGGTGATCGATGCGGAAGCCATCGAAGAGATCGGCGTATCGGCGGGCGCGCTGGCGCATCCACGCGTAGCTGGTGTCGCGCAGCGCTTCCCAGCGCCACGGCGGCAGGCCCCAGTCCTGTCCGTCCTTCGCGAACGCGTCGGGCGGGGCGCCCACGGTGGCATCGAGGCGGAACAGTGCCTGCCTGTGCCACACGTCCGCACTGTTGGCGCTGATCATGAACGGCAGATCGCCGAACACCCGAGTGGGCCAGGCCAGGCGACGCGCTTCGGACCACTGCCCGTCGGCCACCCATTGCAGGTACTTGCGATAGGCCACCTCGCCCTGTCGCTCCGCGCGAGCACGCGCCATCACCTCTTCCGACCCGCTCCTGAGCGAGGCGTCCCACTCCCACCATGCCCGATTCTGCCCGGCGGACAGCAGCGCGCGGAACGCCGCGTACTCGTCCAGCCACCAGGCCTCGCGCGCGCAGAACTCCTCGAACTGGCGGGCGCGAGGGGTGCCGCGCGCGACCTCGAGCTCGACGAACCGCTGCCATGCGCGCCGCAGCCACTTGTGCTTCAGGCGGCGGACCTCGCGGTACATCACACGCGGCGCTCGCGTCACCTCGTCCAGCGCCAGCCGATCCTCGAAATCGAAGGCCAGCTCGCCACCGATGCCCTCGAAGTCGGGCAGGTCCGGAAGGGCGATGCACGTCGGGTCGAGCGCGAAGGAGCTGAGCGCCGAGTACGGCGAGGTCTCGTCCGCCGGCAGCTCGAGAATGGGGAGAATCTGGACCGCGGCCTGCCCCGCATCGGCCGCCCATCGGGCCATGTCCGCGAAGTCGGGGAACTCGCCGACGCCCCAGCTGTGCGAGGTGACCAGCGAGAACAGCGGGACGCTGATGCCGCTCGCGCGCGTCATGTCGCGTCACCGCCGGCGCGGGCCAGCAGCTGGCCGATGCCGCGATCGAACAACGGCGGCTCGACGATGAGGCTGACGACGACGAAGGCCTCGCGGGCGAAATCGAAGAAGTAGCCGGGGTGAACGAGCACGCCGTCCTCGATGATGAGGTTCACGATCAGTTCCTGTTCCGTCCCCATGGCGGGCACCTGCAGCACCGCGGACCACCCGCCTTCCACGCGCATCCGCGTCACCGCGGGCCAGCCCGCGCACGCTTCGCTCAAGGCATGCAGGTTGCGGCGGACGCGCGCCCGGATGTGCTCGCGCACCGGCGTCACGCCGGGCAAGAGGGCTGGCGCCGCCACCTGGATGGGAGTCGAGACCGACAAGTAGCTGTCGGCGATGATCTCATACGCGTGCAGCGTCTCCGCCACGCGGGCCTCGGGGCCGCCCCACGCAATCCAGCCCAGCTTCGCCTGCGGCAACCCACCGGATTTCGACAAGCCCCCGAGCGCGCAGGTCAATACCTCGCTCTGGCTCAGCACCGACACGGCTCCGGCATCGGGCTCGAGCGGATAGTCGAAGAACACCTCGTCCCCAATGAGCGCCAGGTCGTGGGCCGCGCAGAGTTCGCCGAGTGCGCAGAGGTCGTCCCGATGGAGGAACGAGCCCGTGGGGTTGTTGGGCGACACCACGAGCAGCGCGCGCGTGCGCGGCGAAATGGCTCGCCTGACCGAGGCCAGGTCGACACGCCACGTGCCGTGGTACTCGAGTTGGTACGGCGCGGTCTCGACGGCCTCGAGGCGCGTGAGGTGATCGAACAGCGGGTAGCTGGGCTCGGGCACCAGCACGCGGTCGCCGGGGTCGCAGAACAGCTTGAAGAGCAGCGCGTAGGCTTCGCTGGTGCTCGACGTGAGCGCGATCCTCGAGGGACCGATGTCGAGGCCGTGGCGCGCGTATTCGCGCGCCACGGCGTCCCGGGCCGCGGGCAGCCCGAGGGGCTGCGGATCGTAGGCAAGGCCGGCCGGATCCGCGAGCGGGTCGAGCAGCCTGGGCGGATAGGGGATGCCGACGCGCGTCGGATTCGACTCCGTGAGGTCGATGATGGGTGCCCCGGCCGCCCGGCGCGCGGCGACCGCGCGCGACACGGCGTTGGGGGACAGGTCCGATGGGAGGCGCGACGAAATCATGCGGGGCGCGCAGGGCGTCAGGGACCCACCACCTCGACGCGTTCGATGACGTCGCCTTCGATGGTGCCGTCCACGACCTCCATCCCGGACACCACCGTTCCGAACACCGTGTACTGGTGGTCGAGCCGCGGCGAGTCCACGAGGTTCACGAAGATCTGGGCGTCGCCCGTGTCGCGGCCACGCGTGGAGATGCCGACCGTGCCACGACGGTGAATGCCCACCTCGTCGCGCATGTAGAGTGCGTCCCCCGCATACTCGTTGGCGCCGGGGCTGCCGCCCTGGACGACGAAGTTGGGCGCCACGCGGTGGAACGTGAGGCCGTTGTAGTAGCCCTCGGCCGCGCGCGTCGCGATGCGCACGGAGGTGAGCGGCGCGAAGTCCGGGTCGAGCGCGATGTCGAATGCGCCCCGCCCCGCCATCGTCACGCGCAGGCGCTTGCCGCGGAGGGCCTGGACGTCGGCAAGGGTCACGGTGGGCGCCGGCAGCGGTCGTGGCGCGGCCGTACGAGGCAGGCCGGTCCAGGCAGTGAGCAGCTCGGCGGCTTTCGCGGCGATGCGGGGGTCGTAGTCGGTCACGTAGCTCTCGAGGTCCCCTGCGGCGGCGCGCGCGTCCAGGGCGAGCAGGCGCTCGAGGATGGCCATGCGGGGGTCACGCGAGGTGTCCCTCTTTTGCCGCGTCAGCCGGCCGAGCGCGGTGACCAGCGCGGGCACGGCCCGCTGGGCCGTGGAGGCGTCGGTGAATGCACCGGCGGCGGTGAGCACCAGCTGATGGTCGTCGCTCGTCAGCGCGGAGAGCGCGACTCCCACGGCTTCCGGCCGTTTCAGCGCGATGAGCGCGGAGAGTGCCGCCTCGCGCACGTTGTGGTGGGCATCTGCGCCGAGCGTGGTGAGCACATCGACCGCGGAGAGCACTTCGGCTGCGCGGGCCGCATACATGCGCACCTGCCACGTGGCGTGCTGCGCAAAGCGCGGGAGCGCCGCCGTTGCCTGCGCCGGGGCCTGACGGGCCAGCGACACCAGCGCGTGCGCGGGCGCGGGCCACTCGCGCGGGCGGGTCGACAGGGTGTCCACGAGGGACGCGGGCTCGGTGACGGCGCCCTCGCTTGCGGGGCAAGGAGCGCCCAGCAGATCGACGGCCTGCAGCATCACGTGGGGGTTGGGGTCCTTCACGGCCGCGCGAATGGGGGCGCACGACGTCGCCTGGAGGCGCCGGCCCCACGAGCGCAGCGCTTCGAGGCGCACCTGCGGGTCCGTATCCTTCAGCGCTCCGCGAAGCAGCAACTCGCGATCGGGCATCGGCGTCTCGGCGCCGGCCGCCTGCGCGCCGAGGCGACGCACTTCGGCATCGCGATCGTCCAGCGCGCGCTCGACAATCGACGGCGTGGCCTCGATGCCCGTGACCAGCGCCGCCAGCGCCAGGCGCCGGATCCACGCCGAGCGCGGATCGGCCGGCGGCCGCTGCGCGGTGGCGGACCAGCGGAGGCGATCCCACGTGCGTGGCTGCAGCGGGCCAATCTTCCGGCTCACGCGCGCCAGCGCCTCGAGGCCACGGACCGCGCCCGCGATGGCCGGGGTCTCCGGATCGGCAAACGACTCGGGCGAGGGCAGCTGCTCCGCCAGCATCGCCTCGGTGCGCGCCACCTGCTCGGCGGTGCTGTACGGCAGTCGCCCGAGGGCCGCGGCCAGCTCGCCCCAGACTTCCCACAGGCCGGCCTCGGCGTCGATGGCGGCGCGCTCGAGGAGCAGCGCCTGCACCTGGGCCACCGCTTCGGGCGTGCGGGCCAGCTGCGCCAGCGCCCACGCCGCCTCGGCGCGGATGCCCGCGCCGTCGCCCAGGGCCGGGGCCACGTAACGAATCTGGTCCGGCTGCTCGAGCCGGCCCAGCGCGCGGATGCCCGCGCGTCGCTGCGCGCCGCCCTGCATGGCCTCGCGAACGAGCTCCGCGTTGCGCGCGTCCTCGCCCTGGATGACTTTCTCGAGGGCGGCCGCCTGGGCCTGGGCCGACACACCGGGCTGCGCCGGCGCCGTGGCCGGTGCAACGGCCAGGCACGCCAGAACGAAGAGCCGTAATCGTCGCCGATTCACATATGTCACGGGGACTGCCCCTGTCAGGTGCCCGAGTACTCGAGCATCTGACGCGTCAGGTCACATGGATACGAGATCGCCACATCCACGATGTCACCGGCGTCGTTCCGCACGGGCTCGAGCTTCGGCATCACGAAGCCCGTGTACGACGGCAGCCTCAGTCGATCCACGCGCGCCACCACCTCGTCGCGCAGGACCGGGTCGAAGTGCACCCCGTACTGCTCGAAGAACGCCTTCGCCGCGACGTAGTCGCCCTCCGACTTCATCCGCTGCACCTCGCGAAGCAGTCGCGCCACCCCGTCGCGGAACGCCGCGGTGTCGGTGACGACGTGGTAGGTCTTCCCGTCGCGGATGCGCACCTCGATGGCGCCGGTATTGGCCATCAGCCAGTGGACGATGGCCTGGCGGTTGCGCATGTGGTCCTCTTCGAGGGAGGTCCCCTCGCGCACGCGGCGCAACTGGACCAGCGCGTTCCTGGCGTAGGCCTCGTACTCGGCGCTCACGATGGTCGCCTGCTCGTCCACGGGCAGGAGGCCCAGCGCCGCGAGATAGGGATCCGCGACGAAATAGAGCGCGACGAGATCGGCTCGCGTTTCCTCGAGCGCGGAATACTGCTCCTTGAGCAGTTCCTGTGGCTGCGCCGTCACGCCCTCGGCCATCCGGCCCGAGCCGTGCCCGAGCACCTCGTGGATCTCGGTCGTCAACTCGCTCGCAAACGGCGCCCAGTCGCGCGCGCGGTCCGCCTCGGCATCGTCCCACGTGAACTCGTGGCGGAAGCTCTCGGGCTGCGACTTGTCGTACGCCTCGAGGACGTTCGACAGGGTGACCGACTTGCTGCCGTACTGCTCGCGGATGCGCTGGTCGTTCGGCAGGTTCACGCCGATGGGCGTGATGGGCCCCGAGTCGCCGGCCTCCACGACCACCTCGATGGCCATCGCCGTCACACCCTGCACCACGGGCTTGCGGTAGCGCGGGTCGATGGGCATGTGGTCCTCGAACCGCTGCGCGTGGGCGGCCAGCGTCCGGATCTTCCCCGTCTTCTCGGGGTTGCTGTAGTAGACGACGCCCTCCCACGAGCCCTTGATGCCGCGCGCGTCCATGTAGACCTCGATGAACCCGTTCATCGTATCAACGGTGGTGTCGTGATTCTTCACCCAGGCGATGTCGAAGGCCGCCCGGTGGTCCTCGCTGCCGGTTTCATAGAACCGGACCAGGGCGTCGAGGGCGGCGCGGAGGCCCGGCGGGGCCACGGCCGCGGCATCACGCAGGTGGCCGATGATGCGCACGATTTGATCGTGGTAGAGGCCGCCGACGCGGTAGACCTCCTCCACGAGGCGCCCATCGCGTTTCACGAGCCGCGAGTTCAGCGGGTGACGCTCGGTGAAGCCCTCCAGGTCGGCCATCACCACGCCGTCGTACAGGTTGTTGGCACTGGCGTGCAGGATGTCGCGCGCGCCCGACGGCGTCTTGTTCGTCACCATCGGATCGAACGACGCGTCGAAGAAGGTCGGCGCGAAGCGGGCCACCAGTTCCTCGGGCGACTCGCCCGGTGCGAGCGGCAGCCGCGCGCCGCTGGCGTGGGCACGCGCCACCGCGATGGCAAAGTCCTCCTGTGGGAGGCGCAACACGAACTTGCGAGCCGTCAGGTTGTTGTAGGGACCGGTGTTCAGCCAGAAGAGCTTGGTATAGCGCGTGACCTCCGCCAATACGTCGTCCGCAATCCCCTGTGGGTGCGTGATCACGGCCTCGAGGATGGCTCGCATCGCCAGGTTGTGGCGATAGCGCTGGTCGTAGTAGATGTCGCGGCCAGCCAGGGCAGCCTGGTAGAGGTGCCACACGAGCACCTTCTCTGCGAGTGGCAGCGCGTGGAAGCCGTCGGCGTACAACTGCACCACGGCCGCATCGTCGATCTGTTCGAGCAGGTAAGGCCGGGTGTCGGCCGGTGTCAGCAAGTCGGGCACGCAGGGTTCTCGGGTCTTGGGTCTTGGGTCTTGGGTCTTGGGTTCTGGGTTCTGGGTTCTGGGTCCTGGGTCCTGATCCCTGATCCCTGATTCGTGACCCTTAGAGTGCCACGTCCACCTTCTCCAGGTACTCCGGAATGTGAACGTTCCACCCCAGCTCGCGCTCGATGCGCGCCTTCAGCGCCACCTGGGCCGGCGGCTCGCCGTGCACGAGGTAGGTGATGGCCGGCGCCTTCGGGAACGTCCGCAGCCAGCGGATCACCTCGCCGGCGTCGGCGTGCGCCGACATGGCGTTCAGCTTCTCGACGCGCGCGTGCACGGGCACCCACTGTCCGAACATCTTCACCTGGTGCGCGTGCTCGATAAGGTCGCGACCTCGCGTGCCTGCGGCCTGGAAGCCGACGAAGAGCACGGTGTTCCTCGGGTCCGGGAGTCCGGCCACCAGGTGATGCAGCACACGCCCACCGACCGCCATGCCGCTGGCCGAGATGACGATGGCCGGGCCCCGGAAATCGACCACCCGCTGCGATTCCTGGGCCGACCCCACGGGCGTGAAGCGCTCGGTGCCGAACGCGCAGACCTCACCGCGCGCAGGGCGGACGTCCGGGTCGAGATCCGCGGCGTGACGCCGATAGTATTCGAGCGCCTGCAGGGCCATGGGGCTGTCGACGTACACCGGCAGGATGGGGACCTTCTTCTCATCCTCGAGCATCTTGAGCCAGTAGAGCACCTCTTCGACGCGCCCGATCGCGAAGGACGGGATGATGAGCTTGCCCTTGCGGTCGACGGTCTCGTTGACGATGCGCGCGAGTTCGGTGCCGTGGTCCTCGGGCGGATGCTCGCGATTGCCGTATGTGGATTCCACCAGCAGCACGTCGCAGGCGACCCCCGGCGACGGGTCGGGCAGCACGGGACGGCTGTAGCGCCCGAGGTCCCCGCCAAACAACACCGTGCCTCCGGTGGCGTTGCTGCGGCGTACGCGAACGTACGACGAGCCCAGCAGGTGGCCCGCGTTGATGAACTCCGCTTCGATGCCCGGTGCCACCGGGGCCGGGCGGTTGAACCCAAAGGGCTGCAGGCGGGTGAGCGCTTCGGCCGCATCGTTCTCGGTGAAGAGCGGCAACGCCGGGGTGTGCCTCGCGTACCGGCCCTTGTTCGCCTGCCTGGCGTCCTCTTCCTGCAGCCGTGCGGCGTCGGGCAGCACGAGCTTACACAGGTCGGCCGTCCCGGCCGTGCAGAAGACGCGGCCGCCAAATCCATTGGACACCAGCCGGGGCAGCAGTCCGGTGTGGTCGAGGTGAGCGTGGGTCAGCACGACCGAGTGCACCGAGCCGGGATGCACCGGCAGCTTGGCCCAGTTCCGAAGCCGCAGCGGCTTCAATCCCTGGAACATGCCGCAATCAACGAGGATCCGGTGGTGGTCGACTTCGAGCAGATACTGCGAGCCCGTCACGGTGCCCGCGGCACCCAGGAAGGTCAAAGAGGCCATCGGCCCAGCATCGTACTCGAATCTGCTACCCTGCTGGGTTGCAGGATCTGCATCGACAATGCCCTCTCCGTGCCAGACCCCACTGCACGTCGTTGTGCTTGCGTTGTGGGCGATCAGTGCCAGCGCCCAGACGCCATCGCTCGCAACCTTCAGCGGCGAGCTGCAGGCGCTCGTCCAGAAAGTGGGACCGAGCGTGGTGCAGATCAACGTCTCGGGCTACGCCCTGGCCGACGCCGCGGGGTCGAGCACGGCCGACACGCTCCTCGAGCGCCAGCGCAGCACCGGCTCGGGCGTCATTGTCGATCCGGCGGGCTTCATCGTCACCAACTTTCACGTCGTGTCGGGCGCACGGCGCGTGCAAGTGGTGCTGCCACCCACCGGCGGGACTCGGACCGACAGCTCGATTGTCCGCCCCCGCGGTCGCATGCTCGACGCCACCATCGTCGGGGTGGACGAGGAAACGGACCTCGCGGTGCTGAGGGTGAACGCCACGGGACTGCCCGCCGCCACCTTCGGTGACTCGGACGTGCTGCGCGCCGGGCAGATCGTCTGTGCCTTCGGCAGCCCGCTCGGCCTCGAGAACTCGATGACGATGGGGGTGGTGAGCGCGGTGGGGCGCCAGCTGGCCGCGGATGACCCGATGATCTACATCCAGACCGATGCGCCCATCAACCCGGGCAACAGCGGCGGCGCGCTGGTGGACGTACAGGGACGCGTCGTCGGCATCAACACGCTGATCCTGTCGCAGGGCGGCGGCAACGAGGGGCTGGGCTTTGCGGCCCCCAGCAACATCGTCCGCACGGTGTTCGAGCAGATTCGGCGCTGGGGCCGCGTGAAGCGCGGCACGATTGGCGTGGCCGCGCAGACCATCACGCCGACGCTGGCCGAAGCGCTGAAGCTGCCGCAGGATTCGGGCGTGATCCTGGCCGACGTGTTTCCCGAGGAGCCCGGCGCAGCCGCCGGCCTGCGCGTCGGCGACATCGTCCTGAGCCTCGATGGCAAGCCGATGGAGAACGGTCGGCAGTTCGACGTGAACCTCTACCGGCGCGCCGCCGGTGACATCGCCGTGATGGAAGTGCAGCGCGACTCGAAGCGCCTCAAGGTGGAGGTGGCCATCGCCGAGCGCGAGGGCGACCCGACGAAGTTCTCGGACCTGGTGACCCCCGAGCGCAACCTCGTCGAGCGGCTGGGCATCCTCGGCCTGGACCTCGACGCCACGCTGGCAGGCGCGGTGGGCGGCGTGCGGGGCATCGGGGGCGTGCTCGTGGCCGCACGGGCCCTCAACACCGGCGCCGAGTACGGTCTGGAAGTGGCCGACGTGATCCTCGCCGTCAACGGCACGCCGGTGAAGAGCCTGGCCGACCTGCGCGGCACCATCGGACGGCTCCCCGCCAACTCTCCCTGCGCCCTGCAGGTGCAGCGCGAGGGGCAGCTGCTCTTCCTGTCGTTCGAGATTGAGTAGCGGACGCCGGGACTGAAGTCCCGGCGCTCCGGCTTCAGACACCCTCGAAGAAGCCCGTCTGCCTGTTCTTGCGCACGCGGTCCCAGGGGAACGCCATGCCGTTCATCGCCACGTAGATACCGGATGGCAGCACCTGCGCGAACGAAAGGGCGCTCCCCAGGTTGAAGAGCCCGTCCGAGCTGCCGAAGGCATAGGGGATCATCGCGCCCGTGAGGACGATGGTCTTGCCGAGCGCGGCGTCGGCCAGCGCGCGCGCCGTGTCCACCATCGTGTCGGTGCCGTGCGTGATGACGATGTGCGGCTGGTCGCACTGGCGGCAGTTCGACACGATGAGCTGACGGTCGGCGTCGGTCATGTCGAGGCTGTCGATCATCATCAGCGTGCGGACGCTCACCTCCACGCGCGAGCGCCCCAGCTTCAGCATCTCGCCCACGTGCGTGTCCTTGAAGAACAGCCGCCCGTGGATCTCGTCATATTCCTTGTCGAACGTCCCGCCGGTGACGAAAATACGGATCGTCATGTATGCCATCGCCATTGTCCGCTATCGCCGCCCGCTCGACGAAGTCATCGTGCACCAGGAACCGCATCGCGCCTACCTGCGGCAGCTGAAGGCCGAGGGGAAGCTGCTCGCCGCCGGCCCCCAGGACCCGCGCTTCGGCGGCCTGTTCCTGCTGAAGGTCCCCGACGAGAGCCCGCAGGCCGCCCTGGACGAGATCCGCGACGGCGACCCGTTCTACCAGCAGGGCGTGGCGCAATACGAGATGCTGCCGTGGAGCGTGGTCATCGGCAAGGACGACCTCGACCGGCTGTGAACGGGCGAGTGGGACCCGGAATTGATGATTGGCTGATTGCAGAGTGAGCGATTGATAGGCGATTGGGGGATTGCCGGATTGACGATTCATCGGGCGATGGCGCGATCGGGGCATTGCGTGATTCCATCTCACGCCGACGGCGAGACCGTGCGCGTGCCCTCAATGTCGCAATACACCGATGAGTCATCAATCCCCCAATCGCTGAATCGCCCAATCAATCACCAATCGTCAATCACCCGATCTCCAATCAATCGCTCAATCTGCAATCCCTCAATCATCAATGCTTCCGCCGGCGGCGCCGCTGGCGCAGCAGCTCGCCGAGGGTCCAGGAGATGAACATCACGGCGATCACAGCGATGAGCGCGAGCAGCAGCGGACGGCCGCCCATTACCGCGCCCCCGACGCGGGTACGGGCCGGCCGCCTGTGATGGCGCTCACGATCACGCCCACGACGCAGACCGCCACCGCGCCGATGAGGTTGTGCCAGAGGAAGCCGATCGAGGTGGTTGAGGCCACGTAGCCGACGGTGGCCATTCCCGCGAACAACCCCACCGAGGCACCCGTGCCGTTGGCGCGGGGCCAGCCGATGGCCAGCAGGAACACCCCCAGGATCGACCCGTAGAAGAACGACCCGAAGCGGTTGACCACCTCGATGAGCGATCCCATCTCCGCCGCAAAGACGGCCACCACCGACGCGAACACCGCCCAGGCGCCCGTGGACAGGCGCGACACGATCAGCAGTTTCCTGTCATCGGCCGCCTGGCCGTGGCCAAAGCGTCGATAGAAGTCGATGACGGTGGCCGTGGAGAGCGACGCCAGCTCCGCCGAGATGGTGGACATGGCGGCCGCGAAGATGGCCGCCATCAGCAGCCCGATCAACCCCACCGGCAGGTGGGTCATCACGAAGGTCGGGAACACGTAGTTCACGTCGTTGTACGTGCGGTCGCCCGAGACCTCGCGGACCAACTCGACGGCCTGGGCGCGCACCTGCTTCACCCGCTCGTCGGCGCTCAGGAAGGCGGCCTGTGAGATCGACCGTGCCACCGCGTCGCCGCCACGGTCCATGGCGGCGGCCGCCTCAGCGGCCTTGCGGCGTGCCTCGATCGTATCGGAGAAACGCTGCTCGAGTGCCAGGTAGTCGCCCGCCCGCGCGCTCTCCCGGATCTGACGGTCGTGCACGGGGTTGAACAGCATCGGCGGCGGCGTGAAGATGTAGAAGAGGAACATGAACACGCCGATGATGAGCACCAGCCCCTGCAGGGGGATCTTCCAGTAGGCGCTCATCAGCAGCGACGTCCGCGCCTCGTCCACCGAGCGCGCGGTCAGAAAGCGCTGCACCTGGCTCTGGTCGGTCCCGAAGTACGACACGAAGAGGAACAGCGCGCCCAGGGTGCCGGACCAGAACGTGTAGGTGATGGTCGGATCCACCCTGAAGTCCATCGTCTGCAGCCGCCCGGTGGCGCCCGCAATCGTGAGGGCCTCGCCGATGCCCACCGAGTCGGGCAATCCCATGATGAGCACGATGACCGCGGCCACCAGCCCGAACACGATGAGGAACATCTGCTTCACATCGGTCCACGTCACGGCCTGCACGCCGCCGAACATGGTGTAGACGGCCGTGGGCAGGCCGATGAGCAGGCACGTGGTGGTGACATCCACGCCCAGCATCACCGACAGCACCACCGCCGGGGCGGAGATGACGACCCCGGTCGACATGCCGCGAGACAACAGGAACAGCAGCGCCGTGAGCGAGCGCGTCTTCCCGTCGAAGCGTCGCTCCAGGTACTCGTAGGCGGTGAACACGCGCGCGTTGTGGAAGAACGGCACGAAGGTCAGCGACACGAGGATCATCGCGATCGGGAGCGCGTAGTAGTACTGCAGCAGGCTCATCCCGAACACGTAGCCCTGCCCGGTCGTGCCGATCATCGTGATGGCCGAGAGCTGCGTGGCCATTACCGACAGCCCGACCGCCCACCAAGGGATGCTCCGGCTGGCGAGGAAATAGCCCTCGATGTTATGGGCCCTCTTCGTCATGCGCAGCCCGTCCCAGACGATCCAGGTCAGGTAGGTCGCGATGATCGTCCAGTCGATCCAGTGCATAGCAGGAATCAGGAATCAGGAATCAGGAATCAGGAATCAGGAGTCAGGAGTCAGGAGGCAGGAGGCAGGAGGCAGGAATCCGGGATTCAGGGCTCAGGAGAACGCGCGCTGGAACACGTACAGGGCCGCCAGCGTCACCACCCAGACGATGAGCACGCGGACGTAGGCGCGGGACATGTCCTTCACAACGCGTTCATCCGGTCGCGCAGCGTGCGTTCCGCTTCGGTGAGGCGATCGCGTCGGGCCTGCCAGGCCGCCCGATCGCGGGCGAGCGCCTCGTCCGACTGCTTCAGCGCGCGCAGCGTCTCGCTGGGGGCGGGGCCGCCCCAGGTGGTCCGCACCTCGACGAAGTGCCTCGGGCTCATGATGGTCTGCAGCTCGTTCTCGGTGTACGAGAGCGTGCGGCCGACAATGGCCTGCGAGGCCTTGGCGAGCGCCACCGAGAGCAATGCGCCCGGATCCTCGGTGCGCGCCTTCAGCAACAGCGCGGCGATGCCGTGGGCCGTGCGGAACGAAAGCCCGTGATCGCGAACCAGCGTGTCGGCCAGTTCGGTGAGGGTGGTGCCGCCCTCGCCCGCCCGCGCGGCCAGGCGCTCGACGTGGAAGTCGGCGCCGCGCATGGTCGCCGCGACCAGGGTGACGGCGCGGATGGCGTCGCGGAACATCGAAGCGATGAGCGGCTGCAGGTCGTCTTCCGTGTCCACGATGTCGCCGAACGGCGTGTTGTGCACGGCGGTGCCGATGGCCTGCGCCTGCCCCACCGCCTTGCTGGCAATGGCGCGCGCGTGCTCGAGCGCGACGGGGTTGCGCTTCTGCGGCATGATGCTGCTGCCCTGCACGAACCCCTCGCCGAGGCGCAGATAGCCGAACTCCATCGTGCACCACAGCAGCAGGTCCTGGATGACGCGGCCGAGCCCGATCAGCAACACGTTGGTCGCCGACACGCTCTCGAGCAGGTAGTCCACCGTGGCGATGCTGCCGTAGGTGTTGCACGTCGGGCCCGAGAAGCCCAGCAGCTCGCTGGTGCGCTGGCGGTCGATGGGGAACCCGGTGCCGGTGATGGCGCAGGCCCCGAGCGGGTTCTGGTTCGTGGACTCGTAGGCCGCGGCCAGGCGTGTGGTGTCGCGCTCCAGTTGCTCGACCACGGCCAGCAGGTAGTGCGCCATGGTCGTCGGCTGCGCGGGCTGCGTGTGGGTGTGCGCGCCGTAGACTGTCTCGCGGTGCCGCTCGGCCAGGTTCAGCAGCGCCGACCTGAGGTCCAGCACCCCGGTCCCCATCGCCGCGATGAACTCGCGCTGCCGGATCCGGTACATCGTCATGTCGATGTCGTTGCGGCTGCGGGCGGTGTGCAGGCGGCCGGCCACGTCCTCGCCGGCGGCGTTCTTCACGAGGCGCTCGATGAAGAAGAACAGGTCCTCGTAGGTGCCGTCGTAGGTGACCTCGCGGACCGTGTCGAGCGAGATGCCGTCCAGCGCCGACCTGAGCACCCGCGCGTCGTCCGGCGAAACGATGCCGCGCTCGGTGAGCATCACCAAATGTGCGTAGTGGATGGCCATGAGCGGCGTGAGCAGCAGCTCCTTGGCGTCCTCGAAGTTCTCGTTGAGAACGATGGTGACGTATTCGGGGGCGAAGCGCATTCGGGCTCCCAGCAGTATATAGTCCCGGGTGCGAGGGAGGGTTCGATGCGCCGACTGCTGCTCCTGACTCTGTTCGTGGTCCTCTGCTCCGGCGGTCCGCCGCTGGCCGCCCGGCAGGGGGCAGCCACCTCACCGGCGGCGACGGCCTCACTGAGCGTGGCCGGGCTGAACCAACCAGTCGAAATCCGGCGCGATCGATGGGGCATCAACCACATCTACGCCCAGAGCGAGCAGGACCTGTTCTTTGCGCAGGGCTACGCGGCGGCGAAGGACCGGCTCTTCCAGTTCGAACTGTGGCGCCGGCAGGCCACGGGCACCGTGGCCGAGGTCCTGGGACGGCGTGAGCTGGCTCGCGACCGGGGCGCGCGGTTGCACGCGTTCCGCGGGGACCTCGACGCCGAGCTGGCGCACTACCACCCGCGCGGGAAGCTCATCATCGAGTCGTTCGTGCGGGGCGTGAACGCGTACATCGCGGAGACCGAGCGCACCCCGTCACTGCTGCCGATGGAGTTCAAGGCGCTGGGCCTCACGCCCGGACGCTGGACGCCCGCGGTGGTGATCTCCCGACACCAGAGCCTCACCGCCAACGTCACGGACGAGGCGCGCTACATGCGCGCGCTGAAGGCCATGAGCCCGGAGGCGCTGCGCGAGCTGATGTACTTCCAGGGCGGCGAGCCGGTGTTCACACCCGATGCGGCACTCGATCCGAAGACCTTCCCCGACAACGTCCTGGAGCTCTACAGCGCGTTCCGCAACGCGGTGGAGTTCCGGCCGGAAGACGTGGCCGCCAAATTCCGCGGCCCCTCGCAGCGCGCGGCCTCGTTCGAACCGAGCCCGGATGCGTTCGTCGACCCACGCGACATCGGTTCCAACAACTGGGTGGTGAGCGGCTCACGCACGCAGAGCACCTATCCCATCCTGGCCAACGACCCGCACCGCGCACAGGGCGCGCCGTCGCTGCGCTACTGGGTACACCTCGTGGCGCCCGGGTGGAACGTGATTGGCGGCGGCGAGCCCGTGCTGCCAGGCGTGTCCATCGGCCACAACGAGCATGGCGCCTGGGGCCTCACGATCTTCGGCAACGACAACGAAGACCTCTACGTCTACGATGTCAACCCGGCCAACGCGAACGAGTACCGCTACCAGGGACGATGGGAAGCGATGCGCGTGGTGTCGGACACCATTCCGGTGAAGGGCGAAAAGCCCGAGACCGTGGAGCTGAAGTACACGCGGCACGGCCCGGTGATCTTCGAGGATCGCGCGAACCGGAAGGCGTACGCCGTGCGGGCGGCCTGGATGGAGCCCGGCTCGGCGCCCTACCTGGCCAGCCTCCGCATGAACCAGGCGCGCACGTGGGAGGAGTTCCGCGAGGCGTGCGGCTTCAGCCGCATGCCAGCCGAGAACATGGTGTGGGTGGACCGCACCGGCACCATCGGCTGGCAGGCCGCCGGCATCCAGCCGCTGCGCCGCAACTGGAGCGGCCTGTTGCCAGTACCCGGCGACGGGCGCTACGAGTGGGACGGGTACCTGCCCATCACGGCGCTGCCGCACGAGGTGAATCCGTCACGCGGCTTCGTGGCCACGGCCAATCACTACCTGTTTCCCAACGACTACGCCTACCCCGAGGCGATGCACTACACGTGGGCCGATCCGTATCGCGCGTCGCGCATCACCGAGGTGCTGGGGTCGGGCCGTCTGTTCAGCGTCGCCGAGATGGCGCGGCTGCAGAACGACGACCTGTCGATCCCGGCGCGCGCGCTGGTGCCGCTGCTGAAGGACATCTCCCTGCAGAATGCCGTCTCGGTCAAGGCACGCGACATGCTGGCGAGGTGGGATTTCGTGATGGACAAGAGCTCGGTGGCGGCCGGCATCCACGCGATGTGGCAGCGCCGCCTGCTGGCCAACCTTCGCGAGCTGATGGTGCCCGAGGGGGCGCGGGCCGTGCTCGGTCAGGGGGCCATTTCGCTGAAGCGGGCCATCGACTGGCTGTACGCACCCGACGGGCGTTTCGGCGCCGACCCCATCGCCGCCCGCGACCTGCTGGTTGCGCGCAGCCTGGATGAGGCGGTGGCCGAGCTGACGAAGCGCTTCGGCGGCGACATGGCGAAGTGGCAGTGGGGCCAGGAGGCCTATCACCACGCGCTCATCCGGCATCCGCTGTCGCCGGCGGTGAACGACGCCACGCGGGCGACGCTGAACGCCGGCCCCGCGCCGCGCGGTGGCGATGGCACGACCGTGAGCGCCACGGGCAGCGGCGACAACCAGACCTCGGGCGGCTCGTTCAAGCTGATCGCCGACACCGAGGACTGGGACAACTCGATCGGGCTCAACACGCCCGGGCAGTCGGGTGACCCCGACAACAAGTTCTACCGGAACCTCTTCGACATGTGGTCGGAGGGGCGGTACTTCCCGGTGGCCTACTCGCGGAAGAAGGTCGAGTCGGTGACCGACAGCGTCACGCAGCTCGCGCCGGCGACGACGAGCACGCAGCAGCGATAAGAGAAAAAAGAGACCACGAAGGCACGAAGGGAATCACGAAGGGCGTCACGAAGAAGACTTGGGTCTTGGGACTTGGGTCTTGGGACTTGGGTCTTGGGACTTGGGTCCTGAAGTCTTGGGTCTTGAGGTCCTGACTTCGTGTTCCTTCGTGGCTTCGTGGTTTCATCTATCGGGCGACTAGCTTCCCAGGACGCCGGGCTCCCACGAGGGCTGCACGGTGGCGCCCCACAGGTCGCGGATGCCGTAGCGATCGTGCAGGATCATCAGGTGATGCTGGCTGTGTCCCGCCAGGATCCAGCAGAGGGCGCGGGCGCTGACCGGCTTGTTGTTCGCGAGGGCCGAGCGGCCGAGCGCGGCCTCGTCCAGCGAGCGCACCAGGGCCAGCGTGGCGGCCCGCACCGCCAGCAGTTCGTGCACGATGTCCTTCAGGGGTCGATGGTGGTGGGGCGCGTTGACGGCCCACTGGTTCTCGTCGAAACCGGCCAGCGGTGTGGTGTCGGCCCGCGCGATGCGTAACAGGCGATAGCCGAACACGCGCTCGGCATCCGAGATGTGCCCCAGCACTTCCTTGACGCTCCACTTGCCATCGGCGTAGCGGAACGCGCCCTTCTCGTCGTTGAGGGTCTCGAACCGCTTGATGTCAGCGCGCTGGGCCTCGAGCGAGGTCAGCGGCCCGACGGACAGCACCTTGCCGATGTAGCCGGCGTAGAAAATCGGGAACTCGTCCGGGCCGGGCTTCCCGATAAAAGGGACGGTCTTCGCACTCATGATGGGGTCCTCTCCAGGTCTCTGGTTGCTTTGGAATTTATCCGGGGAACAACGCGGCCGCAATGGTCTCGAGGGTTTCGATGCCGTGGACGTCGCGCGGGAGTTGCGGCACGCGCACGATGGGCACGTTCCTGAAGCGCTGGTCGATTTCGTCGAGGTAGACGCGCTCCTGAGCCTGCCGGGCGACGAGGAACGGGTCCGGGCTGGAGGCGGGCAGGACGCGGTTCACCACCAGCGCCCCCACCCGCACACCAGCCTCGTCCAGCTGGATCAGCGCGCGCGCCGTCTCCTCGATGGGCAGCCGCTCGGCGACGAGCACGAGGACGAAGGCCGTGACGCGCGGGCTGACCAGCCGCGCGCGGAACTCGCGCAGCCGCTCGAGCCGATCGGCCAGCGACCGCATGATCGGGTCGTGCTTGTCGTCCTGATCCCCGCCCAGCATCGCGCGCCTCGAGCGGGACAGCGCGCGAATCCACGCTTCCATCAGCTCGGGCATGCGAATGAGCCGCAACGTGTGGCCCGTGGGCGCGGTGTCGAAGACCAGCAGGTCGAACCGGTCGTCCTCGCCACGAATGAGCGCGCCGATGCGGTCGAAGAGCGCCACTTCTTCCGCGGCTGGCATGCTGGCGGCCAAGTCGATCTGCCGGTGTGCTTCCTTCAGGATCTGGTGCCCGAAGAGCGCCTGGATGCGCTCTTTCACCTCGGCGACGTATCGCGCGGACTCGCGCCCGGCGTCGATCTCGAGCGCGTGCAGGTTCGGCATGACCTCGACGATCTCGGGGCCGATGGGGCGGCCGAAGATGTCGGCCGTGTTGTGCGCGGGATCCGTGGACACCAGCAGCACGCGCCGCCCGGCCCGGCTGGCCGCCAGCGCCGTGGCCGAGGCACTGGTCGTCTTGCCGACCCCGCCCTTCCCGCCGAAGAAGAGCACCTTCCTGTCGAGGAGGCGCGCCGGGTCGCCCATCAGCAGCAGGGCAGGTTCCCGAGCGGCGACCGGTCCATGCCCATCCGCCGGTGCCAAAGGTGGAACTGCTCCAGCAGGTAGGGATAGATGTCGAGCATGTAGAGGGTGGCCGGGTTCGGCAGGCCCACCACCTCCATGTAGCAGAGCAGGAGGAACAGGTCGTTCAGCTCGTTGGCCTGCTTCCGCAGCTCGCGCTCGTAGTGGCTGTAGGCGATGCCGTGCACGAAGTCGCGAATGTTCTTGCCGAGCGGCATAAGGGCGATCTTA
>Ga0105094_10000018_pt1 | contig 56182 bp, 56 predicted proteins | sample PPLLak1March2015_2_FD_87023 | JGI IMG/M metagenome (GOLD analysis project Ga0105094, IMG submission 87023) | Freshwater sediment microbial communities from Prairie Pothole Lake near Jamestown, North Dakota, USA - PPLs Lake P8 Core (3) Depth... | ecosystem: Environmental > Aquatic > Freshwater >...
CTACACGCGCGACGCGCGCGAGGTGGTGAAGCGCCTCGAAGGCATGCCGGGGCTGACCTTCCTGCACCGGCCGGCGAACCTGGAGGACGTGTTCCTGAAGCTAACGGGAAGAGAGCTAAGGGATTAAAGGATTATCGTGTGAATCTATTTTTCGAACCTGTTGCTGCCCGGGGTGCAACGAAATTCGTTGCACCCGTTCGGCGGCGCGAACACACGTTAAGTGTGTTCACGACAATTTCGCCGGGAGCGAAATTGGACGCGCTTCAGCGCGCCCCGCAGGGGTGCGCGCCAGGGATGGCGCGCATCAATACTCCACCTCACCCCGCTTCCGCGGGAATGACGACCAATTAATTTTTGGCCATGGCGATACTTTATCTTCCGCGCGTGCAAAACGCCGCGATCGCGGTATGGCGGCGCAACATGCTGGTGTGGCGCAAGCTCATGCTGCCCAGCATTTTCATCAATTTCGGCGAGCCATTCCTGTACCTGCTCGGCCTCGGCTACGGTCTCGGGCTGTTCATCGGCGAGATGATGAACATGCCCTACCTCACCTTCCTCGCCTCCGGCATCCTCGCCTCCTCGGCCATGAACACCGCGAGCTTCGAGGCCATGTTCTCGGTGTACACACGCATGATCCCGCAGAAGACCTACGAGGCAATCCTGGCCACGCCGCTCGAGGTGCAGGATATCCTCGCGGGCGAGATGCTGTGGTGCGCGACCAAGTGCGTCATCAGCGGCACGGCGATACTGGTGGTGGCGGCGCTGCTTGGCGCGGTACAGGACTGGCACGCGCTGTGGGTGCCGCTGGTGTTGTTGCTGGTCGGCCTGTGTTTCTCGGGCATGGGGCTGGTGATGACCGCACTCGCGCCGGGCTACGACTTTTTCAACTATTACGTCACGCTGGTGCTGACGCCGATGTTCATCCTTTCCGGCGTGTTCTATCCAGTGAGCTCGCTGCCGGCGGTGCTGCAATCCATCGTGCAACTGCTGCCGCTGTCACACGCCGTGGACCTGATCCGCCCGCTGGTGGCGGGGCTGCCGCTGTCGAACGTGCCACTGCATGTCGCGGTACTCGCAGGTTACGGGGCGGCGGGATATTTCATTGCCGTGCACCTGGCGCGCCGGCGCCTGCTGGTGTGAGCCCGCTGCTTATGCAGTGCAAAATCACCGGGTTTCACCAGGATGAACTTGGTGACTGGGTGGCGCAGCTGGAATGCGGCCACGGCCAGCATGTGCGCCATAATCCGCCCTGGACCAACCGTCCGTGGGTCATGACGCCCGAGGGCCGTGCGCAGCATCTGGGCCAAGTGCTGCAATGCAAACAGTGCGAGCAAGCGCCAGAATCAAAGCCGGGAGGCTGACATGCCTTACGCCGATATTTCCGATCTGCCGGCCGCGGTGCGAAACCATCTGCCGCAGCATGCGCAGGAGATTTACCTCGCCGCCTTCAACAACGCCTGGGAGGAATACGCCCGGCGCGAAGATCGCGAGATCGTGGCGCATAAAGTTGCGTGGGCCGCGGTAAAGAAACAATACGTCAAGGCCGGAAAAGACTGGGTGAGGAAATAACGCCGTGGCCATCCGCAACGAAATCCCGGCGCGCGACATCGCGCAGTTTCACTCCAGGGCGCTGGAATTCTCCGCGTCGGCGCGGATGCTGACTCTGTCGCTGATGGCGGCCGGGTTCGAGGTCAGGCGCAAGCCGGACCGGAGTTTCGTCACCAGCGCCGATCTCAGGGTGGAAGAACGGCTGCGCGAACTGATCGGCAAAAATTTTCCCGATCACGGCATCATCGGCGAGGAATACCCGCCAACCCGTCCCGCGGCGCCGTTCCAGTGGATCATGGACCCGATCGACGGCACCGAGGATTTCGTGCAGCGCATGCCGGCCTTCGGCAGCATCCTGGCGCTGCACTACCGCGGCGAACCGCTGGTGGGTGTCATCGACCATCCGGTGCTGGACATCCGCGTGAGCGCGGCGCTCGGGCTCGGCACCCACAGGAACGGCGAGCGCGTGCTCCTCGCCGACCTCGACCCCTCAGCCATCGACGGCACCGAGCGCGTCATGCTCCCGGCACGCGCCAACTTCACCAAGCACCGCGATGACGGGCCGCTGTTCGATGCTGTGGCCCGCGCCCACCCGAACCACCGCATCTATCGCACCTGTTTCAGCCATACCTGCGCGATCCTGGGCCAGGCCGACGCCACCGTCGATTACGGCAACCCCATCTGGGATCTGGCCGCCAGCCGTATACTTATAGAGGAGGCGGGCGGGAGGTTTCTAAGCGTCCGCGCCTGGGACGTGCCCGCGGTCGGACGCGTGTACGGGTCCATCATGGGCAAGCCGGCGCTGGTGGACCGGCTGGCGACCTGTTTCAATCAGTAGTGCTGTTCGCTTTTTTTCATCACAAGATATTGTTATTTTCCGCCTGCGGGGTTACATTTACGCGCGACCAAAACGTTAATTGCAGTCCCCGAACCCCCTAGGAGCACACAAGGTTGGCTGTCGGCGAAAACCTCTCCGTCGACCCCGGGCTGATGAATGCGTTGGTGCGGCACCTTGAGCACCTTCAGCGCCATCCGGACGGCGGCGAACTGTTGCAGTTGATCAAGGATACCCTGCATCACTGCCGCGAGAGCGGTCTCGTGAACGGTTCCTGTCTCTCCCATTTGCATCAGCAGTTACTCGCCTATACCCAGAATAACGCGGTGCCTTCCTCGATCCGACTGCGGGCGCGTCTGATCCAGCAGCATCTGGCAATCTACCTGCCTCAACCAGACCAGATTATCCCGGCGCGCGAAGCGGCCCCTGTGCCAAAAGTGGTCGCGCCCGCCAGGGCCGCGCCAAGGCCGCGCGCGCTCAAGGCACCCGATTCCCAGCTTACGGAGACTCCCGAGATGGAAAGCCCAAGAACGCCCGAACAACAAACGGCGCCGGCTGCCACGACACCGGGGGCGCCGCGCGCCGCCGAGACCGGTGTACCGCCCCAACTCGACGAACTGCGCCAGATGCTGACGAAAGGCATGGATGAGATGGTGCGCGAGCGCGAAACGCTGTCGCGCCAGCTCTCCGATGCCACCACCTATCTCAAGATGATCGAGGCCGAGCGCGAACAGTTGCGCGAGGAACTGAACAAGGCGCGGCGGCGTATCCGGGCCGGCGACAAGTCCACGAAGCGGGCGCTCGGCCTGCCCAAGCGCGACGTGCTGGTGCGGCAGATCGAATCCGAGGTCGAGCGCGTGAAACGCCACGGCGAACCGCTGGCGCTGGCGCTGATCGACATCGACAATCTGGAAGACATCCAGCAGAAGCACGGCGCGGAAATCGCCGACGCGGTACTGAACCGCTACACCAGCGAGGTGCTCGGCCGCTTCCGCAGCTACGACATGGTCGCGCGCTACAACAAGAACGAATTCGCCGTGCTGCTGCCCAACACCGGCAAGGACAATGCCCTGCGCGCGTTGGAAAAAGTGCACAAGCGCGCCAAGGAATCGCATTTCAGCCACAAGGGTCACAGCTATCCACTGCCTGGTTTCGGCGGCGTACTTACCTTCTATTCCCCCGGCGAAGAACCGCACCAGATGCTGCGCCGCGCCGACGAGGCGCTGGTCAACCTGAAGCTCCGTGGCGAACGCCAGCTCGTGGTCGTTTAAGCAACACCCCCCTTAAAAAAACAAACCCCGCGGGCGCGGGGTTTGGAATCTGACGCAACGGTAACGCTTCAGGCGGCTTCGGGTTCCGTTTCGCGCCGGGTTTCCTTTTCCGGCTCGGGACGCGGGGCGGACTTGGCCTTTTCGATCATCTGGTCCGCCTCTTTCCTGGCCTTTTCCAGGGCCTTGTTCACCTGCTCGCCTTCATTCCATTTTTCATAGCACACGGGGATATCCTCCTGCCCTGCCTTGGGCGTGCTTCGCATGAACGTCCATGCACAAATCAAGCTACTCCGGTGGGGGCGAATTTCAATTAAAAAATTTTTATGTTTCGTTCCAGACAAGCAAACAAGCGTGCAGCAAAAATAAAACACCCGGAAAAGACATGGTAAGGTCATAATCCAAAAACAGCGGGTATCCGCAAGCCAGCCGAATTCGGCTTCGTTCCCGGTCTCGGCTTTCAGCGCAACAGGGTGTTCACGGCCCGTTTTGACTCATTCCAGATGCCGGGCGCCATGTCCCGGCGCTTTTTGCCGTCGGGCGCATGCCGCGGCGGGTTCATCCCCGCCACCGTTGACCGGCGCACCCGAAAACCAAGAAGATAGCGACATTCATTCATTACGGGCGCCCGGGATCAGACCATGTCCAACAAGTACCCCATCGTTGCAGTCACCGGCTCCTCGGGCGCCGGCACCACCACCGTGCAGCAGGCGTTCAAGGACCTGTTCCGGCGCGAGGGCATCTCGGCGGCGTTCGTCGAGGGCGACGCCTTCCTGCTCCACGAAAGGGAGGAAAGCAATCGCCTCATCCGGCAGGCGCAGGCCGAGGGGAAAACGCTGACCCTGTTCGGCCCGGAACTGCACCAGCTGGAGCGGCTCGAGGCCCTGTTCCGGGAATATGCCGAACGCGGCACCGGCCAGGTGCGGCATTACGTGACCGAGGACAACAGCCATGAATTCGGCGGCCTGCCGCCGGGAACCTTCACCCCGTGGCGGCCGGTGCCGGCGGAAACCGACCTGCTGTTTTACGAGGGACTGCACGGCGGCATGGTGGCGCGCAACTGGACGCGGCGCAAACTGAGCCCGTCGCACAACCCCGTGGTCATCGAGCGCCGCAACGCCGGCGACGGCAACAATGGCGTGGACGTGGCCCAGCACGTGGACCTGCTGATCGGGGTGGTGCCGGTGGTGAACCTGGAATGGATCCAGAACATCCACCGCGACACCAGCGTCAAGGGGCATACGCCGGAAGCCGTCATTGATTCAATACTGCGGCGCCTGCGCGACTACACCCATTACATCACGCCGCAGTTCTCCATCACCGACATCAATTTCCAGCGCGTGCCGGTGGTGGATACCTCCAACCCCTTCATCGCGCGCGACGTGCCAAGCGCGGATGAAAGCGTCGTGGTGATCCGCTTCCGCGAGCCGGGAAAATACTATTTCCCCAATATCCTGAAACGCATCCACGATTCCTACATGTCGCGCCCCAACACCATGGTCATCCCGGGCGGCAAGATGCGCCTGGCGCTGGAGATCGTCTGCACGCCGCTGGTGCACGAGATGCTGGAAAAGCGGGAGAAAAACAGAGAATCAAAATAATATTTCAGCCACAGAGATCACAGAGATTAAGAAATACAAACCCTCTGTGACCTCTGTGTGCTCTGTGGCCAGTTGTTTCTTTTAATGCCGCGACGGCTCGATGGTGGCGTCGAGATTGAGGTTGTCGCAGAAGCCGGTGAATTCGTCGCGCAGCCGGCCGATGTGCACGTCGGCCGGGATGCTCACGGTCATGTTGAGCGAAAACATGGGCGTGCCGGTGTGCGCCGCGGGATAGGTCCAGGTGCCCATCTCCTCGATGTTGATCTCGCGGCTGGCGAAAAAATCCGCGACCTCGTGCACGATGCCGGGGTGGTCCATCGCCACCACGTCCACCGTGTAGGGCACCCGGTCCTGCGCGTTCGCGCGCGGCTCGGTGTGTTTCGACACGATGGTCAGCTCGAGCTTTTTCTCCAGCGGCGGCAGTTGCCGCTCCAGGCGCGTGATCGCACCCCAGTGGCCGGACACCATCAGGATCAGCGCGAACTCGCCGCCGAGCACGGTCATGCGGCTGTCCTCGACGTTGCAGCCGCTGTCGAGGATGGCCTTCGACAGCTCGTGCACGATGCCGGGACGGTCCTTGCCGAGCGCGGAGATGACGAAATATTTTTTCATGGCGGGGATGGAAATCGGGCCTCGATCGCCCGTAGGGCGCGGATTTTAGCGTCAACCGCCTCTCACGGCCAGCCGCGCGCCCGGAGCCCTCCGCTTTCAGCGCGCCTTGCGCCGCCCCAGGCTCTCGAGCCACGTGTCCACCCGCCCCCACCAGCGTTCGCGCCAGCGGGCATACCACGGACGGCGGCGCCAGTCCTCGTAGCGGCACTCGATGCAGTGGCGGAAATCCTCTTCGAACATGGACTGCACCGCCTGCGCAAATGCGGCGTCCTCCACTTCCTGATTGGCTTCGAGGTTCCAGCGCAGGTTCCAGCGGTCGAGATTGCTCGAGCCGATCGACACCCAGTCGTCACACAGCACGGTCTTGGCGTGCAAAAACCGCGGCTGGTACTCGAAAATACGCACTCCGGCCTGCAACAGGCCTTCGTAGAAACGCCGCCCGGCGTGGCGCACCCCGGGGTGGTCGATGTGGGCGCCAGGCAGCAGCAGGCGCACGTCCACGCCGCGCCGGTCGGCGTCCGCGAGCACGCGCCGCAGCTTGCGCGACGGAACGAAATAGGCGGTGGCGATCCACAGGCGCTGCCGCGCGCGGCGCGCGCGGCTGTACAGCGAGCGCTTGATCTCCTGGCGCGCCAGGGCGCTGGTGACGGTGACGCGCCCCGGCATGCCCTCAGCCACGGCCGGCGGCGCGGCCCTGGGCAGCGCCAGCAGTTTCGGAGCGTGGCGATTCCACACCCGCCGGAACAGCGACTGCCAGTCCGCCACCACGGGGCCCTGCGCGCGCACCGCGGTCTCGCGCCAGCTGCGCTCGGGATGTCGCGGCATGTCGAAATCGTCGGTGATGCCGGTGCCGCCGACGAAGGCCAGCTCGCCGTCCACGACCATCAGTTTGCGGTGATCGCGGAACATGTTGCGCAGGTGTTTGTGAAAGCGCAACGGGTTGTAGAACGCCAGCCCGACGCCGCCCCGGACGAGCCGTTCCCGGTCCGGACGGGACAGCCCGCGCGCACCGAAGTCGTCGAGCAGGAGCCTGACGGTCACGCCGCGGCCGGCGGCGCGCGTCAGCGCGTCGATGAAGCGCGTGGCGACCGCGCCCGATTCGAACAGGTAAATCTCCAGCAACACGTGCCGGCGCGCCGCTTCGATGGCCTCCAGCATGCGCGGAAAAAACCGCTGTCCGTCCACCAGCAGCTCGAAGCGGTTGCGGTTGCGCCAGGGGAACAGATATTTACGCAGCGGTTTGGCTTTCATGGTGATGCGACGGCGCCCGGTCCGCGCTAGCGGTGACCCGCTCAGCGGGAATCCTTCCATTCCCTGACGACCAGCCGGCGGTTGTTTCCCTTCCATAGCGACAGGCACAGAAGCCTGCCCTCGGTGTCTACGTCGAGGTCGTAGATCGGCGCGGTCTCCCTGATCCTGCGGAGTCCCGAGCGGTCGTAAACAAACAGGAAGTTCTCCCGTTTTTCATAGTCCGGTCCGGTGCTGACCTGGAACAGCACGCGCTCGCCGCGCGCGTGCTCCACGCGCAGGGCAGTCTGCTGGTAGTTCTTCACCGGAAAACGGTAAAGCAGCTCCAGCCTGCCGCCGGCATGCCGCGCCAGCCAGGCTTCCTGACCGTAGGCCACGAGCAGGATAATGGCGTTGCCCGAGGCGAACGCGCCGCGCAGGCTGTAAATCCACGCCTCGGGGATGTTCACGAGCCTGGTCAGTTGCTTGCTGCCGGCGTCGAGCAGCCAGACGTGATTATCCTGCTTCCAGTAATTCTTCTGCACCACGTATTTCTTTTCGCCGGCCCGGAAACCGTTGGCCAGCGCGTTCGCCAGCACCGGCGGCGGCATGGTGGGAAACGCGGCCGTCAGCTCGGGGCTCGGCGCCTCCTCCCTGTCGGGCGTATCATCGGCCAGCGAGAACGGTTTTTTGGAGACCAGCTTGCCGGCGGCCACGTCGAAAACCAGATTGACGCCGTTCACGTCACCGTCCGAGATCCCGGCCTTGAGCGTGGTCGCGTCGGTCCAGAAAAAACTGGCGACGAAGCTCTTGTAGACCGCGAATTCGCGCGAACCTTTGGCATCGAGCAGGGTGGTGAGCCTGAGCGTTTTGAGATCGAGCGCCTGGATTTCCGTCAGCTCGGTGTTGTCCTGCATGACGACATGGGCGAACGCGAGGTAGCGTGCGTCGGGCGAGAAGCGCGGCAGCACGTAGTCGCCCTGCTCCAGGGTCGCGAGGATTTTTCCGGAGGCCGGGATGTCCTGCGCGGGCTGCAACGGGAGCGCGGAAAACGGATTGGCCTGCGCCAAGACCGGCCACAGACATACCGCCACGCAAACCGAGCGCATCCACCGCCTCATCCGCCCCACCCCTCCGGATTCCACGCCGCCCACAGAATATACCTACCGCTCCCGCAAGGGGAGGGTGGAGCGCGAAACCGCGATCAGTGCTGGATTTCGCTGTCGGCGAGCTGCTGGATCAGGTCCTGCACCGTCTCGGGCTCCATGTCGAAGCCGACTTCGGATTCGGGATTGAGCATGATGCCGTAGCCGCTGCCCATGTTCTGCAGCACCCATTTGAAGGATTCGAGAATGCCGCCGGTGAAACCGGGGTAGTCCTCGAGGAAAGGCTTGGCGCGCTCGGGGCTGGAGAACAGCACCAGGATAGGCGTGCCCTCCTCGGCCGACAGCACCAGCGGCTGGGCGCGCGTGGAACGCTGCACGTTGAGCACCGGCGCCTTTTCGTCCTGCACCGGCATGAACACCTGCGATCCCATGAGCGTCTTGAGCAGGTCGTCGCTGGTGATGCGGCCTTCCTGCGCCTCGAGGATTTTCGCTTCCAGTTCGTTGCGGGCTTCGGTGGTGGTCATGGCGGGTTCCGGGAAAATGAGCCGCCATGCTCGGGTATCCCGCCACCGAATGCAACCCTGTGAATGTTACGGAATTGCGCCGGTTTTTCCGGCTAGAACTCAGCCGACCCTGGGCAGTCTTTGCATCGAGGCGGCCACTGCGGCCTCCGGGTATTCATAGTCTTCCAGCTGGCCGCTGAAGTATTTGTCGTAGGAGGCCATGTCGAAGTGGCCGTGGCCGGAAAGATTGAACAGGATGGTCTTCGGTTCGCCGGTCTGCTTGCACTTCATGGCCTCGTCGATCGCGGCACGCACCGGATGGCAGGATTCCGGCGCCGGGATGATGCCCTCGGCGCGCGCAAACATGACGCCGGCCTCGAAGGTGGCGAGCTGCGGCACGGCCACGGCCTCGATGAGCTTCTCGTGATACAGCTGCGACACCAGCGGCGAGTCGCCGTGATAGCGCAGGCCGCCGGCATGAATGCCCGGCGGCATGAAGTCATGGCCGAGCGTGTACATTTTCATCAACGGCGTGAGGCCGACCGCGTCGCCGAAGTCGTAGGCGTATTGGCCCTTGGTCAATGTCGGGCAGGAAGTCGGCTCGACTGCCACTAGGCGCACCTTCCTGCCGGCGGCCTTGTCAGCGAAGAACGGAAACGCGATGCCGCCGAAATTGGAGCCACCGCCGCAGGCGGCCAGCACCACGTCGGGGTATTCACCAATCTTCTCCAGCTGCTTTTTGGCTTCGAGACCGATCACGGTCTGGTGCAGCAGCACGTGGTTGAGCACGGAGCCGAGACTGTAGTTCGTGTCCTTGCGCGAGGCCGCCTCTTCCACCGCCTCGGAGATGGCGATGCCGAGCGAACCCTGGCTTTGCGGGTCGGCCGCGAGGATCTTGCGTCCGGATTCGGTCATGTCGGTGGGGCTGGCGAACACCTCCGCGCCCCAGGTCTGCATCATCGAGCGGCGGAACGGTTTTTGTTCATAACTTATCTTCACCATGTAAACCCGGATTTTCATGCCGAACATCTGTCCCGCGAGCGCCAGCGCCGAACCCCATTGCCCGGCGCCGGTTTCGGTGGTGAGGCGTTTGATACCGGCCTGCTGGTTGTACCAGGCCTGCGGCACGGCGGTGTTGGGCTTATGCGAGCCCGCGGGGCTCACGCCTTCGTACTTGTAATAAATCTTCGCGGGCGTCCCCAGCACCTGTTCCAGCCGGTACGCGCGAAACAGCGGGCTCGGGCGCCACAGACGGTAAATCTCGCGCACCGGTTCCGGGATCGGTATCCAGCGCTCGCCGGACATCTCCTGCATGATCAGCGCCTCGGGAAAGATCGCGCCCAGCGCCTGCGGCGGGATCGGCTTGCCGTCGGGGCCGAGCGGAGGCGGCGGCGGATTCGGCATGTCGGCGATGACGTTGTACCAGTGGGTCGGAATCTCGGATTCGTCAAGCAGGATTTTTGTCTGAGGCATGTCGTTCTCCCCCAACTCCAATGCACAAGAAGATTCCAGCGCCGACGGTCGGCGCCGGAAAGCCGGTGATACATTCAGCCCGCACGAGGATACCGCGCGAACGCGCGGCTTGCTTGATCTGGGTCAAACCTCAAAAACCGGTCTGCGGCCGGACTACATGCCGCTCAGATACGCCTTGGCTTCCTCGCCCGGATTGGGCAGGCCCGCCACGCGCCAGGCGCCGAGACAACTGTGGAACAGGTCATGGATCCAGTGCCGGTCCTTGCCGTGGCTGCGACAGACGTGACCCATGGCGGGAGCCACGCCGAACTTCGCGTAATGTTCCCGCATCGAACGGATGACGTACCAGTGATCATCCGTGAGTTGGCCGATGCCATCGTGCCATGCGATTTGTTGCGCGACGGTTTCATTCCACTGCGCGGGGTTCAGCAACAATCCGTCCTCGTCGAATTCGACTTCCAGTCGTTCCTGTACCTGGGGCATGTGCGCCTCCTTTCCGGTTTCCCGGATGCCGAGGTTTCAGTCGAATTCATTATGCGCCCGATTCCGGAAAGGCGTGCGGATACTGATACAACCGGTGTGGGATTCAGTGGCTGGTGCCCGCCGAGCGGGTGATCTTGTTGTAAACGTTATACTTGCCAGAGGGTTTTTTCATCGGCAAGCGCTTTACTTCCTTGAAGGTCGCGGCGTCGTACACCACCAGCGCGCCATCCATTTCCCAAATACTTACCAGCGCGTATTTGCCGTCGCGCGTGAATTCGGTGTGCGCCGCGGTCTTGCCGGGTGCAGGCCTGAGCGTCTTGACGACCTCGAGCTTGTTCTTGTCGATGATCTCGATCGCCTCCTTGGCCGGGCTGAACATGGAATCGGCCCAGGCATAGGGCGTGTTCTCGTGGGAGCGCATGAAAAAACCGGCGCCGAGAGTTTTTATATTCTTGATGGTCTTCCAGGTCTTCATGTCGATGACGGTGATGGTGCCTTCCTTGAGGTTGGGCGTGGCCAGCACCGGGGTTCCCTTGTAATCCCAGGTGATGCCCGATCCCAGGTGCGGCAGCCCGGGCAAATCCACATCGGCAATCTTGCGGCCCACGATCAGGCTCACCACCTGGCCGTTCTTGCCGTTGCGCGCGGCGCCGATCAGATGCTCGTACGGCTGGTCGAAGAAAAAGTCATCGATATAATCGTCGAGCCGGATGCGCCGCACCGGGAACGGCCCTTTCTCGGCGATCGCCTCGCCCATGCGGTAGTCGTGCACCAGGCCCGGATAAACCGGCTCGGCCTTGTCGTCGTAGGGAATCTCCCACACCTCGGTGATGTCCTTGAGCGCGGCGATGAAGCTCTTGCGCGGCGCGGCATCGTAAACCGCGCTCACGCGCGAGCTTTTGCCGGCGTCGTCACGCACCGGGATGATCTTGAGCGGCGTCAGGTCCACGGCATCCAGCACCACCAGGGTATGCGGCAGGTAATTGCCCGCGATCACGAAGCGGCCGTCGCTGGAGACGGCGATGTTGCGCATGTTGATGCCGGCGCGGATCTCGGCAACGTATTTCAAATTGTAAATATCGAACTTGCTCACCCAGCCGTCGCGCGAACCGAAATAGACGAAGCGCCCGTCGGGCGAGAATTTCGGTCCACCGTGCAGGGAGAAGCGCGTCGGGAATCTGAGTATCGGCTCGAATTTGTCCCCGTCGAGCAGGGTCGCGTGGTGATCGCCGAGCTCGACCACGATGAAAAGATTGAGCAGATCGGCCTTGAAAACCGGCTTGCCCGGCAGGCTACCGGGTTTGTTATGGATGACCTGCGAGGCGCGCATGTCCGCCAGTTCCCAGCGCGGCGCCTGCGCCGGCGGCGTGTAGATGAAATCGGCGAGGCCCTTGATCTGCGCATCCGTTAGCTTGTCGCGGAACGGCGGCATTTGCGTTAATGCGCGCCCATCCTTGATGACGGCCTGCGCCTCCTCGCGCTTCAGCCTTCCCAGGTTCTCGGGCAGCAGCGCCGGACCCATCCTGCCGAAGCGGTCGGTGCCATGGCAGGACGCGCAATGCTCGGCGTAATGTTTTGCAACGGAGACTTCGTCGGAGGCATGCAAGGCCGCGGGCAACAATGCCACCAGCAAGGCGAGCATTACGCCAAGTTTAGAGTTCAAGGTACCGGGTTTCGGGTTGTGAGCGTATTTCGGCACGGAATCGGTGTTACGTATATAACTCTAAACTCTAAACTCTGAACTCTGAACTCTGAACTCTAAACCCTAATCCCCGAAACTCGAACCCCTATTTCACCACCACAACGGGAATACGCGTGTACGGCCGGTTCTGCAGGCGTTCGCCCAGGCCTTGCACGCCGATTTCTTCATCAGTGAGATAGCAGGCCGGATCCTCGACCCAGGGGTCGTTGGTGAGCTGGTGCGCGCGCACGCGCGTGTTACCGCCACAAACATCGAAGTACCGGCACGCGCCGCAGCGGCCCTTGATACTGCGCGGGCTGGCCTTGAGCCCGGCCATGAGCGGATCTGAGGTATCCTGCCAGATCTGCGAGAACGGCCGCTGTTTCACGCTGCCCAGGCTGTAATGCCACCAGAAGGTGTCCGGGTGGACGTTGCCGAGATTGTCGATGTTGGCGATGTTCACACCCGAGGAATTGCCGCCCCATTGCGCCAGTTTCGCGCGCAGGTGATCTTCCAGATGCGGGAAGTATTTGCGCACCCAGAACAACAGATAAACGCCGTCGGCATCGTTATTGCCGGTGACGAACTCCTTGTGCAAGCCGCGCCGGGTGTAATCCCAGCAGCGGTCGAACAGCAGGTCCATGGCCCAGCGCGTGGTTTTCAGGATCACGTCGTCCTTGCGGTTGATATTGCCGCGCCCGGCGTAATTGAGATGCGACAGGTAAAACTTGTCGATGCCTTCGGCCTCCATGAGATTCAGCAATTCGGGAAGCTCGCGGGCGTTGTCCTGCGTCATCGTGAAACGCATGCCGACCTTGATGCCCTTTTGATGGCACAGGCGGATGGCCTTCATGGAGGCGTCGTACGCGCCTTCGAGACGGCGGAAACGATCATGGGTTGCGCGCAGGCCGTCGATGCTGATGCCGACATAGTCGTAGCCGATTTCGGCGATACGATCGATGTTGGACTCGTCGATCAGCGTGCCATTGGTGGACAGGCCGACGTAGAAGCCCATTTCTTTCGCGCGGCGCGAGATATCGAAGATATCCGGGCGCATCAGCGGCTCGCCGCCCGAAAGAATCAATACCGGCACATGAAAGCCCTTGAGATCGTCCATGACCTTGTAAACTTCTTCGGTCGACAGCTCGCCGGGGAAATCGGTGTCAGCCGAGATCGAGTAGCAGTGCTTGCAGGTCAGGTTGCAGCGGCGGATCAGGTTCCAGATCACCACCGGCCCGGGCGGATGACGCTTCGGCCCGAGCGGCGTCGGGTTTTTGATTTCCTGCATGTACTGGGAAACGCGGAACATGTTCAGGCCCCCAGACGCAAACCGGTTTTCTTGAGGATGCGCGTGCTGTACAGCACCGTATGGCCGCGGTCCGATTCGCCCAGCAATGCGGCAATCTGCGCCACCTTGACTTCCACTTCCGGGCGATCACGCCCGTGCACCATGGCGAACAGGTTGTACGGCCAGCCGGGCAGGTGCCGGGGACGATGGTAGCAGTGGCTGACAAAATCCAGCTCGCCGATCTTCTGTCCCAGTTCGCGGATGCGTTCATCCGGAACATTCCACACCGACATGCCGTTGGCCTTGTAGCCCAGGAGATAGTGATTCGGCACCGCGCCGATGCGGCGGATCACGCCGCTGTCCAGCATGCGCTGCAGGCGCGCCATGACTTCTTCGGCGCTGATGCCCAGTTGTTCCGCGATGGCGTGGTAGGGCCGGCTCACGCGCGGCAGGCCTTCCTGCGTCGCCACGATGATGCGCCGGTCGGTGGCATCCAACTTATTACCTTCTCCCTCCGGGAGAAGGCCAGGATGAGGGGATATTAAATTTTCCCTCACCCCGGCCCTCTCCCGGGGGGAGAGGGCGTTTCTCTGTTGGCGCCCGTTAATCATGCCTCGAACCTCAGGCCGACGAAGAATTCCTCCAGCTTGGGCATGTTGTACACGGCATGACCGGTGACCTTTTCGATCTCGCCGATGACTTCGTGGATGCGCGCCGGCGTTTCGGTCGCCAGCACGAACCACATGTTGAATTCATGCTCGCGCGCGTAGTTGTGCGCCACTTCGGGGAAACCGTTCACGATCCCGGCCACGCGCTCGAATTCCGCAGGCGGAATTTTCATGGCTGCCAGCGTCAGCGCCCCGCCCAGGCGCTCGGCATGGTACATCGGGGCGAAGCGGGTGAGCGCGCCCTTTTCCAACAGGTCATCGAGGCGCCGGATCAGCTCGTCCTCGGTCAGGCCGAGTTTGGCTGCGGCCTCGGCATACGGGCGCTCGCTGAGCGGAAAACCGCCCTGGAGATCGTTGATGATGTTGCGGTCGGTGGTATCCATTATCGTCTCTCAGAGATTGGCATCGCGTACACCGCGCCGCGTTGCTTGAAGCGGCGACGGCTGAACAACACTTCGTGCGGCAGCGCTTGCAGGCCGCAATGATTGACCATCCACTCGAGATGCGCCAGCACCTCCTCGCGACTCTTGCCGTGGATCATGCAGTAGAGGTTGTAGCGCCACTGCGGCAAGTGCCGCGGACGCCGGTAACACAGCGTGATGAAATCGAAACCGGCGAGGCAGTGCCCAAGCTCGGCCACCTGCCTGTCCGGCACGTCCCACACCACCATGGCATTGGCCGAATAACCGAGCTCGTGATGACGCACCACCACGCCGAAGCGGCGGATCACGCCGGTCTCCTTGAGCCAGGCCAGACGTGCCACCACCTCTGCTTCGGAGATACCCAATTGCGCCGCGATTTCGGCGTACGGCCGCGGGGTCAGCGGCAGTCCATGCTGGATCGCCGCCAGCAGGCGCCGGTCGGCTTCGTCCACCTGGGGCCGTTGCTGTGTTGCCGCGGAATGCTTAATGACGTTCAGTTGCGTCATTAATGAAGCCCTACTCGCTGCGCTCGTTCGTCTTCTCATATTCTTAATTCAAATCCCAAATCTATGTGGTAATCCTCCACGAGCGGGAAGGACAATACTTCGTAACCGCAGCGGCCGGCGATTTCCTCCAGCACCGCGGTCAAGTGTGCGACATCCGGCGCAGTCGCCACGAACCACAGGTTCAACCGGTGCTCGCGCTCGTAATTGTGATTCACCTCGGTATAGCCGTTGACGATGGCGGCAACCGTCTCCAGTTCCTCCGGCGGCACCGCCATGGCCGCGAGCGTGCTGACGCCCACCGTGTTGGGCCGCACCACCGCGCCCACGCGGCTGATGGCGCCGGCCTGTTTCAGTTCGCGCAAGCGCGCCAGCACCGCTTCCTCGGTCACACCCAGGCTGCGCGCCATGTCCGCATACGGCGTGGCGGACAGCGGGAAATCCTGCTGAAAATCGTTCAGCAGGCGCCGGTCCAAAAAGCTCAGTTCAGGGTTACGAGTACCGGGTTCAGGGTTGAAAACACCCGAACCGTCCGCCTCGGAGGATTTATGCTTGGTTGCATCCATTTTTTCGACCATCTGCTGTGACTCTTTAACCCTGAACTCTAAACACTGAACTCGAAACTCTCACTGCGCTATCCGGTGTGCGCGTGACGTGAAAAAAATCCCGCTCGGCTTGTCGGCGGGCAGGGAGGCCACGCGTTCGAACGTGCCGGTGTCGTACACGTCCACGCGGTTCTCATCGCGCACCGACATCCACACCTGTTCGCCGCGCGGGGTGAATTCCATGTGCAGCACGGCTTTTCCGGGTTTGAGCGTGCGGATCACCGCGAGCGACAGCGTATCGATCACCTGTATCGTGTCGTTGTGCGGCGGCGCGAAATTCACCCACACCTGGCGCCCGTCGGGGCGCGCCACCACGAACACCGGCTGGCCGGCCACGGCGACGCGCCCCGCCTCTTTCCAGTCCTGCTGGTCGATCACCAGCACCTCGGACCGGCCCACCGCGGGCACGTAGGCGTTGCCGCCAGCCTGCGCCCAGTAGTCCATGTGCGGCATCTTGAAGACCGGCAGGGGTTCCTGCCCGCGTCCATAACCTTCCAGCACGCGGCGCACGCCCTTGTCCGGCTGCCACAGGTCGAGCAGCGCCAGCCCGTCCTCGCCAAAGAGTCCGGCGATGTAATAGCGCCCGTCGGGCGTGACCGTGCCGTCGTAGGGCAGCTTGCCGATATTGGTGAATTTGCGGACCTGCGGCTGGCGCGGGTTGCGCGTGTCCGCGATCCAGATCTCGCCGGCGTCGTAGAGGGAAAACACGAAGCGGTCGCCCGGCGCATCCACCAGCCCCACCACCTTGGAGCGGCGCTTGCTGTCACCCGAGCCCGCCGGGATGTCGGCCAGCAGTTCGAGCGTGTCGGCGGTGAATATCTTTACCCCGCCCGGCTCGTAATTGGAAACCGCGATCAGGCGGCCGTCCTGCGAGATGGCCCCGCCGATGGCGTTGCCCGCCTGCACGATGCGCTTGTCGATGCGCCCGCGCAGCAGATCGATCCTGGTCAAGCCGCCGTCGCGTCCGAAGACATAGGCGTGGCGCGCATCGCGCGAGTACACCAGCGAGGCGTGCGACAGGTCGCCCAGCCCTGCTATCCGCGTCAGGCGCGTGCGCGTCGTGGTTTCCACCACCTGCACGCTGCCGGCGGCGCGCTCGATGATAATGCCGAGATCGCCGGTGCCACGTGGCGTGGCGCATGCCGACACCAGCAGAACGAGGGAAAGTAGGAGAAGGGTTTTAATGCGCATCGGTCCGGCCCTCGATCAAAACCTGCACCAGCCAGTCCGCTTCCTGCGCACTCATGAAACTTTTCCATGGCGGCATCGGTGTCCCCGGCCGGCCATGCAGAATGACTTCGCGCAACATGACGGGGGCTTTTCCGTCCAGCGCTTCCTTGGTCAAGGCCGGACCGAGCCCGCCCTTGCGTGTCAGCCCATGGCACGAACCGCAGTCCTGCACCAGAAGATGCATCAGCTCGGCCTGGCGTGACGCGGAGATTTCGGCGCAAGCCGTGCCTGACCACAGCGCGCTCAGCGCCGCGAGAACGATGCCGGTCATATGCCTGGGCCTGCGCATGCGAACCTGCTCTCCCGGTAAAAGGGGCGGGATGGCTCCCGCCCCTTGTTGCCACGGATACTAGTAGACGTCGTGCTGCGTGTTATACACGTTGAACTTGCCCGTCGGCGTGATCAGGCGCTTGTCCTTGATGACATGCTTCAGCTTGCGCGTCTTGTCATCGATCACGACGATGGCCGATTCCTGGGTCTTGCCGTTCCACACGGAGAACCAGACCTCGTCGCCCTTGTTGTTGTACTCGGGCTGTACCACGCGCTTCGGCCCCTCGCCCAGGCCCGCCATTTCGGCGATCTTGACGACCTGGTAAGGCTTGTCGAGATTGGCGATCTCGAACACGGCCACCGACTGGCTGATCTCGGCATTGGGGTTGAGCGCGGTGTCGACCCACAGGTTTTTCGACTTCGGATGGGTCTTGATGAACAGCGACCCGCCGCCCTGGCCCTTGAGCGAACGCACCACCTTCCAGGCGTTCTTCGGGTGTTTCAACGGATCGGTGCCGATCAGGGCGATGGAATCGTCGCCCAGATGGCCCGTGGACCAGACCGGACCGTGTTTCGGATCGACGAAGTTGGCGCCCCGTCCCGGGTGCGGGATCTTGCCCACGTCCACGAGCGCGGCCAGCGTGTCGGTCTTGGCGTCCACCACGGCGATCTTGTTCGACTGGTTCGCGGCCACCAGGAAGTAACGCTTGCTGGAGTCCCAGCCGCCGTCGTGCAGGAAGCGCGCGGAACCGATCTCGGTGGTCGTCAGGTTGTTGATGTCCTTGTAATTGACCATCAGGATCTTGCCGGTTTCCTTGACGTTCACCACGAACTCGGGCTTGAAGTGCGAGGCCACGATCGAGGCCACGCGCGGCTCCGGATGATACTCCTGCGTGTCCACGGTCATGCCGCGGGTGGCGACGATCTTGAGCGGTTCGAGCGTGTCACCCTTCATGATGGTGAATTGCGGCGGCCAGTAGGCCCCGGCGATCGCGTACTTGTCCTCATAGCCCTTGTACTTGGAGGTGTCGACCGAACGCGCCTCGAGACCGATCTTGATCTCGGCGACGTTGTCCGGCTTTTCCATCCACAGGTCGATGAGGTTGATCTTGGCGTCGCGGCCGATGACGTACAGGTAGCGGCCGGAGGCCGACGTGCGCGAGATGTGCACCGCGTAGCCGGTCTTGACGATGTTCACGATCTTCTTGGTGTCGCCGTCGATCAGCGCCACTTCGCCGCTGTCGCGCAGCGTGACCGAGAACAGATTGGCGAGATTGATGTTGTTCAGCTTCTTCTTCGGACGCTTGTCGGGCGCGACCAGAACCTTCCAGGTGTCCTTCATTTCCTTCATGCCGAATTCGGGCGGCGTCGGCGGCTCGTGTTGCAGGAAGCGCGCCATGATATCCACGTCCTCGGCGGTGAGATCGCCGGAGGTGCCCCAGTTCGGCATGCCCGCGGGCGAACCGTAGTTGATGAACACCTTGAGGTAATCGGTCCCCTTCTTGAGGGTGATGTCCGGCGTCAGCGGCTTGCCGGTGGCGCCCTTGCGCAGCACGCCGTGGCAACCGGCACAACGCTCGAAGTAGATCTGCTTGGCGCGGGTGAATTCCGCGGTGGTCAGCGGCGGCGCCTTCGGCGACACCACGGTCTCGGCCTCCTCGGGCTTGATCGGCACCGGCGCGCCCTTGTAGCGCATTTCCGTTTCCGGCGTTCCCGGATGCCCGGAAGGTTTTTCCTCCGCCATGACGCCGGTGATGGACAGCGCGGTCGCTGTGATCAGACCGGCGGCAAGTGCTGCGTGTTTGAACTTCATTTTGCGTTCCTCCGCGTCAAAGTGATGAAAACATAAAGATGAAAAAAACATCCAGAATCGTTGCAGTGGACACAATGTATGTTCGTGACCGTGGCTGCTCCTTGACATGGGTCAAGAATAACCCCACTTGATATGAGTCAAATCAAAAAACTGAAAACCGGCGCAGACCACGCCAAAACCGGTTTCAGCGCTCCGGCCGGCGCGAACAGCCTTCGCAGCCGGGGCCGACGTCGTCGAGGCCGGAGGGGCCCATGTGCGATTCCATCGCCCGCACCAGTTCCAGCGCGCGCGGCGCCCGTTCCCGGCGCTTGCGCCGCTCGACTTCCGGCGGGCATTTGCGGTCGTTCCAGTAGGTCACCTGGCAGTCGAGACAGTAGTGGCACTCGTTGGCGTTGATCTCGCCGTTCTTGCGGATCGCCTGTACCTCGCATTCGACCGCGCATACCTGGCACGGGCGGCCGCATTCGCGGTGCCGGCGCAGCCAGTCGAAAATGCGGAACTTGCCCGGGATGGTCAGCGCCGCGCCGAGCGGACAGAGATACTTGCAATAAAACTTGCGGTTGATGGCGGAGACCAGAATGAGCGCGGCGGCGAACAGGACATAGCCCCACTCGCGCTGGAAGCGCATGGTGATGGCGGTCTTGAACGGCTCAATCTCGGCCAGGCGTTCGGCCTGCACCAGCGACTGCAGCGATACGCCGAACAACACCAGCAGGATGATGTACTTCAGGGCCCACAGCCGCTCGTGCACCATCTGGGAAAACTCGAACTGGCGCACGTTGAACTTGCGCGCGATCTGCTGCGTCAGCTCCTGCAACGCGCCGAACGGACAGAGCCAGCCGCAATAGACGCCGCGCCCCCACAGCAGCAGCGTCACCGCCACGAACGACCACAGGATGAACATCATGGGATCGATGAGAAAACCTTCCCACTGAAAACCGCGCATGATGGAATGCATGAAGGTGAGCACGTTGACGATGGAAAGCTGCGCCAGCGAATACCAGCCGATGAAAAAAATCGTGTACAGCAGAAAACCGTCGCGCACGTAAACCAGCAGGCGCGGCCGTTTTGCGAGCCAGTCCTGGAACACCAAAACCAATGTCAGGAACGTCAGGCCGGCGATCATGACTGCGATCTGGAAAGTGCGTTGGCGCCAGACGCCGACCCAGATGGGTTCCTCCTCGACCGCGGCCATGGAAGCGGGTCCGGATTTCAGCGGCGTGGACGCACGCGGCGCGACAGTACCAGAGGCGCTGTCAGCCGGCCGTGAGACCGGCGCCACCGAAGCCGCCGGGGAAGTGGTCGTTGCCGGCTCCACCGGTTCGGCAGGCGGTTGCGCGGCAATGGGCAAGGCCGGCGGCGTGAGGCCGCGCGCTTCGGCCACGCGGCGGACGCTGCGCATCAAGGTGGCGTTCTCGACCATCACCGTGATGGTGGCCCCGGAAATGCTGTCGATGGCCACTTGGCCCGGCGTGCCGGCGCCGATGACGACGTCGTCGAACACGGATTTGCCCTGATACTGCCGGGCAAACTGCTGCAGGCGTTCCTCGGTGATGCCCACCACGAGAATGGGTTCCTGGTGCTCGACGATGCGGATACCGATGATTTGTCCGGTCAGATCGAAACCGACCAGGGTGTTGATGGGATGGCCGGAGTAGGCCGGGATGCGAATGATGTCGGCCGTCAGGTAGGCATAGCCGAGCAGTTGTTCGCCCCGGTAAACGGCGGCGGCCGGCGGATTGCCTTCGATCGCGCCGAAGCGGTCCGCCTGCGGGAAAAAGCCCTTCACCGCCGGATACCGCGCATCGATGGTCTCGGCGCGTGCCGTGGCCGCCACGACCACGAGCAGGCACAGCATCAGCAGGCGCAGGATAATGGCCGGGAATTTCACGAAATACTCATGCGGAGAGACGGACATCCTTGAATAGGAATAGGCCGAAACCAGCCTGATACAGGCAGAGTATAGGAGCCTTGATTTCTGTCAAATGCCGGGCCTGGTAACACGATAGAATCCGGCGGCAATCGATCAACAGGCGCAAATACGGTGGAAATAATCTACTTCACGCTGGTCGCCATCGGGCTCTATTTCGCCTCCGACTGGATACTGGACCGCATCGAGACCGCGCGCGGCCGCCCGTTCGAGAACCGCTCCGTCATCTTCTTCGTCATCATCCTGGTGCTCTCTGTCGTCTCGTTCCAGATCATCGGCCACCTGATGCGTTCGTAAGCCGCGCGCCAACGCAAAGGGCGGGGTCTCCCCCGCCCTTTGTTTTTTCCCCGTTGAAACTGCCGTCAGAAGCGGACGTGCGCCGAGGTGTTGAGGCTGGCGCGCGCGCCGCGCCAGTTGTCGACGTGAAACTTGGTGAACGGCAGGCCGGTCAGCTCGAAGAAGCGCGGCCAGCCGATGCGCTCGACCCATTCGCCCATGCGCTCCCAGGCGTGCGCGTCCTGCTTGTACACGGCGAGGATTTTTTTCACGACTGCGGCCGCCTCCGGCCAGCGCGGCGGGTTGTTCGGGATGCCCGCGGCCACCAGCTTGTGCAGGCTGGGCTTGGAACGGGCATTGGAATTCTTGCCGCCGACCCAGATGGCGATCTTGGAATGTTCCGGGTCGTTGATCTGCATCGGCGGGCACGGCGGATAACAGGCGCCGCAGCAGATGCATTTCCTTTCATCCACTTCCAGCGACGGTCTGCCGTTGACCATGGCGGGGCGGATCGCCGCGACCGGGCAGCGCGCCACCACGCTCGGCCGCTCGCAGAGATTCGCCACCAGATCATGGTTGATCTTGGGCGGCTTGGTGTGCTGCACGTTGATGGCGATGTCGCCTTGGCCGCCGCAGTTGATCTGGCAGCAGGAGGTCGTGATCTTGACCCGGTTCGGCATGTCCTCGTTGACGTATTCCTGGTGCAGCTCATCCATCAACGATTTGACCACGCCCGAGGCGTCGGTGCCGGGGATGTCGCAATGCAGCCAGCCCTGGGTGTGCGAAATCATGGACACGGAGTTGCCGGTGCCCCCGATCGGGAAGCCTTCCTTCGTGAGCGCCTCGATCAGCGGTTTCACCTTCGCTTCATCCGCCACCATGAATTCGATATTGGAGCGGATGGTGAAGCGCACATAGCCGTCAGCATATTTGTCCGCGATGTCGCACAGCTTGCGAATGGTGTACACGTCCATCTGCCGCTGGGTGCCGGCGCGCACGGTCCAGACCTCGTCACCGGTGCGGGACACGTGATGCAGCACGCCGGGACGCGGCCGTTCGTGCCAGGCCCATTGGCCGTAGTTGCGCTTCATTACCGGGTGCAGGTACTGGAAATGGTCCGGGGTGCCGGACTCGGTGGGCATGCGTGGTTGTGCGCTCATGTGTGTATCCTCTATATGATTTTTGAAACCGCCGATGAACGCTGATTAACGCAGATTAAAAGACCAAAAAATCTTTTGTTTTTATCCGTGTTCATCTGCGTTTATCTGCGGTTGCTTTAGCTGTCTTATCCGGCCTTGACCTGCTTCAGGCGCTCGATCTCGTCGTCCCAGCCGTCCAGGCGGACATACGGATTGGTGCGGGGGTGCCGGACCATGTTCGGGTCCACCTCCATGCCGAGGCCCTCGATCAGGTTATTGAGGCCGATGCGTTCGATCATCTCGCCGCAACGCTCGTGCTCCAGGCCGTTTTCCACCCAGAACTCCATGAGGTTCCGGCTCAGCGCAACCAGCTTCTCGAAATCCTCGTCGGTTTCCAGCTTCATGAACGGCACAATCATGGTTCCCAGGAGATCGCCGATCTTGAGCGTGCGCTTGCCGCCCGCGAGGATGGTGACGCCGCGGTCCTTGCCCGGCGACAGCGCCTTGGTCATGACATTGATGCAGTGCATGCATCTGACGCAGTTGCGGTTGTCGATCTCGAGCGTGTCGTCGGCCTGGAGCTTCAGGCACTGGGTCGGGCAGCGCGTGACGACGTTGTCGATCACGTACTCGCGTCCCTTGGTCTTCACGAAATTCTTGACCTCCGCCTGGTCCACCTGGATGTCGTCGCGCCAGGTGCCGATCACGGCCATGTCGGAACGCTGCACCGAGTTCATGCAATCGTTGCCGCAGCCCGAGAACTTGAACTTGAACTTGTACGGCAACGCCGGCCGGTGGATGTCGTCGATGAAACTGTTCAGCACCTCGCGGTGGGCGCGTCCCTCGTCGTAACAGGAATGTTCGCAGCGCGCATGTCCCACGCAGGACATTCCGGTGCGCACCGACGGTCCCGCCCCGCCCATGTCGAATCCCAGCTTGTTGAACTCATCGAAGGCGGGCTGGATGCTTTCCGTGGTGCAGCCCTGGAGCATGATGTCGCCGGTCTGGCCGTGGAGCGCGATCAGGCCGGAGCCGTGCTTCTCCCAGATATCGCAGAACTTGCGCAGGATGTCGGAGGTGTAATGCATGCCGGGCGCCGGCATGATGCGGATCGTGTGGAATTCCTTCGACTCGGGAAATTTTTCGGCGACCTCGGAGAAGCGCGGGATCACGCCGCCGCCGTAGCCGATCACGCTCGCGGTGCCGCCCTTCCAGTAACCCTTGCGGGTTTCGTAGGAGTGTTCCAGCTGTCCGAGCAGATCGACCGCCATGTCGTTGTCCTTCGCCAGGCGTTTGATGCCGGTAATGAAACTGGGCCAGGGACCGCTTTCGAGCTGATCCAGCATGGGAGTAGCGTGCATTTTTTTGCTCATGTGTGCCTCCAACGGACAGGAATTACTTTTGCGTGAGCCGGATCACCGGCTCCGAGGCAGACATGATCATGAAATGAGCGACGTCTGTGATTGATTTGGATCAACCAAGGACGGCAATACGGCAGCTTGGCTACCGGAGATAATGAAATCTATCTCTTTCGGGGTGTAAAAAAGCGACTTAAAGAAGGGGCAGGTGTAACGGCCCGCCTCAGCAGAAAAGGGGTTTACTCCTTCGTCTCAGAACGCACGCTGTGCCCGCCCATGCCATATGGCGCGGTAACATATATAGATAAACAGAAACCCGCCGACGATGGAGATCAGCCCGCCCAGCCCCATGAGCCCCATGCCGGCGACGCGCTCCACCGTGTCGAGCTCCTGCGCCGCGCCCGCGACCTTGCGCTGCACGCCGTAACCGCCCGAGATCACCAGCCCCAGCACGTGCAATAACTGACCGCCACCGTAGAAATAAGGCTGGAGCCGGGCCAGTTTCATGTCCGGCCGGCGGTAACCGAAATGCGGCAGGAGATAATAGGTCAGCCCCATGAACGCCAGCGTCACGCCGACAATGCTGCCGTGATAATGCGCCGGGATGGTGACGTTGGTGCCGGTGATGAGAAAACCGATCACGCCGCCGGCGCCGAACAGGACCATCGAGGCGATCAAGGCGGCACGCAGCGGTTGCGCGTCGCCCTGGGCGCGCTCCGCCCGCCACAGCCCGTGCAGCAGCGCCAGGCTCAGGGGCAGCGCCGCCAGGCTGCCGCCGTACTGCATGAGCCAGGTGAACAGCTTGATGTGCTCCACCGAGGTCACGGCGTAGGAGTAATAGATGATCGGCGTGAAAAACACGGCGATCAGGCCGAATCCGAAAAAGATCAGCGCCACGCGCGGGCTCAGGGCCAGACGCACGTTGCTGGCAGAGGCCAGCCACAGCCAGGACACCAGCATCAGCAGCGTGTAGGTGAATTGCAGCACATGCCCGCCGCCCCAGAACAGCAATTCGTAATACGGCTTGCCGGCGAGCACCGCCGGAACCGCGAAGTACGACCAGGCAAAGGCGATGAGCGCCAGCATCGTCGACACCGCTGCCGTATTGAGCCCGAAACGCAGCGCCGCCGCGCCCTGCATCCATTGACCCACCGGCGGGATCGCGCCCATGGCGCGCAGCACCAGCACGCCAGTGCCGGCGGCGAACAGCAGCAGGCCGGCCAGGAACAGCGGGTGCTGCAACACCGGGATATAGTTGCTCATCAGCGCCTCGCCCGCGCCCAGGAACGGCGCCGTCGCCATCACCAGCGTTCCCAGCACGGCGAGTGCGAGCGCCAGCCGGCCGGCGCCCAGAAACCGCGGCGTGGAATTGAGGCTCCACAGCACGCCGCCGAAGGCCAGAAACCACACCAGCACCGAAAGGTCCACGTGCACCACCAGCGCGGTGTGGAAAAAATCCACCCACGGGAAAAAATCCTGCACGTACGGCGCGCGCGCCAGCACCAGCAGCACTGAGAAAACTCCCGAGACCAGCAGCGAGGCCAGCCCGAGCAGCAGCCAGCCGCGCGCCAGGTTGCGGCGCGCGTCGTCAGGAATCGGTAGCGAGAAATCGGAAGGAGTCATTTATATTAATTATTTTGGAACCGCGGATAAACGCTGATTAACGCAGATTAGAAACAAAAAATCTTTTGCTTTTATCCGCGTTCATCCGCAGTTTCAAAAATATTATTTAAACACAAACCCGCCGGCGCGGGGGTTGAAATCGACCACGAACACCTGGCCCGGCGCGACGGTCACGTCCGCCTCCTTCGTGTAGTTGAAGTCCGGCACGCGCACGCTGTCCTTCAGGCGCGCGCGCAGACGATACTGTCCCGCCGGCACCGGGAAGCGCTGATACACGGTGGACGCGCCATCGCGCGAGAGGCCCCGGGGCGGCAATTCCGCGCGGTAAACCGGCTTGCCGTCCAGCTCCAGCTCGAACGTCAGGGGGGAACGCTCGCGCCCGCACTGCGTCGGCACGCGCATGTTGGGCGGCAGCTTTTCCAGTTCCTCGGCGGTGCGCACGCGACACTCCTCCAGCGGTTGCCCGGCATGGCTGAAGCTGACCTTGATCAGGGCCTGGTCGGACGGGAAATGCACGTAGGCCGGGGCCACCGAAAAGTAACCGATGAAGGCGACAAACAACCCGTAGAACACCGTCTGTCCCAGATACCGCAGGATATTTTTCGCCATGGCTAACTCCTTAATAAAAGCTGGCCACAGAGTACACAGAGGTCGCTGAGTAAAAATCGCTTCTTCTCTATCTCTGTGTGCCCTGTGATCTCTGTGGCTGACGTCTTAAATTTCAAACTCCTACTCCAACTGCCGGTGCAGGCGCGCGTCGTGGGTGCGGAAATGTACGGTGAACCACGTCCCCAGGCGCTGCGCGAGTCGCTCCGTGTCGAAAATTTTCCGGTCCTCGTAATCGTCCATGATATCGCGGATTTCGTCCAGCAGGCGTTCATGATCCGCCTTGTGTTCGTCGAAATGCGCATAACGCTTCGCGCGCATGAGGTTTTCCTCGAGCGCGAAGTGGGCGGAGATGCGCGCGTAAATCTCGCCCAGAAAATCCGGCACGGTAACGCCGGCATCGGGGCGTTGCAGCCGGTCGTAGGTTTCATTCACGAGCCCGATCAGCTCGCGATGTTCGTAATCCACCGCCGCGACCCCGACGGAAAATTTCTCATCCCATTCGATAAGTGACATTGTGCATCTCGCTCTGAGCAGTTGAAGCGGATGGTGTTCCGCCCTGCGGGTACGGGCCCATGTCCCGCAATTGTGCCCGGAACGCGGCAACCCGGCGCGCCAGCTCCGCGCCGTCACGCGGTCCGGCCCAGGCCGTGGCCACCCGGTTGCGCGGCACCCGGCCGCGCAGGTAAGGATCGCGCTGTCCCGCCAGGCGCTGCTCCACCCAGTCTATGCCCAGGCGCTGGTAACAATCGCCGGCGGCGCAGCCGACCAGCATCACGCCATCGGCGTGGCGGCGACTGATGGCAAAATCGATGAAGGAAGGCGGCAAGGCTCCGACGCAAGGCAGCGTAACCACCCCGACGCCCGATGCGGCAAGCGCGCCCAAGCCGCTGCTGGAACGGCAAACGTACACGAGAACCCGGTCTGTTCCTGAAAGCGGCGCCATGGCATCCAGCGTGCGTTGGCGCATCGCGCGCACCGGCAGCAGCGGCATGTCGATGCCCGCCACCAGTTCCGTGGTGCGCCGGAACGGCGTGGCCGTGGGACAGGCGCCGGCGCAGATGCCGCAGGCCGTGCACAAATCCGGATCCACCGAGGCCTGGCTGGCATACGGCAGTCCGTCGGTGCGTGGCTGCATGATCACCGCGCTGTAGGGACAGTCCGCGAAGCAACGTCCGCAGCCGTTGCAATTCGGAAGGCTGACCACGGCCGCGGCTGCCTCCCGCCGGCGCGGCAGCCACGGCAGGACCATCAGCAGCAGGCTGCCACCGCCGGCCACCGCCCAGACGGCGCCCGGCGACCAGACATCGATCAGGGGATAGAGCGTGAGATAAAACCAGTCGGGCCGAACCACGCTGACCACGGTATCGAGATCGGCCGGTCCCTGGCTCAGCGCCGGGTACACGAGCGACAACGCCGTCAGCGCCGCCAGCGTACCGAACATGATCGCGCGCGGCGGATTGGTCCGGGCACGGCTGATGCGCTGGATATGAATCCACATGCCGAGCAGCAGGAACAGCGGGATGCCGAGGTGCATGAAGAACATCAATGAAAAGAAGCGGTCGCTGACCGTCGCGCTGTCAAGGAAATTGCGCGCGATGGATTCGCCGAAGAGCGGCAGCCAGTCGAACCACTCCGCGGTCACCACCGCGATGTACTGGGCCAGGCGGTCCCACACCAGCCAGTAGCCGCTGATGCCGGAGGCGTACAGGAACCACAGCAGCATCACGCCCGTGAGCCAGGCATACCAGCGCACGCCGCGGTAGCGGTCCAGCACGAACTCGCGCGCCAGGTGCAGCAGCACCACGATCACCATCGCATCCGAGGCATAGCGGTGCAGGCTGCGCGTAACACCGCCAAGGTACCATTGGGTGTGCGTCAGGTATTCGACCGAGCCGTAGGCGCCGTCGATGCTGGTCTCGAAAAAGATGAAAAGATAAATGCCGCTGGCGGCCACGATCCAGAAAAAGAAAAAACCCAGCGCCCCGAGGTGGTAGAACGGGTTGATCCGGGGACCGAAGGCGGCATCGAAGGCGTTCTCGACCAGTGCAAACGCCCGCCGGCCCGCGCGCTGTAGTGATTCAAGCAAGGCCCGTCTCCACAAGACTCATGGCCGGTTCCGGCGATGCATGCATCCGGGCATTGTGCCGGGAAATGCCGGCGGCCGTATGACCCAGGTCAACCCTGCCGGCGCCGGCGCGTGCGCCGCCACTCGCGCAGCACCAGAAAACTCACGAGGCCGATGGAGCTGGCGCCGATGAAAAGCCCCATGAAAATCGAGTAATCGAAGCGGTACTTGTCGGTGGTGGGGTCGTAGACCGTGCAGAACAGCTTGATCTTGTTGCTGAGGCTGGAGAGCAGCGAGGGGGTGACCGGCTCCCCGAAGACCAGCTCCTTCAACGGCTCCACCAGCAGCGGGGTCTCGAAGGTCATGCCATAAACCTGGCGGTAAATTTTTCCCTGCGCGTCGATTACCGTGGCCTGGATCAGGTGATCGAAGCCGTGCGGCGCGGAATAGGAAATAAAGCCGAGGTCTTTCGTGAGGCCTTCCATGGCCGTCGCGTCGGCGCTCAGGAACAGCCAGCCGGGGATGTCGATGCCCTGGTCCTGGGCAAACTGGCGCATGGCCACCGGCGTGTCCTTGGGCGTGTCGAAACCGATGGTCAGGACAATGAAGCTCTCCGGCCCGAGCGCGCCGCGCGCGATGCGCGCTACCTTGGCGAGATGCTGCGTCGTGGTGGGGCAGATGTGATAGCAGCTGGTGTAGATAAGGCTGATCACCAGCGGCTTGCCGCGATACTCCGACAGGTGCAGCTTGCGCCCGTCCGTCGCGGTCAGCGTGTAGTCGCCGACGGTCTTGCCGATCACGCCTTGGCTGATGGCGAGCGCGGCCTTTTCATCGAACTTCGACGCCGGGCTGCCCGCCGCCGACACCGACGGCGGGTTGTGCATGGTGGCGTCATGCCCTGTGACAGCCACGGCAACCGGCGCCACAAACAGGCCGGCAATCAACCAGAGAAGGGAGACAAGCGAGATCAAATGCATGCACCATCATAACAAAGGAACGGCCGGGCAGGCTCAGCCTGCCCGGCCTCCCTTGCGCGAACCGGCCCAGTGGCTCGCGCTTACAACCCGGTTAACCCAGTCCCCAGACCTGGGACAGATACTTCCAGTTGACGAAGTAGTACAGGATGAACGAGGTCAGGAACACCAGCGCCAGCACCAGCGTGCCGGGCACGGAAATCCCGCCCATGCCGATGCCATGCAGGCCCGGCGCCACCGGCTCGGCGATCAGCGGGACCGGGCCCTTGGTCTCGCCGCGGCGCCGGCCGAAGAAGACCGAGCCGACGATCTGCAGGATGAACAGACCGCCGCCGATCACCGCCAGGATCACGCTGATGCCCGTCAGGCCCAGCAGCAGGTAAGCGGTTTCCGGGAACTGGTGGCCGAAGATGGCGCCGCTGAACGAGATGTCCCAGTGCCGCCGCGGCACGCCCAGCGTGCCGGCGCCCATCATGAAGAGGCAGAAACCCGCCATGCCGATGCCGAACAGGTAAGGCTGGAATTTCGCCAGCGACGGCAGGATGAGATCACGCCGGAACAGCACCGGCACCAGCCAGTAGGTCAGCGCCATGAAGGCGAGCGTGGTGCCGCCCACCACGGTGGCGTGGAAATGTCCCGGCACGTACAGGGTGTTGTGGATGATCAGGTTGATCTGCTCCGTGCCCATGACCACGCCGGAAATGCCGCCGAGGAAACCGAAAATCAGGATCGACAGGAACACGCCCGCGAACGACGGGTTGCCCCACGGCGCCTTGCGCAGCCATTCGAACAGCCCCTTGTTGAAGCCGCGCTTGCGTTGCGCCGCCTCCATCGCGCCCGGCACCGTCAGGCCGTGGATCATGCTCGCCAGCACCGCCAGGTACATGGCGTAGCTGGTGTTGAAGATCTTCCATTCGGTGCCGATGCCCGGGTCCACCAGCAGGTGATGCGCGCTGGCCAGCTGCAGGAACAGGATGTACAGCAGGAACGCCGAGCGCGAGACCTTCTCCGACAGCGGCCGCGCGCCGAACACCACGCCCATCACCGCGTACCACACGGCGATATGCGCCGAGACGTTGATCTGCTGCGAGGAATGGCCCATGCCCCACCACAGGATGCGGTACATCAGCGGGTCGATGTGGTTGATGTAACCGATCTTCCACAGGAAGGTCGGGATCAGGATGATGGCGCCCGAGGCGATAGTGAAAATGGCGATGATGCAGGCGGTCAGCGCGCCGAAGGTGACCAGCGGGATCGAGCCTTCGCCGTAGGTGCGTTCAGCGCGCGCGATCACCAGCGTGCCCAGGAACACGAAACAGCCGATCAGGGCGCCGACCGCGAACAGGATCAGCCCGAGATAGAAATGCGGCTCCGCCGCCATCGGCACGTAGGACGTCATCATCACGCTCGAGCGTCCCTGGAAGATGGACACCATGGTCATGATGGAACCGATCACCATGAGCGCGAAACCGAGCCAGGCCCAGCGCGGTGTCGCCAGCCGCGACCGCAGCAGGGTACTGGAAGTGAAATACAGCACCGCGATTTCAAAGAAGATGATCCAGAAGATCAGCACGCTGAGACCGTGCGCGGTCAGCAGCATGTAGAACGAGTCCGCCTGCAACAGGTGCACCGTGGGCCAGCGCGTCAGGCCCATCAACAGACCGAGCACGCCGCCGATGAGCAGGAACACGATGCCCGCGACGGCATTCAGTTTCATCAATGTCTCGGCCGGCTTGTGGAACAGCAGGCCGGTATCGGGACAGGTACGGAATTCCGCAGTATTCGCCATGGGCCTCTCCTCCTTACTTCACGTAGATTTTGCCGATCATCTGGTGATGACCGATGCCGCAGTATTCGTTGCAGATCACCGAGAATTCGCCGGATTTGTTGGGCGTGATTTTCATGACCATCTCGTAGCCGGGAATGACCTGGACGTTGATGTTTTCCGGTTGCAGCGAAAAACCGTGCTGCCAGTCCACCGAGGACAGGTGCAGGCGGTAGGTCTGATCTTTTTCAAGCTCCAGCGCCGGATACCATTCCCACAGGCGTCCCAGCATGTAGATGTCGGCGCCCGCGGGCGGGCGCACCACCGGCATGTTGCGAGCGGTTTCGGTGCGGATCGTGTACTGGTCCACCATTGCCTGTACCTTCTGGGTATACATCTCGGGCGTGGTGCGATAGGCCTCGCTGGAAAGATTCTGCTTACCGTAAACGTGCCAGTAAGGCATCATGATGAACATCACGATCGCCCAGACCAGCGCGATGGCGACCCAGAAAAGCTCGACGGCTTCGATCGGTTCTTTCCACCACAGTCGTTCTGCAGGAGGGGTAAGGGCCATGTGAGCGTCTCCCGATTGTTATTTGGCGAGGGGCAAGGTGACGATTTCCATGATGCCCCACAGGATGTAAAACACCGTGGGCATGGTCACGCCGAGGAACAACAGCAGAAACGGGTTATCCAGCACCCGCTGCATCGCCGGAACTTTTTCGTCACGGCCTGATTCCGTGTTTTTGGCTGCTGACATGTTCATACCTCCAGTTAAGATCGAACTGCTGTTGGGCCATTTGCGCCGGGCCGCCGAGTGCAGCGCCAGCTCCATATATATAATCAATTGCTAATACTGCGACGTAATGCCGCTGCGAATTTAAAACCGTTTGGGGCGCAAGTAAACTTGACTTAGATCAATTTGGCCGAAAATGTTTTAAACTTTGGCGCCGGTCAATCGCGCATGCAATCGCATCGCCAATAAAAATAGCAGGCGTCCGACATTTCGCCATGACCAACATCAAGTGCAAAAACTATCCGGCGCTTGTCATCATCGCCGGCTGCTCTTAACCTGATCCGCCCATGACCGCAGACGCCTCCCACCGCCAGACATCCGGCAGCGGCCTTTACACGCTGCTGGTATTCGTTTCCATCATACTGGTGCTGATCGTGGTGATACTGAGCGCCTGGCTGCGCCTCTCGGGTAGCGGTCTCGGCTGTGCCGAATGGCCGTCGTGCTACGCCCTGATCAAGACCGAAATGGGCGGCGCGGAAGCGCTGGCCGCCGCGCATCTGGTGCCGCCGTGGGCGACACTGACGCACCGCCTGGTGGCCACCGTGCTCGGGGTGCTGGTGCTGGGAATCGTGGTCGCGGCCTGGCGCCGACGCAAACAGCCGGGGCAATCCGTCCTGATCCCGCTCGCGGTCCTGGGGCTGACCGTGTTTCTCTCGGTGCTGGGTTACAAGACGCCGTCGCCGCTGCTGCCGTGGGTCACGCTCAGCAACCTGCTCGGCGGCATGGCGATGCTGGCCATGTTGTGGTGGCTGGGGCAGCGCTCGGTGGCAACGGCAACGGAAATCACGCCAAGGCACGACTTGCGGCCGTGGGCGCTCCTCGGAATTTTCGTGGCCTTCTTCCAGATTGCGCTCGGCGGCTGGGTCAGCGCCAATTTCGCGGCACTGGCCTGCACCGATCTGCCCGGTTGCGCTGCCTATCCCTGGACCGAAGGCCCGTGGCGCGAGAGCTTCAACCTCGCGCGTGTATTGCCGGCCACCGACGCCGGCGCCGTGATCACCGGCGATGCCGGCAAGATCATTCACCTCGTTCACCGCGCCGGGGCGGTGCTCACATTCCTTTATATGGCCTGGCTCGGCTGGCGCGCCGCCGGGTCGGGCCGCCGTTACCATGGCACCGGCATCACCATGCTGGTTTTTCTTGTGCTGCAAATATCCCTGGGCATCAGCGCCGTCGCCTTCAGTCTGCCCCTCGGCCTGGTCACGGCGCATAATGCAATCGCCGCGCTGTTATTGCTGTCGGTGGTGAACCTGTATCACCTCGTGACGCCACGGACTTGAGGATTTCCGTTTCCATGAATGCACATCGAAAGCAAATCGCCGTCTGGCTGCTGATCGTGGCGGCCATGATTTTCCTCATGGTGGTGCTGGGCGGGACCACGCGGCTGACGCGCTCGGGCCTGTCCATCGTCGAGTGGCGGCTGTTCGAGGGCACGCTGCCGCCGCTGACCGAGGCACACTGGCAGGAACTGTTCGAGCTGTACAAAAAAACGCCCGAGTATCAAAAGATCAACGCCGGCATGGATCTCGCGGGCTTCGAGAAAATCTTCTGGCTCGAGTATCTGCACCGGCTCTGGGGCCGGCTGATATTTTTCGTGGCGCTGGTGCCGCTCGCCTGGTTCCTGTGGCGCGGCCGCATCGAGAAGAAACTGATCCCGCGCATGGTGGCGGTACCGATACTGGTGGCGCTGAACGGCGTGCTCGGCTGGTTCATGGTGGCGAGCGGCCTGGTCGATATCCCGCGCGTCAGTCCCTACCGCCTGACCGCGCATCTGGGGCTGGCGGTGGCGATTTACGCCTATATCCTGTGGATGGCACTGAACCTTGTCTCCGAGCGCACCCCGGCCAATTCACCGCCTGGGTTGCGGCATTTCGGCCACGTCGTCACGGCGCTGGTTTTTCTCATGATCCTTTCGGGCGGTTTCGTCGCCGGCACCAAGGCCGGGTTTGCCTTCAACACATTCCCGCTGATGAATGGCCGGTTTATCCCCGAAGGCATGTACGCCATGCAACCGTTCTGGACCAACCTGTTCGAGAACATCGCCACGGTGCAATTCAACCACCGCCTGCTGGCGTATCTGCTTTGCATCGTGATCCCGCTGTTCTGGTGGCAGGTGATGCGCGCGGACGTGTCGTACCGCGCGCGGCGGGCGGCGCAGCTGCTGCTCGGCTGGCTCGCGGTGCAGGTCGGGCTCGGCATCGCCACGCTGGTGTATATCGTGCCGGTCTCGCTGGGCGCAGCGCACCAGGGCGGCGCGCTGGTGCTGTTCAGCCTCGCGCTGTACTCCCTGCACAGCTTGCGCGCTCCGCGCGGCACATAAGCCGCGACTCAGCCAAACTTCTTGCCGGATTGAAGCAGGCGGGTAATCTCCTCCGCCGGCAGCGGACGGCTGAAGAGAAAGCCCTGCATCACGTTGCATCCGCGCGCGTGCAGAAAGTCGCGTTGCGCGGTGTTTTCCACTCCCTCCGCGATCATCTCGAGTTTCATGCTCTGCACCAGCGCGATGATCGCGACCGTGATGGCGCTGTCGTCGGGGTCATGCGGAATATCGCGCACGAACATGCGGTCGATCTTGAGCGTGTCGATCGGCAAGCGCCGCAGGTAGGAAAGCGACGAGTAGCCGGTGCCGAAGTCGTCGATGGCCATGCGCACGCCGAGTAAATGCAATGCCTCGAGGGTCTCGGCCGTGATGGGCACATGCCGCAGCAGCATCCCTTCGGTGATTTCAAGCTCCAGCCTTCCCGGATCACCATCAAGCCTGTCGACGGCCTGTTTGACCACCGTCGTCAGGTTCTGCGTCTGGAACTGGCGCGGCGAGAGATTGACCGCCAGCCGCAACCGCGGCCAGCCTTGTGCATGCCAGGCGGCGAGCTGGGCACAGGCGGTATCCAGGATCCACGCGCCGGTAGGCACGATCAGGCCGGTCTCCTCGAGCAGCGGAATGAATTCGTTCGGCATGACCAGGCCGAATTCCGGATGCTGCCAGCGCAGCAGCGCCTCGACGCCGACGATGGCGCCCGTCGTCACGTCGACCTGCGGCTGATAATAGAGACGGAATTCGCCCTGTTCGAGCGCGCGGCGCAGATTCGATTCGAGCGTCAGGCGCTCGAAGGCGCGCGAGCTCATGTCCGCCGAGTAGAACTGATAGGTGTTCTTGCCCAATTCCTTGGCGCGATACATGGCGATGTCGGCGTTCCTGAGCAGCGTGCTGGCGTTTTCGCCATCGTTCGGGAACAGGCTCACGCCAATGCTGGCCGTGACATAGAGCGTCTGGCCATCGACCTGAAACGGCGGGGTCAGCGCCTGCAACACCTTCTGCGCCACGCCGGCCACATCGTCCTCGGAGGCGACGTCATCGAGCAGAATCACGAACTCGTCACCCCCGAAGCGCGCCACGGTGTCGCCGTCGCGCACGCTGCGCTGGAACCGCTCGGCAAGCTGCTGCAACAGACGGTCGCCCACCTCATGGCCGAGGGTATCGTTGATGGTCTTGAAACGGTCCAGGTCCACGAACAACACCCCCACGCGCCGTTCGCGCCAGCGGGCGCCCGCCAGCGACTGTTTCAGGCGATCGAGCAGCAGCGCGCGGTTCGGCAACTCGGTGAGCGGATCGTGCTGCGCCATGAAGGCCAGACGCTCCTGCGTCTGCATCCGCTCCGTGATGTCCTTGCCGGTGGCGACGAAGTGCGTGACGCGCCCGTCGGCATCCTTGATCGGCGTGATGGTCTTTTCCTCGTAATACAGGGAACCGTCCTTGCGGCGATTGATGAGCACGTCATTGAAGACTTCGCCGGCCAGGATGGTTTTCCACAAATTCTCGTGAAACCCCGGGCCCTGCCGTCCGGACTTGAGCAGGTTCGGCTGGCGGCCCACGGTCTCGGCGGAGGTATAGCCGGACACCCGCTCGAAGGCCGGATTGACGTACTCGATCACGCCATCGCGGTCGGTAATCAGCACTGCATCGGCGGTCTGCTCGAGCGCGCGCGAAAGTTTCTGCATCTGCGTCTCGGCTTTCTTGCGTTCCGTAATGTCCTGCGCGACCAGCAGCAGGCAGGCGCCCTGCTCGAGCCGAATCAGCTCGACGCTGCACAACAACTGGCGCACCTCGCCCGATTTGATGCGGAAGCTGATTTCCAGATCGCGCACAGCGCCATGCGCGCGCACGCCTTCGATGATTTTTTCCCGGTCCCGGGGCTCGACCCAGACGCCGACATCGAACGAGGTGCGGCCGACCACCTCTTCCCGCGTCCATCCGCCGATGCGCAGAAACGTCGGGTTCACCTCCAGAAACTGCCCGTCCTCAAGACGGGAAACGCTGATGATCACGGGGCTGGCATCGTAGATGACGTGCAAGCGTTCCTCCGACCGCCGCAACGCCTGCTCGGCAAGCACACGTTCGGTGATGTCCTGCACGGTACCCACCGAACGCAACGGTACGCCCTGCTCACTGTAATAGTTCACGCAGCGCTCGTGCACGTATTTGATGCGCCCGTCCGGCATCAGCAGCCGGTGCGTGATATCGTAGGGCGCACGGTTTTTTATTGACTCGTTGTAGGCGCTATTGACGGCCCCGCGATCATCCGGATGCACCGCGTCGAGAAACACATCATCATAAGACGGGTCAAATCGCTGAGGATCGATCTCGAAGATACGGAAGATCTCCTCCGACCACGTCAGTTGCCTGGACACCAGATCGAGCTCCCAGCTGCCGACATGCGCGATGCGCTGTGCTTCCTTGAGCCGCGCCTCGCTGTCACGCAACGCCGCCTCGGCTCGTCGCTGTTCGGTGATGTCCTGGTTGACGATGAAGGCGCCGGTTATTTCTCCTTCGGATCCACGCAGGGGTATGGCTGAATTGAGAATGGTTTTGCGCATCCCATCGAAACACTGGATGTCGATGACTTCGTTGAGCGACGTCTCCCCCTTCCTGACCGCGCGTGCCACAGCCCACTCCTCGGGCGCGATCGGTTTGCCGGTGTCCGCCCACCAGCCCTTGTATTCGCCAAATTGATCAATGCCGACATATTTGGCGCCGGCCCAGATGCGTTTTCCCGCCTCGTTGCCGGAAATAATTTTCCCTTCCCGGTCGATGACCCACACGCCCACCGGCAAGGCCTCCATGACGTTGCGCAGCAGCTGTTCCTTGTGCCTGAGCGTCTCCTCGGCCCGGCGCTGATCCGTGACGTCATGGCCGATCGCCACGATGCCGATCGCCTGGCCGGCAGCATCGTCCAGACGGCTGACGTTCCATATCATGATGCGCCTGCCGCCGTCCGCCGCGCTGATGGTGTTTTCGAACCCGCGTGTCTCCTTGCCGGCCATGATCATCCTGAGATCGTCGTCCACCGTCTTCCACAGGTCCTGCGGCAGGAACAGATCGAAATAATCCTTTCCCAGGACCTCGGCGCGCCGGCGTCCGTAAACGCGTTCGGCCTCGGGATTGAATTCCAGAATGCGGTGATCGGGGGACAGAACAATGATGACGTTGAGCGCGGTCTGCACGATCGAACGCAGCCGGGACTCGCTCTTCAGCAGGGCCTCGTCGGCGCGCTTGCGTTCGGTGATGTCGGTGATGAATCCTTCGAGCGCAAGCAGCTCGCCTTGCGAGGAAAACACGCCGCGACCCTGCTCCCAGACCCACTTCGTTTTGCCGTCGGCGGTCGTGATGCGATAGACCAGCTGATATGGCCGGTTTTCCTTCAGCGCGGCCTGGACCTCGCTCCAGACAGGATCCCGGTCATTGGGATGAATCAATTCGCCATAGCTTATCGTGCGGCGCTTGACGAAATCATCGGGCGCGTAGCCGGTCAACCTGAGGCAGCCCTCGCTGACAAACTCCAGTGTCCAGTCCTTGTCATTGCGGCAGCGGTACACCATACCGGGGAGGTTGGTCATCAACGTCGTCAGGGTCCGGTAGCTTTCGCCCAGCTCCTGGTACAGGCGCTGCCGCTCCAGTTCGGTGGCGGTGCGGGCCGCGACGACCTGCAACACCGACTCCACGGTTTCCCGGCCGCGCAAGGGTCGGCGACCGATGACCGAGATCAGGCCCAGCGGTTGCCCGGACGATCCGAACAAGGGTATGCCGACGTAACACTCGGCGCCGATATCGACGAGGTAACGGTCTTTGGGAAACAGTTTCTGCACCTTGCGGGGATAGGCGCAGGCGCCGCGGCTGATGATGTGCTGGCAGGGGGTGTCGATCAGGCTGTAGCTGAAGTCGTCGAGGGTCTCGCCGGCAAAACAGGCGCTGACGATATTCACGGTATCCTTCCGGTCGCGCGCCAGCTCGCCGATGAAGGCGTACTCCACGCCCAGGGTCTTGGTCAGATACTGCGTCAGCGAATGGAAGTAGTTCTTGCCGTAAAGCGCCGACAAACTCGTGGCGATGCTGCGCAGGAGATCGGTGGCGGGTTTGCGCCGGCCGGCCGGCGCTGCCGGACGCCGTCGCCGGGGAGGCCTCCGCTTGATATCAGGTTTGGTCGCCATGCGCCCCCCGCTCTCCGCAACTGGCCATCTCACGCCATTCCAGTATGACGCGGTTGCCGTTTTATCGTCAGTGCTGCCGGCCGTGGCAGTTTTCTGTTCTGTCCCCTGTTCCAGGGAAAATCATAATGCGATAAACCTTACTTTCCATATCTAATTTATAGTTGATCAGGCATGAAATTTCTCCGGCGCGGGGTTTTTTTCACCCGGTTTTGCGGTAATTTAACGAAAGCGCCGCGCCGCCCTTGATTTTCATCAATGCCCCGCGGGTGCTGGCATTGCTACAAAACCCGCGGCCAATAACACAGGATCGATCATGCCTCCATCGGATTCAGCAGCAAGCCCGGAACCGGGCTTCTGGCGGGTATTCGCCGCCGCCCCGCACCGGATGATGTTCCTTCCCGGCGTGCTTCAGACGGTCATGGTCATGCTGTTCTGGCTCGCGGAACTGCTCGGGCGCCTGGGTTGGTGGTCGCCCCTGCCGCTGGTGCTGGCCTCCACCTCGGTGCATGTGTTTCTGATGCTGTTCGGGTTGTTCCCGTTTTTCATTTTCGGCTTCCTCTTCACGGTTTATCCGCGCTGGATGGGCGGAGCGATCATACCGGCCGCGCAATACGTCGCCGTTTTCATGCTGCTCGTAACGGGGATGGTTTTGTTTTACGCGGGCCTGTTCCTCTCTCCACTGCTCGTGGCGCTGGCACTGGTCCTGCAACTGGCGGGGTGGGCGGTGGCGCTCTACGCCCTGTTCGCCGTCTACCGCCAGGCGCCCAAACGCGGGCCGCATGAGCGCCTGCTCAATTTCGCGCTCGCCGCCGGCGCGCTCGGCATTGCGTGCTTCCTGGCAGGTGTCGTGACCCGCTCGCCGCTGGCGTTCCAGCTGGCGCGCGAGATCGGCCTGTGGCTGTTCCTGCTGCCGGTGGTGTTCCTGGTGGCGCACCGCATGATTCCGTTCTTCAGCCAGAGCGCGCTCATGAATTACATGATGGTGCGTCCCTCTTGGGGCCCGCCGGTGATGGTGATATGCGTCGTCGCGCACGCGGCGTTCGAGATCGCCGGACTGCCCGCGTGGCGCTTCCTCGCGGATGCGCCGCTGGCGGCGGCGGCGCTGCACCACTCCTGGATCTGGCAGTTCCGCCGCAGCTTCCATGCGCGGCTGCTGGCCATGTTGCACATCGCCTTCCTGTGGCTCGGCATCGGCATGACGCTTTATGCCGTGCAAAGCCTGGTGCTGCTCGTCACCGGCACGGATTACCTGGGACGCGTGCCACTGCACGCGCTGGGCATCGGTTTCTTCACCGGCATGGTGGTGGCCATGGCCTCGCGCGTCACGCTCGGCCATTCCGGCCGCGCGCTCGAGGCCGACGATCTCACCTGGCGCGTGCTGGCCGGCGTCAACCTCGCCGCCGTGCTGCGCATCGCCGCGGAATTCACGCCCGGCATGGCGGGCGGCGTTCTGAACGGGCTGGCGGCGGCAACCTGGCTGCTGTCCTTCCTGTTGTGGGCCTGGCTGTACGCACCAATGTATGTGCGCCGGCGCGTGGACGGGAAATCCGGATAATTAACAAAAAAACCGGGCGCACCCCCGTTGGGGAGATGCGCCCGCCACGAGACCTGCTCAGGACTCAGTAGACGTCGTGTGACGTGTTATAGACATTGAATTTGCCGGTGGTCGCCGGCAACGGGATGCGGGTGATCACGTTGAGGGTCTTGGCATCCAGGATGATTTCTCCGCCGCCGGTATTCGCCCAATCCGATATCCAGACCTCGGTGCCGGCCTTGTTGAACTCCATGTGCACCGCCTTGCCGGCAGAAGCCACGTCAAAGCAGCGATCGATGGCGCCGGTCGCCTTGGCCACGGCGCAGATCTGCTTGTCGTTGGTCGAGCTCAAGGTCATGTCAACGAGCACCCATGGCGAATTCGGATGCGTCTTGATGAAGAGCGAGCCCGCGGCCGGCAGCGTGATGTTGCGCACCACCTTCCACGCATTCTCCGGATTGCCCGCCGGATCCGCCCCGTACACCGCCACCAGGGGACTGCCGATGTGCGCCGTGGCGTTGACCCAGCCGTAGACCGGATCCTGCCAGTTGGCGCCGCGACCCGGATGCGGAACACCGCCGGTTTCGATGCTTGTCACCAGGCTGCGGTTGGCCACGTCCACGATCGCCATCTTGTTGCTGGCATTGGCCGCCGTCATGAAGTAGCGCTTGGTGTGATCCCATCCGCCGTCATGCAGGAAGCGCTCGGTCGCGATGTTCGACACCAGCGGGAATCCCGGTTGCGAATAATCGACGATACCGACGTACCCGGATTCCTTCTGGTTGACGACCCACACCGGCTCAAAAGGGGAGGCAACGATGGCCGCGACCCGGACTTCCGGAAGGATATCCCCGGTGATGCTGGTCATGGGGATGTCCACACGCGACAACGGCTCAAGCGTCAGGCCATCGTACACGACGTACTGCGGCGGCCAGTAACAACCCTCGATGAGGTATTTGTCTTCGTATCCCGTGAACTTGCTGCCGTCCACGCTGCGGGCGTCGTGGCACCCTTTCACGCGCGCCACCACATTCGGCGTGCCCGCCCACAGATCGATCATGGTGACCCAGCCGTCGCGACCGATGGCGTAGAAATAGCGGCCGGACGATGACGAACGCAGGATGTGCACGGCGAAGCCGACGTCCACGCGCGCCACTTCTTCGTGCGTGTCGCCGTCGAAGATCGCCACCTTGCCATCGTCCCGCAGCACGACCCCGAAGTAGTTCTCCCAGTCACGGGAGGTTTGCGGCGTTGCGGGACGATTGGCAACCGGAACGAGCAACTGCCAACTCGCCTGGATATCCGCCATCGGCATCGATGGCGCCTCCGGTGGCGGCAACTGCAGGTAAGCCGCCAACCTGGCGATCTGGTCTTCAGTGAGGATGCCCGCCGTGCCGAAGTTGGGCATACCACCGGGCGTGCCGTGACGCATCATCGCGCCCAGACCGTCGGTACCGATTTCCCTGGCCCTGGCCTCGCCGATGTCGGGACCGGTGGCGCCGGTGCGATAGAGACCGTGGCAACCGGCGCAGCGGTTGAAGTAGAGGTTCCTGGTGTCCGCGAACTCCGCAGCCGTCAGCGTGACCGGAGGCGTCTCGACGCGAACCTGCTTCAGCGCCAGATAGGCCCAGATGTCGAGCGCGTCATAATCAGACAGGTTCACGTCCGGCATCCAGTAGGGATAACTCTCCAGGCCGGATCCAAACGCGGCGTGGCTGATCATGGCGTTCGGCTCGACGGTAAAAGCCTGGATCCACTCGTTGGCCCTCCGGTCGACGACATTCATCAGATCGGGCCCGGGCCGGGGGCTGGTGCCCATGGCATGACAACCGGTGCAGTTTTTCCTGAACGACGCCTCGCCGTTGACCGCGTCGCCCCAGCCGGAAAGCCGTTCCGGATTGCTGGTCTCCGGCAACGCGCCCAGATAGGCAGCGATATTGCTGATCTGCGTACTGGTCAGATACGACAGGAAGTTCATCGCCGGCCGCATCTGGATCATCCTGCTGATCCGGCCGGCGCCAACGCCGCGGATGCTTTTGCGCACGAACCGGCCGCCGGCATCGGTTCCGTGGCAGGCAAAGCAAATACCCTGATAAAGCGCTTTGCCGGCCACCGGATCGCCACCTCCGCCTCCTCCCCAGCTTCCGCCTCCTCCCCAGCCGGCGGCCCGGGCGTTGCCCGTCATCGGGGGTGCGAACAGCAAAACTGCAATCAGGTAGGCCGGGATGTTCCGCAGCAGATATTTAATGGTCGGCATTTTCAACTCCATCCTCTGTGCAATCGAAGCTCCCTTGTTCGAGCGATCCAGCGCTGTTGGCGCGATCAACGACGTCGTGTTCCATCGTTACCGCCGTCTCCAGATTTTTTTATGGACGATGAACTTTGTCAGGATTTCCACCGACAGCGCAATGATGCATTTGCATCATTTCATGACGCTTCCGATGGATGAAAGCGCATGAACATCCGATAGCCACGCGGCGGCTGATGACGGACACGGGGAACGGCGGGAAGAAACCTAACTCTGCGGAACGTGGTGGCAGGCGTAGCTCACGGCTTCAGCACGATTATGCACGCCCAACTTTTCATAGATGTGCTGGATGTGGTTACGGGCAGTGACATACCTGATATGCAGGACCTTGGCCAGCGCCCTGGTGTTGAGACCCCGGGCCAGCAGATCGAGAATCTGTTGCTCACGGCGCGTCAGCGCGTTCTCCTTGCCCGGGCTGTTGTCGCGAACGGGGCGGCGGGGAATTCCGACGACGCGGATGGGGCGAAGCATGAAAATCGCGGCGGTTTCATCGAACACCTTGGAAGCGGGAATGGCTCCGACGCTGAGCCACAGCGATTGGCCGTCATCCCGGGGAACAGCCAGGTCAAAATTTTCAACCGGCTGTCCATCCACCAGGGATTTCCCAACGGGGCAATCCGGGTTGCAAAAATTTTTCCCCTCCAGCGTGCGGCCACAAACCACCTCGTAACACTTCCGGTGGAGAGGCTCCGCGGCACCACGCTGAAAAATGTCGGTAAAGGCCTTGTTCCGATAAACGATACGGCGTGCGTCGTCAATGGCGAAAACGGCATCCGGCATGCGGGAGAAAATTTCACTGAACCCGGACATGAGCCTGCACTTCCTTGCTTTTCGGACAACCTGGATATCTGAATTGATATTTACAAAAAAGTTCTGCCTTCTTTTGAATACAATATGCCCTACTCAGGAAGCGTTCAACACACTACGTCGCGGCATTTTGTCGCGCCCCGGACCATGATCCGTTGAGACCCGGGCAAACAGATCGCCGCCACGCATACCCGGCCTCCTGGCGATTCCGACGGCAAAATTTGTTGAAGGGATTTCGTTTACAATAGCGCGCATGCGCGAGGTCCATCACCGATCGAAATCGTAAATTGCCGGAAACATAACGGAGTCCTGATGTTTATTACCCTCAAGACCCTGCACGTCACTTGCGCCATTCTTTCCATCGCCGGTTATGTGATCCGCGGCATCTGGATGATCCGCGAATCGCCCTGGCTGCATAAGACATGGGTGCGGGTGCTGCCGCATATTATTGATACGACGCTGCTGGTTTCCGCCATTCTGCTGGCGTGGCAAATCCGGCAATACCCCTTCGGGCACGGCTGGCTCACGGCCAAGGTGCTGGCGCTGGTGGCTTATATCGTGATCGGCGCCATCGGTTTGAAATACGGGAGGACAAAGCAGATCCGCGTCACCGCCTGGCTCGGCGCCATCATCATTTTCGGTTACATCGTCCTGGTGGCGCTTACGCGACAGGTGTTGCCTTATATTGACTAGAGCCGGTCTCAAAATATTTTTCAACGCAGATTAACGCGGATTTATATGAGGATGAACGCAGATAAAGAAGGAATCCTGACAGGCTATCTGCGTTTATGCTCGCGCCATCCCTGGCGCTCGCCCTCGCTTGCGCTCGGGCCGGCGTCGCTGCGCTCCGCCGTCCAATTCTCGCTCCCGGTGGAATTGTCCGTGTTCATCTGTGGTTCCATAATTCTTACTTGATGCGTTTTTGAGATCGCTACCAGCGATCCCGGCCCGGCCGCGAGTTGACCTTGGTCAACACATTTCCGCGCCAAACCGGCTAGTCTGCTGTATCAGATCCGGCCGATGATTCCTACTTCCTTCCCTCTGCTCACGATCCGTGGGCGTCAGCTGCTTCCCATCATCCAGGGCGGCATGGGCGTGGGCATTTCCGGACACCGCCTGGCGGGCGCGGTCGCGAAGGAAGGCGCCGTCGGCACCATCGCCAGCGTCGACCTGCGGCGCCTGTATCCGGACATCATGCAGCGCCTGCGCAAATGCCACGACCCGGTAGTCCACAGCGCCGCCAACATCGAGGCGCTCGACCGCGAGATTCGCGCCGCGCACGAGATCGCGCCGGACGGCTTCGTGGCGGTGAACGTGATGCGCGCGCTGTCGAATTACGCCGAGCTGGTGGTGCAGGCCTGCAAGAGCGGCGCCAACGCCATCATCTCGGGCGCGGGACTGCCGTTCGATCTTCCCGAGCTCACGGAAAAATTCAAAAACGTCTCCCTGATCCCGATCCTTTCGGAAGAACGCGGCGTGCGTGCGGTACTGAAGAAATGGATGCGCAAGGGACGGTTGCCGGACGCCATCGTCATCGAACACCCGCGCTACGCCGGCGGCCATCTCGGCGCCACGCGCATGGAAGAAGTGAATGATCCGAAATTCGACTTCGGCAGGGTGCTGGAAGAAATCCGGCGCGTGTTCCAGGAGCTGGGCATCGCGCTGGGCAGCATTCCATTGATACCCGCGGGCGGCGTCAATTCGTTCCAGAAGCTCAAGGAACTTTTCGACATGGGCGCCGCCGGGGCGCAGATCGGCACGCCGTTCGCCGTCACCGAGGAATGCGACGCACATCCCAACTTCAAGAAGGTGCTGGCCGAGGCCAGACCCGAGGACATCGTGACCTTCATGAGCGCCGCCGGGCTGCCGGCACGCGCGGTGCTGACACCGTGGCTGAAAAATTATCTCGCGAAGGAAGACAAATTGCGGGCCAAGGCGAGCCCCGAGTGTTCCCAGTGCCCGAGCCGGCTCGAGTGCCTGGCGCATTGCGGCTTCAAGGACGGCAATCCCCACGCCGGCCAGTTCTGCATCGAAACCCAGCTGGCGGCGGCGCAGCGCGGCAACATTCAGCAGGGCCTGTTCTTCCGCGGCTCGGAATCGCTGCCCTTCGGCGCGGAGATCCGCAAGGTGCGTGAGCTGCTGGAAGTCCTGCTGACCGGGCGTTCGCTTACCGCCACCCTCTAAAAACAATCAGTGCGATTGATTAAAGACTGGGGGTAGCGTCGCGCCCGCCACGGCGGTTTTCGTGCCGGCTCTGGCAGTTGATGCAGCGTTTCGCCGTCGGGTAGGCATTGAGACGATCGAGGGCGATGCTGTCGTTGCAATCGGTACAGGTGCCGTAAATGCCGTTCTTGATGCGTTCGAGCGCGGCCTCCACGTCCCGGATTTCATCGAGCTCGCGGGCGCGCGTGGTCAGGTTGATGCCGCGCAGCAGCTCCGCAAAAGACTCGTCCCCGGTGTCGTGCACCATGCCGGCGAGCTCGGTGTAGTCTTCCTGCGTCGAGCTGGCCAGCTCGCGATGAATGATCTCGCGCAACTCCTCGCGCCTGTCTCTCAGGCGTGACGCAAAATCTTGCAGCTGCTTTTCGGACAGTTCCGGCATGGTGGCTCCTGAAAATAGTACGTGTTGCTCGAGTACGGCCGCCCTATGGTTGTTTCAAGGGTAACACAGTCCCCCGTCGTCCCGCGCCTTTCAGCTTGATTTCAGCTTGCGCTGCTAGTGTTCGCCGCGATACCTGATTACCTTGCCTGAGGAGATCGTCATGAACCTGCCTGAAACCCCGTCAACCCCGGTCAGCGTGAAGGTCTGGGACCCGCTGGTGCGGATATTCCACTGGTCGCTGGTGGCGACGTTTGCCATCGCCTGGCTCACCGGCGACGAGGAATCCCGCCTGCATGAGTTGACGGGGTATGCCGTCATCGGTCTGGTGCTGGTGCGCATCGTCTGGGGCTTCATCGGTACACGTTACGCGCGTTTCAGTGATTTTGTCTACCGCCCTGCCACCGTTCTGGGTTACGCCAAGGAAATGCTGATCGCAAAACCCAAACACTATCTTGGCCATAACCCTTTGGGCGGGATGATGATTCTCGCGCTGCTGGTATCGCTGCTTGCCGCCGGCGCCACCGGCCTTGCCCTGCAGGGCGCGGAACAGGGCACCGGGCCCTTTGCCTCGCTCTCGAGCGGGGCCACGGTGACCATGCCCGGCATCATCTCCACGGCCGTGGCCGATGATGACAACGACGAGGGAGACGAGGGCAGCGAGGAAATATGGGAAGAGCTGCACGAGTTCTTCGCCAACCTGACACTGCTGCTGGTCGCGCTGCACATCGCCGGCGTGATCATCGGCAGCCTGGTGCACCGGGAAAATCTGGTGCGCGCCATGTTCACCGGACGCAAGCGCGTCTGAATTTCCATTAACCTGAAAGGAGTATTACCATGAAAACACGACACATGACATTCATCGCCGCCGCGATTCTGCTGGCCAGCGCCACGCCTGGCTTCGCCGGCGAAAGCCAGGACGAAGCCAGGATGCTTCGGGAGGCCGGCGACATCCTTCCGCTGGAACAGATCCTGGAAAAGGCGCGGCAGAAACAGCCCGGACGCGTGGTGGAAACGGAGCTGGAAAGAAAATCCCGGCGCCATGTCTACGAAATCAAAATCGTGGATGAAAAAGACGTGGTGCACGAACTCGAATACGACGCCAAAACCGGTGAATTGCTGAAGGTGGAAAAGGACTGAACAAGGTGCGACTGCTGGTGGTGGAAGACGACGCGGCGCTGTGCGCCAGCCTGGAACAGGCGCTGGAACACGCCGGTTACGCCGTCGACATCACCGGCAACGGCGAAGACGCCGAACACCTCGGCGACAGCGAGCCATATGACGCCGTGGTGCTCGATCTCGGGCTGCCGCGGCGTCCCGGGCTCGAGGTGCTGAAACACTGGCGCGCGCGCGGCAAAACCATGCCGGTGATCATCCTGACCGCGCGCGACACCTGGCAAGAAAAGGTGGACGGCTTCAAGGCGGGGGCCGACGACTACCTCGCCAAACCGTTTCATTTCGAGGAGCTGGTGGCGCGGGTCGGCGCCATCATCCGCCGCCGTCACGGCGAACCCTCGGGCGGCATCCGGACGGCGGACCTCGCGCTCGACGAGGAACACCAAACGGTTGCGTACAACGGGAAAACCATCGCGCTGACGGGCACGGAATTCCGCCTGCTGCGGTATTTCATGCTGCATCCGGGGAAAATCCTTTCCAAAACCGAACTCACCCAGCATGTATACGATTTCGACTCGGACCGTGACAGCAACGTGATCGAGGTATACATACGCCGGCTGCGGGAAAAACTCGATCCCGGCGTGATTCACACCCGCCGCGGCCAGGGTTATGTCTTCGGCGCCAAATCCTGATGCGCTCGATCCAGAAATATCTCGGTGTCAGCCTCGCCGTCAGTCTCGTGGCGGTGTTCTTCCTGCAGTGGCTGGTGGTATCGGTGACCTTGCGCCACCTGAGCGAGTCGGGCTTCAAAGCCCACATGGAGCACAACATCGAAAATCTCCTCACCGGCATTTCCTTCGATACCGCCGGGCGCCTGCAGCTCGCGCCGGATCGTATCGAGACGGTTTACCGGCGGCCCTTTTCCGGCAGCTATTACCGCATCGCCTCCGGCGACCAGACGCTGCGCTCGCGCTCCCTGTGGGACCGGGACCTGCCCGCCATTCCCGACACCGCGGGCGGAATCCTGACGCAGCATCTCACCGGACCGCAATCACAACCCCTGATCATGCACACACGGGTTTTCGAATGGCAGGGACGGCGTATCGTCATCTCCGTCGCCGAGGATCTCACGCCGCTCGAAGCGGAAATGCGGGAGTTCCGTAACCGCTACGCGCTGGTCTCGCTCGCCGCGCTCGTGCTATTGCTGGCGCTCCAGGCCTGGCTGGTGCGTCACGGCTTGCGCCCGCTGCACCGGACGCGTGCCGAACTCCGGCAGCTGGAACAGGGCGAGGTGTCCCGACTGAGCGAAGCGGTTCCCGCCGAGCTGTCGCCGCTGGTGAGGGAACTCAACCACTTGCTCGCGGCGATGACGCAACGCCTGGCGCGTTCGCGCCAGGCTCTGGGCAATCTCGCGCATGCCCTGAAGGGACCGCTCACCCTGCTGACGCATCAGGTGGAGGAGGAAAAATCCGGTGCCGCGGCGCCGCGCCGGGCCATGACGGAACAGCTCCAAACCATGAAACATCTCATCGAGCGCGAACTCAAGCGCGCGCGGCTGTCCGGCGCCGCCCTGCCGGGCCGGCGTTTCGATTTTGCCGCGGAGTTGCCGGCGCTAATCGAAACCCTCAAAGCCCTTTATCGCGACAAGCCGCTGGCGATAAACCTGCGCATGCCGGCCGGCGTTGCCTTTCCGGCGGACCGCGAGGACATGCTGGAGCTGCTGGGCAACCTGCTGGACAACGCCTGCAAATGGGGCCGGCGCGAGGTGCTGCTCGAGGTGGCGGTCACCGGAAGCGCCGTCACGCTCCGCGTTCACGACGATGGTCCTGGCTGCCCGGACGCAAGCCTGGCCACCCTGGCGCAACGCGGCACGCGGCTGGATGAATCCACTCCCGGACAGGGCCTGGGGCTGGCTATCGCGATGCAGACGGCATCGGACTACGGCGGGCGGATCAGTTTTGGCCGTTCGGAAATTCTGGGAGGGTTCCTGGCGACGGTGCATTTGCCCGTGGCCAACGGTGACGGCAACGCCTGAACTGGCGCTGACAGGCGGATCAGGAATGACCGGACACGACACGCGGTCCGGCGACGGTTGGATCGTTTCCGACTCCGGCAGTCTCGCCGAGCCACTTGCGGTCGAGGATGCGGATGAAACCTTTTCCGCTCTCGATGATTTTCCTGCGCGCAAAGTCGGCCATGACGCGACTCACGGTCTCTTCCGTCAAGCCGAGCATTTCGGCGATTTCGCGCCGCGACAGCCGCAGCGGCAATTCGGCCTCCGGCTTGCCACGTTGCGGAATCAGGGACAACAGGAAACCCGACACCTTCTCCAGCGACGTCTTCAGCCCGAGGTCGCGAATCAGGGATTCGGCCTGGTCGAGTTGCTGGCTGAGCGACTCGATCACGCGTAACGACACCGCCGGATTCATCTCGAGGATTTGCCGCAAGTCGTTGTGGTTGATTTTGCAGGCGACCACGTCGGTGAGCGTCTCGGCGGTGAACGGATAGCGCTGGCCCCTGAAAGTCTCGATACCCAGCAGCTGGCCCGCGACCGCGATCCGCAAAATCTGCTGCCGCCCGTCCGGCATCGAGGTCGTGAGCTTGATCTGGCCGGAGCGCAACGAGAACAGGGAGGCCGCCTCGTCACCCTCGCGGAACAGCACCTCGTGCGGTTCATACATCTCGCGGATCAGGTGTTCGCGGATCTGGCAAACCTGCTCCTTCGAGAGGCCGGTATACAACCGGCCTTCGCACAGGACACAGGCATTGATCTCGCAGGCGCAGCTAGCCATGGTTTGATTACTACTCTCTCCCGCTTCGCGGTTATGGGCGCGACAGGTAACTTCAATCTATGGGAGTCGCCGGGAAGGAATATTGATCTATATCAATTCAGCAAAAAAGATGTTGCTGTGCCAGCAGTTCCTGCGGGGTATTGATATTGACGAAGGCTCCCGCCGCGTCCGAAAAATCCACCGGCACCGCCTGGTGACGGCGCAACCATTCGCCGGCCCCGCGTTCGCCCTGTTTCAGGCAGTTCCCCAGGTCGCCGGCCAGGGTACAGCGCAGCAATGCAAACACCGGCTGCGGACGTCCCTGCAAGGACACCGTGGACGCCACGGCATTTTCCCTGGCCAGGGCTTCGGCAAGACGCCGGGCCAGATCGGCCGGGATCGACGGGGCGTCGCACGGTGTGGTCAGAATATAGGCAGTGCCGGCAGCACGCATGGCGCTCAGCATCCCCGCCAGCGGTCCGTCGTAGTCGCCCGTGACATCGGCGATGACGGGATAGCCGTAGGATGCATAGATGTCGCGATTGCGGTTGGCGCTGATCAGAAGACTGCCCACCTGCGGCCGCAAGGCATCGATGACGTGTTCAATGAGCGGTCGGCCATGCAGGGGTACGAGACCCTTGTCCACGCCGCCCAGGCGGCTGCCGCGACCGCCGGCGAGAATGACACCCGTGATGTCGCGTGTCGCAATTTCCATCGCCGTCAGAATTCCGTACTCAAGGGAATAACCACAACTGATTCACCCTGCTGGAAACCGGCGCTGTCGGCCTCGACGCGGATGAAGCCGTTGGTCTCGCGCAGCGGCCCCAGCATGTGCGAACCCTGGCCGCGCAATGCCGTGGCCAGCAGCTTGCCGTCTTCGGCCACGAGCCGCGCGCGCAGGAACTCGGTGCGGCCGGGATGACGCCGGAAATCGTTGACGGCGGTCGCGGCCAGTTGCGGCAGGCGCGAGACGCCGTGATGCCAGGCGATGAGCGCCGGCTCGACGAACAGCTTGAAGGTCACCAGACTCGACACCGGGTTGCCGGGCAGCGCGAAGAAATGTGTGCGTGCGCCCACGCGCCCGAAGGCGACGGGCTTGCCGGGTTTGATTTTCACTTTCCAGAATTTGATCGCGCCGATCTCGGCAAACACCTGCTTCACCAGATCGTGATCGCCCACCGAAGCGCCGCCGCTGGTGATGACGAAGTCATAATCCGTGGAAGACTTGAGCCAGGCGCGCAACGCGGCCGGATCGTCGCGTATCGTGCCGCCATCCACGGCGTCCATGCCCAGCTCGCGTAACAATAATAATGTCGCCAGACGATTGGATTCGTATATCTGCCCGGGTTGCAGCGGCGTGCCGGGTGACACCAGCTCATCGCCGGTGGCGGCCACCAGCACGCGCGCCCGGGGATAAACCGGAACTTGCGCCACGCCGGCGGCGGACAACAGCGCCAGGTCGTAAGCGGAGAGTTTGCGTCCGGGGTGATACAGCGCATCGCCGCGCCGGAAATCCTCGCCCCGACGGCGCAGGTGGCTACCCGGCTGCGCCGTCTTGGGGAAGATGACCTTGTCGCCCTCGAGCTTTACATCCTCCTGGATCACGATGGTGTCGGCGCCTTCGGGCATGGGCGCGCCCGTGAAAATGCGTATGGCGGTTGTGGGGGCGAGTTTGCCCGGCGCGTCGCCGCAGCGGCATTCGCCGCGCAATGGCAAGGCGAAACCAGCGGCCACCAAATCGGCGGCACGCACGGCGTAGCCGTCCATGGCGGAATTATCGAAAGCGGGGTTGTCCACCTGCGCGCACAGCTCCTGCGCGGCGAAACGGCCATGCGCCTGCGACAACGACACAGTCTGTGTCGAGGCCGATGGCGTTACTTCCGCGAGAATGGCGGCGCGGGCCTGTTCCAAGGTTAACATGCCGAAACGTTAGCGCATTTCGCGCGCCCGGCCTAGGACCTGCCTCTATATATACCGTTCGATCCGGGAGATGTTGTCTGATGAGATTTCAAGGATATTTTCGCGGGGGCGCCCGCGCCACCAGGGCCCGCGCCTCGACCGGGCTCTGCACGCCGATGGCTACCAGCTTGTCGTCAATGACCAGCGCCGGGACCGTGCGCAGCCGCCAGCGGTTCACGATCCACTGGCCCTCAGGCGAGTCCAGGTGCACGACCGCGAAATCCATTTCGCGCTCGGCCGCCACCATGCGCCACACCGCCTCGGCCTGGTCGCACGGCGCGCACGAGTCCGAGACCACCAGTTGTACCTTCATAACCTGTCTTTATCCTTCGGGCCCGGGGTGAAACGAACACGGATCAACGCCGTAATACATTGGAGTGATGCGCCGGCAAGGGCATTGACCTTGGTCAAGCGGCCCTGACTGAGGTTATGATTACGCCATGAACCGATCACCCGATGTCGCGCGCGAGCTGCGCCGCGCCTACCTGTTCGCCGACATGTCGGAGCCGCATCTGCAAACGCTCGTCAACGGCATGCAGGACATCCACCTCGATACCGGCAAGACGCTGTTCCGCCAGGGGCAGGCGGCGGAGCGGTTTTATTTCCTGCGCGATGGACTGATCAAGCTGTTCCGCCTGTCGCCGGAAGGCGATGAGAAAATCATCGAGATCATGCGCCCGGGCGAGACCTTCGCCGAGGCGGTCATGTTCATGGGCGCCCAGGGGCGTTACCCGGTCAACGCCGAGGCCATCAACGAAAGCCGGGTCTATGCCTTCGAGCAAAAGGCCTTTCTCAACCTGTTGCGCGAATCGAGCGATGCCACCTTCGGCCTGCTGGGTTCCATGAGCCGGCGCCTGCACATGCTGGTAAACCAGATCGAAAGCCTGACGCTGCAAAACGCCACCTACCGCCTGGTGGCCTACCTGCTCGAGGAAATCCCGCGCGATATCAGGACCTCGCCCGAGGTGCAGCTCACCACGCCCAAGGGCGTCATCGCCTCGCGCCTCGCGATCCAGCCGGAAACGCTGTCGCGCATCCTGGCCAAGCTGCGCCAGGGCGGCCTGATCGAGGTGCACGGCAACCACATCACCATCCGCGACGTGCAGGCCCTGCGCGAGATCGTGCACCTGCCGCCGAAGGAGTAAATGGAAAGTACAGAGTTTAGAGTTCAGAGTACAAAGTTCAAAGTTAGACACAACCGACAAACTCTAAACTCTGTACTTTGTACTCTGAACTCTAAACTCTGAACTCTAAACTCTGTACTTTGAACTCTATACCCTGAACTTTATGAGCAAAAAAACCAAAGGCCCCTTCATCCCCCTGAACGTCGCGGTACTGACAGTGTCGGACACGCGCACGCGCGAAAACGACACTTCCGGTGACGTCATTCAGGAACGGCTGACAACCGCCGGGCATAAAGTAGCGGCGCGCGCCATTCTGCGGGATGATGTAGAAAAATTACGCGAGCAGCTGCGTGCCTGGGTGGCGGACAAAAGCGTGGACGCGGTCATCTCGACCGGCGGCACCGGACTGACGAAACGCGATGTCACCCCCGAAGCATTCGAGGCTTTGTTCACCAAAACTATCCCGGGCTTCGGCGAACTGTTCCGCTGGCTGTCTTACGGGGAGATCGGCACCTCCACCATCGAGTCACGCGCCTTTGCCGGCGTGGCTGATGACACGCTCGTGTTCTGCCTGCCGGGCTCGACCGGCGCCTGCCGCACCGGCATGGACAAGATCATCCTGCCGCAGCTCGACGCGACCACCGCGCCCTGCAACCTGACCGAGATGCTGCCGCGCATCCGCCATGATCCGGCGCCCAACAAATGAAAGGCGGAGTATAGGGTTTAGAGTACAGAGTACAAAGTTCAGGGTTTGTCGGTTGTGCCAACTTTGCACTTCGTGCTTTGTACTCTGAACTTTGAACTCTAAACTCTGTACCCTGTACTCTGTACTCTGAACTTATGAGCAAACTGACCCATCTCGACGAATCCGGCGCGGCGCGCATGGTCGACGTGGGCGCCAAAGACGTTACCGCGCGCGAGGCCGTCGCCGAAGGGCTGATCCGCATGCAGCCGGAAACACTCCGGCTCATCATCGAAGGCGGACACAAGAAAGGCGACGTACTCGCGGTGGCGCGCGTGGCCGGCATCATGGCGGCGAAAAAAACCGCCGAGCTCATCCCGCTGTGCCATGCCATTCCCCTCACCGCCGTGGACATCGAGCTGACGGCCGATGAAAAACGCTCTGCGGTATTTTGTCGCGCCACCGTGCGCACCCGGGCACAGACGGGCGTCGAAATGGAGGCGCTGACCGCCGTCGAAATCGCCCTGCTCACCATTTATGACATGTGCAAGGCCGTGGATCGCGGCATGACGCTGACCGACATCGGTCTGGTGGCCAAATCCGGCGGGAAATCGGGCGCGTGGCGGCGTTGAAATAGGAACGGTTCTGCCCCACGTTATTTATTAACAGTGATGGGGAGATTTTTCCCCGAGCAAAAGGAGGTTTTATGCAATGCAATGTCGGTCACCCTGTCGACAAGACCCTGCGCGTCCTCATCGGTATCGCACTCCTCAGCCTGCTCTACTTTCTGGAAGGTAACCTGCGCTGGCTGGGACTGATCGGAATTATTCCCATTCTGACCGTGGTCTTTGGCTGGTGCCCGGGTTGGGCGCTGCTCGGCATCAATACCTGCAAGACGAAATAGCGCACGGCGCGTCGCAACGCCCGGCCCCGGGTTGCCGGGCGTTGCGTTTTGTCCCATGCATTCCGGCGTAGCAGGACTTACAATACGCACTCGCTCTCGCTGAACCAGCCAAAACAAGATTTACATCGAAGCCCTCATGTCCCGACCCGAATTGTCGCCGGCCCTGGTGCTGAATCACGGCCTGACCTTCGCCGAGCTTTTCACGCCGGAAGGCCTGCAAAAGATCGACGGCCTGTTCCTGATCCGTCTGCGCGAGCGCGACGCCAAGGCGCACGACAGCCTGCTCGCCTGGCGTGCGGGCAAGGAAACCCTCACGCCACTGCAGGTAAGCGAGCTGCTGCTCGCCTGCGGGCCGGTGCTGGACGAGTTCATCGCCAATCTCTTCAACATCCAGGATGCGCTGGAAGCCACGCGCCGCGGCACGCTGGCACACGATCCGGTATTTCATTTCAAGAAACTGTTCGTGCAGCGCCGCGCCCGGCGGCGCCTGCTGAAAAAAGAGGAATTCGAGAACTTCGCCGTGCTGGACGCCTGGCTGACGCAAACGCTCAAGCAGGCGGGCCTCGACGTAACCGATCGCGAGCTGGCGATCGCGAAATATGGCGAGAAGTTGCTGCTGGACGAAAAGGCAAACGCCGACCCGATCGAGAAACTCACGCGCTGGTGCCTGCGCGCGCTCACCGTGCCCGAGGGCAAGGCCGCAGTCAAAGGCTGGGTGAGCTTCCGCCTGCCGGAAGGCATTGACCATCAGAGGCTGGTCCCGATCGTGCCGATCAACGACGCCGTCGGGCGCCTGGCCGGGCCGGCGGAACACCTGCGCCCGCGCGACGGCTTCCGGCTCACCGACCCGCGCATGAATGCGCGCGAGGTGCAGAACGAAATCAATTACTGCATCTACTGCCACGACCACGACGGCGACTTCTGCTCCAAGGGTTTCCCGGAGAAAAAAGGCGAACCGGACAAGGGTCTCAAGGTCAATCCGCTCGGCGTGACGCTCACCGGCTGCCCGCTGGACGAAAAGATTTCCGAGATGCACAGCCTCAAGAAATCGGGGCATACCATCGGCGCGCTGGCCATGATCACGGTGGACAACCCGATGTGCGCCGCCACCGGGCACCGCATCTGCAACGACTGCATGAAGGCCTGCATCTACCAGAAGCAGGACCCGGTGAACATCCCGCAGGCCGAGACGCGCATCCTCACCGACGTGCTCGACCTGCCGTGGGGCGTGGAGATCTACGACCTGCTGATCCGCTGGAACCCGCTGCGCCCCCAACAATGGCTGCCCAAACCCTATAACAGCCTCAAGGTGCTGGTGTTCGGCATGGGCCCGGCCGGTTTCACGCTGGCGCATCACATGCTCATGGAAGGCTTCGCCGTGGTCGGCGCGGAAGGACTCAAGATCGAACCGCTGCCCGAGGAGTTGCTGCGCGAACCGATCCGTGACTTCACGATGCTCGAGGAATCCCTCGACACCCGCATCATGGCCGGCTTCGGCGGCGTGGCCGAGTACGGCATCACCAACCGCTGGGACAAGAACTTCCTCAAGCTCATCTATCTGTCGCTGGCACGGCGTCCGCATTTCCAGGTGTTCGGCGGCGTGCGCTTCGGCGGCACGCTGACCGTGGAAGACGCCTGGCACCTCGGCTTCGATCACATCGCCATCTGCATCGGTGCCGGCCTGCCGCAGGCCCTGCCCATCCCCGGCAGCCTCGCGCCCGGCATGCGCCAAGCCAACGATTTCCTCATGGCGCTGCAACTGACCGGCGCGGCCAAGCATTCGAGCCTCGCCAACCTGCAGGTGCGCCTGCCGGCGGTGGTGATCGGCGGCGGCCTCACCGGCGTGGACACCGCCACCGAGATCCAGGCGTATTACATCGTGCAGGTCGAGAAAATGCTCGAGCGTTACGAGACGCTGGCCAAGGCCAAAGGCGAAGCCGCGGTGCGTGCCGGGCTCGACAAGGCCTCGCTGAAAATCCTGGATGAATTCCTCGCCCATGGGCGCGCGGTGCGCGCGGAACGCAACAGCGCCAAGCAAGCCGGCACCGCGCCCGATTTCCTCAAGCTTATGCGCCAGTGGGGCGGCGTCACCATCGCTTACCGCAAGGGCATGAACCAGTCGCCGGCCTACACCCGCAATCACGAGGAAATCATCAAGGCCTTCGAAGAAGGCATTTACTACGCCGAGGGCCTCGACCCGAAAGAGGCGCGCGTGGACGCC